>Ga0302256_10000298_pt1 | contig 11489 bp, 7 predicted proteins | sample I_Fen_E3_4_FD_194571 | JGI IMG/M metagenome (GOLD analysis project Ga0302256, IMG submission 194571) | Peat permafrost microbial communities from Stordalen Mire near Abisko, Sweden - I_Fen_E3_4 | ecosystem: Environmental > Terrestrial > Soil > Wetlands > Permafrost | place: Sweden: Abisko...
GCGAGCAGATCTCGACCAACGCGATGTTCGCCATCGCTGGCTCGGTGATCCACCGCGCCGCCACGATGACCGAGGCCGGGCAATCGGCGCTGATCGACGCCTACACCCACGCGCGCGGCGCGGACGCGCCGGACGATGCCAGCCTAGTTCGACCGATGCGCGCGACCCGGATCGCGCCGCACGATCGAGTCGACCACGAACCCACGTCGAGTGGCGAGCAGATCGAAGCGGTACCCCTGACGCGCGAGCAGCGTTCGGAGCTGGTCCGAACCAAGGATCTGAACCCGCGCCGAGACGGCCAACGGCTCGCGGCGAAGGCCAGTGATGACACCCTTGCCATCGGCAAGAAGTTGACCAGCGAATCTGAGGGCCAAGCGATCCTCTCGCGCCTGGCGGCTGGCGACGCAAGTGCGTTGACCGACATCGGCGTCAAGGATCTGCCCGACGGATACAATCCGGCTCTCCGCGAGTTCGCGCTGCTCGAGACCCGCGACGGCTATATCATCGTGACCGGCGGACGTCGTAGCGTTGGCATCCCGCCGGGGACACGGCTGCTTGGCCATACCCACCCGGAGAGTCTAGATATCGATGGCCACGAGCGCATGATAGATCTCCGCCACGAGGCCGGCCCCAACAAGGCCGAGGTTACCTTCGCCGAGATTGCGCGGGACCAGCGCACCGCTGGCGCGAACGAGTCAGGACTGATTCCATCACCTGCGGACGTTGACGCCGTGGGTGAAGGCGGCTACCAGGTGCTCCACACCCGATACATTCACAAAGGCGGTGGCAAAATTGCGAATCCCGCCTCCGGCGCAAGCGGTCCACGCGTAAGCGTCGCAATCTCCCAGGTACGGACGATCACAAGCAATCCTACTCAGCAGACTTCAATATACGAAGCCACATTCACGGTGCGCGCCGGTGGCGAAACCTTGTGGACCGGAAAGATCTACGCCCAGCGCGTGGAGTTCGGCGAGGGTCGCTTCGATCAGCTCTGGTTCGATCCCCCAAACTCAGTCAAGCGACACCTGGAAGCCAAGACGCCATGACCCATCCCCCACTCCTGGGACGGAGCGCCGGCAACGGCGCGTTCTCGCTCGATCATTGGATCATGGGCGCGACCAGCTGCGGTCGACTCATCGGCCACGACCACAAGACGGGCCAGCCTGTTCACATCGGAATCACGCGACCCGCCTCGGTTGCACCGGAAGAGCTCAACGCTCGCCTGGCCTATCAGGTCCCAGGCGTCGCGAGTTGCCTGTTCATCGGAACGCTCGACTCGCCGAGCGGGATCGAAGACCACGCGATCGTGGTCGAGGGGGTGGGCCAAGGAAAAGCGCTCACGCATTGTGCAGCAGACCTGAACAGCCGAACCCGACTCCTGGTTGCGCAGCAGATCGGCCACACGTTGGCTTGCGCCGATGGCCAGGGCATCGCGCTCGGAGGTTTGCACCCCGACCTCGTCTGGCTCGACGAGTCGTCGGGCGTTAGCGCGACCCTCGCTCCGCGATTCCCCGTGCTGTTGGCGGTCAAGAAGAAACAGCGCATCGTCGGCCAGTCCCCTTGGCCTTTCTCCGACGTCGGGCCCTTTGTCGATCCCATGATGCTGAACCCGTGGCACGCCACCGCGGCCGGCGACGCATACTGCTTCGGATTGCTCCTCGCGTGGCTATTCAGTAACAAGCATCCGTTTTCCGAAGCTGCGTACCGCGGCGACAACGCCTGGCTGTCCGCAATGGCCGACGATGATCGCGACCCATTCCCGGGGGCTCCGGCGATCGGCAAGATCCTGGATGGTGTCCTCATAGCGGAGCCCTCCAAGCGACTGCCGATCCGCGAAGTCGTTGCGGCGCTCGACGCGGTACGGCTGGATGTCGAGTAGCTTTGACCGATACTGTCGAGGGTGTCGATCACGCGCGCTGGCGACCTACCTGCACAAGCAAGGCCTGTCGGGCCAGCGGCTGCGGCTGATCGCCTGCGAGTCGGGAACCTGCGCAGCATGGCCGACACCGGCTACCTGCACGACGAGTGGGTCCAGGTCGGCTCGCCTGACATCGGCGCCGTGACGCGCGAGGCCCAGGCGCGCGGCTACAAGCTGCCCGGCGAAGCCCCCCGCCTCGGCGAGGCCGCCCACCCGAGCCAGTACTACTACCGCCACGCCGTCCACGATCCGTCCGAGTTCGTGCTGGCGCTCAAACCCGCGGCTCCCGCGGACGCAACGCCCTACCGCGCGCGCGTCGTCGCCGGTGAGTTCAAGGGCCTGGTCGACGCCGCCGAGCCTGCGACCCACGAGGTCATCCCGGTCGAGCTGCCCAAGGAAGCCGTGGTCGCGCGGCTCCGCGAGACCGAGGGCTTCGGGCCCTACGCCGAGATGCTCGAGACCCACGGCATCGCGAGCCGCGCCGCCGTCAACGCCGCGGTGACGACGTTCCGTGGCCGCAAGAACCAGAGCGGCAACCCCGTCACCCTCGACTGGCTGCGCGCTCATCCTGGCGCACGCGGTGACCCATCTCGAGCCAAGCGAGCACCACACCACGCCACCCACGCACAACTCGCTGAACTGGAAGAAGCCGACCGCTTCGCGCACCCAAAGGGGGAGCAGCAGTTCCGCGAGCAGATCTGGACCCACGCGAGAGTCGCGGTCACCGGCTCGGTGGCCCACCGCGCCGGCACGAGGCCCCATCCAGGACGGGCGGCGCTAAATTTCGCCTCCGACGTCCTCGCACACGCGCGCACCATCGACAGCCTGCCCCGCTACAACGGCATCCTCGGCAAGCTCCGCCTGCTGGTGACCGGCTGTTCGAGGGCCGCGCCCCCGGTGGCGGCAATCGCAGCAGCGTATTCCCCCAGGCTCGCGCGGCGCCTGCCGTGGTCTTCGATCCGTCTTGCACAGGGCTTCCCGGTCCCACGGCGGCGCCGCCGTTTACTCGATGCAGCTGACCAGCTCCGAGTCGTACTTGTCGAACTCGTCCTGACTCAGCGCACGGGCCGCGAGCGCGGCTTCCAGCCGCTTGCGCTTCTTGCGATACGCATCGCGGGTCAGCTTGCCCTGCTTGCACATGCCGTGAAACTCGACGACCTCGACCGCGATCTGCTGCTGGACCGGCGGCACGTCCGGCGCTGTCATCGTGACGATGATCAGCAGCGACGAGCCGAGCTTGGCGCTCGCCGGCAAGGTGGGGACGAGCTCGAACTTGGCGTGCTCGCGCGCGGCCAGCACGGCCGGACCGGGCACCGTGATCGCGGCAGACTTGTCGATCGCGAGCTGATAGGCCACGCCGCGCACCACCTGCGTACCCTCATTGATAGACTCGCACTGCACCCGCACGCGCTGACCCGGCGCGGGCTCCTTGTCGATGAGGGCGCACGCGAGCTGCAGTTGGAGCGGTTTGGCCGTCGCGAGGCGAACCCGACTCGTCGCCGATACCGGGGCTGCGTTCATGGCGGTCACCGCGGCCACCACCGTTGGGTTTGGGTCATCGCCATCTCCGGCCGCGATGTCCTTGATCCTCGTCTTCGTCTCGCCCTTGTTGATGCGGCCAAACGACAACTGAAGACCGTGTAGCGCGGTCGAGCTACTGCGCAGCTGCGCAATCACCTTGTAGGCTGGAACAGGCCCCTTGTTGGTGACCGCCAGGCCCACACGATTGCCCCCATCGGCGCCAGGCTCGGTCACGAACGCCGCGGTGAGCTGCGCGTGCTCGCCGGCCGCTGCGCTCGCGAGCTCGGTTTCGCCCGGCTGACCGAGCAGCTGCCGGAGTGCGTGCACCTCGGCTTCGGTCGGATCGATCGAGGCATCGACCAGGCCGTCCTCGGAGTGTACGGTCCACGCCGCACGCAGGATCGCGGTCGACTCCTCGTCAAGCGGATCGACGCCGACGGTACTCCATTCGATCTTGGCATCGAGTCTCCCCGAGGTCACGATGGCTGGATAGACCTGGCCCCACGGCGCCCGCACCGAGACGTCCTTGACTTCGACGTCCTTGGGGCAGCTCGTGATCTCGGACTTGCGCACCTCGGGATCCGGCTGACACTTGGGGTTGCTCAGCGGGCACCAGTGCTCGACGACCTCGATGTGACAGACCGTGGTGACATCGAAGCGCAGCCCCGAAGGGGTGAACGTCGGCCTACCGACCGAGGTCGTGGGGATGGGGGCACTGCGCAACCGCAAGTAGGGCTGCTGCGAGGCGCAGCCAGCCAGCGTCGCCATGACGATGAAAAGCGAGATCGCAATACGCTTCATGGGATCGTGCTCACAGCTTCGCGATTAGCTGACGTTGGAGATCGGCGTAGATCTCAGAGGCCATCTTCGCCTTGCACTGGCCGAGACGAGCCAGCGCGTTCTGCACGGCCGCCTCGTTCGGCGCGTCCGCGTTGACCACTGCCGCGAACGCGACGCGAGTACATGCACCGTCGGCCGACGCCGCTGGCGCCGGGTCACCTGGCCTGAAACTCATCGGCGACCTGAGTTCCTGCGGCTTACGCACGGGCGAGATCGGGGCATGGACCGGCACGGGTGCCGCTCCGGAGAGGGCGGTTCGCTGGTCCGGACGAGGGGCCTGCGAACCGATGGGTTGGACGGACTTCGCGGATTCGGCCAGGGGCAGCTTGGCGGATTCCGCGGCCGGCGCGCTCGTCGACTTGGCTGCATCGCCTATCGAAGATGCGAGGATCGGCGATGCGGCGGGCGCGATCGGCGCGGCTTGTGGTGGCTGGACAGGGGTGACGGACGCCGGCGGCGTCGGCGCCGCACCAGGCGCAGTCGATTCCGCTCCGGCAACCGACCGGCTGCGTGGGCCGGTATCGTCCGTGCCCCGCGAGCCGCGGGCCCACACCGACGCGACTACGATCATGACGGTCGTAACCCCAGCCGGCGCGATGAACCGACTCGTCACCGGGCCGCGGCGGATCGCGGAGGCTGGGCTCATCGCCATGCCGCTCAGCGTGGTGGCGAGCGCCGTGGGCGGCTGAACCTCGGGGGGCGCCTTGGAGCCCCATCGGCGCGCCGTGCACACCTCCGACCCCGGCCGCGACCAGCCGATCGATCGACTGGACCACGTCCCCCGCGGACTGCGGCCGTGCCTGCGGATCCTTCTGCAACAGGCACAGCACGAGCGCTTCGACCTCCACCGGCACGTCGAGGCGCCGCGTGCGAAGCGGCTCGGGCTGGAAGTGCAGGTGGCTCGCGATGAGGTCACCCACGCCTTCGGCTACGAACGGCGGGGTACCACACACCATCTCATACGCGACGCAGCCGAGCGCGTAGAGGTCCGCGCGGTGATCGACCGAGCCTGCGCCGCGGCACTGTTCGGGTGCCATGTACGTAGGCGTTCCCATGACCGCGCCGGTGCGGGTGTGGGTGGTCTCGCCGACCGACGCCAGCTTGGCGATGCCGAAATCGAGCAGCTTGATGCGCTCACCACCCGGCAGGTCGGCGTCTGGAACCAGGAAGACGTTGTCGGGCTTGAGGTCGCGATGCACGATGCTGTGCTCGTGCGCGGCCTGCAACGCGCGAGCGATCGCGCGCACGACGATCAACGCCGTGGAGATCGATAGCGGCCCCCGGCGGATTCGCGCGGCGAGGCTCTCGCCCTCCAAGAACTCCATGATGATGTAGGCGCTGCGGTCCTCGAGGAAACCGAAATCGAAGACCTCGATGATCCCGGCGTGGCGCACCGCTGTCGCCGCGCGTGCCTCGTTGAAGAACCGAGCTGCGATTTCCCGGTTGGCGGTCAGCTCGGGGCGGAGCACCTTCACGGCGGCGTTGCGTCCGAGCGTCACGTGGCGCGCGAGGTACACCACCCCCATACCGCCTTCGCCGATCTGCGACACCACGTGATAGTTCCCGAGGTTTCGTCCCAACATTCAACTCCCGACGGCGCGTTCCGGCCCGCACGATAGATAGCACGCCGGAGCTCGCATTCGCGCGCCAGCTCAGCCTCCGGCCCGTCGGCGCCGCACTCCCGAGCTCGGCCGACCTGCGCTATCGCGAGATGCTGACGCAGATCGGCTGGTGGCCGGAGCTACGTGGCGCAAGCGCGAGGCCCCCGAGGCCGACGCCGACGCCACGGACAGCTGCTACAGCACGTCGCTGAACTGGGCCTGGGCGACGATCAGGCTGGCGTCGGTGGCGAGCAGGAGGTGGTCGGCGACCAGGCGCTGGGTGGCGGCGCGGACGGCGGCGACGTAGCCGTCGTGGTCGCGGTAGCGCTCCTCGAGCGAGAGCCGGGGATCGTGGTTCGCGAGGCGGTCGGCCCGGGTGCGGGCGAACGGGATGAAGCTGCCGGTGTTGCCGCACAGCTCGTTCTCGGCGAACCCGGCGGCGCGGAGGTTCCAGCCGGTGTAGGTGCCGAGCGGGGCCTGGAGCGTGGCCGAGCGCAGGCCGTCGACCTCGTTGCCGTCGGCGTCGACGCGGGGCACGAGGACGCGATCGGCGTCGCGCGTGTTGACCTGGGCGGGCTCGGCGACGAGGCCGGTCAGGGCGAGCGCGTCGAACCCGGCGCCGTAGTTGACGTGGTCGAGCGCGTTGACCAGGCCGGCGTAGCGGACGCCGGGGAGGATGGGGAAGCCGGTCGAGCGCTGCGCGGAATCGACGAGGGTGTGGTTGCGCAGGGTCGGGATCCGGCTGGCGGGGGGCTCGGTGCCCGAGACGACCCAGGCGCGCAGCGCGACGAGCAGGGCGCGCATCAGCTCGACGTTGGGGTTGGGGTTGTTGAGCTGCTGGCAGATGCCGGGGGTCGGCGCGGTGATCGTCGGGATGTGCTGGGTGCTGGCGAACTGGAACACGCGGATCTCGGAGGGGATGTCGAGGTCGAACCGGCCGTCGGCGTCGGTGGTGTTGAGCGACATCCGGGCCTGCCAGTACTCGGTCGCGCTCACCGTGTTGATGATCCTGGGACAGCTGTGCGTGCGGCGGCAATCGGCGAGGATGGCGGCGTAGGGCGCGGCGTCGAGGTCGTTCGCGTCGTGGCCCGCGTGATGGTGGGACGGGCGATGCGCGCCGAACCAGCCGAACCAGAACCCGCGGCGATCGCCTCCGAGATCGAACCAGTGGTCGTCGTCCGCCTCCCCCGCCGACTGCTGGGCGGCCGGGTAGAGGTGGTCCTCGTGCTGACCGTACGAGCGGGCGGGCTGGCCGAACCGGACGTTGAGCGGGAGGAGGGCCGCGGCGACGTGCGGGTTCATGCCGTCGAACACCACGCGACCGCACTCGTCGCGGTTGAAGCCGAGCAGGAGGAAGCTGCGCAGGTAGCGGCCGGCCTGGGAGGTGCCGTGGGCCAGCACGGTGTGGATCGCGCCGGCGAGCGGGTTGGCGTGGCCGGCGTCGTCGTGGTGCTCGTGGCGCAGGAACGCCATTAGATCGCGGGTCGCGGCGAAGCCCAGGCCGTTGACCGTCGGGTTCTTGGCGGTGTAGACGAGCTCGTAGATCTCGTTGGTGCTGAAACCATCCTGGAGGCAGAGCTGCGTCGTGCTCGGCTTGCCGGGGAACGCGGTGGTGGTGCAGTCGGCGAACGCCCAGCGCGACGACGGGATCGCGACGCGCGGATCGGACTCCTTGACGCGGTGGGTGAGCACCGCGTTGCGGGTGTCGAGGCTGACCGTCTCGTAGCTGGCGGTGTTCATGCCCGCGTTGGCGCCGGAGCTGAGGTTCTGCGTCGAGGCCTGTGCGGTGACGATGTACTCGCCGCGGACCTCGCCGGTGATCGTGGCGCCGCCGCGCTGGTGGGCGATCGGCACGGTCATGGTCAGCCGGCCCCCGCCGGCGAGCACGTCGGCCTGCCAGCCGCTCCACACGAGGGTGAAGCCCTGGCTCTGCAGGAAGCCGTCGCCCGCCGAGCTCGGCTCGTTGCCGCCGGTCGAGCCCAGGTTGAAGATCGACAGCACGTTCTTGTTGCCGCGGTTGACGACGTCATAGAGGATCGTGCCATTGCCCCGCGCCGCGTTGTGCGGAGCCAGGAGATAGATGTCCATCGCGTACTCGACGTTGCCGCGCGCGTTGCGCGGCGCGAGCTCGATGTCCTGGATGATCGCGTTGCCGTCGTCGTCGGGATCGACCTCGCCGTAGGCGCGGCCGACCAGCTTGTCATAGGTGCCGACGCCGCCGAACGAGGCGCCACCGAACGCCGGCTCGACGCGCGTGATCTCGATGCGCGTGATCCGGGCCTCGGCGGTGGCGGCGGTGCCCAGCACCAGCGCGGCGGCGACCAGCGCGGCGCGCGAGGTCGACCGCGAGAAACCCGAGTGCTGCTTCGTCATGATGAAGCAGCCAGTTGCACACAGCGTGCGCGGTCCTGCGAGCTCGGATGACACCGCTCACGGCAGTGCGACTGACTCGCTCGATCACCACACATCTCCCTTGAACGATGAGCGGTTTTGCCGGTCGTCGCGTCGCGGCCCGCGGCCCGTGGTGCGGTCCCCGAGATGGACGGAAACCGGCGAACGAGGACGCGAACGCGACCGGTGGACGCGGCGCGGTTCACGATGGACGCTCGCGAGGCCACCGACGAAGATCACACGTCCTGCCTCGGCTGTAAGCCGCGCCCGCGCGCGGGGGATCCAGCGCCGACACGCCATGCCGCTGCCCACCGTGAACCGCATCGCCTTCGTGTGCCTGATCGGAGTGCCGCTCGGTTCGTGCGCTCCTCCGCTCGCCGCGCCGGCGGCGACCCACGCATGTTCGCGCGCCGTGCGGGCGGTCGATGGCAACCAGCTCTGGGTCGACCAGGACGGCGCCGGGGAGGTCACCGTCGCGTTCGAGGCTGGGTTCGGAAACGACTCGTCGGTGTGGGCCGAGATCGCGCCGCAGATTCGCGCGGTGGGCGCACAGACGTTCGTCTACGACCGCGCGGGGATGGGCAAGAGCACCATCGACACCAGCGCACCGTACAGCATCGACAACGACGTCCATATCCTGAGGACGCTGTGGACGTCGTGTGCGGTCACGGGCCCGATCGTCATGGTCGGCCATTCGTACGGCGGCGGCATGAGCCTTTTGGCGGCGGCGCAGGACCCGCGCGTCCGGGGGCTGGTGTTGCTGGATGGCCTCGTCGCGAAGGTGTATGGGAGCGGCCAGCTGGAGAACAACCTCGCGACGATGCGAGCGCAATACGACGAGATCCGCCGCAAGGCCCCGGCGCTCGCCAAGGTCGCGATCCCGTGGGCGGAGGCGCTGCCGGCGACCATGAAGCGGCTCGATGAGGTCCGCGTGTCACCCGATCTACCGATCATCGACATCGTCGCGGAGCATGGCCAGTCCACCGCCGAGGCCGCGCGGGTCTGGCGCGACGCGCACGTCGAGTTCACCGCCAACCACCCCGCTCGCGAGTCCATCCTGGCCGCTGGCAGCTCGCACAAGGTCATGGCGGACCAGCCTGCGCTGGTCGTCGACGCGATCCTGCGCATGATCGACCGAGTCAAGGCGACCCGCAGACGCTAGCAACGGCGCGCGCGCGAAGCGAGGCCCGGAGGGCAGCGTAAGCGCCGCCTCGCTGGACGCGCGAGCGGGCCGGCCCGTCGGCGGGCTTGGCTCGGACGCAGGACGTGAGGGCGGCGTTGCGGTGGCTCGGTTCACGCGCGTCGTCGCTGCGCGATTCCCGCATCGCAGACTGCAGGGCTTCACGTCGTGTGCGAACGGCCGATCCCCGGCCCGTGCCCAACAGCGTTCGCACGCGGCCCGTCCTCGCGCTCCTCGCCTTCCACCTCGCCGCGTGTAGCGGGCCCACCCGCGATCGCGACGCCGTCGACGCGGGCGCGGGCGACGCCGCGAACGGCGCCCCGGAGGCGTTTCGCGCCGCCGCGGCGCCGAAGCCACCCGACGCGTCGACCAGCGTCCGCTACAGCCCCCTGGGGCTCGCGGCCAACCCGACGTGCATCGTCGACACCGCGCTGGCGGACTTCCAGGCCGGGTTGACCAGCAACTGCGATGTGGCGACCAGCCCAGGCAACGTGACCTTGCTCGTGACGCCGCAGCTCGATCAGCAGAACACCACGGTCACCACCAACGGCTTCGGGTTCACCGCGACGAGCTGGGCCGGCCAGAGCTTCATCCCGTCGGTGAGCGGGCCGCTGAACCGCATCGACCTGGACCTGTTCTGCAGCGGATGTAGCGGGACCACCCCCGACCTCGCCGTGTCGATCCGGGCGACGACGGGGACCCCGGCCGTTCCGACGGGCGCCGATCTCGCGACCGCGACGATCACCGGGTTCACCAACAGCACCGGCACGTACTTCACGGCCAGCTTCGCCTCACCCCTCACGGTGACCTCCGGAACGGCCTATGCCGTGGTGATGCACCCGGTGGCGAACCCGTCCTCTGGCGTCTACGCATACGTCTGTAGCTGCACCACGAGCACCAACCCGTACACGAGGGGCCAGCGGGTGACGTCGAGCAACAGCGGCGCGAGCTGGACCGCCGACACCACCGCGGGTGGACGCGATCTGGGCTTCTCGGTCTATATCGGCAGCGGGTTCGCCGCGTCCGGCACGTTCACGTCGTCGACCAAGGACGCCAACCCCAATCCCGGCGACACGGTGCACTGGAGCAGCCTGGCGTGGAGCGACACGACGCCCGTGAGCACCACGCTCCAGTTCCAGGTCGCGGCGAGCAATCTTGCCGCCGGGCCGTTCAGCTTCGTCGGGCCGGACGGAACGGCCGCCACGTTCTTCGCCACAGGCGATTCGCTGGCCCAGTTCGACGGCAACCGCTACCTCGAGTACAAGGCGCTCCTGGGGACCTCCGATACCACCCAGACCTCGACGATCCAGGACGTCACGACCTGCTTCAGCAACGGAGCGCCCACCGTGCCCACGGCGCTGGCCGTCGACCCCGCGAGCGCCGCGTTCGGCGCCACCGCGAGCCTGTCGGCGACGCTGACCGCCAGCGCCACGGGCCTGTCCGGCCGGACCGTGAGCTTCGCGTTGAACAGCACGCCCGTCGGGACGGCGACCACCGACGCGCAGGGGATCGCGACGATCACCGGCGTGAGCATCACCGGCATCGAGCCCGGCGTGTACACGTCCGCGATCGCCGCCACGTATGACGGAGAGACCGGGTTCGCCGCGAGCGCGGGATCCAGCGATCTCACCGTCACCCTGGCCCCGCAGACGATCGTGTTCGCCGCGCTGGCGAACAAGCTGATGACCGATCCAGCGTTCGCGGTGAGCGCGACCGGCGGCGCGTCCGGCAGCCCGGTCACGTTCTCGACCACCTCGCCGGCGTGCAGCGTGACCGGCACGACCGTCACCCTGGTCGCCACCGGGACGTGCGACGTGCAGGCCGATCAGGCCGGTACCCCCGAGTACACCGCGGCCGCGCCGGTCACCCAGTCGTTCACCATCTCGCGCGCGACCCAGACGATCACGTTCCCCGTGATCACCGCGTTCTCGTGGAGCGGCGGCTCGGCGACGCTCGCGGCGACCGCGAGCTCCAGCCTGGCCGTGGCCTACAGCGTGGTCTCCGGCCCGTGCAGCGTGGCGGGTGCGACCCTCACCGC
>Ga0302256_10000299_pt1 | contig 11470 bp, 12 predicted proteins | sample I_Fen_E3_4_FD_194571 | JGI IMG/M metagenome (GOLD analysis project Ga0302256, IMG submission 194571) | Peat permafrost microbial communities from Stordalen Mire near Abisko, Sweden - I_Fen_E3_4 | ecosystem: Environmental > Terrestrial > Soil > Wetlands > Permafrost | place: Sweden: Abisko...
AGTCGCGCCACGAGGCGCAGCGCATGAAGCAGGCCGCGCGCACTGGCGAGATGGCCATGTACCGCAAGTTCCGCGTCTGGCAGCTCGACCATTGGGCATTGCACGGCGACCCGGGTACCTGGCGGGACCAGCTCGACGCCTGGCAGGCGCGGCAGCCGGTGTACGCCGTGGTGGCCGGGCTGGGCGGTGCGCAGTGGGCACCCATCGACGACTTCTGCGCCCGCCAGCGGCTGCCCTGCCTGCTGCCCTTGGTGGATGCCGGCGGCGGCGCGGCGCCGGGGTTCTACAGCCTGCACTACCACGCGGGCATCGACCTCGACGTGCGCCTGGCTGCGCGTGTGCTGAAGGGCGCCCGCACGGTCGAGCTGTGGGCCGACCCGGCCGCGCCGGCCCTCGCCGAGCGGGTGCAGTCCGCGTTGACGCGCGAAGGGTTTCAGGTGGTGGGCGAGGGGGCGACCGCCATCGTGTCGGTTCTGCCCCCCGCAGCGCATGCGGCCCGGCTGCGCAGCGCGCGCCCGGGGTCGCGCACGGTGGTGGCGTGGCTGCCTGGCACCCATGCGCTCGGCCGTGCCGAAATCGAGGCCACGCTGCCACTCACCCCCCGTGGCTGGGTCGTGAGCCCGATGCGTACCGGCGAAGCGCTCGATCGGCAACTGCAGCGCGCCCGCACCTGGTTGCACTCCCAGAGGCTGGACGACGTGCCGGCCGATGTGGCGGCCAGCACCCTGCAAGCGGCGATCGTGTTGGGCGAGGGCCTGGCTCACCAGGATTTCGGCTTCACGCCGGAGTACCTGCTCGAGCTGCTGGAGCACGGCCTCGAGAACGTGGTGCCGTGGAGCCCCTACCCGCGCCTGGCCATCGGGCCCGACCAGCGCATCGCCTCCAAAGGCAGCTGGGTCGGCGAGGTGCGCGACGGCCGGGTCGATTGGCAGTGGCGCACGGCGCCCTGACCGGCGCGCGCTGCCGCGTCGACAGCTGGCCCTGGACTGCCTCAGCCCGCCACGCCCGTGTCGAGTGCCGCGTGGGTGCGCGATGGCATTTGCGGCCGATGGACCAGGCCCAGATCGACCGCCAGCAGCGTGAGCTCCACCGCCGAACTCAGCTTGAGCTTGCGCATCAGGCTGGCGCGGTGCTTCTCGATCGTCTTGGCGCTCAGGTTCAGGTAGGCGGCGGTCGAGCGGTTGGTGCCGCCCTCGGCGATCAGCTTGAAGATCGTGCGCTCGCGGCTCGACAAGGTGTCCCACGGCATGGCGTCGTTTGCCTTGTTCGGGCGCAGCATGCCGTCGAGCAGCAGGTCGGCGAGCTCCTGGCCGAGAAAGCGCCGGCCCGCCAGCACCGTCTTCACGGCCAGCATCATCTCTTCGGCCGAACAGTCTTTCCTCAGGCAACCCGAGCAGCCGGCGCGCAGCGCCTCGCTGGCGTGGATCTCCGAGTCGTATTCGCTCAGCGCGAGCACCTTCTGGCGCGGCAGGCGGCGGCGGATCTGTGCAGTGGCGTCGATTCCGCTGGTGCCGGGCAGTGACAGATCCATCAGCACCAGGTCGGGGTGCAGCTTGAGTGTCTTGAGCACCGCTTCGCGGCCGTCCGCGGCTTCGTCGATGACGGTGTAGTCGGGGTGGGTGGACAGCAGCGCGCGCAGGCCGTGGCGCAGCAGGGGGTGGTCTTCGGCAACGAGGATGCGGTAGCTCATGGCGTGGCGGCGAAGGTGGTGGGTGGGGTGAGGGTGGTCGCGCGAACCGGGGCCGGCAGTGCCGGGCCCGGTGCCGCGCGGGGAATGAACATGAAGCGCCAGTCCGCGTAATGGTCGGCGCCTTCGAGCGACTCCAGGCCCGGGCCGAGTTGGGTGCGGCGCAGCGGCGTACCGTCGGACTGGCTGTACACGCCGATGATCTGGTTGCCGCGCCGCACCAGGCCCCAGGGCACCTCGGGCTGCAACGGGTCGGCATAGATGCGGCGCAGGTGGCGCACCGGCTGCGGGAAGCGCGTGTCGCGCACCAGCTCGTTGAGCGACACCGGCAGGTGCTTGGCCGGGCCTGGTGTGGCGAGGTAGTAAGACTCCAGCGCCTGGCGGAACTGCTGGCCGACCCACAGCAGCTGGGCCTCCTGTTCGCGTTGGCGCGCGGTGATGGCCGACTCGGTGTAGCGCACCGCCAGCAGGCCGCCGAGCGCGAGCAGCACCATCAGGCCCATCAGCACCACGCCGCGGGACCGGTTGCCCGCACTCATCGCGCGGCCTCCGGCGTTGGTGCCGAGGCGGCATCGGCCACCGTCACCACCCGCGTGCTGCCGCCTTCCTGCACCACCAGGTTGAGCGTGGGTGCTTCGGCCGGCGCGCCTGCGGGCACGGGGGCGTGGCGCGGGTCGCCGTTCACATCGGTCAGCGTGCTCTGCACGTCGATCACGCCGCCCTTGGCGCTGTCTTTCGGCGCCACGATCACCCAGGTCGGCGACTCGGTGAACGGGTCATTCGGAATGGCGCGCAGGTAGCGCAGGGTCACCAGGTCTTCCAGCTTGTCGGGGTAGCGGCCGCGGTCGCCATAAAACTTGTCGATGGCTTCGCGCAGGGTGGCGATGTTCTGCTGTAGCACCTGCTCGCGCCCCCGCTCAAGCGTTGCCATGTACTGGGGCAGTGCCAGCGACAGCAGCAGACCGAGCATGGCCATCACGATCACCAGCTCGATCATCGTGAAGCCGGCTGGCGGCGAGGGGTGGCGGGGTCGCATGGGCTCACCATTCGCGGTAGGGCGTGCCGTCCAGCCCGGTGCCGGCGGCGCTGGAGTACACATCGAACACGTCGTCGCCTGCGTGCGGGTCGTCGGCCGGGCTGGCATAGGCGCGCTGGCCCCAGGTGGTTTCGGGTGGCGCGCTGCTGTCGGCAAACAGCGGGTCGCGCGGCAGCCGGCGCAGGAAGTAGATGCGGCCGCCCTTGGGGTCTTGCGCATTGGGCACGCCCGTCACCAGCACCGCCAGCGAAGGCGGGTAGCCCGACTCGCCGGCGCGCCGCGTGATCAGGCCCTGGTCGGCAGCCCGGCGGTACTGGTCGAGCGCATCGCGGATCTCGCGCAGCGCCTGGCGCAGGGCCTGCTCGCGGCTGCGCTGCACCGCGGTCTCGGTCATCGGTGCCGCCAGCATCGCCAGCACGCCCAGCAGCGCGAGCGTGACCACCAGTTCGATCAGCGTGAAGCCGTTGCCACGGCGGTGCTTGGCGAAGGCGGGGTGATGGTCGAGTGCGTGCATGGCGTCAGCTCATCAGCCTTCGTCGGCGGGTGGCGGCGGTGGGGCGGGCGGCGGCGTACCGGCGGGTGCGCTCGGCGTGGCCGGCGCCATCGCTCGGCCGGGTTGGATCGACGGCGGCGCCGGCCCGCGCGGTGCGTTGGTCACCGGGGCTGTGCCGCCGGTGGCGACGGGCACGCCGCTGCCGACCGTCGGTGTGGCGCCGGTTCCGCCGGCCGTGCCCGCGCTGCCGGTGCCGGTGGCTGCGGAGCCATCGGCTGCGCTGCCGGGCTGAGCGGGTGCGCCGTCGATGGCGGTGCCCTTTCCACCCAGGATCGTGCTGCCGCCGGCGCCACCGGGCTTCGGCCCGGCGGCCGGAACAGGCGCGGGCGTGCTCGGTGTCAGCGACGGCATCGCGGTGCCGGTGCCGCTGCGCGCGGCACCGATCGGGTCGAGCCGCAGCGGCTTTTCGCGCACGGTGCTTTCAGTGCCCGACCAGACGTCGCCGAAGCGTGCTTCGGGCAGCGTTTGCGGCCGGATGATGTGCGGCGTGATCGACAGCACGATCTCGCTCTTGGTGGCGTTGCCGTTGTTCGAAGAAAACAGGCGCCCCGCCACCGGCACCTGGCCGAGCCCGGGCACCTTGCTCGCGGTGCTGCGGTCCTGGTCGTTGATCAGGCCCGCCAGCACCTGGGTTTCGCCGTCTCTCAGGCGCAGCGAGGTCTGCGCGCTGCGCGTACCGATCTGGTAGGCGATGCCCGAGTCGGTGGTGATGGTCTTGACGATGTTGCTGACTTCGAGGTTGATCTTGATGCCCACGTCGCCGTCGACATAGACCTGCGGCTCCACTTCGAGCTTGATGCCCACGTCCACGTACTGGATCGAGCCGGTGATCACCGAGGTCTGGCCGGCCTGCTGCGGCGTCAGCAGGTTGGTGATGACCGGCACCTTGTCGCCCACCAGAATGCGCGCCTTCTCCTTGTTGCGCGTGCGGATGCGCGGGCTGGCGAGGATGTTGGTCTCGGTGTCCTGCAGCATCAGGTTGAGCGCGACGCCGAGGGACGAGGTGACGAGTTCGTTGCGCGTCAGCGCCTTCAGGTCGCCAAGCGTCGCGGCGCTCTTCGGTGTGGAGAGGCTGAAGCTGTCGGGCCACTTGATGCCCAGGTTCGAGAGCCGGTCGGCCGACACCTCCAGCACCTCGACCTCCAGCATCACCTCGGGGTCGGGCACGTCGTTGGCGGCCACCAGCTTCTCGGCCACCGCAATCGCGTCCGGTGTATCGCGCATCACCAGCGTGTTGTTGCGCGCGTCGGTCACGATGTCCTTGGTCTTAAGCAGCGTCTTGATCATGTTGGCCATGTGCGCCGCTTCGACGTTGCTGAGCTGAAAGCTCTTCACCTTCAGCTCGTTGTATTCCTTCTGCTTGGCCGCGATCGCGGGGTAGACGAACATGGTGTTCTGGTTGAGCACCCGCTTCTCGAGCTGGTTCTGCAGCAGGATCAGGTCGATGGTGTCTTCCACCGAAGCGTCCTTCACGTAGATGGTCGTCTTCAGGTCGCTCTTCACGTCGCGGTCGAGAATGATGTTCACGTTGGCGGTGCGCGACAGCGCCTCGAACACCATCTTCAGGTTGGCATCGCGAAACTGCAGGCTCACCGGCCGGTGGAACGCGCTCTGCGCCTGCAGTGCGCGGTCGCGTGTTGCACGCTCCGATTCGATGCGCTCTTCCACGCCGCGCAGCTGGGCCGCGATGCTGGCGTTGCCCGGCAGGTCCTTGGCGGCGCGGCGCAACTGGTCCTGTGCGGTCTCGAGCTGGCCCGCCTTGAGCGAGCGCTCGGCCTGCTGGATCACCCCATCGGCGCGCCGCTGCTCGGCCACCAGCTGGGCACCGCGCTTGGCGCGCTCGCTCGATTCATCGAGCCCCATCGCCTCGCGGTAGCGCTGCATGGCTTCGTCGAGCCTGCCCGCGGCGCGCGCATCGTCGGCACGCGCGAGCACGCCCTGCGTGGCCAGTGCGCGCTGCGTCAGGTAGTCGATGCGGTAGCGCGCGTTCGCCGGGTCCAGCTCGCTGGCCTTGCGCAGGTTCTGCAGCGCGGGGCCGATCTTGCCTTCGTTGATCTGCTGCAGGCCGTCGGAATGGTGCTGCTGGGCGGCGCAACCGGCCAGCAGCACTGCGATGGTCAGCGCACAGAGGTGTCGCGAGAGGCGCGGGGTCGAGGGGTTCATCAGGGATTTCCTCCCGCCACCGCGAGCTTGAGCGTGACGTTGTTCTGGACATGGGTGAAGACGATTTCCTGCGCCGAGATCGCCACCAGCCGGTAGCCGCCTTCGAGCTCGTCGCCGACGCCGGCCACCAGCAGCTTGTCGCCGAACGCGAGGAAGACGCGCGGCCGCGCCGCCGGGCCTTCGTCGAGCAGGCCCACGAAGCGGTAAGGCAATGTGGGTGGCGCAGGCGGCGCAGGTGGCGCCGGGGCAGCGGCCGCCACAGGGGCAGGGGGTGGCGGTGGTGGCGGCGGAGCGACCCACTGGCGCGCCGCAAACGCATCGGGGCCGACGATGGGTTCGATGCGGGGGCGCGGCGTGCGGGTGTCTGCGTCGCCCGCGCGTGCCAACACCACCGTCACCGTGGCCTCCGCGGGCTCGGCCCGGGAGGCCGGTGACGGCGAGCGCGCGGCGGGCAAGGCCGGGCTGCGGGGCACGCTGTCGGCGTGGCCGAGCACGATCCAGGCCGACCACAGCGTGACCACGGCAGCACTGGCGAACAGCACGGGCCGGTGGTTCATGGCGCCTCGTCGCGGTAGAAGAGCGCCAGCCGGGCCGTGGCCTGCAGTTGCGGCGACTGTGTGTTGGGCCGCTCGATCTGCAGGCTTTCGAGCGCCGAGTGCGGCAACTCGTTGAGCACGGAAGCGACGAACTGGCGCAGCTGGCCGTAGCTGCCGCTGAGCGGCAGCGTGGCCTCGACGCGGGTGGCGCCGCCGGCCGTGGCCGCGCCGAGGGCGTAGTCGGCGCGCTCCAGGCTCAGGCCGCTGCGCTGCGCGGCCGAGACCAGCCATTCGATGTCGCGCCCGCGTTGCCGCGGCGACGGCAGCTCTTGCAGCGAGGGCTCGCGCTGCGTGGTTGCGTCGACGGCGTGCAGGCCCACTGGCACGGTGGCCAGCGCCTGCAGCCTGAGCTGCAGCCGCGCCTGATCGCGCAGCAGCAGGGGCCACACCTGCCACTGCAGCAGCGCGAACGCGGCCAACAGCGCCAGCGCCAGCCAGGCAGGTCGCCCCAGGTGACGGCGCCAAGCCCAGGCCAGCGAACGCGGCATCGGGCGCTGTGCCCACAGCCGGAGTTGCGGCCAGGCTTTCATGACACCGCCTTGCCCGGCGCCGCGCCAGGCGCCGCAAGCCACCCGGCCTGGATGATGAAGCGCACCGGTTGCCCCGGGGTGTCGCGCTCGGTCTGGTGGGTGGTCAGCGCCACCTGCACCAGCCGCGGGTCGGCCTCCAGCCCCTTCAGGTAGGCAAACAGCGAGCTGGTATTGCGCGCGTGGCCGGTGACGCGCACCACGCCGGCTTTGGCGTCGGGCTCGAGCTTGAGCAGGCCGATGTCGGGCTGGCCGTGTTCGTCGAAGGCGGCCAGCACGTCGGACCACGGCGCGCGCAGTTCGCCCGAGACGCGTTCGGCCTGGGCCAGACGCACCCGCTCGGTCTCGCTCAGCTTGCGGGGTGGGGGCGGCAGCAGGCGGGCGCTGCGCTGGTTCAGCAACGCGGTGTCTTGCCGGTTGCTCTGCTCGAGCTGCCAGCACGACAGCGCCGCGGTGACCAGCAGCAGGGCGGTGGCTGACGACAGCGCCACCCCGGCCCAGGGGCGCGGCGGGTGGGCGAGAAAGTCGAGCTGGGCCACCGGCTTCATGCCACCAGCTCCATCGGTTGCGCGCTGGGCGAGGCGCCATGCAGCATCAAGGTCCAGCGGTGGGCGCGGGCGAGCTGCTGCCAGGCCTCGCGCTGCGCTTCGGAGCGGCACAGCATCCACAGCGGGTCGGGCTTGGTGTCGGCGCCGGTGTTCTGGAAGGCCAGCAGCCGCTGCTCGATGCAGCGCAGCGAATGGGGGTCGCAGCGCTCCCAGCTCAGCTCGACCGGGGTGCCCGCCGCCACGCGCACGAGCGTCATGCCTTCTTCGCGCAGCAGCGCGACGATGGCGCTGTCGCCCACGTGCCGTGCGACATGGCGCAGATCGTCGAGCAGCGTGAGCTGCACATGCGCGAGGTCGATGCCGGCGTCCGCCAGGGGGCGCCGCCATGCTTGCAGGTCGCCGGGTTCGAGGGCGGCGGCCAGCCAGGCCGCGCCGCTCGGCAGGGCCGTCACCTGCACCATCAGGTCTTGTCGGCCCAGGGCCTGGGCGAAATGGGCCCCTGCGTCCTGCCGAGCCTGCTGCCAGTGGCTCTGCGCGGGCCGCAGCGACAGGTAGGCATGCTCGTCGGGCACCAGCAATCGGGCATGGCGCGGCAGCGGGTCCTGGCCTTGCGCTCGCAGGGTCTGCAGCGCCGCGGCGATCGAGCCGGGCGCGCGGCCCTCGGCCCGGGCTTCTGCCAGCAGGCGGCGCGACCAGGGCGCGAGCACCTGGGCCGTGCAGCCTTCGCGGCCGAGCCGCAGCCGCAATTCACTCTTCCACGGCAGTGACACGGTTGGCCTCTTCGAGTGTGGTTTGTCCGGTGGCGACGAGTTCGAGCGCGGCGTCGCGCAGGGTGCGCAGGCCGCGTTCGCGCGCGGCCTCACGCAGCACCGCGGGGCTGGCGCGCTCGGCGATCAGGCTGCGCAGGCCCACGTCCATCGCCAGGGTCTGGGCGATGGCGCGGCGGCCCTTGTAGCCGGTGCCGCGGCAATGGGCACAGCCGATGCCCTTGGCGAACTTCCAGCCCGACAGGTCGGCGGGCAGGCGGCTCGCTTCGATGCGTTCGGCGTCCGGTGCCTCGGGTTGCACGCAATGCGGGCAGCTCATGCGCAGCAGCCGCTGTGCCACCACGCCGTTCAGGGCCGACACCAGGTTGTAGGGGTCGATGCCCATGGTCGAGAGTCGGCCGATCACGTCGAACACGTTGTTGGCGTGCACGGTGGCAAACACCTGGTGCCCGGTGAGCGCGGCCTGGATGGCGATCTGCGCGGTCTCGGAGTCGCGCATTTCACCGACCATGATCTTGTCGGGGTCGTGGCGCAGGATGGAGCGCAGGCCGCGCGCAAACGTCAGCCCCTTGGCTTCGTTGACGGGGATCTGCAGCACGTCGGGCAATTGGTACTCGACCGGGTCCTCGATCGTGATGATCTTCTCCAGCCCCGTGCTCACCTCCGACAGCACGGCATACAGCGTGGTTGTCTTGCCGCTGCCGGTGGGGCCGGTGACGAGCAGCAGGCCGTAGGGCATCTGGCCGAGCCGGCGGATGAAGCGCGCGTTGTTTGTGTCGAAGCCCAGGTGCTCGATGTTGAGCGTCTCGTCGGCCGAGATCTGGTAGCGGTCGAGCACGCGCAGCACGGCGTCTTCGCCGTACAGGTTGGGCATGATGGACACGCGCACGTCGATCGCCCGGCCGCCGTACGAGAGCTTGAGGCGACCGTCCTGCGGCACGCGGCGCTCGGAGATGTCGAGGTCGGCCAGCACCTTGATGCGCGAGACCACGCGGTCGGCGAAGTCGCGGCCTTCGGGGCGTGCCACGGTCTGCAGCACGCCGTCGATGCGGTACTTCACGGCCAGGCCCTTGGATGCGCATTCGAGGTGGATGTCGCTGGCCTGCGCCTTCAGCGCGTCATACAGCGTGCCGTTGACGAAGCGCACCACCGGGCTTTCGTCGGTGCCGATGCCGGCCAGCGACAGCTTCAGCACGTCGCCGGCGTCGTCGGCCATGCCCTCGGCGTGGGCTGCATCGCCGGCCGAGCCGTCGAGCGCGCGGGTCTCGCGTTCCAGCCGCGCATAGAAAGCCGCCACGTCGTTGGCACCGGCCACGTACCAGGCCGTGGCCGGGTGGCCGGCGGCGCGAATGCGCGACTCCAGCCACAGGCGCGTGCTGGTGTCGAACGGGTCGGCCAGCACCACGTGGCGCACGTCGCTCGCGTCGCGCAGCACCACGCACATGCGCTGCTGGCCCTGGCTGAAGGGCACGGTGTCGAGGTCGGCCTGAGCGGGCGACCAGCGCGTCAGGTCGGCCAGCGTCATGCCGCTGCCTTCGCTCAGCCAGCGCTTGAGGGCCACGTCGCGCACTTCCGCGCGCTCGTGGTTCAGCAGCACGCGCGCCGCAGCGAAACGCTGGCCCAGGCGGGTGACGATGGTCTGCGCATGGCGCGCGGCGTCGCTGTCGAGCGCGGTGCTGGCCGAGGGGTCGGGGGTCTCGTTCATCGCGGTTGCATCAGCGGATGCTGCTGGCCATCTGGAAGATCGGTACGTACATCAGCACCACGATGCCGCCCACCACCGTGCCGATGGCCAGCATCAGCACCGGTTCAATCAGCCGGCCCAGGCGTTCCAGGCCGCGCTCGAGCAGCGCGTCGTGCACGTCGGCCACGCGGTCGAGTGCGGCGTGCAGCTGCCCTGTCTCTTCGGCCACGCGCAGCACGCGCCAGGCCAGCGTGTCGATCAGGCCGGAATCGTGCAGCGCCTGCGCCAGCGGCGCCCCGGTGGAGGCCGCGGCCACGGCACGGTCGAGCCGCGGCTGGTCGGTGCTGGCGACCAGTTCGCGGCACATGCCCAGCGCCTTGAGCGCCGGCACGCCGGAGCGGATCAGCATGGCTGCGCTGCGCGAGAGCTGGGCCAGGCCGAAGTGGCGCACATAGGCGCGCATCCACGGCAACCGCATCGTCTGCTGCAGCAGCCAGTTGGCGAGCTGCCCGGCGCGCGCCTCGCGCCAGAGCACGTAGGCGAACGTGGCCACCGCGGTGGCGAGGCTGAGCCACAGCGGCAGCTGCATCTCGTGCATGGCGCGGCCCAGGTGGATCAGTGCGCGCGACAGCGGCGCGATGTCCTGCCCGGCGTTGTCGAGCACCAGCGCGAAACGCGGCACCACGTAGACGAGCAGGAAGAGCACCACCAGAAACGTCACGCCCACCAGCAGCGCCGGGTACACGCAGGCCGAGACCAGTCGGCTGCGCAGCACGCGGATGCGCGCCGCGTTGGTGGCAAAGCGCTGCAGGCTGTCGCCCAGGTCGCCGGTGAGTTCGCTGGCCTTCGCGCAGGCCAGCAGCGGTATGCCGAAGGCGCCGCTGGCCCGCATGGCGCGCGACAGCGATTCGCCTTGCTGCAGCGAGCGCAAGACCTCGCGCACCGGCTCGGCGGCTGCGCCGGCGCCTTGCTCCGACAGCGTGCGCAACGCTTCGATCAGGCTCAGGCCCGAGCGCAGCATCAGGCTCAGGTCGTGCGCGAACTGCTCTTCGTCGATGCGCCGCACGGCGCGTGCGACCGCCGGCGTGGCCGCGCCGGTGCTTGTGTCGGGGGTGCTTGCCTTGACCATGGCGCTACCAGGACGAGACATCGGCGGCCTCGCCTTCACCGCCGGGTTGGCCGTCGGCGCCCAGGCTCACGATGTCGTACTCGCCGTGCTGCCCCGGCCGGCGGTAGACATAGGGGTGGCCCCAGGGGTCTTCGGGAATGTCGCGCTTGAGGTAAGGGCCTTGCCAGCGCACCACCTGCTGCGGCGTGAAGCGCAATGCGATCAGCCCTTGCTCGCTGGTGGGGTACTGGCCCACGTCGAGCCGGTACTGGTCCAGCGCCTGGCCGAAGGATTCGATCTGCGCCCGCGCCACCTTGGTGTTGGACTTGCCGATCTGCGCGAAGTACTGCGGGGCGACGATGCCTGCCAGCAGGCCGATGATGACCATGACCACCAGCAGCTCCAGCAAGGTGAACCCGCGACTCCGCGGTGGAGCCCCCGCCCCCCGCCTTTGCCGTGCTGGGCCTCTTCTCTGCCTGGACATGTCGCCACTCCCTGGTTTTCAGCCGGCAGGGCTTGCGGGCCGCACCGGTTCTTGTGGGTCGATTCTTGGGGTGGGACTTAACCGGAACTTAAGGTCGGCGGACCCTACCGGCGGTGGGGCCCCCTGAAGCGAGGGGCCGGGGAAATACCATCGGCGCTGTGGCTTGCCAGTGTTGCGGCAGCGAGGCGGCAGAGGTGCTCACCGTTTTCATCGCGCCTGATTGGCGCGCCTTGAGGGATCGGCTCGAACGGGGAGGCCTCCCAGGTCGCGAGGTAGGAGGTCCCCTCCAAGCCCTTCTGTCTCGGGAGCAGTGGGTG
>Ga0302256_10000302_pt1 | contig 11381 bp, 11 predicted proteins | sample I_Fen_E3_4_FD_194571 | JGI IMG/M metagenome (GOLD analysis project Ga0302256, IMG submission 194571) | Peat permafrost microbial communities from Stordalen Mire near Abisko, Sweden - I_Fen_E3_4 | ecosystem: Environmental > Terrestrial > Soil > Wetlands > Permafrost | place: Sweden: Abisko...
GTTGGCGATGTTGAACTCGCCGTCGAAGTTGAACGCCCGCGGATCCGAGTCCGAGCCGAACGTGGCGATCTTGCGGTAGTTGATGTCGCCGGTGAGCTCGGTCGAGTCCTGGTTCTTCTCGTCCTTCGGCTGGAACGTGCCGATGCCGATCCGGTCCTGCTCGGAGAGCACGAGCCGCTTGACGCGGACGTGGGTCATCACCTTCTCGAAGTGACCCTCGTAGTGCCGCATCAGCTCCTTGAAGATCAGCCGGCACGCAGGGTTGACGTCGCCATCGATCTTGACCTTGAAGTCGTCGGTGCCGAGCTTGAGCCGGCTGATCGTCTGCTCGCGCCACTCGCGCGGGATCAGGCGCAGCGGCTCGTCGTGCATCGGCGATGGGAAGGTCTCGGAGCCGCCCGCGAGCTCCGACAGCGGGCCCGGGAGGGTCCAGTAGTACGTGTAGAGCGCACCATCGACGGTCCGCGAGTACTCCTCGAGGCCCTTCTTGAGCTGGCGCGCGATCGTCGACTTGGCCGATCCGACCGGGCCGTGCAACAGGATGATGCGGCGCTCGGTGCCGTAGCCCTGCGCCGCGCTCTTCAACACGTTCATCAGGCGCATCAGCGGGACGTCGAGGCCGAACACCGCGTCGCGTCCACCGTGCGACTCGTCGCGAAAGAACTTGTAGCGGACGAGCTTCTTCTTGTTGTCGATGTACTCCTCGACGCCGTGCGACAGGACCATGTCGTACAGGCGTTGATACGCATTCCGCGTCGTGTGAGGGTTCTTGCGAACCAGCTCGAGGTACTCTTCGAAGCTGCCCTCCCAGGACAGCTCCTTGTACGTCTTGAGGTTCTGGAGCTCCGCGATCTGTCCCACGAGACTCATGCGATCGAACGTACCACACGCCCATTCGCGCGTCTGTCCCACCGAGGCGCGGGGCGGCGATTCGCAGGCCGCCGTCGCGGTCGGCCCGCTGGAGGCCCTGCGCGCACCCGCGCACCGCGCCGAGCATGTGCCGCTGACCCACACTTGACCTTTGCATTCTCGACGAGAAAATGCGTCCATCGTGGGGGTCGTGCGCGCGCGCCGGGCGCCGCGACGATCCGGCAGCGGGACTGCCACGCTGGCGAACGACGGCATCGCGGGCGCCGCGGTCGCGGTGCGCCCAGCTCCGCGGGCGACGCGCCGATCACCAGGATCATGGGGACCCGCGTCATCGGTAAGGTGCCGCTCACGCGCACGCGCAGCCGCAGCTATTTCATGTAGCGGTCGACGTTGCGCTTGTGCTCGTCGAGGGTCTTCGCGAACGCGTGGTTGCGCGCGTCCCTGGCGACGAAGTAGTAGAACTCGCTGCCATCGGGCGCGAGCACGGCCTCGATCGAGCCCTTGCCGGGATTGCAGATCGGCCCGGGCGGCAAGCCCTCGTGCTGGTAGGTGTTGTACGGATTGGCCTTGTCGTCGAGCTGCGCGCGGTGCAAGCGATCGCGCTTGTCCCACTGCTGGCAGCCCGGCGACTTCTGCACCGGCACCATGCAGCCGTAGCGGATCGTCGGATCGGTCTCGAGCCGCTTGGGCTGGAAGCTCGGCGAGCTGAGCCGGTTCATGAACACCTGCGCGATCCGCGGCCGCTCGGCCGGATCGACCGCCTCCTTCTCGACGATCGACGCCATCGTGAGCAGCTCGCGATCGCCCCAGCCGAGCTTGTCCTTGACCTTCGCGGCGTCGTGCGAGTGCTTGGCCAGGAGCTCGTTCCACACCTCCTGGTGCCGCGTGATCAGCCGGGTCAACACGACCGCGGGCTTCTCGTTGACCCGGAACTCGTAGGTATCGGGGAACAAGTAGCCCTCGACGGTATCACCGGTGATGCCGTGGCGGCCGAGGAACTCCTTGTCGCGCGCCAGGGCCTCGAGCTCGGCGGCCTTGGCGACCTTGGCGGCCGCGAGCAGCGCGAAGAACTCGAGCATGTGCTTGCCCTCGGGCAGCGTGACCTTGGTCGCGACCTCCTTGACGCCGGCGACGAGGATCGCGAGCACCTGCTGGGGCGCGAGGTTGTCCTTGATGACGTACTTGCCGGTCTTGACGTTGGTCGTATCGCCCTGCCACATCGCGTAGATCCGGAACCACGTCGGCTTGTCGACCAGGCCCTTCTCGGCGAGCAGCGAGGCGATCGCCGGGAAGCTCAGGCCGCTCTTGACCTCGAGCTCGACGTCCTTGCCAGGACCGTGGTGGGCATCCTCCGGGTAGGCCAGCGCCCGGTGGACCATCCATCCGGCGACCAGGGCGACGATGGCGAGCGAGCTCAGCACGACCAAGAGCGCTATTCGGAACGACCGCGAAGCCACGCTGCACACTAACCCCGGGCGGGAGCTGCGTCGAGCGACGCGCCGTCACCCGCGCCGGGTATCGAGCCAGGCCTGCAGGATCAGCGCGGCGGCCTGCTGGTCGATCACGCCGCGGCGCTTGGCGCGTGAGAGATCTGCCTCGATCAGGACCCGCTCGGCCTGCGCCGTGGTGAACCGCTCGTCCTGCTCGTGGAGCTGCACGCCGGCGGGCAGCGCCTGGCGCAACACGTGGACGAAGTCCTGCACCCGCCGCGCGCGGTGGCCGATCTTCCCGGACAGCTCGAACGGCATTCCCACGACCACGTCGGTCACGCCGTGCTCACGGACCAGCGCGACCACCGCGAGCGCGTCGCCAGCGTGCCCGACTCGCCGGAGCACAGCGAGCGGATGCGCGGCGATCATCGCCTCGTCCGTCATCGCCAGGCCGATGGTCTTGCTCCCGACATCCAGGGCTAGGCTGCGCGGCATACCGACACCCCGGCGCTCGCCGAAAAAATAAAGGCCCTCCTTGGGGATACCAGGGAGGGCCGGGCGCAGAACACAGGGCTACTTGTTGCCTCAGATAGTGGGGGAGACCAACGGGATGAGGGGGAGGGGAATCCGTTGATCATCTATCGAGTCGAAACTTTGGACACCTGCGTCGCGCGTGTAAACCTTTCGTTGTCACCGATTCCGACAGCCGCGAGAACCTTCGCGAACTTGGCTCGGCTGTCCATCTCCAGGAGCAGAATCCGGGCCAGCGCGACGGCGTGCCGCATGCCGCAGCGCGCCGACCAAGAAACCAGCAGTTACGCTTCTAGTGGGGGTGAAAAAGCTGCACTGCGGATCATCGACCCCACGTGAGATGGCGCCGCGGGTTCTCACGTGTGTCCACTCCAACCCCGCCCGTGGCCCACGCGTTCCACCGCGGTGCCCCCCGCGCCCGGGATCGGCGCACCCTCGCCGATCACGCCACACAGCGTCATCGACCTGCGCGTTGCGCCTGTCCGCCGGGCGCCTGCCGCGCAAGGTTGCGATAGGGTGAGGCCCATGTCCGACGAGCCAACCACCCCCAAGCTCCAGGTCCAGATCGATGAGGACATCGCGCAGGGGGTGTACTCGAACCTCGTGCTGCTCAATCACACGGAGAACGAGTTCGTGCTCGATTTCGCGTTCATCCAGCCGAGCAACGGCCGCGCGAAGGTGCGGTCGCGCGTGATCTCGTCGCCGCGCCATACCAAGCGGCTGCTCCAGGCGCTCCAGAAGAACCTCGAGCGCTACGAGGAGCGGTTCGGCACGATCGACATCAGCTCCGACGACGATCCGGTCTTTCACTAGACCGGCCGGGTCACGCGACCGCGGCTTCGAGGATCGCCAGGCGGCCGCGGTCGAGGTCGAGCTCGGCCAGCGCGCCGAACGGGATGGCCTCGTTGTGCGCGCCGTGGCCGACCGGCGCACCGGCCGCGCACGGGATCCGCGCGCTGCGCAAGCGCTCGACCACCACGCGGAGGGCAGCGTCGCCAGGATCGGCCTCGCCGCTGGGCGGGCTCGCGTCGTGGCAGCCCACGAGCTCGCCGATCACCGCGGCGATCGTCGCGTCGATCGCGCCGGTCAGCGCGAGCTGGGTCAGGTAGCGATCGATCTCGTAGGGCCGCTCGCGGACCTCCTCGAGCAGCGCGATCGCGCCCGCCAGCGGCAGCGCCCACGGCGTGCCGACCAGCAGCGAGGCGAGCGTCAGGTTCGCCGCGATCAGCGGCCCGCGGTGGACCCCGCGTCCGTGGGCTCGCAGCGGCCACGCCAGCTCCCCGAGCGGACGCGGCTCGGTGAGCAGCGCGATCAGGTGCGCGGCCTCGGCCGCCGGCAGCTCGCCGAGCTGGCCGACCATCGGGCCGTGGATCCCGCGGACCCCGGCGCGATGCGCCCAGCCGAGCAGCGCCGTGGCGTCGGAGAACCCGACGATCGGCTTGGGATCGCGGGCGAGCAGCGCGGGGTCGAGCCGCGGCAGGATCCGCATGACGCCGTAGCCGCCGCGCGCCAGGATGATGCCGCGGACATCGGGATCGGCGAGCGCCGCGTTGAGCTCGGCGGCGCGCACCTCGTCGGGCGCGGCCAGGTAGCTCGGCGTCTGCGGCGCGCGCGGCGCGGTCACGCTGTCGGCGACGCGCAGGGCGAACGCCTCCCCCAGGATCGACAGGCCCCGGGAGAGCCGCGCGAGGCTGATCGGCCCGGCGGGGGCGATCACGGCGACGGTCTGACCGCGGGCGATGCGCGGCGGCGTGATCGCGGTCACTGCGGTGGCTTCCGCGCGTCGTCCTCGGGGGGCAGCGCCGCGGGGTCGACCACGTCCATCGTCATCGTCCGCGCGCCGTCGTCGATCACGGCGTGATCGCCCGTCCGGCTCAAGCCGGGCTCGAGCCGGGTGCGCGGGTCGACGCGCGGGTCGACCGCCGTGCCCGCGACGCGCGCGTTCAGATCGGCGAGGATCGCCGGCATCGTCTGCGGCGCGCCCTGTACACCCTGCATCGGCTGGGTGTGCGAGCGCGGGCGCACGGTCACCGGCCGGTTGCGCGGCAGCGCCGGGCGCGCCAGGTCATCGGCCGGCAGATGGGTGCGCGCCTGCCACCACGCCGCGGCATCGCCAGCGAGCCGCGGCGTGACGATCATGCCGGGCACGTGATCCGATCCGGCGACCAGCTCGTGGACCCAGCTGACCGTGGCGCCGAACGCGACGCCGTCGTCGGTGGTGATCGAGATCTCGCTGCCCACCGGCATCGGGCTCGCGAGCTCGACGTAGCCGGTGGTCGGCCGGACCTGGGTCAACTTGATGCCGCGGCCCAGCGGGATGCCGCGATAGGTGAGGTCGATCAAGCTTTCGAGCACGCCGCAGCATAACGCAGGGCGAGGCGTGCATACTCGCGGCGTGAGCTTGCTCGACCGCTGGCGCCAGCTCCGTGGCGTGGTGCCCGATGACGACGTGGCCGGCCGCGCCCACGACCTCGTCATCCGCGGCAACGAGTTCGGGTTCGACGAGTTCGGCCTGTCGCGCAGCTCGTTCCGCGGCGTGATGACGGTGTCGCGCTGGCTCTACCGCAACTACTTCCGAGCCGCCGCGTTCGGCGTCGAGAACATCCCGACGTCCGGCCGCGTGATCCTGGTCTCCAACCACGCCGGCCAGCTGCCGTGGGACGGCCTGGTGATCGCCGCGGCGTGCTTCCTCGAGCCCGCCCAGCCGCGCGTCGTGCGCTCGATGGTCGAGTACTTCGTCCCGGCGGTGCCGTTCGCGTCGTACCTGTTCGCGCGGTGGGGCCAGATCATCGGCACGCCCGAGAACTGCCGCCGCCTGCTCGCCGCCGAGGAGTGCGTGCTGGTGTTCCCCGAGGGCGCGCGCGGGATCTCCAAGAGCTTCGCCAGGCGCTACCAGCTCGCGGAGTTCGGCACCGGCTTCATGCGGCTCGCGCTCGAGATGCGCGCCCCGATCGTCCCGATCGCGGTGATCGGCGCCGAGGAGCAGGCGCCCGCGATCAACGTCAAGTCGCTCGCCCGGCTGGTCGGCGCGCCGTCGTTCCCCGTGGTGCCGTACCCGCCGTTCTTCCCGATCGTGCCGCTGCCGGTGAAGTACCGGCTGTACTTCGGCGAGCCGATCTGGATGACCGGCGATCCCGATGACGATGAAGAGGTGCTCGAGGACAAGGCGCGGACCGTGAAGGCCAGGATCCAGGCGATGGTGCAGCACGGCCTGCGGGAGCGCGCGCATGTGTTCTGGTAACGGCGGAGGACGTGGATGACTGACGCGCGGCGGATCCGCAAGGTCGTGATCACCGGGATCTCGGGGCGGTTCGGCCGGATCGTCGCGCGCCGGATCCACCACGAGCTCGACTGGCAGATCGTCGGCCTCGATCGCCGGGCGATGCCCGGCCGGCCCAAGGACATCGAGCACCACCAGGTCGACCTGCGCAGCAAGAAGGCGCGCGACGTGTTCCGCGCTGGCGACGTCGACGCGCTGATCCACCTCGGCGTGATGCACGATCCGCGGGCGCGCCCGGCCGAGCTCTACTCGTGGAACATCGCCGGCACGACCAAGCTGCTCGATTACTGCCTCGCGTACCGCGTGCCCAAGGTCGTGCTGCTGTCGTCGGCCAACGTCTACGGCCCGCGGCCGGATAACCCGCAGTTTCTGACCGAGAACGCCCCGCTGCTCGCGTCGCAGCGGTTCCCCCAGATGCGCGACCTCGTCGAGATCGATCACCTGGTCTCGACGTTCTTGTGGCGCGCGCAGCAGGTCGAGACCGTGATCTTGCGCCCGGTCCACATCGTCGGCCCGATCCACAACGCGCCGTCGAACTACCTGCGGATCGCGCGGCCGCCGGCGCTGCTCGGGTTCGATCCGATGGTCCAGCTGATCCACTATCAGGACGTCGCCGATGCGATCGTCACCGCGCTCGTCCCCGGCCGGCGCGGCATCTACAACCTGGCCGGCCCCGGCGAGGTGCCGCTGTCCGCCGTGCTCGCCGAGCTCGGCCGCGTCCCGGTCCAGATCCCGCACCCGGTCGCCAAGCCGATCTTGCAGCTCGCGTTCCGGCTCGGGATCTCGAGCTTCCCGGTCGCCGAGCTCGACTTCATTCGCTACGTCTGCATGGTCGACGGCCGGCGCGCGTCGGCCGAGCTCGGATTTCGTCCGCGGTTCGGGCTGCGCGACACGATCCACGCCGTCGACGAACCGGGCTAGCTTCACGCCCGCGACTGCGCGGATTTCGCGGACGCCGCGGGCGCGCAACGGCCTGCCCTGGACGCGCGCGGCTGTACGGCCTGGCGACGGTTTTGCCACGCCGGCGGACGCGCGCTCGGGGCAAACGAACCCAGGTCGTCGGTGCGCCTCACGCGTCGCCGTGGCTTCTCGATACAGGTGGTGTGGCCCTGCGTTCACACCTTCCGCGAGCACCTGGCGGCCGGGTGGGATATCGCTCCACGGCGACGCCGCAAATCGCCCCACGCACAGCGCGGCGACCCTCGTTTTCCGGACGTTTTTGTCAGGTCGCTGCCGTGAACCGCCCCAGAGTCGCGCTCACCGAAGGCGCCGTCGCGAGTGCGTCGCGGCGAGCGATCCCCGTGCCGCGATGGCACGAGCGATGCTTCCCGTTTGCGCCTGCGCACGCCAAAGGAACGACCCCACCATGAACAAGCTGCTCACCTCAGTCGGCCTCGCGATCGCGGTTGCAACGGTCTCCCTCGTCACGGGATGCCAGTTGTATTTTAATGACAAGCACGACCAGCCGACGCCACCGAGCAGCGGCAGCGGCACCAGTTCGGGCGGCGGCATCAGCCAGCCCGGGTACTCCTGCACGACCGACGTCAACTGCGCCGCCGGTTGCTTCTGCAGCGACGGTACCTGTACCGAGGCTGGGTTCTGCACCACGGACAAGGACTGCGGCGACGGCTTCACGTGTGATACCGCCCGGTCGTCGTGCAAGCCCGCCCCGCCGGCGCCGGTCGCGACCTGCGCAGGCACTGCCGCGACCACCTGCACCACCGCCGCCCCCGCGTGCCCGGTGGGTCAAACGCCCCTGCTCCTGGATGGCTGCTTCACCGGCGCCTGCAGCGACATCAAGACCTGCGACGCGGCCCCGACCTGCAGCGCGCTGCAGCACGAGGCTGACTGCAAGGCCCGCACGACCGACTGCACCGAGGTCTTCGTCGGTCGCAACTGCACCGGCACCACCTGCGGCGTCTCGACCGTCGACTGCACCTGCGAGTCCTACACCTACGCGGCCTGCGACGCCGCGAACTCGACGGCGGCGCGCCTGCTGATCGACAACGGATGAGCTCCGGCCGCGGCGCGGGCCGGTGTGCTTCGCCCCGCCTGCCGCTGCGCGGCATACGCCAGCTGGCAACGTGACAGGGTCGCTCCTCTCGAACCGAGGCGCGACCTGCTGGCATTTTCGGCCCCGGTCTTCAGCTATCTTCCAGCCATGGGGTTTCAGTTCTCCGAGACCATGGCCGGCACGGTCGAATGGGATGCGGAGCCGGGTGTCCGCCATCCATTCTCCTTCGAGGTGACGGCCGAAGCAGTCTCGACCCGCCAGCACCTGCGCGACGGCAAGGCCACGCTCCACGGCGTCGTCCACGCCCCGCCGCTGGCCCCGGTCTCCGACGCCGACGGCACCCTCACGATCCGCCCGATCGGCGCCCGCATCATCCACTACCGACTCCAGTTCTCGGGCGACGACGGCAAGCTCTACGAGATGGTCGGCCAGAAGGATATCCGCTGGCGCGATCTGCTGCGCTCGTTCACCTACCTCCCGGCCGAGATCCTCGACGGCGAGCACAAGAAGATCGGCACCTGCCAGACCCGCTTCTTGCTCGCCCGCGACGGGTGGAGCTTCCTGCGCAGCTTCCGCCTGGTCTGAATTAAGCCCGCGAAGCGGTCGGTCCCGCGGCCTCGCCGGGCGCCTCGGGTCAAGAGGCGTCGAACACAAGGGTCGGGGCCTTGGCTCAGGCGCACCGCCCGGTTGACGACGACCTGGGCCTTGACCTTGACGGAAGTCATTGAGGTTGACGTGGCCGTACGTCGAGGTCAGCCTCAACGTCTCCTGGAGACGTTTCCAGGCTTTGTTCTACACGTCTTCAGCCGCGCATCGCCTCGACCGGGGTCACCCGCGACGCGCGGATCGCGGGGGCGAGGCCGCCGAGGAGGCCCATGACGCCCGAGAAGATCAGCGCCTTGATGAACACGTCGGGGGTGGCGTGGAACCGGATCACGATCTCGGAGAACGTGGCGAAGTTGATGAGCGGCACGCTGACCAGCGACAGCGAGACCACGGCGATGCTGCCGATCACGCCGCCGATCAGCGCGAGCAGCAGCGCCTCGAGCAGGAACGAGCTCAGCACCGCGCCGCGCGAGAACCCCAGCGCGCGCAGCGTGCCGATCTCGCGGGTCCGGTGGGCGATCGCGCCGTTCATCGTGATCGCCGCGCCGATCATCGCCGCGATCGAGGTCATGATCGCGAGCGCGAGCCCCATCGCCGTGAACAGGCCCGCGGTCTGCTGCGACTGCTTCTCGTAGTAGTCGGTCTCGCGCATGACCTTCATGGCGAACCGCTTGTCGGTCTCGATCAGCTGGCGGTAGCCCTCGAAGTCGGCCGCGCTGCTCAGCCGCACGCGCGCCGATGACACCGCGGCCTGGCGGCCGAGCGAGTTGCGGACGTAGTCGAGGTCGGCCCAGACCTCGGAGTCGTAGGTCGAGCCGCCGGCGGTGAACTCGCCGACCACGGTCAGCGGGCTGTTGCGCTTGAGGTTGATCGTGCCGCCGATCGACATGCCGGCGAACCGGCCGGCGATCGACTGGCCGACGATCGCCTCGTTGGTGCCCGGCCTGGGCGCGCGGCCGCGCGTGATGTGGACCTCGGGCCGAAACGCGATGCCGTTGGCCGGCGTGCCGCGGACCAGGACGTTCGAGACGCCGGACCCATCGGCGTGATCCGCGGTCACCACGACGATGATCTCGCCGACCATGCCGCCAGCTTGCGAGACCTGCGCCGGGCCGCGGAACAGCCCCAGGTAGTCATTGCCGATCGCGCTCGACAGCTCGGCGTCCGAGCCCTTGCGCAAGATGATCGCGGTGTCGGGGCTGCCCGAGGTCGCCAGCGCGCGGGTGACGCCGGCGTTGAACATCAGCGCGCCGGCGAACACGAACACGACGAGCGCGATGCCGCCCGCGGTCGCCAGCGTCGTGACCTTGCGAACCAGGAGGCTGCGCGCGTTGTACTGGATGGGCACCATCAGTCGATCCTCCGCAGCGCATCGGTGACCTTGAGCCGCCCCGCCCGGATCGCCGGGACGGCACCGGCGACGACGCCGAGCACGACGGCCGCGACCAGCGCGCCGATCAGCACCTGCGCCGAGGCCCGGAAATACGGAAACAGCCCGGACATGTTCTCCTCGAGCGCCGGCCCGATCCCCTGGTTGACCACCAGGTAGACCACGGCGATCCCGGCCAGGCCGCCGACCACGGCGACCAGCACCGACTCGCCGAGGATGAACCCGCGGATGTAGGCCGGCGTGAAGCCGATCGCGCGCAGCACGCCGTACTCGTGGGTCCGCTCGCGCACGCTCATCGCGACGGTGTTGGCGAGGATCAGCGTCATGATCGCGAGGATCACGAGCGACACCAGATCGAACGCGCTGAGGATCGCGGCGAACCCGCCGAGGAACGACAGCGCGAACTGGCGCTCGGTCATGGTCAGCGTCTGATCGTCGTGGATGTCGAACCGCGCGTCGATCTGGCGCGAGATGTCGGCGCTGTGCGAGGCGTCGGAGATCCGCGACACCATCCAGCCGAGGTGGTCCTTGGAGTACACCGCGCGCGGATCATTGTTGAGGAAGTCCCAGCGCAGCAAGAAGGTATTGCGGTCCACCGACTTGCGCTTGGCCGTGTAGATGCCCGAGACGGTGAATTGCCAGTCTCCGGGATAGATATCACTCGTGATCACCAGGCGATCGCCGACCTTGACCCCGAGCGTCCTGGCGAGCACATCGCCGAGGATCGCGCCGCTCGGGGTGGCTTTCCACGCGGCGAGCTGATCGGGCGGCACCACCATCTCGTCCTGGACGTCGAACCAGCTGTTCACGTCGACCGCGAACCCGGCGAAGAACGGCACGCGCTCCTTGGGGTCCTTGGCGCCGAACCAGTTGGCCCAGGTCGCCGCCTTGACCCCCGGGACCTGGCGCAGCTCGTCGATGTAGCGCTGCGGCAGCTGCATCGTGATCGAGACCTTGTGGCGGGTCGACAGCCGATCGGTCGACGCCGCGTCCGCGCCCGCGTTCCACGCCGCGATCACGGTGCGCAACAGGCACAGGATGAGGACGCAGACCATCACCGCCACCACGGTCATGATCGTGCGACCGCGCCGGCGGAACAGGTTCCGGCGGGCGTAGGTCGCGAGGTTCACTGCAGCGCTCCCTTGTCGAGCCGGCGCTGTACGCTGGCGCGCTCGGCGGCGGCCGGGTCGTGGGTGACCATGAAGATCGTCTTGTGCAGCTCCTTGTTGAGCCGGTCCATCAGCGTCAGCACGTCGTCGG
>Ga0302256_10000304_pt1 | contig 11347 bp, 11 predicted proteins | sample I_Fen_E3_4_FD_194571 | JGI IMG/M metagenome (GOLD analysis project Ga0302256, IMG submission 194571) | Peat permafrost microbial communities from Stordalen Mire near Abisko, Sweden - I_Fen_E3_4 | ecosystem: Environmental > Terrestrial > Soil > Wetlands > Permafrost | place: Sweden: Abisko...
TCGCTGCCGCGGCACTTGCGGCAGCGACCGCCGTCAACGCGGCCGGGCCCACGGTGGTCAGCGGCCCCGGCGAGAACCCCGGCTGCTTCAAGCCGTGGGACGCCAGCACCAAGTACTTCCAGTGGCCTGCCAAGAAGGGGCCTTACCGCATCGCGCTGGCCAATGGCTTCGTGGGCAACACCTGGCGCATCCAGATGATCAAGATGGCCAAGGCCTATGCGGCCACACCCGAGATGAAATCGCAGATCAAGGAGTTCAAGATCGTTTCGACCGGCACCGACGTCGCTGCCCAGATCGCCGCGATGGACAACTTCATCAACTCCGGCTACGACGCGATCGTCACGCTGGCCGTCAACCCGTCGGCCTTCGCACCGGTGATCAAGCGCGCCAACGCGGCCGGCGTCGTCGTGGTGCCGTTCGACAACGTGCTCGACACCGACCAGGTGATGATGGTCAACGAAGACCAGACCTCCATCGGCGTGCAGTCGGGCGAGTGGCTGCTGAAGAACTTGAAGACCAGGACCGGCAAGCTGCTCGAAGTGCGCGGCCTGCCGGGCAACTCGGTCGACCGCGATCGCCACGTGGGCTTCCGCAAGGTCGCCGAGGCGGCGGGCAACAAGTTCGAGATCATCGAGGTCGTCGGCAACTGGGACGACGGCACGGCGCAGAAGGCGGTGGCCGATGCCGTGTCGGTGCACAAGAAGTTCGATGCGATGTTCGTGCAGGCCGGCTCGACCGGCGCCGTGCGCGCGCTGATGGATGCGAAGCACCCGTTGATCCCCGTGTCGGGTGCCGACGAGAACGGCTTTCGCAAGCTGTGCGCCGCGAATGCGAAGGACGGCTTGCTGTGCGCGTCGATCGGCCAGTCGCCCGGCCTGGTCGCGATCTCGATGAAAGCCGCCGTGGCCGCGCTGCAAGGCAAGGTGATGCCGCAAATGATCTCGGTGCCGATCCCGCAGGCCAGCCACCCGAACTTCAAGGCCGGCGAGAACTACTACCCCGACCTCACCGACAACTTCTTCACCACCAACGAGTTCCCCGCCTGCGGTGTGAACCTGAAGGCCACGGACATCATGTCCAAGGACGAGAAAAACAACTAAAGCATGACCGCCCCCACGTCGCTTTGCTGCCGCCTTGCAGGCCGCGCCAGGCCAGTGGCCCGGCTCCTCGTCAGGCACAACCAGTCCACTGGACTGGTTGTGTCCGGACTCGGCCCCCCGAGGGCGCGCTCAGCCGCCTTGGGGCGGCCCGGCGTCGTCTGAGGTCGACGTGGACCCCATCCTCCAACTCGTCAACATCTCCAAGCGCTACGGCGGCGTGCGCGCGCTCGAACGCGCGCAGTTCGCCGTGGCGCCTGGGCGCATTCATGCTTTGCTCGGCGAGAACGGCGCCGGCAAGTCCACGCTGATCAAGGTGATGACCGGTGTGGTGCAGCCCGACGAGGGCCGCATCGTGCTCGCCGGCACCGAGCGCCGCTTCGCGCACCCGCAGGAAGCGGTGTCGGCCGGCATCGCCTGCATTTTTCAGGAACTGTCGTTGATGCCCGACCTGAGCGTCGCCGACAACATCTGCATCACCAGCCCGCCCACGCGCTTCGGGCTGATCGACCGCAAGGCGCAGCGCCGCATCGCCGAGGCGGCGCTGGCCCGCGCCGGCGCTGAAGACATCCACCCGCTCGCACCGGTGGCGAGCCTCACGCTGTCGCGCCGGCAGATGGTGGAGATTGCGAAGGCGCTGGCGCGCGAGCCGAAGATCCTGATCCTCGACGAGGCGACCTCGGCGCTCACCGCCGCCGACGTGGGCCGTGTCTTCGCGCTGCTCAAGCGCCTGCGCAGCGAGGGCATGGCCATCGTCTACATCTCGCACCGCATGAACGAGATCAAGGAGCTGGCCGACGACTGCTCGGTGTTCCGCAACGGCAGCCATGTGGCGACCTTCGCGGCCGGCACGCAAAGCGATGCGCAGACGGTCGAGATGATGATCGGGCGCGACATCGCGCATGCGTTTCCGCCCAAGCCCGCACCGCGCAGCGACGCGGGCACGCCGGCACTCGAGACGCGTGGCCTGTCGTGGAACGACCGCTTGCACGGCATCGACATCGCGGTGCGCCCCGGTGAGATCGTCGGGCTCGGTGGGCTCGACGGGCAAGGCCAGCGCGAATTGTTCCTGGCCTTGTTCGGCGTGCTCAAGGGCGTGAGCGGTGAGGTGCGACTGGGCGGCAAGCCGGTGTCGGTGCGCAACCCGAAACACGCCAAGTGCTCCGAGATCGGTATTGCGCTGGTGCCCGAAGACCGCAAGACCGATGGGTTGATGCTGCCGATGTCGGTCAACGACAACCTGAGCTTCGCGGCGCTCGACCGGCTCAGCCGCGCCGGCACGGTGCTCGCGGCGGCGGAGGGCACGGCCGTGGCCGAGATGGTGCGGCGCCTGTCGATCAAGGTGTCGGACACCGGGGTGGCGGTCGGCACGCTGTCGGGTGGCAACCAGCAGAAGGTGGTCATCGGCAAGTGGCTGATGAACGCCCCGCGCATCTTGCTGCTGAGCGACCCGACGCGCGGCATCGATGTCGGCACCAAGCAGGAGATCTACGCACTGCTGCGCAAGCTGGCCGACGAGGGGGCGGCGGTGATGCTGTACTCGACCGACTACGCCGAGCTGATCGGCTGCTGCGACCGCGTGGCGGTGTTCTTCGACGGCCGCATCGTGCGCTGGCTGGCCGGTGCCGATCTCACCGAGCGCGCGCTGGTCTCGAGCGCACTGAACCTTGAAACGGAGGCCGCCTGATGCCCACCGACGCTTATTTCCACCTGCGCGAGCACCGCGCCACCTGTGCTGCCGCGGCGCTGTTCGTGCTGCTGTTCGCGGTCTACATCGCGAAGCACCAGGTGGGCTGGACGGTGCCGGTGCTGACCACCGCGTCGAACAAGGCGGTGCTGCTGGCCATCGTCGCGATGGCGCAGACGCTGCCGGTGCTGACCGGCGGCATCGACCTGTCGGTGGGCATGGTGTTCGTTCTGGCCAACTGCCTGGCCTCGCACCTCGTCGTCGGCACGCCGATGGAAGCGGCCTTCGGTGTGGTGGTCGTGCTCGCGGCGGGCGCACTGTGCGGCTTCGTCAACGGCGCCATCATCGTCTACGGCCGCCTGCAGCCCATCATCACCACGCTGGCCACCGGCATCGTCTATTTCGGGTTCTCGCTCGGCTTGCGCCCGGTGCCTGGTGGCGATGTGCAGGCCGGGCTGGCCGACGCGCTGACCGGCACACTGCCGGGGGGCATTCCGGCGATGCTGGTCGTGCTGCTGGCGGTGGTGGGGCTGGTGTGGCTGCCCTACCGGCGCTCGGTGCTGGGCCGCGCGGCGCTGGCGATCGGCTCGTCCGAAGCGGCGACCTACATGTCGGGCGTGGCCATCGGGCGGACCAAGATCGTCACCTACACGGTGGCCGGCCTGCTGGCGGCCATCGGCGGCTTGCTGCTCACCTTCGTGACGTTTTCGGGGGAGGCGTCGGCGGCGATCGGTGGTGTCTACACGCTGAACTCCATCGCCGCGGTGGTGATCGGCGGCACCGTGCTGTCGGGCGGTGCGGGCAGCGCCATCGGCTCGATCTTCGGTGCGTTCGCGTTGCGCACCATCGGTGACCTGCTGTTCGTGTTCGACCTCGAGCCGCTGTGGCAGCCGCTGTTCCAGGGCGTGATCCTGCTGGTGGCGGTGAGCGTCGGGTCCTTGCGGCTGCTCAAGCTCGACAACCGGCTCGACCTGTTCCGATGACGGCGCTCACGCTTCGCTTGCGCAACTCGGGTCACCTGCCGGTGGTCGCCGGTGCGCTCTGCACGCTCGGCCTGCTGCTCATCGGCAGCCTCTACTCGAAGAACTTCCTGTCGTCGGACTACCTGCTGCTGCAATTGCAGATTGCATCCTTCCTCGGCGTGGTGGCCACCGGCGCGATGCTGGTGATCCTGCTCGGCGGCATCGACCTGTCGGTGCCTTGGGTCGTGACGGTGGGCGGCATGATGTCGACCGCCGCCGCGGGGTGGTGGGGCGGCGTCGGCGAGGCCGTGGCCATTCCCTTCGGCATTGCGTGCGGTGCGGCGCTCGGCCTCGTCAACGGCATCGGCGTGGCCTATCTCCGCGTGCCGTCGATGATCTTCACGCTGGGCATCAACGCGGTGGCGCAGGGGCTGATCGTGCTGCAGACCGGCGGCTTCGCCCCGCAAGACCGCGCGACGCCGGCGATGCACCTGATCGCCACCGGCCGCTCGGCCTTTGGTGTGCCCAATGCGCTGCTGGTGTGGGCGGCAGTCGGCGCCGGCACCCTCTTCCTGCTGCACCGCACGACGCTCGGGCGGTCGATCTATGCGGTCGGCAACCGCGAGCGTGCGGCGTATCTGTCGGGTGTGGACACCCGCCGCGTCACGCTGCTGTGCTTTGTGATCGCCGGGGCCTGCTCGGCCGCGGCGGGCGTGCTGCTGACCGGCTACTCGACCAAGGCCTACCAGGCGATGGGCGACGCCTACCAGCTGCCCGCCATTGCGGCGGTGGTGCTGGGCGGCACCAACATCCTGGGGGGCCGGGGTTCGTACCTCGGCACCATCGTCGGCGTGGTCATGATCACGCTGCTGCAATCCATTCTCTCGGTGATGCAGATTCCCGAGATGGGCCGCCAGGTCACCTACGGCGTGGTGATCATCGGCATGCTGCTGATCTACGGCCGCGGCCAGCGGCATTCGGACTGAACACCCACAGGAAACGCTCATGGTCATCGAACTCAGCGCCAGCTTCCAGGTCATCGACCCGCGCTTTCGCCAGTTGGCATTTCCGAACGTGCATGTGGAACGGCTCCACACCGGCTGCCGCTGGGCGGAAGGTCCGGCCTGGTTCGCGGCCGGGCGCTACCTGGTGTGGTCCGACATCCCGAACGACCGCATGCTGCGCTGGGACGAGACCGATGGCTCGGTCTCGGTGTTCCGCCAGCCGGCGCTCAACACCAATGGCCACACGGTGGACCTGCAGGGCCGGCTCGTCTCGTGCGAACACCGTGCGCGCTGCGTGTCGCGCACCGAGCACGATGGCAGCCGCAAGCTGCTCGCCTCGCACGTGGTGGGGGGCCAGCGCCTGAACTCGCCGAACGACGTGGTGGTGAAGTCCGACGGCAGCATCTGGTTCACCGACCCGAGCTACGGCATCGACAGCGACTACGAAGGCGATGCCGCGCCCAGCGAGATCGGCGAGCGCTGCGTGTACCGCGTCGGGCCCGACGGCGGCGAGGCCGAGCGCGTCGCCGACGGGTTCGTGCAGCCCAACGGCTTGGCGTTCTCGCCCGATGAAAGCCTGCTCTACATCGCCGACACCGGCGCCACGCACGTGGCCGACGGGCCAAGGCACATCCGGCGCTTTCGCGTCGGGGCTGACGGCCGCAGCCTGTCCGGCGGCGAAGTCTTTGCCGAATCGACCAACGGGCTGTTCGATGGGTTTCGCATCGATGCTACCGGCCACCTGTGGACGAGTGCCGGCGACGGCGTTCACTGCCACGCACCCGACGGCCAGCTGCTCGGCAAGATCCTGCTGCCCGAAGCGGTGGCCAATGTGTGCTTCGGCGGCGCCAAGCTCAACCGCTTGTTCATCTGCGCGACGACCTCTCTGTATGCTGTCTATCTGAACGCACGCGCTGCGCCGCGACCCGATCCCCGGAGCCCCCGATGAACACACGCGCCGCTGTCGCGCCGCCACGCCCGCTGTCCCTGGACCGGCTGTCGGACCGGCTGGCGTCGCTGCTGGCGCAGCAGATCGACAGCGGCGCGCTGTTGCCGGGGGACCGCCTGCCCACCGAAGCGCAGCTCTCGCAGACGCACGGCGTGTCGCGCAGCGTGGTGCGCGAGGCCCTGCACCAGCTCAGGCTGCGCGGGCTGCTGCGCTCGCGCCAGGGCTCGGGCGCCTTCGTCGAGCCGCCGGCGCTGAACCAGCCGCTCGCCTTTGATTCCCGCGTGCTGGATTCGATGGCCTCGGTGGTGCACGTGGTCGAGGTGCGCCGCGCGCTCGAAGGTGAGATTGCCGCGCTGGCCGCCGAGCGCGCATCGGCGCTGCAGATCCGCGGGCTGCGCGCTGCGCTCACCCGGCTCGATGCGGCGGTGGCCTCGGGCGCCGATGGCGTGGCCGAAGACCTCGCGTTTCACCGCAAGATTGCCGAAGCCACCGGCAACCCGCAGTTCGGCCTGCTGCAAAGCTTCCTCGAGCAGTACCTGCGTGAAGCCATGCGCGTGACGCGCGGCAACGAAGCGCGCCGCGCCGACTTTGCCAGCGCGGTGCGCGCCGAGCACGCCGCCATCGTCGACGCGATCGCCGCGCACGAACCCGGCGCTGCGCGGCGCATGGCCGCTCGCCACATGGCGCAGGCCGCGCAGCGGTTGGCCGAGGGCGGCGTGATCGCGGCCGCCGTGGTGGGCGGGCGTGCCCCCAAGCCCGCCCGCAAAGTTGCCAGGAGGCCCTCGGCATGAACCAGCGCATCGGTGTGATCGGTTTGGGCGCCATGGGGCGCGGCATGGCGCAGTCCCTGCGCCGTGCCGGTTACCACGTGCATGTGAGCGACGTGCGCGCAGAGGCCGCGCAGGCCTTCGCAGCCGAAGGCGGCACGGCCTGCGCCCACCCCGCCGACGTGGCTGCCGCGTGCGAGGTGCTGGTCAGCGTCGTGGTGAATGCCGCGCAGACCGAATCGGTGCTGTTCGGCGAACACGGCGCGGCCGCGGCGATGAAGCCGGGCAGCGTGTTCGTGATGTGCTCGACGGTCGACCCGGGCTGGTCGGTGGCGCTCGAGCGCCGCCTCGCCGACCTGGGCCTGCTGTACCTCGACGCGCCGATTTCCGGCGGCGCCGCCAAGGCCGCAACGGGTCAGATGACCATGATGACTGCGGGCCGCCCCGAGGCCTACGCGAAGGCAGGCGGTGCGCTCGACGCGATGGCCGCCAAGGTCTACCGCCTCGGCGACGCGGCCGGCAACGGCAGCAAGGTGAAGATCATCAACCAGTTGCTCGCCGGTGTGCACATCGCTGCCGCCGCCGAGGCCATGGCGCTGGGCTTGCGCGAGGGTGTGGACGCCGACGCGCTGTACGAGGTCATCACGCACAGCGCCGGCAACAGCTGGATGTTCGAGAACCGCATGGCGCATGTACTGGCGGGTGACTACACGCCGCTGTCGGCGGTCGACATCTTCGTGAAGGACCTGGGGCTCGTGCTCGACACCGCGCGCGCCAGCAAGTTTCCGCTGCCGCTGTCGGCCACCGCGCACCAGATGTTCATGCAGGCCTCGAGTTCCGGCTACGCGAAGGAAGACGACAGCGCGGTGATCAAGATCTTCCCGGGCATCACGCTGCCGGCGGCGAAGGGCTGAACGTGGGCAAGCCGCTGCTCGGTTGCATCGCCGACGACTTCACCGGCGCGACCGACCTGGCCAACAACCTGGTGCGCGCCGGCATGCGCACGGTGCAGACCATCGGCGTGCCGGCGGCGATGCTCGACGTCGAGACCGATGCCATCGTGGTGGCGCTGAAGTCGCGCACGATCGCGCCGGGCGATGCGGTGGCGCAGTCGCTGGCCGCGCTGCGCTGGTTGCAGGTGCAGGGTGTGGCGCAGGTCTATTTCAAGTACTGCTCGACCTTCGATTCCACGCCGCAAGGCAACATCGGCCCCGTCACCGAGGCCTTGCTCGATGCGCTGCATGGCCGAGGGCAGGGCTTCACCGTCGCCTGCCCGGCCTTCCCGGAGAACAAGCGCACCGTCTTCAAGGGCCACCTGTTCGCAGGCGACGTGCTGCTGAACGAGAGCGGCATGCAAGACCACCCACTCACGCCGATGACCGACGCCAACCTCGTGCGCGTGCTGCAGCGCCAGACGCAGCGCAAGGTCGGCCTGGTGCCGTACGACGTGGTGGCGCGCGGCGCGCAGGCGATCCGCAAGCGCTTCGCCGAATTGCAGGCGCAGGGCGTGTCGATCGCCGTGCTGGACGCGCTGTCGAACGACGACCTGATGCGCATCGGCCCGGCCCTGGTGGACCTGCCGCTGGTCACCGCCGGCTCGGGCATCGCGATCGGGCTGCCGCAGAACTGGCTTGCCAGCGGTCGCTTGCAGGCGCAGGCGCGGCCCGACGCACTCCCCCCGGCGGCGGGCCTGCGGGCGGTGATCTCCGGCAGCTGCTCGGTGGCCACCCACGCGCAGGTGCAGGCGTTTCGACAGGCCGGCGGGCCTGCGATGGCGATCGATCCGCTGGAGATTGCCGCAGGCCATGACGTCGTGGCCTCGGTGCTCGCGTGGGCTGCGCCCTTGCTGAGCAAAGGCCCGGTGCTGGTCCATGCGACGGCCGATGCGTCGGCCGTCCAGGCCGTGCAGTCGCACCTCGGCGCGGCGCAGGCCGGTGAGCTGGTCGAGGCCACGCTGTCGCGCATTGCCCTCGGGCTGGTCGAGCGCGGCGTGCGGCAGTTGGTGGTTGCCGGCGGCGAGACCTCGGGCGCGGTGGTGCAGGCGCTGGGCGTGCAGCAGATGAGCATCGGCCCGCAGATCGACCCCGGCGTGCCGTGGACGGCCGCGCGATCGTCTGCAAGCTCTAACCCTGTGCTGCACCTGGCGCTGAAGTCGGGCAACTTCGGGGCGACCGATTTCTTCACCCGGGCATTCGACCGACTGGACGCTTCATGACCGTGGTGTTGAGAGACGAGATCTGCCGTGTCGGCGCCTCATTGTTCCAGCGCGGTTATGTGCATGCCAGCGCCGGCAACATCAGCGTGCGCACCGACAGCGGCTTCCTGATCACGCCGACCGATGCCTGCCTGGGCACGCTCGACCCCGCGTGTCTGGCCGAGGTCGACGCGAACGGCGTGCAGACGGGCGGTGACCGAGCGTCCAAGACGCTGGCGCTGCACCGGCGCATTTACCAGGCCGACGCAGACGCGCGGTGCGTCGTTCACACGCACGCCACGCACCTCGTGGCGCTGACTTTGGCTGGAGTTCACAGCCCCGATGACGTCGTGCCGCCGATCACGCCGTATTTCGTGATGAAGGTCGGGCATGTGCCGCTCATCCCGTACCACCGGCCGGGCGACCCGGCGGTGGCCGACCGGGTGGCCGAGTGCATCGCGCGCATGCAGGCGGCGGGCACACCGATCCGTGCCGTCTTGCTCGACCGGCTCGGGCCGGTGGTGTGGCAGCGCTCACCCGCCGAGGCCAGCGGTGTGCTCGAAGAGCTCGAGGAGACCGCGCGCCTGTGGCTGATGACGCGGCCCGAACCGCTCTCTGCGGAGCACATCGATGAACTGCGCCGGCATGTCGGCGCCCGCTGGTAAGGCCGAAGGAAACCCAGGTGCCCCGTTTTGCCGCCAACCTCAGCATGCTCTACCCCGAGCATGATTTTCTCGACCGCTTTGCCGCCGCCGCGGGCGATGGCTTCGAGGCCGTGGAGTTCCTGTTTCCCTATGCCCATGAGGCGGCCTTGCTGGCGCAGCGGCTGGCCGACCATGGCCTGCAGCAGGTGCTGTTCAACGCGCCCCCCGGCCACTGGGACGCAGGCGAGCGCGGGCTGGCCTGCCTGCCCGGGCGCGAAGCAGAGTTTCGCAGCGGCTTTGCGTTGGCGCTGGAGTACGCGCGGGCAATCGCCTGTCCACGCATCCATGTGATGGCGGGGCTCGCCCCGGCCGGCGTGGAGCGCGAGCGCCTGCAGGCGACCTACGAGGCCAACCTCGCGTGGGCTGCGGAGCAGGCGCTTGCGGGCGGGCACGATGTGCTGATCGAGCCGATCAACACCCGCGACATCCCGGGCTTCTTCTTGAACCGGCAAGACGAGGCGCACCGCATCGTGCAAGCGATTGGCGCGCCGAACCTCAAGGTGCAGATGGACCTGTACCACTGCCAGATCATCGAAGGGGACGTGGCGATGAAGATCCGCCAGTACCTGCCCACGGGGCGCGTCGGCCACTTCCAGATCGCCGGCGTTCCCGAGCGCCACGAGCCCGACATCGGCGAGCTGAACCCCGCCTATCTCTTGCAGGTCATCGACGACGTGGCCGCGCTGTGCGGCTGGCAAGGCTGGGTGGGCTGCGAGTACCGGCCGAGGCTGGGCGCTCAGCCGGGCGGAACCTCCGCGGGCTTGCGTTGGCGGCCAGCGCAGGCGGGTGGGTCGTAGCGCCTGCTGAGTGCCTGCCGCGCGCTTGCGCGGGCCGCCGCGCCCTCGGGCTCAGAGGCCGGCAAGCTTCCGAGGTGCCGGTGCAGCCTTCGTGGCGACCTTGGCTTCTGTCTTGGTGGCGGCGACCTGCTGCTTCGGCTGTGCCTTGGCGGCGACCGCGGGTTTTGCGCTGGCGGGCGCCATGGTGTCTTTGCTGCCTTCTCCCGGGCATGCGAAAGCGCTGCCGGCAACGAGTGCGAGAGGGATCAAGAGGTATTTCATGATGGGCTCCTGCGGTGGGCTTCGGTGAATGGCCGCAGCGTGGGCTGCGAAGCGATGATGCAGCACGCCAACGCCCCGCTGCGGCTCATGGTCTTTGTGGGCGTTGCCCGACGCACCGTCACCAAGAAATCCCGGCCGAGCACAATATTCCCGATTCTGAAACGCCTTCAGAGGCATGGACCCGCCGCTGCCCCCGATCCTGATGACCGACAGAGACAGTGACATCACCGCCACTGTCTTGCGCGAGCGCTCCAGGCTCGGCAATTTCATCCGGCACCGCGTGGGCGATCAGACCGATGCCGAAGACATCTTGCAAGACGTTTTCCATGAGTTCGTCGAGGCCTATCGCCTTCCGGCGCCCATCGAGCATGCGAGCGCTTGGCTGTTCCATGTGGCACGCAACCGCATCGTCGACCGCTTTCGAAAGAAGAAGGAAGAGCCGCTCCAGCCGAGCGCAGACCCCGACGATGAGGCGAGTGAGGTTCGGCTGGACCTCGCGCTGCCTGCGCTCGACGCGGGGCCGGAAGCGGCCTATGCCAGGTCGCTGCTGTTGAAGGCCTTGCAGCAGGCGCTCGACGAGTTGCCCGAGAACCAGCGCGAAGTCTTCGTCGCGCACGAACTCGAAGGCAGCAGCTTCAAGGAGATGGCGGCCCGAAACGGCGTCGCGGTGAATACCTTGCTCGCACGCAAGCGCTACGCGGTCTTGCATCTGCGGGCACGTTTGCAGACGGTGTACGACGAACTTGAAATCTAAGGAGCACAGACATGAGATTCAAAACGAGATTTGTGGGCAGGGGCTTGCTCGGCCTGGTGGCGGTGGCGGTGCTGGCCGGGATGGTCATGCTGCTGTGGAACGCCGTGATTCCCGCCGCGTTTGCCGGTGGCCGCCCGATCGACTATCTGCATGCGCTGGGGCTGCTGATCC
>Ga0302256_10000307_pt1 | contig 11261 bp, 8 predicted proteins | sample I_Fen_E3_4_FD_194571 | JGI IMG/M metagenome (GOLD analysis project Ga0302256, IMG submission 194571) | Peat permafrost microbial communities from Stordalen Mire near Abisko, Sweden - I_Fen_E3_4 | ecosystem: Environmental > Terrestrial > Soil > Wetlands > Permafrost | place: Sweden: Abisko...
CCCCCAACCAGCTCGCGTAGTACACCGGGCTGTAGACATCCGACAGCGCGTTGTCCAGCGTGATCGCCCCGCCGTTGGCAAAGTAGGTCAGATACGCGCGGAAGATGCCGAGCGTGCCCAGCGTCACGATGAAGGGCTCGATGCGCCCCTTGGTGATCAAGAGCCCATGGGCCAGGCCGAACAGCGCGCCCAGCAACACCGCAAAGCCCATGCCGAGAGCCACCACCAGCACCGGCGAGCCCAGCGAGCCGGCCACGGCGTTCATCAGCAGGATCACCGAGCCCGCGATCAGTGCGGCCATCGAGCCCACCGACAGGTCGATGCCGCCGGAAATGATGACAAAGCACATGCCCACCGCGATGATGCCGATGAAGGCGGTGCGAGTGAGCAGGTTCATCGCGTTGTCGACGCTGGCGAAGTCGCTGTTGAGCAGCGTGCCGGCAATGCACAGCAGCACCAGGCCGAGCACAGGCCCCACGCTTTGCAGGCGGCTGCGGCGCAGCCAGACGTTGACCCGCGTGCCGGGGGTTGCGGCGGGGGTGGAGGAGGACGGGGCCACGGCCGCGCCCGAGTCAATGGGTGCCGGTGGCATGGGCGATGAGTTCCTCTTCGGTCAGGTGGTCGGACGCCAGCGTGGCCTGCAGCGTGCCGGCCCGCATCACCGCGACGCGGTGGCACAGGCCGATCAATTCCATCAGCTCGGACGAGATCACGATCACGGCGCGGCCTTGGTCGGCGAGCCGCTGGATCAGGAAATAGATCTCGCGCTTGGCGCCGACGTCGACACCGCGGGTGGGCTCGTCGAGCACCACCACGCGCGGGTCGGGTTGCAGCACCTTGGCGATGGCGAGCTTCTGCTGGTTGCCGCCCGACAGCGACGACGCGCGGCTGTGCGGGTTGCCGCGGATGCCGAAGTCGGCCACCGCCCGCATCAGCGCAGCCTGCTCCGAAGCGGCATCGAGCAGCGGGTGCGCGTGGCGCGAAAGGTTCATCAGCGTCAGGTTCTGGTACAGCGGAAAGGCCACATGCAGGCCCTTGCCCTTGCGGTCTTCGCTCAGGTAGGTGAGGCCGTGGCGAGCGGCTTCACGTGGGTTGCGAAAGCGCACCGGCTGGCCGAGCATCGTCACTTCGCCGGCCGTCACCGGGCGCAGGCCGAGCAGGCCTTCGAACAACTCGGTGCGCCCCGCGCCCACCAGGCCCGCGAACCCGAGGATCTCGCCGGGCCGCACCTCGAAGCTCACCTCGCGGGCCCAACCTGGCACGGTGAGACCTTGCACGCGCAGCAGCGGCTCGCCGGGCGGCGCAGCGTGCTGCGCCGGGTACATGTCAGACAGCTCGCGGCCCACCATCAGGTTGGCCATGCGCTGGCGCGACAGGCCCGCCGTGGGCTCGCGCGCCACCAGGCGGCCGTCGCGCATCACCAGCACCTCGTCGGTGATGCGCTCCACCTCGTCGAGCTTGTGCGAGATGTAGATGATGGTCACGCCCGAGGCCTTGAGCTGCTCGATCAGCGCGAACAGGCGTTGCGTCTCGGTGGGTGTGAGCGTGGCGGTGGGTTCGTCCATCACCAGCAGCCGCGCCTGCCGCGCGAGCGCCTTGGCGATCTCGACCAGCTGCTTCTCGGCCACGATGAGTTCGCCCACGCGCTTGGCCGGATCGACCTGCAGGCCGACCTGCGCCAGCACCTTGCGTGCGGCCTCGCGCATCGTGGTGTCGTCCAGCCACCAGCCGCGGCGCAGCTCGCGGCCGAGAAAGATGTTCTGCGCGATCGTCAGGTCGTCGGCGAGGTTGAACTCTTGGTGGATCAGCACCACGCCCGCGGTCTCGGCATCGCGAGAGCCGGCAAAGCGGCAGGGCCGGCCATCGATGAAGAACTCGCCGCTGCTGGCTGCCTCGTAGCCCGACAAGATCTTCATCAGCGTTGACTTTCCGGCGCCGTTCTCACCCAGCAGGCCATACACGCGCCCAGGCTGCAGCTCGAAGCTGACGCCATGCAGCACGCGCACCGGACCGAAGTCCTTGGTGATGTCGGCAAATCGAACGTGAAGGCTCATGCGGAAATCGAAGCGGTGCGATCTGGTCAGACCAGATTAGAATTTACCAGCCTGGCGGTGCGTCTCGACGGAGGGTTTTCAGCAGTGCCGCGCCTTCACAGCGGCAGTTGTGCGGGCAGTTGCGCATCCACCCAGCGCCCGTCGGCACGGCTCGACTCGACCACTGCTTCGATGAACTTCATGCCGAGTGCGCCGTCTTCGACCCCCGGCACCGAGCACGCGCGCGGGTCGGGCGTGCGGCCTTGCCAGCGGGCATGGATCTGCTCGGCCACATCACGGTAGAGCTGCGCAAAGCCTTCGATGTAGCCCTCGGGGTGGCCCGACGGCGTGCGCGTCGCGTACTGCGCCGCCTCGCCACTGCCGTTGCCCGCGCGGGTGATGAGGCGTGGCTGCTGGCCGAGCGGCGTGAACCACAGGTGGTTGGGCTGCTCCTGGCAGAAGTCGAGCCCGGCCTTGCTGCCGTACACGCGCACGCGCAGCGCGTTCTCGTTGCCCGGCGCCACCTGGCTGCTCCACAACAGGCCGCGTGCACCATTGGTGTAGCGCAGCATCACGTGGGCGTTGTCGTCGAGGCGGCGGCCCTCCACGAAGGTGTGCAGGTCGGCGCTCACGGCCTTCAAGGTCAGGCCCGAGATGAAGCGGCCCAGGTGTTCGGCATGGGTGCCGATGTCGCCCAGTGACCCGCCCGCGCCGGCCTGGCTCGGGTCGACCCGCCACGCGGCCTGCTTCTGGCCGGTGAATTCAAGCCCGGTGCTCAGCCAGTCTTGCGGGTACTCGGCCTGCACCAGGCGGATCTCGCCCAGCTCGCCGGCCAGCACCATCTCGCGCGCCTGCCGCACCATCGGGTAGCCGCTGTAGTTGTGCGTCAGCGCGAACAGGCGGCCGCTGCGCTTCACGCGCTGCACCAGGTCGAGTGCCTCGGCCAGCGTGGTGGTCACCGGCTTGTCGCAGATGACGTCGATCCCGGCGTCGAGAAAGGCACTCGCGATCGGCGCGTGCAGGTGGTTGGGCGTGACGATGGCCACCACGTCGATGCCGTCTTCGCGTGCGGCCTCGCGCTTGGCCATGTCGCGGTAGTCGGCGTAGCAGCGCTCGGGCGCAAGGTGCAGCTCGGCGCCACTGGCCAATGCACGCTCGGCCTGCGACGACAGTGCGCCGGCGACGAACTCATAGCGGTCGTCCAGCCGCGCGGCCATGCGGTGTACCCCGCCGATGAACGCGCCCTGGCCGCCGCCCACCATGCCCAGGCGGATGCGCCGGGGCGTCGCGCTGTGCGCGCGAGAAGCTTCGATGGTCATCGCATCGCCCCTCAGGCCAGGCCCAGGATCTTCTTGTTCTTGGCTTGGTCGACACCGCTGGCCGCGAAGTCGTCGAAGGCCCGCTCAGCCACGCGGATGATGTGGTCGGCAATGAAGCTGGCGCCTTCGCGCGCGCCGTCTTCGGGGTGCTTGATGCAGCACTCCCATTCGAGCACCGCCCAGCCGGGAAAGTCGTACGCCGCCATCTTCGAGAAGATGGCCGGGAAGTTCACCTGCCCGTCGCCCAGCGAGCGGAAGCGCCCGGCGCGATTGACCCACGACTGGAAGCCGCCGTACACGCCCTGTCGGCCGGTCGGGTTGAACTCGGCATCCTTCACGTGGAAGATCTTGATGCGGTCGTGGTAGATGTCGATGTAGTCGAGGTAGTTGAGCTGCTGCAGCACGAAGTGGCTCGGGTCGTACAACAGGCATGCGCGCTTGTGCTGGCTCACCCGGTCGAGAAACATCTCGTAGGTGACGCCGTCGTGCAGGTCTTCGCCCGGGTGAATCTCATAGCAGACGTCGACGCCGCTCGCATCGAAGGCGTCGAGGATGGGCCGCCAGCGCTTGGCGAGTTCGTCGAACGCGCTCTCGATCAGGCCGGCCGGGCGCGGCGGCCACGAGTAGAGGTAAGGCCAGGCCAAGGCACCCGAGAAGGTGGCGTGCGCCGTGAGGCCTAGGTTCTCGGAGGCCTTCGCGGCATACAGCAATTGCTGCACTGCCCACTGCTGGCGCTTGGCCGGATTGCCGCGCACCTCGGGGGCGGCAAAGCCGTCGAAGCCGTCGTCGTACGCGGGGTGCACCGCGACGAGCTGGCCTTGCAGGTGGGTAGACAGTTCGGTGATTTCCAACCCGTGGCGGGCCAAAGTTCCCTTCACCTCTTCGCAATAGGTTTTGCTTTCGGCGGCGCGCTGAAGGTCGAAGAGGCGGCCGTCCCAGCTGGGGATCTGAACGCCCTTGTAACCGAGGCCACCGGCCCATGCTGCGATGGCGTCGAGTGAATTGAAAGGCGCTTCGTCGCCCGCGAACTGCGCGAGGAAGATGGCGGGGCCTTTGATGGTTTTCATGCGTGTCTCCTCGGTTTGCCGTGTGCCGCCACTGCTTGCCGTCAAGCTGCGCGGGGCCGCATGATCGCGCCGCAAATCGCCGGTGTCAATATCTGGTCAGACCAGTTGACTTTGACCCCTTGCGCTCCTAAGCTCGACCCGGTCGACGCTTCATGACAGCAGCCCGCTACAGTTCTCCTTCACTCGGGGTGGCGCCGCAACGCCCCACCCAGGACCGAAGGAGAAACCATGCACATCGCCGCCCACAACTGGATGCGTGCCGAACCCATTCGACGAACCCTCGAGCGCATGCACGCCCACGGAATAGATTCCATCGAGATTGCCGGCGAGCCCGAGCAGTACGACACCCGCGAAGTGCGCGCGCTGCTGAAGGAATACGGCCTGCGCTGCTGGGGCGCCGTGACGCTGACCCTGGGCGAACGCAACCTCGCCGCACGCGATGCCGCGCAACGCGAGGCAACCGTCGACTACATGAAGCGCGTGGTCACGATGGCGAAAGAACTCGACGGCGAGATCGTCTCGCTGGTGCCGGTGACGGTGGGCAAGGTGGTCGCCGACGGCACGCCCGAAGAAGAATGGAAGTGGCTGGTCGACGGCATGAAAGAGATCTACGACCATGCCGAGCGCGCTGGCGTGCGCCTCGCCATCGAACCGCTCAACCGCTTCGAGACCTATCTCATCAACCGCGGTGACCAGGCCCTGGCGCTGGCCGACGCGGTGGGCCCGAACTGCGGCGTGTGCCTCGACGTGTTCCACATGAACATCGAAGAGGCCGACCTGCACGCGGCCTTTCGCCACGCCAAGGGCCGCATCCATGACGTGCACCTGGCCGACAGCAACCGTTTCGCATTGGGCATGGGCCACTTCGATTTCGGCACCATCGTGGAGACGCTTCGCGAAGTGGGTTACGACGGTGCGCTGTCGCTCGAGTTCGTGGCCACCGTCGACCGCACGCCGGCCAACCCCTACGGCCCGCAGGTCGAGACGCGGCCGGTGAGCATTTCGTCGCAGCAGATGCAGTTCATCATCGATCACGGCTCCAACCTGTTGTCAGACGAGTTCTACAGCTCGCTCTTCGAGCGCTCGATGAACGTGTTGCGTCCGCTGGTCGCTCGCAGCTGACCGAGAAAAACAGGAGTCAATGTTCCATGCTCTTCGGCAAACTCTTTCACACCGGCCTGCGCACCGCCGACCTCGACGCCAGCGTGCGCTCGTACACCGAGGTGCTGGGCATGGTCTCGGTGACGCGCCCGCCGGTCGAATTTCCTGGTGCGTGGCTCGCACAGGCGCAGGCGGGTGCCGAAGCCACGATCCACCTCTACGCCGACCATGCCGCGCAAGAGGCTGATGGCTCGGTGCAGACCGGCTCGGGTGCCATCGACCACCTGTCCAACGTGTGCGGTGGCTACAGCGCGTTTCGTGCGCAGTTCGAGCGCTTCGCGCTGCCGTACCGCGAGCACCTGATGCCCCGCACGCCGTTGTGGCGACTTTTCGTGTACGACCTGAACAGCGTGCAACTGGAACTCACCTTTCATTCGGCGGCCGAGCTCGAGCCGGTGCCCGTCATCGCGCCCGAACGGCTGCACCAGCCGCGCGAGCGCCAGTTTCAGCCGGCGGCGTGCTGGCAGTTCTCGAACACACCCAGGGGAGACCATGGAAGGCCTTGAACAGACTGCCAAGCTGCTGCACATGATTCGTGAGCGCGGCTTCAAGCCCGGCGACAAGCTGCCCTCAGAGCGAGACCTGGCGATGGAGTTCAACATGAGTCGCAGCGCGCTGCGCGAAGGGCTGATCCGGCTCGACACGCTGCGCATCATCGAATGCCGGCCCAAGTCGGGCATCTACCTGCAGCCGTATGGTGCCGAGCGCAGCATCGAAGCGATGGTGCTGTTTGCCGAGACCAACACGCCGCTGTCGGCCGCCGAGGTGGCACAGTCGGTCGAGCTGCGCAGCGTGCTTGAGACCGAGGCTTTGCGCCTTGCCTGCATGCGCCGCACCCAAGACGACCTCGACCGGATGCAGGCGCTGTTGGCCGAGAGCGATGCGGCCATCAAGCGCGGCGACAGCCTGGCCAACCTCGACGCCGAGTTTCACAAGGCCATCGTCGCGGCAACCAAGAACGACGTGTTGCTGCGCTTCATCAACGTGTTCTACCGCATGTCGCGCCAGCGCCGCGAGATCTACTTCGACACGCCGATGCAGAGCAAACGCTCGCACGCACAGCATCAGCAGTTGTACCGGACCATCGAGCAGCAAGATGTGGAGGCCGGCCTGCAGATCTTGCGCCGCCATCTGAAGGGCGTGGACGCTTATTTCCGGATGTTCTTCTCCGAAGGACCGGGGGCCGAGGGCAGTGCCAAGACGGCTGGCAAGACGGCTGCCAAGACCGCCACCGAGGCGGTCGCCGCGAACGGCAAGGCCGGGCCGCCCAAGCCGAAGCGTGCCGCCACACAGGCCACCTCGCGGCGGTGAGTGACTTGCCACGCGTTCTGCTCACGAACGCAATCCACCCTGAAGCACACGCCCGGCTGGCGCGTTCGGCCGATCTCGTGGTGGCGCCCGACGCCAGCGCCGACACCTTGCGCAACGCGGCGCAAGGCTGCGCGGTGGTGGTGGTGCGAGCGCAGTTGCCCGACGACATCTTCGATGCCGCTGCGACGCTCACCGGTGCGGTGCGCCACGGCGCAGGCGTCGACATGATCCCGGTCGACGCCGCCACCGCGCGAGGCGTGCTGGTGGCCAACGTACCCGGCGTGAACGCCAATGCGGTGGCCGAGCACGTGCTGCGCAGCATGCTGTCGTTGGCCCGCCAGACGCAACAGATCTCGGCCGTGCTGAGAGAACAAGGCTGGGCTGCCGCACGGGCCGCGGCCGAAAGCGGTGTCGAACTGCGCGGCCGCACTCTGGGTGTGGTCGGCTTTGGCCACGTGGGCCAGGCAGTTGCCCGGTTAGCGCACCTGGGGCTGGGCATGCACGTGCTGGCCCACATCCGTTCGCCTTTGGGCGAGACCGGGTATGCGACAGCGGCGACGCTCGACGCGTTGATGGCGCATAGCGATGTGGTCGTGCTTGCGTGCCCGCTCACACCGCAAACGTGCGGGCTGGTCGGCGCTGCACAACTCGCCCGCATGCGACCCGGCAGCTGGCTTGTCAACGTGGCGCGCGGGCCGGTGGTCGATGAAGCTGCGTTGCTGGCTGCCTTGCAACGCGGCCACCTTGCCGGTGCCGCGCTCGACGTGTTCGACACGCAGCCACTGCGCAGCGACCACCTGTTCTGGCAGATGCCGCAAGTGTTGGTGACGCCACACGCGGCCGGCGTGACCGAAGACAGCATGCGAGCCATGGGCCTGGGCGCAGTCGAGGCGGTGGAGCACCTGCTGCGCGGCGAGTGCCCGCCGACCTGTGTGAATCGGCAAGCGCTGCCTGCGTTCACTGCTCGCGTGCGGGCGCAGAACCCTTGATCGCACTGCCCAAGCTTGCCCTCTATCCAAACCGTGGGCCCGGGAAGCTCAACTTCGGGTGGGTCTGTATTGGATGGAGAAGACGCGTCCGGATTGCATGGATCTCAACACTCCGTCCTTCTGCATGGCGCACATCCGGCGCAATCGGACAGACGCTTGGCGCCTACCGAGATCGGTTCGTCGTCGTTGGTGGATCTCTGCCCCGGCTCCTGTTCATCAGAGGCTGCGGGTCTATGGCATGCGCGCCTGCGAACGCGGCGGAGCAGACCGACTTGCGGTCCGCCTGAGGTGCGGCGACCCCATCCACCGATCGTTCACAACGATCTCAAGCCGTGCGGGATTCGCAACGGCTCTCCATGCGCCAGTGGTCTGGCAGCGTACGCGTTGCCGTGCCCACGACCTGCACGGCGCTGCGCAGCGGCGTCTGGGCACTGGATGGGCCCAGCATCAGGTCGAACCAGCCCGGCTCCACCACCCGGCGGCCGCTGCGGTCGGTGAGGCACAGCATGTCCACCGGCACGGTGAAGCGCATGCGGGCGCGCTCCCCGGCGGCCAGCGCCACGCGGCCGAAAGCCTTCAGCTCCTTGACGGGCCGCACGACGCTGGCCTGGCGGTCGCGCACATACAGCTGGGGCACGGCCACACCCGAACGTGAGCCGGTGTTGGTGACGGCAAAGCTCAGCACGATCTCGCCGGTGTCGATGTCGATCTGCTCCTTGTCCACCTGCAGGTCGCTGTACTCAAACTGGGTGTAGCCCAGGCCATGGCCGAAGGGATAGCGGCTGCCGAAATGGAAGGCGATGGGCGTGCCTGCGCTCTTGAGCTTGTGGTTGTAGTAGTACGGCATGGCGCCCGCGCTCTTGGGGAACGACACGGTCAGCCGGCCCGAGGGCTCGACACGACCTGTCAACAACTCGGCCAGCGCGGTGCCGCCTTGCTGCCCGCCAGCGAACGCCATCACGTAAGCCGCGAGACGGTCTTCCAGCCCGTCCAGTTCGTACGGACGCCCAGCCATCAACACCACGATGGTCGGGGTGCCGGTGTCGACCACGGCCTGCAGCAAGGCCTGCTGCACCCCTGGCAAGGCGAGTGAATCGGCGTCGGAGCCCTCGCCCACGGTGCCGGACTGGAACAGGCCCGCCAGGTCACCCACGAAGACGATGGCCACGTCGGCGGCGCGGGCGCATGCCACGGCCTCGTCGATCAGGTCGGTGCGTCGCGACACGGGCGACTGGCGCGGCCCGAGATCGCTGCCGCTGTCCACGTCGCCGGGGAACACCGGCGTGCCGCGGCGCCTTTCTTCGAGGATGTAGCAGCCCTGCGCATGGCGCACTTGGGTACCGAACACCTGCCGCAGGGCCTGCAACGGGGTGACGATGTGGCCGGTGCCTTCGGTCTTGTCTTGCAGAATGAAGTGGGCCGGGAAGCTGTAGCCGCTGAGCAAGGCCAGCGGGTCGTCGGCCGTGGGGCCGATCACCGCGATGCGGCTCTGGCGGGCCGGGTCCAGCGGCAGGATGGCCGCGCGGTTTTCCAGCAGCACGGTGCCCTGGCGCGCCACGTCGAGCGCGGACTGTTGCGCGGCCGGTGTCTGCAACGCCGGCGGCGCGCTGCTGTCGTCGAAACTGCGCTCGAAGAGGCCCAGGCGGAACTTGTGTTCGAGCACGCGGGCCACGATCTCGTCGACCTTGGCCAGGCCGATCTGGCCGCGTTCCAGCGCGAGGGCAAGCTCCTGGGTGCAGTTGTCGGCCGGCAGCTCCACGTCGAGGCCGGCGTTGAAGGCCTGGGCGGCGGCCTCGGCCGCATCGGCGGCCACGCCGTGGTGCTGGTACAGCAGGCTCACGCCCACGTAGTCGGCCACCACCAGGCCGTCGAAGCCCCAGCGGTGGCGCAGCACCTCGGTCAGCAGGTGCGCCGAGGCATGCGCCGGCTCGCCGTCGACGTCGTGATAGGCCGGCATCACCGAGCCGGCGTGGGCTTGCTTGACGGCCATCTCGAACGGCAGCAAGAAGGTGTCGTTCAGCTCGCGCCAGCCCAGGTTCACCGGTGCATGATTGCGCGCGCCTTCGCTGGCCGAATGGCCGACATAGTGCTTGAGCGTGGCCAGCAGGTCGCGCTGCGGGCCTTGCAGGCCTCGCACGTAGCGGGTGGCCAAGACGCCGACCAGGTACGGGTCTTCGCCGAAGGTTTCTTCGGTGCGGCCCCAACGCGCATCGCGCGACACGTCGAGCACCGGCGCCAAGGCCTGCTGGCAACCGACGGCGCGGCACTCGAGGCCAATCTGCCGGGCGGCTTCTTCGATGAGCTCGGGGTTCCACGTCGCCGACATCGCCAGCGCCGACGGGAACATGGTCGCGTCGCGAGCCATCAGCCCGACCAGGCATTCCTCGTGCGAGATGGCGGGGATGCCCAGCCGCGTTTCGTGGCGCAGGAAGCGCTGCAGCCGGTTGAGCGCGCGCAGGCCGGCCGCGGCATCCACGCCGCGCGTTCCCAGCGGGCGGGTGATCTGCCCCATGCCGTTCTTGAGGCGCTGCTGCAGCGCATCGGGGTCGCTGCGGCCGATGAAGGCCTCGCCCGGGCGCACCTGGTGCTGGCCGTCTTCTGACAGGTGAAGCCAGAAGGCGTGCATCTGCGCGATCTTTTCTTCGAGCGTCATGCGGCCGAGCAGGTCGCTCACCCGAGTGGCCACGGGTTGGCTGGGGTCCAGGTACGGCGGGGTGGAGGTGGCGCTCATGGAGGTCGTGGAGGTGAGAGGCTGAAAAGAATGCAGGCGAAGAGACGGCAGGCGATCAAGGCGCCGTTCTGGCGATGGCAAACCCGGTGCTGTCGAACAGGTGGCACGCGTCCACGGGCAGCGAGAGCGGCAGCACCTGCCCCGCGCGGATGGCCTCCTTGTCGGGCAGCTTGGCGATCAGCGGTTCACCGCCACCGCCGTCCAGGTAGACGTGGCTGCAGTCGCCGAAGTGCTCGACCTGCAGCACGCTGCGGCTGAGCCCGGCGCCGGCCTCGGGGTGGTGGCCCGGCAGCAGGTGCTCGGGCCGGATACCCAGGCACACGCACTGGCCGGCAACGAGCCCTTGCCAGCGGTTGGGCAGGTTCAGCCGCTCTGCGCCGGCTTGCGGGTCGAGCTGCAACAGCAGTTGGTCGTCATCCACCCGGTCGACCACTGCCGGCAGAAAATTCATGCGCGGCGAGCCCAGGAAGCCGGCCACGAAGCGGTCGCGCGGCTGGTGATAAAGCGTCAGCGGCGTACCCACCTGCGCCACGCTGCCGTGCCGCACCATGTCGTCACCCGACCTCAGCAGCACGATCTGGTCGGCCAGGGCCATGGCCTCGGTCTGGTCGTGCGTGACATAGACCGCGCTCGCGTGCTTGAACTCGCGG
>Ga0302256_10000308_pt1 | contig 11172 bp, 9 predicted proteins | sample I_Fen_E3_4_FD_194571 | JGI IMG/M metagenome (GOLD analysis project Ga0302256, IMG submission 194571) | Peat permafrost microbial communities from Stordalen Mire near Abisko, Sweden - I_Fen_E3_4 | ecosystem: Environmental > Terrestrial > Soil > Wetlands > Permafrost | place: Sweden: Abisko...
AGTTCGGGCGTGGGGAAGAGGGTGTGTCAGGGCAGAGGTCTCAAGCATAGCCAAGGGCAACCGAGCTGCCGCATCAGAAGTACGGGCGTTTTTGCCTGCTTTCGCACGCTTTGTGATTCCGCCAGTCAGAAATGATCAAGAAGACAAGAAGCTCGTCGATATGCCTGCCGAGCGATCACGTCTTGATTTTTTTTGAGCGCCCAGCCGGGGCTCCGCATTGAACTGCCACCTCACCATAAGAAAGGCCCAGACATGGCAACGACTCCCGTTTCTTCTTCAGACACCCTTCGCGGCGATTCGGGCTTCGGTGCTTTCTTTCGCTACCACGGCTGGCTGGCCCCGGGTGTCCGGCTGTTCCGGCGCATCGGCTTTCGCGCCAAGGCCTTGTGGGTGGCGACGGCCTTCGTGGCGCCCTTGCTGATCATGCTGTTCTATCTGTGGTCTGCGGCAGACGACCAGATCGAGTTCGCCCGCTCGGAACGCCAGGGGCTGACCTACGTTCGCCCCATTGTGGATTTGATCAAGGTGGCACAAGGCCGGCGTCGCGCCGCCGTCGTGCAGGCGCCGGATCTCGCGGAGTTTCAAGCCAAGGTCAAGGCCGCGTTCGAGAAGGTTCAAGGCAGGCAGGCCGAGCTCGGCAAGACATTTGAAGTCGACAAAGGCTACGCGAGCCTGCTCAAGGCGCATGAGGCCCTGATGCAGACCCCCGTGGCCGGCACGGCCGACGAGACCTTCAATGCACACAGCGCGCTGGTCACCTTGGCGCTCGACCTGTTGCGCCAGATCGCCGATGGCTCGCAGCTCAGCCTCGACCCCGATCTCGACACCTACCACATGATGAATCTGTCGATCTTGCGCGGGCCGCTGCAGTACGAGAACACGGCCAAACTGCGCGGGATGGGCGTGCTGATTCTCAGCAAACAGGAACTGACACCGCAACGGCGCGAAAGCATGAGCCAGTGGCTGGCGATTCAAAACCTGTTGGATGCGGATGTCGAGAACTCCTACAAACAAGGCATCGAGCGCTTCCCCGAGGTCGCCAAACTCTTCGACATGAAGGGCACCGACGCGGCTGCCGATGCGTTCGGCCGTGCCGTCAAGAAGCAAATCATGGGCTCTGAGCTGGCTGGCGATGCAGCGAGCTTTCTCGCGCTGGGCAACACGGCTGTCCAGAATGAAGTGGAACTCACCCTGAAGGTGATGGACCGCCTCGACTCGCAGCTCCAGGCGCGCATTGGCCGCTTGCAATCGGCGCTGTATGTGCAGCTGGCCCTGGCCGCCTTCTTCGTGGCGCTGGCCGGCTACCTGCTGCTTGCTTTCTACAAGGTGATGATGGGCGGGCTGCAGGAAGTGTCCGGCCACCTGATGGAAATCACCCGCGGCAACCTGACCTCGGCCCCTCGCCCGTGGGGCCGCGACGAAGCAGCGCAACTGATGACGACGCTCGGCGAGATGCAGCAAAGCCTGCGCCGCATCGTCAGCGAAGTGCTCGACTCGGCCGAGAACGTGCAAACCGCCAGTGGCGAAATCGCCGCGGCCTCGTTGGACCTGTCCAACCGCACCGAACTGTCTGCCGCGAGCCTGCAGCAGACGGCGGCCAGCATGGAGCAGATCGCCGAGTCGGTGAAGACCTCGGCCGGCACCGTGGCCCGCGCCACGGGCAGCGTGAAAGAGAACGCGCAGGCCGCCGAACGCGGCGGGCAGGCCATCACCAAGGTCGTGCAGACCATGGCTGACATCCGCACCTCGTCGAACAAGATCGGCGAGATCATCGGCGTGATCGACGGCATTGCCTTCCAGACCAACATCCTGGCGCTGAATGCCGCCGTCGAGGCGGCGCGGGCCGGCGAGCATGGCCGCGGCTTTGCCGTCGTGGCCTCTGAAGTGCGCGCGCTGGCCGGCCGCTCTGCCACCGCTGCCAAGGAAATCAAGACACTCATCGGCTCGAGCATCGAGCAGGTCGAGGGCGGCGCGATCGTCGTCGCCAAGGCCGGCGAGATCATGCACGACGTGGTGGCCAACGCCGACCGCATCGCCATGCAGATGGGCGAGATCGCCGAAGGCACGCGGCAGCAGAACCTCGGTGTCGGCGAGGTCGGCACCTCGGTGCGCGAGCTCGATCAATCCACGCAGCAGAACGCGGCGCTGGTCGAGCAGACGGCGGCGGCAGCTGGCGCGCTCGCCGAACAGGCACGCCGCCTCAGCAATGAAGTGAGTTTCTTCAAGCTGGCCTGACGCAAATCCCCTCTGAAGGCCCGCCGTGATCAAGAAAATACCGATCGGCAAGCTGCGGATGGGCATGCACATCCACGAGTTCTGCGGCTCGTGGATGGACCACCCGTTCTGGCGCTCCAAGTTCACGCTCCGCTCCGAAGCCGACATGCAGCGCATCGTGATCGGCGGCGTCAAGGAGCTGTGGATCGACACCGACAAGGGCCTCGATGCGGAAGGCGCTGCCAGCGAGGCTGTCATCAGCCGCGAAGACGTGGCGATCGAAGTCGAGCGCGAGCTCGAGTTCGCCGCCTCGATGCCGTTCGAGATCGAAGAAACCCAGAGCGATGAAGCCGCCTTGGCCGCCGCCGCGGCGCTGTACCGAAGGTCGGTGCCGAAGATCGCCTTGCTGTTCGGCGAGGCCCGCCTGGGCCGGGCGATCGATGCGGCCCAATGCGAAGCGCTGGTCGAGGAGATCTCGGAGTCGGTGCTGCGCAACCCCGGCGCGCTGATCAGCGTGGCGCGGCTCAAGCGGCGCGACGAATACACCTACATGCATTCGGTGGCCGTGTGCGCGCTGATGGTGGCGCTGGGGCGCCAGCTGGGCCTGCCCGCCGATCAGTTGAAGAAGGCCGGCCTGGCGGGCATGCTGCACGACCTGGGCAAGGTGCTGGTGCCGCTCGGTGTGCTCAACAAGCCGGGCAAGCTCACCGACGAGGAGTTCGCGGTGATGAAGAGCCACCCCGAGCGCGGCCACGAGCTGCTGGTGGAAGGCGGGGCCGTGGGCCCGATGGTGCTCGACGTGTGCCTGCACCACCACGAGAAAGTCGACGGCAGCGGCTACCCGCATGGGCTCAAGGGCGAGCAGATCAGCATCTTTGCCAAGATGGGCGCGGTGTGCGACGTCTACGACGCCATCACCTCGGTGCGCCCTTACAAGAACGGCTGGGACCCGGGCGAGGCCCTGCGTCGCATGGCGCAGTGGAAAGGGCATTTCGAGCCGCGCGTGTTCCAGGCCTTCGTGAAGACGGTGGGCATCTACCCCGTCGGTTCGCTGGTGCGCCTGCAATCGGGTCGCCTGGCCGTGGTGATGGCGCAGAACCCGCAGGCCATCCTCACGCCGAAGGTGAAGGCCTTCTTCAGCACCAAGTCGAACATGCGCATCGAGCCGCAGGAACTCGACCTTTCCAGCCAGTGGTGCCAGGACAAGGTGGCCGCCTGCGAGTCGCCCGACGACTGGCCGTTCAAGGACTTGGATGCTATGTGGGGCGCGCCGAGGCTGTAGGCAAGAGGATGCAACTCTGGGCGCTCAGGCCAGCGCCGGCACGTCGCCGCCCAGCAGCCGCACCATCAGCTCGCGCACGCTGCGGATCTCCTGCCCGAAGGGCAGGGCGCCGCGCCCCGAGAAGAACAGCCCGCGCTTGACGTCGCCGCGCAGTGCGGCAGCAAGCTGCTGGTCGATGCAGAACTGGCCCCAGTCGGCCTTGCCGTCGCGCAGGCCGCATTGCGCGAGGCAGTCGAACACCTGGGTGCAACGCGGTTTGACGTGGGCCACGGCCTGCAGCCTGGCCTCGGCCTTCAGGTAGTTCAGCAGCCATGGGGTTGCGACGGCGCGGGCCGGCAGGCCGGCCACGCTGGTGAACTCGAGCTTGTCTTCTTCGCGCGCCTCGGCGAGCACGCGCTTGAACTCGGCATGCGCGTCGCACTCGTGCGTCACCGCGAACGGTGTGCCGAGCTGCACGCCGGCCGCGCCGAGCGCATGCACGCGGCGGATGTCTGCCAGGCTGCGGATGCCGCCGGCCGCGATGACCGGTGTGCTGCCCTCGATACCGGCCGCGCGCAGGATGGCGATCGTCTCGGGAATGGCGCGCTCGAAGTCGAAGCGCGGGTCGTTCAGGTCGCTCACGCGGGCCGCGCCGAGGTGGCCGCCAGCGTGCGCGGGGTGCTCCAGCACGATCGCGTCGGGCATGCGCTTCTTGCGCTCCCACTTGCGCACGACGAGGTTCACGCCGCGCGAATCCGACAGGATGGGCACCAGCGCGACCGCAGGGTGATCGGCCGCCAGCTCGGGCAGGTCGAGCGGCAGGCCCGCGCCGACCACGATGGCATCGATGCCGGCCTGCAGCGAGCGGCGCACGCAGGCCGTGTAGTCGCTGACCGCGCGCATCACGTTCATCGCCAGCAGGCCGCGCCCGCCCGACAGGCGGCGGGCCGCGGCGATTTCCCGTTCCACCGCCTCGAGGTTGGCGGCGTTGATGGCTTCTTTTGCGTCGGCGCCTGTGCCCAGGCCGCGCGTGCGCTCCATCAGGTCGGGGTGATGGCGCCGCAGGTCGACGGCGCTGAGCGTGCCCACGCCACCCACGGCGGCCACGCTGCCTGCCAGCCGGTGGGCCGAGATACCGACGCCCATGCCGCCCTGAACGATGGGCAACAGGGTGCGGCCCGCCAGCCGCAAGGGCGGCAAGCCGCTTCGGTCGAGCAAGGCGCTGAGTTCGGGGTCGGTCATGCAGGGGTCAGTGAGACATCAGCACCGGCACGGTCATCGCGCCCAGCAGCCCGCGCGTCGCGCCGCCGACGATCCGTTCGGCCCAGCGCGCGTGGCCGTAGGCGCCCATCACGATCAGGTCGGCGCCGACATCGCTCGCAAGCGACAGCATGGCGTCGGCGATGCGGTCGGACGTGGTCTCGTTGTGCAGCTCGGCGTGCACGCCGTGGCGCTCGAGCCAGACGCCCACGCTGTCGAGTTGGGCAGGCCGCGGCGTGCCTTGGTAGATGCCGTTTTCCTTCCAGGTGACCACATGAACACGGCTGGCCCGCCGCAGCATCGGCAGTGCGTCCGACACCGCGCGGGCCGCCTCGCGGCTGTCGTCCCAGGCCACCATCACGGTGTCGCAGTGGCCGTCGAAGCGGCCCGCATGGGGCAGCAACAAGGTCGGGCGCGGGCTGTACAGCACGACTTGCTCGACGAAGTGCTGGGCGGCCGCATGGCCTGGCTGCGCAGGGTCGGCCTGCGACAGCACGCTCAGGTCGTGGGCATGTGCGTGATGCAGCAGCGCGGCCGACGGCTCGCCTTCGCACACGAAGGCGTCGACGTCCTTGAAGCCGGCGGCCTGGCATTCTTTCTCCAGTGCGCTGGTGGCCCGCTCGGCGCGGCCGCGCAGTTCATCCCAGGCCATGGCCGCCAGGTCGGCCAGTGCCGAAGCCCCCGAGGTGATGCCGGGCAACTCGACCAGGCCGGTGCAGGCGATGCCGCTCAGGTGGGCGCCAAAGTCCCGGGCCAGGCGAATGGCGAACCGGGTGCGCGCAGTGCACTGCGGCCCCGGATCGATCGGGACGAGAAGACTTCGGTACCCCATGAACGGCTCCGTGGATGCGACGTGCCATTGTTCGGTCGCGACAGCGGGCGCTCCTTGATCTTGCGCAACAAGGGTGGCCGCGGCGACAGAACAAGTGGGCAGGCCGCTCAGTGCTCGGGGCCCAGGCCGATGGGTGCCGGCACCGCGTTGACGATGCGGGTGAACAGCGCGGCGTAGTCCGGGCTGGGCTCGTGCCCCGTCAGCGGGTCGGCGTTGGCCAGAAATGCCTCGTCGAGGTCGGCCCAGTCGCGCTCGGTCAGAACCTTTTCGGCCAGCGGCAGGATCTCGCGCTCCTCCTTGGCCATGTGCGCGAGGTAGAAACCCACGTAGCGCCCCGCGGCCTCCTCGAAGGCGAGGCGGCGCGGCTCGCCCAGCATCTCGAAGCCCAGCAGCTCGTGCTCGAGCTCGCGCACCTTGCGTTCGCCGTGGGCATGGTCGTCGTCCAGGTGGTCGAGCAGCTCGCGCGACAAGGGTGTGCGTGCACGCAGCTTGGGGAACAGCAGCTCCGATTCCTTGCGGTGATGTCGCTTCTCGGGGAATTCGTCCACATAGAAAAGCATGGCGCGCAACGCGGCGAAGTCGGGCAGGGTGCCTTTCTCGCGGTGCAGCGACAGCAGCAAGAGAATCGACCGCAGCATGGCCGACAGCGCGGCATGCTCCTCACGGATGATCTTCGTCGTGACGTGGGCCATGCTTGTCTCCTGCAGCGGAGTGCCAAGGCTCCCACACCTGGGCTGCGCGGAACTTGCGCGAGATCAAGCCCGCCCTGCGGCACCGCGCGCATTTGATCTGCGTCATGCTCCGGGCGGCCTGCCTTCCTTAGAGTGCGGCGATGAGTTTTCAGGCTGCCCGCCCTTTCTTGCCGTTTGAATCCGCAGGGTCTGCCCCGGCAGAGCGTGCCGCGGGCGCGCCCGACGACGCAGACATCGAGCTGGGTGACAGCACGCGCTGGTTCACCGACAGCCAGGGTGCGCGCCAGGCCGAGTCGGTGTTCGTGCTGCAAGGCATGTACTGCGCCGCCTGTTCGGGCGTGATCGAGGTGGCCTTGTCGGCGCTGCCCGGTGTTGCCCGGGTCGAGGTGAACGCGTCGAGCCGCCGCGCCCAGGTCCGCTGGGATCCGGCCCGGGTGCGTGTGTCGCAGATGTTCGCCACCGTCGAAGCGGCGGGCTACCGCGCACTGCCGGCGCAGCACGAGGCGGTGCGGGTGGCGCAGACGCGCGAAGCGCGCCAGGCCCTGTGGCGCCTCTTCGTGGCCGGCTTTTGCATGATGCAGGTGATGATGCTGGTGACGCCGGGCTACGTGTCCCGGCCCGGCGACATTGCCCCCGACCTCGAGGCCTTGCTGCGCTGGTCGGCCTGGGTGCTCAGCCTGCCGGTGCTGCTGTTCTCGGCCGGCCCGTTCTTCCAGGGCGCATGGCAGGCACTGCGGCAGCGCCGCATCGGCATGGACGTGCCGGTCGCGCTCGGCATCGCCATCACCTTCGTCGCCGGCACGGCCGCCACCTTCGAGCCCAGCGGCCCGTTCGGGCACGAGGTCTACCTCGATTCGATGGCGATGTTCATCACCTTCCTGCTGGCCGGGCGCTGGCTGGAATCGCGCGCCCGGGCCCGCAGCACCGAAGCGCTGGACGAGCTGCTGCAGCGCCTGCCCGACAGCGTCGAGCGCCTCGCCGACGACGGCCGCAGCGAGACCGTCGCGGTGTCGCGCCTGCGCGTGGGCGACCGTGTGCGCGTGGCGCTGGGGCAGGCGTTCCCGGGCGATGGTGAACTCATCGAAGGCAGCACGCAGGTCGACGAGGCCTTGCTGAGCGGTGAGTCGCGCCCGGTCGAGCGCGCGGTGGGCGAGGCCGTCGTGGGCGGCACCGTCAATGTCGGCGTGCCGGTGCTGGTGCGGCTGAGTTGCGTGGGCGAGGGCACGCGCTACCGGCAGATCGTCGATCTGGTCCAGCGGGCGCTCACCGAGCGACCGGCCCTGCTGCGCACGGCAGACCGCTGGGCCGGCCCGTTTTTGTGGGGCGTGCTGCTGGTGGCGGCGCTGGCGGCAGCGGCGTGGAGCGTGATCGACCCGTCGCGCGCGCTGTGGGTGGCGGTGTCGGTGCTGATCGTCACCTGCCCGTGCGCGCTGTCGCTGGCGGCACCGGCGGCGCTGCTGAGTGCGGCCGGTGCGCTGGCGCGCCGCGGCGTGCTGGTGCAGCGCCTGGATGCGCTGGAGACCCTGGCCCGCACCGACACCGCCTGCCTCGACAAGACCGGCACGCTCACGCAGGACCGCCTGGTGCTTGCGCACATCGGCTTGCACGAGGGCTGCGACCGCGGGGCGATGCTGGCCCGCGCCGCGTCCTTGGCCGCGTTGTCGCGCCACCCCTTGTCGCGCGCCTTGGCGCTGGCCCTGCCGGCACCGACAGGCGATTGGTCGGCTGTGCAAGAAATCGCCGGGCACGGCATCCAGGCGCGCGATGCGCAGGGTCGGCTCTGGCAGCTCGGCTCGCCCACCTGGGTCGGCGTCCATGCGTCGGCAGAGCGGCCTGTCGTGGCCTTTGCGCAGGTGGCGGGCCGGGCCGAAGACATGGCCGTCTTCGAGTTCGACGAGGCCTTGCGCCCCGACACCGCCCAGGCGCTGCAGCAGCTTCGCGCGCAAGGCCTTGAGATCGAGCTGCTGTCGGGCGACTCGCAAGCCAGCGTCGACGCGGTGGCCCGGCGCCTCAACATCGCCCACGCCCGCGGCGGCGCGACGCCCGAAGGCAAGCTGGCCGCGCTGAGCACGCTGCAGGCCGAAGGGCACTGCGTGCTGATGGTCGGCGATGGCGTCAACGATGGCCCGGTGCTGGCGCGCGCCGATGTGTCGTTCGCGCTCGCGCACGGCAGCGCGCTGGCGCAGCAACGATCCGATTTCATCGTGCTCGGCAGCCGGCTGGCCGCGGTGCCGGCGGCGCGCTCACTGGCACTGCGCACCGTGCGCGTGATGCGGCAGAACCTGGCCTGGGCGCTGCTCTACAACGCCGCCTGCGTGCCGCTCGCGTTGCTGGGCATGCTGCCGCCCTGGCTCGCCGGGGCCGGCATGGCGATCAGCTCGCTGGTCGTGGTGTTGAACGCGCTGCGCCTGTCGCGCTGAGTCGCCTGCATGGAAAGCCTCTACCTCCTGCTGCCGCTGTCGGTGCTGCTGGTGCTGGCCCTGATCGGCGTGTTCGGTTGGGCCCTCAACGCAGGCCAGTTCGACGACCTCGAGCGCGAAGGCTGGCGCGTGCTCGAAGACGAACACGACAACACATCGGCTGACGCGCGCACCGCGTTTGATCCTGATCAAGCCTGAAATCACACCGCGTCGAGACAATTCTCGAACGATGACAGCGAGACCGAGGACACAACCATGACCCAATCGATGCCGGCCCTCTCAGCGCCGGTCTACAGCGACCGCGTGGTGCGGAACTTTGCGCTGGCCGCCGTCCTGTGGGGCGTGGTCGGCATGCTGGTGGGCGTGGTGATCGCCGCGCAGCTCACCTGGCCCGAACTCAACTTCGGCATACCGTGGCTGAGCTACGGCCGCCTGCGACCGTTGCACACGAACGCGGTGATCTTCGCCTTCGGCGGCAGTGTGTTGTTCGCGTCGAGCTACTACGTGGTGCAACGCACCTGCCAGGTCCGCCTCTTCGCCGACAAGCTCGCGATGTTCACCTTCTGGGGCTGGCAGGCGGTGATCGTCGCCGCCGCCATCTCGCTGCCCATGGGCTACACACAGGGCAAGGAATACGCCGAGCTCGAATGGCCGATCGACATCCTGATCACCATCGTGTGGGTTTCGTATGCGGTGGTGTTCTTCGGCACGCTGGGCATCCGCAAGGTTCGCCACATCTACGTGGCCAACTGGTTCTTCGGCGCATTCATCCTGACGGTGGCGCTGCTGCACCTGGTGAACAGCGCGGCCATCCCTGCGGGCTTCATGAAGAGCTATTCGGCCTACGCCGGCGTGCAAGACGCGATGGTGCAGTGGTGGTACGGCCACAACGCCGTGGGCTTCTTCCTGACCGCGGGCTTCCTCGGGATGATGTATTACTTCATCCCCAAGCAGGCCGAGCGGCCGGTGTACAGCTATCGCCTGTCGATCGTGCACTTCTGGGCGCTGATCTTCACCTACATGTGGGCCGGCCCGCACCACCTGCACTACACCGCGCTGCCCGACTGGGCGCAAAGCGTGGGCATGATCTTCTCGCTGGTGCTGCTGGCGCCGAGCTGGGGCGGCATGATCAACGGCGTGATGACGCTCAGCGGCGCCTGGCACAAGCTGCGTGACGACCCAATCCTCAAGTTCCTGATCGTCTCGCTGTCGTTCTACGGCATGAGCACCTTCGAGGGCCCGATGATGTCGATCAAGACCGTCAACGCCCTCAGCCACTACACCGACTGGACCATCGGCCACGTGCACAGCGGCGCGCTGGGCTGGGTCGGCCTGATCTCGATGGGCACGCTGTACTACCTGGTGCCGCGCATGTTCGGCCAGACCAAGATGTACAGCGTGCGAGCGATCGAGCTGCACTTCTGGGTCGCCACCGTGGGCATCGTGCTGTACATCGCCGCGATGTGGATCGCCGGCGTGATGCAGGGCCTGATGTGGCGCGCGGTCAACCCCGACGGCACGCTGGTCTACAGCTTTGTCGAGGGCGTGAAGGCGACCTTCCCGTTCTACGTGGTGCGCCTGGTCGGTGGCGTGCTGTACCTCGGCGGCATGCTGATCATGAGCTGGAACGTGGTGAAGACAGCGCTCAACGGCCGCATGGTCAGCGCGCCGATCCCGACCGCCGTGATGGCCTGACCCCTGCGAAAGAACACCATGGCACAACAACACCCGACAGAACCCGGCTTCAGCCACGAGAAGATCGAGACCAACAACTTCCTGATGATCGTGCTCATCCTGCTCGTCGTGGCGGTGGGCGGCATCGTCGAGATCGTTCCGCTGTTCTTCCAGCGTTCGACCACGCAGCCGGTCGAAGGCCTCAAGCCCTACACCGCGCTGGAGCAGGCCGGGCGCGACATCTACACCCGCGAGGGTTGCTACAACTGCCACTCGCAGATGATCCGGCCGTTCCGCTCCGAGACGCTGCGCTACGGGCACTACTCGATGGCCGGCGAGTTCGTCTACGACCACCCGTTCCAGTGGGGCAGCAAGCGCACCGGCCCTGACCTGCAGCGCGTGGGGGCCAAGTACAGCGACGAGTGGCACCGCCTGCACCTGAACAACCCGCGCGACCTGGTGCCCGAGTCGAACATGCCGGCCTACCCGTGGCTGGCGCAAAACAAGGTCGATGCCGAATCGCTGCCGACGCACCTGAAGGCGCTGCGCATCGTCGGCGTGCCCTACACCGATGCCGACATCGCCGGCGCCTCCGAGGCCGTGAAAGACAAGACCGAGCTCGACGCGCTCATCGCCTACCTGCAGGTGCTCGGCACCTCGCTCAAGTGAGAAAGAACAACCATGGACGTCAATGACCTCCGGATCGCCGTCACCGTGCTGTCGTTCGCATGTTTCGCGGGCATCGTGATGTGGGCCCTGTCGCGCCGCAACCGCCCGGCCTTCGACGAAGCGGCGCTGATTCCCTTCACCGTCGATGAA
>Ga0302256_10000319_pt1 | contig 11093 bp, 10 predicted proteins | sample I_Fen_E3_4_FD_194571 | JGI IMG/M metagenome (GOLD analysis project Ga0302256, IMG submission 194571) | Peat permafrost microbial communities from Stordalen Mire near Abisko, Sweden - I_Fen_E3_4 | ecosystem: Environmental > Terrestrial > Soil > Wetlands > Permafrost | place: Sweden: Abisko...
CAACGTCACGCCGCTGATCGACGTCCTGCTCGTCCTGCTGATCATCTTCCTCGTGGTCATGCCGATCATGATGAAGATGGAGACCCTGGATATCCCGCGCAAGATCCAGGGAAACGAGACTCCCGATCCGAACGCGATGATGATCACCGTCAAGGTGAAGGTCACGCTCGACATGGTGCTGTCCGAGAACGACAAGGACACCTCGATCGCCGCGGGGGACCTCGCGCGCACGCTGCGCCCCAAGATCGAAGAGGTCGCCAAGCGTGGCAACGAGCGCGTGATCTTCGTCGACTTCGACGACGCGGTGCCGTGGATGAACGTCGTGCAGACGATGGATCAGATCCGCAGCCTCGCGTCGGACGCAAATCACGACGAGGTGAAGGTCGCGCTCAAGGTCAAGGAAGATCCGAAGGAAGATCCGAAGCCGTAACCGGCGGGCGCCCTTGAACCCGGTCGTCGACGTACGACGGCCATCCTCGCGGTGTCAGGCGGGGGTGCTATGCAAGCCGACGTGGAAGGCATCCCCCTCAACGCCGAGCAGCGCGCCGCGGTCGACCACGGCGACGGCCCGCTGATGCTGCTCGCCGGCGCCGGCACCGGCAAGACCCGGGTGCTGGTCCAGCGCATCGCGCGGCTGGTCGAGACCGGCACCGCGCCGTGGGCGATCCTCGCGGTGACGTTCACCAACAAGGCGGCGGGCGAGATGCGCCACCGGCTGCGCGAGCTGCTCGGCGGCGCGGCCGACGCGATGTGGATCGGCACGTTCCACGCGACGTGCGCGAAGCTGCTTCGCAAGTTCGGCAGCCACGTCGGGCTGACCCGCAGCTTCGTGATCTTCGACGACGACGATCAGATCAAGCTCGTCGAGCGGCTGCTCAAGGACGCCGCGCTCGACGAGCAGGTCTCGCCGCGGACGATCCTCTCGCGCATCGATCGCGCCAAGAATCGCGGGCTCGATCCGGCGGCGCCGACCGGCTCGTTCGACGACGTGATCGAGCGGATCTATCCGCTGTACCAGGCCCAGCTCGCCAAGGAGAACGCGGTCGACTTCAACGACCTGATCCTGAAGACCATCGAGCTGTTCAAGCACGAGGCGGCGGCCCGGGTGCTGCAGGTCAAGTTCCGCCACGTCCTGGTCGACGAGTTCCAGGACACCAACAAGGTGCAGTACCAGCTGGTCTGGCGGTTCGCCGAGGCCACGCGCAACCTCACGGTGGTCGGCGACGACGACCAGTCGATCTACGCGTGGCGCGGCGCCGAGCCGCGTAACCTCCTCGACTTCGACCGCGACTTCCCCGACGCGCGGGTGATCAAGCTCGAGCAGAACTACCGCTCGACCCAGACGATCCTCGACGCGGCCAACGGCGTCATCCGCAAGAACCGCGACCGCCACGACAAGGCGCTGTGGACCGATCGCGGCGGCGGCGAGCCGATCGAGATCTACCAGGCGGGCGACGAGCGCGGCGAGGCCTACTTCGTGGCCCAGGCGATCCGGCGGCTTCTGGACGACGGGCCGCGGTCGCCGGCCGACGTCGCGATCCTCTACCGCACCAACGCGCAGTCGCGCGTGCTCGAGGAGCACCTGCGGGCGGCGCGGGTGCCGGCCAAGGTCGTCGGCGCGGTCTCGTTCTTCGAGCGCCGCGAGGTCAAGGACGTGGTCGCCTACCTGCGCCTGTTGGCCAACCCGGCGGCGGACTCGGCGCTCGAGCGCGTGATCAACGTTCCGGCGCGCGGCATCGGCGAGACCACGGTCGATCGGCTGCGCGCGGCGGCGCGGGCCCAGGGCGCGGGGCTGCTCGACGCCGCCCGGCTCGCAGCGCGCGGCGAGGTCGCGGGCCTTGGGCCAGGGCCGCGCAAGAAGCTGCAGGCGTTCGTCGAGCTGGTCACCGGCCTGGCCGACGTGATCGCGAGCGGCGCGTCGGTGGCCGAGACGATCATCCAGGTGATCGAGCGCAGCGGCCTGCGCGCCAAGCTCGAGGCTGACCCGAGCACCGAGTCGCGCGACCGGCTCGACAACCTGGCGGAGCTCGTGACCACCGCGTCGGACTTCGACGACGAAGCGGTCACCCGCGAACCGGGCGGCGAGGCGTTTGGCGAGGCCGGTGACGAGCGCGCAGGGGGGCCGCCCACCGTCGAGGATTTCCTCGAGCGGATCGCGCTGTCCTCGGCGGGCGATCAAGCCGCGACCGAGCAGGTCGTGCTGATGACGATCCACATCGCCAAGGGCCTCGAGTGGCCGGTCGTGTTCATGACCGGCATGGAGGACGGGTTATTTCCATCGCTGCGCGAGCGCGAGGGCACCAGCGAGGACGCGGCGCTCGAGGAGGAGCGCCGGCTCGCCTACGTCGCGATCACGCGGGCGCGCGAGCAGCTCGTCATGTCGCACGCGCGGACCCGGCGGACCTGGGGCGAGATCCGCATCCAGCAGCCGTCGCGGTTCCTCGACGACCTGCCCGCCGATTCGCTGGCCCAGCCGCGCCACCGCCGGAGCGACGTACCCGCCGCGCCGCGGATCGTCGATGGCGACTGGGCCGGTCGTCCGCGCAAGCCGCGGCCTTCGCGGTCGTACGACGAGCTCGACCAGCGGACCGGCCACGACGACGAGCCGGTCTATCGGGTCGACGCGGCCGGCGACTTTCCGGTCGGCGCCGAGGTCAGTCACACCTCCCTGGGCACCGGCCGCGTCGTCGCGGTCACCGGCGCGGGCAAAGATCGCCGGGTCGTCGTCGACTTCGGCGCGATCGGCACCAAGACCGTGCTCGCCAAGTTCCTCGACCCCGGCGCCGCCCGCGACCTGAACTGACGTGCGCGGGCGCCGCGGGAGCCTGAGATCGGGCGACCGGCCTCACAGCTGTGCACAGACCTCCGTGACGACGCCGCGCAGCCAGCGGTGCGCCGGATCGTCCTGCAGCGACTCGTGCCACACCATGCCGACCCGGCTCACGCGCAGGGGCAGCGGCGGTTCGAAGATCCGGAGCGGCAACAGCCTGGCGAATGGCTCCGCGACCCGCCGGCTCAGCGCGGCCACGAGATCGGTGCTCGCGACCAGGCTCGGCACGTTCAGGACGTGCGAGACGCGCAGGCTGACCTCGCGGGTGTGGCCCAGCTCGCCGAGCGCGCGGTCGATCCCGCTGGTCGCCGCGGCGTGCTGCGACACCATGATGTGCTTGAGCGCCGCGTAGGTCCGCAGCGTGAGCTTGCCGCGCACCAGCGGATGGCCCTTGCGGACGATACAGGCGTAGCGCTCCTCGAACAGGAACAGCTCGCGATGGTGCGAAGGCACGTTGTCGTAGAACCCGACCATGAGATCGGCGGTGCCGCGCGCCAGGTGGTCGGGGATCTGGTGCAGCCCCCACGCGAGCATCCGGATCCGGACGCCCGGCGCGCGCCTGCCGATCTGTGCCACGAGCGGCGCCAGCAGCACGAACTCGATGTAGTCGCTCGCGATCAGGACGAACGTGCGGGACGCGGTCTGGGGATCGAACACCCGGGGACGCAGCGAGCGCTCGAGCAGGCGCAGCGCCTCGCGGACCGGCACGGCGAGCTCGAGCGCGCGCGGGGTCGGCACCAGGCCGTGCGACGCTCGCAGAAACAGCGGATCGTCGAATAGCCCGCGCAGGTGGCGCAGCGAGCGGCTCATCGCCGACTGCGTGATCCCGACGTGCTGGGCCGCCCGGCTGACGCTGCTATGGGTGACCAGCGCATCGAACGCGACGAACAGGTTCAGGTTGGTCGCGGTGATATTCATCAGGGCGATATCTTATATGAGGAACATGCGTTCGACTCCTGCGCCGGAGCGAGTCAAAGCTGACGCGCATGCCCCACGACCTGTCGACTTTCGGCCGCCTGCTCTCCACCGAACGCGACCGGACGCTGGCGTTCCAGCGCCTGGTGCTCGGCCTGGTCATGCTCCCCCACGGTGCGCAGAAGCTGCTCGGGTGGTTCGGCGGCTACGGGTTCTCGGGCACCATGGGGTTCTTCACGGACGTCATGCACATCCCGGCGCCGCTCGCGTTCCTGATCGTCGTGGGTGAGCTGCTCGCGGCGATCGGCCTTGTGCTCGGCGTCGGCACCCGGGTGGCAGCCGCGGGCATCGCCGCGATCATGCTCGGGGCGATCTTCACGACGCACCTCGGCGTCGGGTTCTTCATGAACTGGTTCGGAGCCCAGAAAGGCGAGGGCTTCGAGTACCACCTCCTGGTCCTGGCGCTCGCGCTCCCGCTCGTGATCCGCGGTGGCGGATCGCTGTCGCTCGATGGCGCGCTCGCGGAGCGACTCCGGTCCGAGGGCGCGCCGCTCCCCCACCCGGGCCGGCCGTGAGCGCCATGCCGAAGTTGACGCTGGTCAGCCACTACCTGTGCCCGTACGTCCAGCGCGTCGCCATCGCGCTCACGGAGAAGGCCGTCGCGTTCGACCGGGTGTACGTGGACCTCGCCGCGAAGCCCGCGTGGTTCCTCGCGGACTCGCCGCTCGGAAAGACCCCGCTGCTGAAGATCGATGGCACCGTGCTGTTCGAGTCCGCCGTGATCTGCGAGTACCTCGAGGACACGCTGCCGCATCCCTTGCACCCGCAAGACCCGATCGAGCGAGCTCGGCACCGCGGATGGATCGAGTTCGGATCGGCGATCCTGGGCGATATCTGGGGCCTCGAGACCGCGCAGGATGCCGCGGGCGTGGCCCGCAAGTCCGAGGATCTCCGCAAGAAGTTCGTATGGCTCGAGGGTAGCCTCGGCGCCGGCCCGTTCTTCGCCGGGCCGCGCTTCCACCTCGTGGATGCGGTGTTCGGCCCCGTGTTCCGGTACTTCGACGTATTCGACGCGCTCGCTGATCTCGGCGTGTTCACGGCGTTGCCCAAGGTCTGCGCCTGGCGCACCCAGCTCGCGCAGCGCCCGAGCGTGCGCGACGCGGTCACCGCTGACTACAACGATCGGCTGCGTGGGTTTCTCCGCGCGAAGAATGCGTATCTCCTGCAATGGACGCGCGCTGCCCAGGACGGACCGCATGCGCTGGCCGCCCCGTCGAGCACGCTCGGCGCGCCGCCGCCCGGCGCGGCGTGAACTACCCATGACGCCTTGACCCCCCAGTCGACGCGTCATGTGCGCCTCGATCGCGAGGGGCTTCCCCGCGAACCCCTCCGGGAAGGCGCGGCAACGCCGGCGCGCTCACGACGGTCGAGCGCGTGTCGCGTAGTTGTCCCTGACCACGACCTGCGCGTCGTTGTGTAGCCGACGCAAAAAAACCGATCGAACTCGTGCGATCCCGGCGCGGTTTCGCCCGCGCGTGGCCGTCGCGGCGGATCGCCATACCACCCCTCCCGTAGCACGTATGCAGCTACACCGCGAGGTCGCGCGCGGTCCTGTGCTGCGGCCGACGCAATTCGCTTGATCGTCGCCAGGCGATGGCTCGGAGTATGTTGATCGCGGCGTGCTGCGATCAATGCGGACATCGCCTGTGTTCGCGGGTGGTTGTGATGATCGCTTGATCTCGCGCGCCGCCGGGCTGGGTTCGCGTGCGTCACGAGGGTCACCGCCGCGTCGCCGGTAGAGTTTGGCAAATTGATGGATTTTGCTCCAGACTGCCTCTCTTGATTGTTTCCGCATTGCGTACTGCAGGTCGGTGTGCTTACATTCCATCGTAGCAACGACGTTGCTCCATGCTGATGCTGGGGTGAATGAGCGCGGCGGTGATGGCTCGCGCTCGGCACGACAGTGGTCGGTGATTCGTTCTGGGATGACGCGGCCGATCGCCAGAGGCTGGCTCGGCTCGTCATCGACAGCTGCAATCGGCCTCCAACGCAAAGCGCCTGTTTCGCTAGAAGGAAATGACGATGTCCACGCCGATTCGAGCCCCCGACCCCGCGAGCGATGTCAGCGCGCTCGTCAAATCTCTCAGACCCGTCAAGAGCGATATCACGCAACATGAGGTCGCGGCCCTGAGGACGCGATTCAATCTGGCCGATGCTCACACCCATCAAAGCCAAAGTGCCAGTCAGCGGCGCATCATCGAGAGCCTGCCGAACCTGTGGTACAGCGCCGAAAATCACACGCAGCATCAGACCGAACAGGAGTTCATCGAAGCATTCTATCGCTTTCACGGCCAGCACCGGGCGCTCGATCGGCGCAACGAGATCTATCTCGTGTACGCCGCGTCGATCGGCATGCACATCACCGCGACCTACCTGCAGAAGCAGCGCCTGAAGGTCGGGTTGATCGAGCCCTGCTTCGACAACCTGCATGACCTCATGAAGCACATGCAGATCCCGATGTCGCCGCTCGGCGAGCACCTGTTCAGCGACCCGGCCACGATCTATGACCAGCTGGAGCACGCCGCCGGCGAGCTCGATGCGATCGTCCTGGTCGATCCGAACAACCCGACTGGGTTCAGCCTGTTCTCGCCGCGCCACGACGCGTTCCTCGAGGTCGTTCGGTATTGCGTCGCTCACGACAAGCTGTTGATCCTCGATCTGTGCTTCGCCGCGTTCATCATGACGTCGGGCCAGCCGCGGTGCGACGTGTACGAGATCCTCGAGGAATCGGGGGTGCGCTACATCGCCATGGAGGACACCGGGAAGACGTGGCCACTGCAGGACGCCAAGTGCGCGACGATCATGGCCAGCCGAGACCTCGACGGCGAGATCTACAAGATCGTCACGAGCGTCCTGCTGAACGTGTCGCCGTTCATCCTCAAGCTGGTGACGCGGTACATCCAGGATAGCATGGCGGACGACTTCGCCTCGGTCGGCGAGGTGCTCGAGCTCAATCGCCAGCGCGCCCGCAAGCAGCTGGAGGGCACCGTGCTCGGCTACTGCGAGCCCATGATCGAGACCAGCGTGGCGTGGTTCAAGATCGAGGACCCCGACGTCTCCGCCGATGACCTGCAGGCCTATCTGCTGGAGCACCAGATCTACGTGCTGTCCGGAAAGTACTTCTACTGGGCGCATCCGGCGCGCGGCCAGCGCTATATCCGCATCGCTCTCGCCCGTGACCCCCACGTCTTCGGTCAGGCGCTGTCCGCGCTGCGCCGCGCTCTGGATCACTACCATGCATGACGCGGGCGACGTGGCGCCGGTCATCGATGCCAGCGTGTTTCTCGGCTTGCACCATCACGATGCTGGCCTCCGGCAGCGCTCGCTGGGGTTGTTTCGCGGCAGGTTCACGGCGCGGGTGCAGATGAACTACGAGCAGATCGGGATCTGCGACGCCGTGATCTGGCGCCAGCGCCGCGAGGTCCAGGATCTCTACTATCCGTTCATGGACCGCTTGCACAGCGAGATGCAGATCGTGCGCGCGGGCTACGCGATCGGCGAGCTCGACCTCGCGGTCGGCCACCGCGAGCTCCGGGGCCTGCGGCCGGAGCAAGCCCTGCTGGCGGCCCAGGTGCTGACGCGCGAGGCGGTGCTCGCGACACACGACCCGGCGCTGCGCGGCCTGCGCTGCCTGCAGTCGCGGCTGTGGGACTTCGACGCGACGCGCCCGCCGGGCGGCTTTCCGCCGGAGCTCGAGTCGCTCTACGAGCGGTCGCGGGTGTTCGTCCACGGTGCGGTGGAGTAGGTCATGGCCCATGGCGAAGTGTGGGTTCCCCTGGTCACGCCGCTCGATGACGCGGGCGCGGTCTGCCGGCAAAGTGTCGGCCAGCTGCTGGCGTGCTCGCGCGACACCGCGAGCGGGTACGTCCCGTGCCTGACGTCGGGCGAAGGCTGGCTGCTCGGTCGCGCGCCGTGGGAAGCGATGGTGCGGTTCACGCTGGAGCTGGCGGGCTCGCGCGACGTCATCGTCGGGATCGAGCGCGCGACCACCGAGGAGGTGATCGAGTACGCCGAGCGGGCGCGGCGGCTCGGCGCGCGAAAGCTGATGGTGACCCAGCCGTTGCCGCGCGCGGGGCACGCGGTCGATCCGTCGCGCATCTTCGAGCATTACCGCCGCGTCCACGACGCCAGCGACCTCGCGATCTACCTCTACAACGAGTCGAGCCTGTCGGGCCACGCGACCAGCTTCGAGACCCTGCTGGCCGTCGCCGAGCTGCCTCGGGTCGCCGGGATCAAGGACTCGGTGCACGGTGGGCGTGACGCCGCGCAGATCGCGGCGCTGCAGCGCTGTGGGCTCGCCTACTACGTCGGCTGGGAGCATCACCTCGCCAAGGGCCTGGCGGTCGATGGCTGCGTGGTCTCGCTGGCGAACCTCGAGCCCGCGCTGTGCCGGATCGGCCTGTCGAGCGCGCACCCGGCCGTCGACGCGGAGATCGCGCGTCTCACCGAGGCGTACGCGCTGGACCGCGATGACTGGTACCGGCACGTCAAGCGCGCGCTGAAGGCGCGCGGGGTCATCGCCTCGGATCGCACGGTGGCGAGCGGGCAGGAGGCGCCGTAGATGCTCGGCCACAAGCAACTGTACCTGTTCAATCGCGCGCGGCTCCACGACCCCGCCGCGGACGGCGAGGCGGCCCTGGCGTTCGAGCGCCGGTGGATCGCGGACCAGCTCGCCACGCTGCCGGCGAGCGAGCCGCCCGGCGATCTGCCGGCGCTGCGGCGGCACCTGGCGCAGATGATCGCGGACGAGCAACGCGAGCCGCCAGACAGCGCGCGCTACGTCGCGGAGCAGATGTCGCTCGCCGAGTTCCGGATCCTCGTGCAGGAGTTCGCGATCGACGGCTTGACCGAGGCCCAGGTTTTCTACTACGTGCTGCCTCGCCTGGCGCTGGAAGCGCAGATGCCGCTGCTGCGCATCCTGATCGACGAGTTCGGGTCGGGCAATCTCAAGCGGGCGCACACCAGTCTGTACGTGAACCTGCTGCGCGAGCTGGAGCTGCCGATCGATCTCGCGTTCTATTGCGAGCGGATCGAGCCCGCCTGCTTCGCGTTCGTGAATGTGTTCTTCTGGCTGTGCTTGCGCGCCGATGACGCCTCGTATTTTGCCGGCGCGATCACCTATCTGGAGACCACGATCCCGGGGTTCTTTGCATGCTACGTCCAGGCCTGCGAGCGGCTCGGCATCGCGGCGCATGCCTACTACAGCGAGCATCAGCACATCGACGCGTTCCACGCGATCGAGGGTCAGCAGCTGCTGCGGGCGATGCAGGCGACCCACACGCTCGATCCGAGCAAGGCGTGGCGCGGCGCGCTGCTGGCCAGCCGGATCACCAGCGCGGCGTTCGAGGCCGCGGTGGGGAAGGCGCGGCGATGACGGCGCGCGTCCCGCCGCCGCTCGCGGCGATCGACGACTACCGCGAGGACGGCTCGTTCACCGTCGTGGTCGACGGGGAGCCGGTCTGCGTCCCGCGGTTCTGCCCGCACCGCGGCGGCCGGCTCGCGCACGGTGAAGTGAACCCCAGCCGCAAGACCGTCGTGTGCCCGCTCCACCGCTCGAGGTTCAGCCTGGTGACCGGACAACAGCTCGCCGGCCCCGACTGCGGGCCGCTGGCGATCGAGAAAGCGAAGCAATGACCTATCAGGCGGAACAGCCGTGGTCGCCGTGCTCCGAGTCCGTGCTGGAGTGGGACTCTGCGTTCCACGACCTGATGCTGAACGATCGACTGCGCATGACGGCCTATCGCAAGGCGATCTTCGAGGCGGTCAAGCCCGGCGACGTGGTGCTCGACCTCGGCACCGGGACCGGGATCCTCGGGTTGTGGGCACTCGAGGCCGGCGCGGCGCGCGTGTTCGGCGTCGATCTCAACGCGCCGATCCTCGCGAAGGCCGTCGAGCGGATGCAGGCCGCCGGGCGGGCAGACCGCTTCGTGCCGATCCATCAGCGGGCGTGCGACGTCCAGTTGCCGCGGCGCGTGGATGTCTTGATCTCCGAGATCATCGGGAACATGGCCGACAACGAGGACTTTCAGCCGATCTTGCACGACGCGATCCGCCGCTTTGTCGCGCCGGGCGGCACGGTGCTGCCGCGCGCCACCCGCTCCTACCTGGTGCCGGTCGCGGCGCGCGTCGCACACGCGTCGGTCCGCGATGGCGTGGTCGCCCGGCTGACGCCGCGCGATGACATCGCCGCGCTGTACCGCAGGAACCGGACGCGGTCGCCGTTCGATCTCTACTACGATTGCATCCTGCCGCGGCGATCCTATCTGAGCCGCCCGGCGCTCATGCGGGACTATCACGGCGCGTGGGATCAGCCGGCCTGCTATGACTGCCGGCGAGCGTTCGGGCTCGAGCGTCCAGGGCGGCTGACCGGCTTCAAGGCCTACTTCGTGGCCGAGTTGACGGCCACGACGATCCTCGACATCTCGGGCGACGACATCTCCGGCGGCGAGACCTCCGATAGCTGGAAGCACGCCTATCTGCCGATCGCGCACCCGATCGACGTCCAGCGCGGCGATCGCCTCGAGCTGGCGTTCAGCCGGCGCTATCCCGACGGCGAGACCGCGTTCCGCCAGGTCTACCGGTGGCACGGCCAGGTCGTGCGCGCCGGTGACGTCATCGGGCGCTTCGATCAAGACATGGCGGCGCCGGCGGACCCTCCCGCCGCTGCGTGACGCCGCGCCGGCGGGCCGCCGACCTGGGCGCGCAAGGGCCGCGGCGTGACCGTCGCCGAGATCTGCGACCGCGGCGGCGGCCGGGCTCGTTGCTCGCGCACGGCGCGTGTGCTGGATCGCGGCATGCGGCATGATGTGCCGGTGCCGCCCCGCCGTGCACCTCGGCGCAACCCAAGCAGAGCCACGTGACCGAGCCGTTTGCCATCCGCCGCGCGACCTCCGACCCCGCCGAGGCCGCGGGGCTGGCCGAGGTGTTGCTCGACGCCGTCGGGGGGCACCGCGTTGGTCGGCGTTGAACCGCGGTCGACCACCCCGCTCCCGAGGCCGCATCAACCGCGTACGGCGCGCGGCCGGCACCAACACCGCGAACAGCGCCCGGCTCGCCCCAGTCACACGGACTGTGACGAGGCCCAGTGCCCCACGATCACCGGCACCGTGCTCCGCTCGGTCAGTTCCGCGACCTATTGGAGCATTTTCAATAGCAGGGGATCCGATGCAGTATGTTGATAGACCCACAGTAAAAGGCTACTCCAGGAGCAAATAGCGAGTCTGGTCGATGCGGCAATCGTTACGCAATGTGATGAGTATGTTTCGGTGCTTCCATGGCTTGGGATGTC
>Ga0302256_10000326_pt1 | contig 10998 bp, 7 predicted proteins | sample I_Fen_E3_4_FD_194571 | JGI IMG/M metagenome (GOLD analysis project Ga0302256, IMG submission 194571) | Peat permafrost microbial communities from Stordalen Mire near Abisko, Sweden - I_Fen_E3_4 | ecosystem: Environmental > Terrestrial > Soil > Wetlands > Permafrost | place: Sweden: Abisko...
CCCGAAGCTCATGTGGGTGAAAGAGCACGAGCCCGAGGTCTTCGAGAAGACCGCCAAGGTGCTGCTGCCGAAAGATTGGCTCGTGTGGCAACTCGCCGGCGTGATGAGCAGCGACTGCTCGGACGCGTCGGGCACGCTGTGGCTCGACGTGGCCCGCCGCGCGTGGAGCGACACGATGCTCCGCGCGACGGGCATGCGCGCCGAGCAGATGCCCGAGCTGCACGAAGGCTGCGACGAGGTCGGCAGCTTGCAGCCGCGATGGGCTCGGCAGTGGCAATTGCCGGCGGGCATCGCGGTCATTGCCGGCGCCGGTGACAACGCCGCCGGCGCAGTGGGTGTGGGCGTCACGGTGCCGGGCACCGGCTTCATCTCGCTCGGCACCTCGGGTGTCGTCTTCGTCGCAACCGACGGCCCGCAACCGAACCCGGACCGGGGCGTGCACACCTTCTGCCACGCCTTGCCCGGTGTGTGGCACCAGATGGCAGTGATGCTGTCGGCCAGCAGCGCGCTGAGCTGGTGGTGCGGCATCAACGACAGCGCACCCGACGCGCTGCTGCGCACGTTGCAGCCCGGCCAGGTGCGGCGCGATGCGCCGCTCTTCCTGCCCTACCTGTCCGGCGAGCGCACACCGCATTCCGACCCACGCGCCCAAGCAGGCTTCATCGGCATGACGCACACGACCGACCGCAACGACCTGAGCTATGCGGTGCTGGAAGGCGTGGCGTTCTCGTTCGCCGACGGCGTGGCCGCGCTGCGCGAAGCGGGTACGGTGCCCGAGCGCCTGCTCGCGATCGGCGGCGGCGCGCGCTCGGATGTGTGGCTGCAGCTGATGGCCGACACGCTCGGCGTGACCATCGACCGGCCGAGCGGCGCCGAGGTCGGCCCCGCGCTCGGCGCCGCCCGCCTGGCACTGAAAGGCCGCGGCGTGAACATCACCGACGCCGCACCCCCGATCGCCCACAGCTTCACACCGGATGCCGGCAATGCCGCGGCACTTGCCGAACGCCTGCATCGCTTTCGAGCTGCGTATGCGCCCTTGCGTCAGCTCATTCACTGAGGAACCACCATGACCATCTTTTCCAACATCGACCCCATCCGCTACGAAGGCCCCGAGAGCAGCAACCCGCTCGCCTTCCATTGGTACGACGCCCAACGCGTCGTGGCGGGCAAGACACTTGCCGAACACCTGCGCCCTGCCGTCTGCTACTGGCATTCGTTCTGCTGGCGCGGTGAAGACCCGTTCTCGCTCGGCACCCAGCTGTTCGACAGGCCGTGGTTCCAGGGTGAACCGCTGGCCGCGGCCAACCTGAAGCTCGATGCGGCCTTCGACTTCTTCTCTCGCCTCGGCCTGCCGTACTGGACCTTTCACGACCGCGACGTCGCACCCGAAGGCACGAGCCTGCGCGAATCCAATGCGATGCTCGACACCGTGCTGGAGCGCGCCGCCAAGAAGATGCAAGACACCGGCGTCAAGCTCTTGTGGGGCACCGCGAATCTCTTCTCGCACCCGCGCTACATGAGCGGTGCCGCGACCAACCCGAACCCCGAGGTCTACGCGTACGCCGCCGCTCAGGTGAAGCACGCGCTCGAGTGGACGGCCAGGCTCGGTGGCGAGAACTACGTGCTGTGGGGCGGCCGTGAAGGCTACGAGACCCTGCTCAACACCGACATGAAGCATGAGCTCGATGCGTACGGCCGCTTCCTCGCGAGCGTGGTCGAGCACAAGCACAAGATCGGCTTCAAGGGTGCGATCCTGATCGAGCCGAAGCCGAAGGAGCCGACCAAGCACCAGTACGACTACGACACCGCCACGGTCTTCGGCTTTCTCAAGCGCTACGGGCTGGAGCACGAGGTCAAGGTCAACATCGAGGTCAACCACGCAACGCTGTCGGGTCACAGCTTCGAGCACGAAGTCACCACCGCCTTCGCGCTCGGCATCTTCGGGTCGCTCGACGCGAACCGGGGCGACGAACAACTCGGCTGGGACACCGACCAGTTTCCGAACAACCACGTCGCGCTGGTGCCGGCCTTGCTCGAGCTCGTCCGCGGCGGGGGTTTCACCAGCGGCGGCATGAACTTCGACGCCAAGCTGCGCCGCCAAAGCATCGAGGCCGGGGACCTGTACGAAGGCCACATCGGCGGCATCGACACGCTCGCGCGCGCCTTCTTGTGTGCCGTGGCGCTGCACGAGTCGCAAGCACTGGAAAGCGCCCGGTCGGCGCGCTATGCGGGTTGGAAGCAGCCGCTCGGCGGCACCATCCTCGGCGGCGCGAGCCTGGAGCAGGTGGCCGCACTGGCCCACACGCAGGGCTTCAATCCGAAGCCTGAATCCGGTCGGCAGGAGCGCCTGGAGAACGTGGTGAACCGCTTCGTGTAGAGCTGTGAGGGGCGCCCCGACGGGCAGCACTGCCCTGCGACGTTGACAGGCTCATGCCACCGGCATTTTGTTCACGCCGGTGTTGCCGGGCCGGCCTGTTTTTTCAGCAAGGCGGTCAAGTCGCCGGGGGCAATGGCCGCATTGAAGTAGAAGCCCTGGCACTCATCGCACGCGTGCGCACGCAAGAAGTCGACTTGTTGCCGCGTCTCGACGCCTTGGGCAACGACGGTCAGGCTGAGCGTTCGGCCCATCGCGATGATCGCCTGCGCGACGGATGTGTCGGTGTCGTCGGCGTCGTCGGTCGCCACGCCACGAATGAACGATCGGTCAATCTTGACGGTGTCGAGCGGAAACCTCTTCAACGCTGAAAGTGACGAGTAGCCGGCCCCGAAATCGTCCACGGCGAGGCGCACGCCACATTGCTTGAGCGCTGCGAGAACGTCCATGCATCTGTCGGCGTCGTGCATCAGCGTGCGCTCGGCGAACTCGAGTTCGAGACAGCAGGCGCGCATGCCCGTCTCGCCCAGGATCTCCTCGATGTCTTTGACCAAGCCTTCGTTCATCAGCTGCTTGGGTGTCAGGTTCACGGACACGACCATTTCGGGCAAACCGAGTTGTTGCCACAAGACGTTCTGGCGGCACGCCGTCTGCAGCACCCACTTCCCGATGGGCACGCTCAACCCCATCTCTTCGGCCACGGGGAGGAAGTCGATCGGGCCCACGAGCCCGAGTTCCGGGTGTTGCCACCTCAGCAACGCCTCCAAGCCAGTGATCAGCTCCGTCGCGGTGTCCCGCTTGGGCTGGTAGTGCAACCGGAACTCGCCCTGGGCGAGGGCTCGCCGCAGCCCTGCCTCCAGCGACAGGCGTTGAAGAGAGTGGGCGTTGATCTGCTCGGAGTAATACTGAAAATTGTTCTTTCCTTGTCGCTTGGCCTGGTACATCGCGATGTCGGCATTCTTCGTCAAGGTGGCGCCGTCGATGCCATCGTGAGGAAAGAGGCTGACACCGATGCTGGCGGTCACCTTGAACTCGTTGGCCCCGAGTGAGAATGGCTTGCCGATGACGGAAAGGATCTTGCGCGCCACCGTCGAGAGGTGGCTGGCACCCGTCAACTCGGGCAACAGGATCACGAACTCGTCGCCGCCCAGCCGCGCGACCGTGTCGCTTTCGCGCAAGCACGCCCTGAGGCGGATCGCTGCTTCTTTCAGCAGTTGGTCCCCCGCCTCATGGCCCATGGTGTCGTTGACCAGTTTGAATCGATCCAGATCCAGGAACAGCACCGCAAGCTCTCTGTCGTATCGCTTGGCTTGGAGCAATGCCTGGGCGAGCAAAGAGTTGAACAGCCTGCGATTGGGAAGATCTGTCAGCGCATCATGATTGGACAGGTGTTCTGCGCGCTGCGCATGCGCGAGCTTCTCGTGCGTCTCTCGCAGCTCGCTTTGGGCGAGCCGCACCGTCTCCTCGTACAGCGATGCGTTCTCGAAGGCGATGGCAAGCTGGTGGGCAAGGGCAACCAGGATCTCGACGGATTCGGCATCGAAGGCCCTCGCATGCTCCGCGCGCAGGTCCAGCAGGCCTATCGATTTCTCGGCCACGTACAGCGGCAGCAAAAGGACGGCGTCCACCGAGGGGCCGCCCGGTACGTTGATGCGCCGCAAACTGGCATCGTCGGTGACGACGGTGGCGCATCGGCCCTTCATGCAGGCGTCGTATTGCCGCTGCAAGCCCTCGTTCGCTGAAACGGGGAACCCCGCCCCGGGGGAGTCCGTGGAAACGGGGCGCGCTGGCTCCTTCTCGCCGATGGAGCCGGCAGGAACCACACGCGCACTGGCCAAGCCAAAGTGCTTCACCAGCACGGTGACAAACTCCCTGGCCATGTGATCGCGTTCCCTGATGCGGCTGAGTGCGTCCGATGCCGCGGCGACCGCGCTCAGGATCTTCTGCTGCTTGGAAATGATCTGCTGCTGGAGATCGCGTTGAGCCAAATGGCTTTCGCTCAGGTCGAAGACAAGGCGCGGCACCAGCTGCAGCGATCTGAGCGCCGCCTTTTCGGCATTTTCTTTCGTGATCAGCGTGGTCGCGACGCGAACAACCCTGTCCACCGGCTCGCCACGGATGGCTTTGAGCAACAGCTCGACCGCGTTTCGAGCGATGGCTTCGGCGGCCTGTTGCACCGTTCCCGTCATGCCTCCCGTACTGATTTCCAGCAGGGCTTCGGGCACCCCGTCGAACCCCACGATGACCGGTACATCCAAGCCGACCGCCCTGATGTGATCCAGTGCGCCGAGTGCTGCTTCGTCACTGGCGGAAATCAGCGCATCAATGCGCTGCGTCGACATCAGGACTTCACGCATGCATTCCGCACCGAAGGCTCTTCTGGACATCGGCATCGGTTTGACCCAATCCAGCTGAGCTTCATGCATCAACTGGATTCCTGAATGTGCCCGAAGCACCTCATGAAAGCTCTTGTTGCGCGCGGCACCTGCCGGCAGACGGTCATCGCCGGCAAAGTAAGCCACCTGGCCGGTGCCCTTGATCTGTTCGAACGCAAACCGCACCGCCTCTGCCATCGCGCTGGCGTTGTCTGTGCCCACGGTCGCGATGACGGCGCGGTGATCAAGCAGCGAATCAAGCGTCACGATCGGCACACCTGCCGCATTTGCACGGTCAAGTGCCGTCCGAAGGACTGAATCGGCGTCGCCCATGGGCTTCATCACGATGGCTTGCACCCCGATGTCCAGAAGCTGGCAAAGCTGTGCGGACTGCTCTTCAACCGTCAGTGCTGCATGTTTGGTCAGCGTCACGTTCTGACGCAGGGACTCTGTTCGCAGACAGCTGGCAACAAAGGTCCAGAAGAAGCCGCCGACCCAGGGCGCTGAAACGATCGCACCGACATGAACCGGCTTTGCCATCTTGACGACTCCAGAAGCCAAATCCCCCAGCTTTCTGTGGGGATTGATACCCCGATGCTAGGTCAATCTGGCAGGTGGCCGAAGCCTCAGCATTCGACAATGTTGACGGCCAGGCCGCCGCGTGCCGTTTCCTTGTACTTCGTCATCATGTCGGCGCCAGTTTCGCGCATGGTCTTGATCACCTTGTCGAGGCTCACGTGGTGCACGCCGTCGCCGCGCAGCGCCATGCGCGCGGCGTTGATGGCCTTCACCGACGCGATCGCGTTGCGCTCGATGCAGGGGATTTGCACCAGCCCACCGACGGGATCACAGGTCAGCCCCAGGTGGTGCTCCATGCCGATCTCCGCGGCATTCTCGACCTGCTCGGGTGAGCCGCCCAGCACGGCGCAAAGCGCGCCGGCGGCCATCGAGCAGGCGACGCCCACTTCACCCTGGCAGCCGACCTCTGCCCCTGAAATCGAAGCGTTTTCCTTGTAGAGCATGCCGATCGCTGCTGCAGTCAGCAGGAAGTCGATCACGCCCACGTCGCTCGCGGCCGCCACGAAGTGTCGGTAGTAGTGCAACACCGCCGGCACGATGCCGGCAGCCCCGTTGGTCGGCGCCGTAACGACACGCCCTCCGGCGGCGTTCTCTTCGTTGACCGCGAGTGCGTAGAGGTTGACCCAGTCCAGCACCTGCAGCGGGTCACGCAACGCAGCTTCGGGATTGGCACAAAGTTGCCGATGCAGAGCGGCCGCTCTGCGACGCACCTTGAAACCGCCTGGAAGCACGCCATCGGTCTCGCAGCCCCGCTTCACGCAAGCCTGCATGACCGCCCAGATCTTCAGCAGGCCAGCGTCGATCTCGGCGTCGCTGCGCCAATGCCGTTCGTTGCGCCGCATGATCTGCGCAATGCTGCAGGACTCGCGCGCGGCGAGTATCAGGAGGTCAGCGCCCGAATGAAAGGGCAAGGGCAGCACCGTGGCATCGGGCGCCAGCAGCTTCTGCTTGGAGCCGTCGGCCGCCACCGCGTCGCTGACGACGAATCCGCCACCCACCGAGTAGTAGCTGCGCGTGTCGAGTTGCGCACCTTCGGTGCCCCAGGCGGTGAAGCGCAGGCCGTTGGAATGGAATGGCAAACTCTCGCGCCGATTGAAGACCAGGTCGGCCCGTTCGTCGAAGGCGACCCGATGTGTTCCCCCCAGCATCAGGGCCTGCTCGCTGCGTATCGTCTCCAGCAGCCTCGGCACCGCCTCGACGTCGACCGTGTCCGGCTCATGTCCGGCCAGCCCCAGGAGCACGGCCTTGTCGCTGCCATGGCCCTTGCCGGTGGCCCCCAGCGAGCCGAACAACTCGCCCTGGATGCGGGACACCGAAGCGAGCATCTCGCCGTGGCGCAACCGCTCCACGAACAGCCGGGCCGCGCGCATCGGCCCGACCGTGTGCGAACTCGACGGCCCGATGCCGATCTTGAAAAGGTCGAAAACGCTGACAGCCACGTGCACTCCTAGGTCGAAAGGGCATGGGCCATGGCACTGCCACGGCCGGGATGGATTGTGAAGAACTCTCCGCTCATTTGAGCACCACCGTTCGCAAGCCGTTGATGAACACCCGACGCTCGAGCACAAAGCGCAGCGCGCGCGACAGCACCAGGCGTTCCACGTGGCGACCGACCTGCAGCAGTTGCTGCGGGCTGTCGGCGTGATCCACGCGCTCCAGCGCCTGCTCGATGATGGGGCCTTCGTCGAGGTCGGCGGTCGCGAAATGCGCCGTCGCCCCGATCAGCTTGACGCCACGCTCATGCGCCTGCTGGTAGGGGCGTGCACCCTTGAAGCCGGGCAGAAACGAATGGTGGATGTTGATCACGCGCCCCGCCAGCCGACGGCTGAGGTCCGCCGAAAGCACCTGCATGTAGCGCGCGAGAACGACCAGCTCGACCTCGTGGTGCTCGATCAGGCGCAGCAGCTCGGCTTCTTGCGCAGGCTTGCTGTCGGCGTCGATCGGAAGGTGGTGGAAGCACACGCCTTCGGCCGCCGCCAGTGGCGCGAGATCGGTATGGTTCGACACTATGGCAACGATGTCCATCGTCAACTCGTCGCGCCGCCAGGCGGCGATCAGCTCGCGCAGACAGTGGTCGAACTTCGACACCATCACCAGCACGCGGGTCGGGCGGGCCAGGTCGTAAAGCCGGCACGACGCCGCCGGAAAGCCGGCCGCCAGGGCGTCGAACGCCAGGCGCAGGCGCTCGACATCGGGGGCCGACGCCGCACCCAGATGGAAGACACACCGCATGAACGAGCGCGCCGAACTCGGATCGTCGAACACCGAGAACTCGCCGATGTACGCGCCGTGCTGGTGAAGCAAGGCCGTGACCGCCGCCACCTGCCCTTGTGCGCTGCCGCACGACAGGTTGAGGCAATGGCGATGGGGCTGAAAAGAAGGTGGCGTTGCGTTCATGCGGGCCCACCGCATCGCGGCGGCAGTGGCAAAGGCTGTCAGCGGAAGAAGTGCGTCTGGACACTCGACGCGGCCCACGGCCCAAGACGAGGACGACCCATGCAGGTCCCAGACGTCGGCGGCCGAACGCGTATTCTGCTGACGGAGGACAGAGCAACTTTGACAGCAACGACACCGACTTGTCGCGCAACGGCGCGACGCATTTCGCATGCGACCGCAGCGCCTCGGACGCGCGCTTGTCGTGTTCGCCGCCGTGCGCAGCCTGAGGACGCAGCCCTAACCCAAGGCTGGTCGCGCTTGCTTTGGCGGCGCCATCGACGCACGAATGGGCCGGGCGGAGGCCTCGTCGGCAACCTGCCGTCGGCGCTCGTCGCTGGGCGAATGCCCGAACAGCCCGCGGAACGCCTTGCAGAAGTGCGACGACGACTGGAAGCCGCAGGCGATCGTGATCTGCATGATCGGCAGGCTGCTGTGCGTGAGCAGTTCGCGCGCCCGGCGCAGACGCAGGTTCATGTAGTACTGCCCCGGGCTCAGGCTGAAGTAGCGGTGGAACAGCCGTTCGAGCTGACGCAGTGAAATCTGGAGGGCCGCGGCCACCTCGGCCAGCGGCAACGGGTCTTCAATGTTCGCCGCCATGATCTCGGCGGCCGTGGCCAGGTGCTGATAGCCAGGGCCGACGCACTCGGGCTGCGGAATGCGCTGGCGGTCGCTGGCAGCTCGCTGGCGATCGACGACGAACTGCTCGGAGATTTCGTTGGCAAGCTTCGCGCCATGCTTCGCGCGGATCAGGTGCAGCATCAGATCCAGCGGTGCGGTGCCGCCCGAACAGGTGTAGCGATCGCGGTCGACGATGAACACTTCAGGAGCAAAGTTCACCTTCGGAAATTCTTCGCGGATCGCCGCCAGGTTTTCCCAGTGGATCGCACAACGGTAGCCGTCCAGCACCCCTGCGCTAGCAAGCGCAAATGTGCCGGTGCACAGCGCCCCGAGCGGAATGCCGCGCGCCGCGCAGTTACGCAGCAAGCTGCGCGTGCGCTCTTCGGTCGCCGCGCGCACCATCACTCCGCCGCACACGAACACCATGTCGCATCGGTCCAGGCCTTCGTCACCGTCGGTGGGCGCGAGCAGCAGTCCGTTGCTGGCCTTGGCCATCGTGTCGTAGGGTGTGATCACGCTCCAGGTGTAGTGGGTGCGCCGGCTGATGTAGTTGGCCATGCGAAAGCTCTCGATGGCGTTCGCGAATGCGATCATCGAGTAGTCGTGCAAGAGGATGAATCCCACGTGGATCGCGCGGTCCACGACAGCTTGGCTCATGTGCGCCTCCGATGGGGTTTCGCCGCGTTCATTTGCACGGTCGGCTCAAGACTCTCGCGCGAGACGCGGCACGCCGAAGCTTTCGGTCAACCGGTCCAGGATGATGGCAAGCAAGACCACGGCCAGACCGCTCTCGAAGCCCAGCCCGATGTCGAGGCGCTGAATGCTCGCGAGAACATCGTTGCCAAGCCCGCCCGCGCCCACCATCGAGGCGATGATGACCATCGACAGCGCCATCATGATGGTCTGGTTGACGCCGGCCATCAGCGTGGGCAGCGCGATCGGCAACTGCACCTTGAACAGCAGCTGCGTGCCGGTGCAGCCGAATGCGCTCCCTGCCTCGACCTGCTCGACGCTGACCTGTCGAATGCCGAGGCTCGTCAGGCGCACCACCGGGGGCATCGCGAAGATCACCGTCGCAAAGATGCCGGGAACTCGCCCGAGGCCGAACAGCATCGCGGCCGGTATCAGGTAGACGAAGGCCGGCATGGTCTGCATGAAGTCGAGGATCGGCCGCACCAGGGCGTTGACGCGGTCATTGCGGGCGCACCAGATGCCCAGCGGAATGCCGAACACCAGGCTGATCAGCGTGGCCGACAAGGTCAGCCCGAGAGTCACCATGGTCTGAGGCCAGAAGCCGGTGACGACGATCAGCAGCAGGGCCGCCGCCACGAACACGCCGAAGCGCCAGCCCAGCCGCCAGACACCGAGCGCCACCGCCATCGCGATCATCAGCGAGGCCGGGATCGCCAGCAAGCCGCGCTCGATGCCTGTGGCAAACGCTTCGACCGCAACGCCGACCGAGTCGAACACGCCCGATGCGTTGTCGAGCAGGTACTTCACTGCCGCATTCACCCACCGGCCGAGCGGCAGCAACTCGCGCGGGTGGTCGGTGAGGTCTTGCATCCATTCAAACATGGCGGGCTCCTTCGGCGATCTTGACGAGCAGGCTATTCGGCGTGATGCAGCCCAGCAGGTGATTGGCCGCATCGAAAACGCCGACCGGCTCACCCAGCGCAAGCACCGCCTTCATCGCTTCGTTCAAGGTGGTCGCCGAAGACATCCGCGGCCCGCCGTTGAAGGCCGAGCTGTTGTAGCCGTGATCCAGAAGATCACCTGCCGTCAGGTAGCGCGAGGTGTCTACACCTTTGAAGAAACGGCGCACGTAATCGTTGGCCGGCCGCGTGATGATCTCGTGCGGCGTGCCCTCTTGCACCAGGTTGCCACCCTCCATGATCGCGATGCGGGTGCCGATGCGCAGGGCCTCTTCCAGGTCGTGCGAGACAAACAAGATGGTGCGACGCTGCTCGCGCTGCAGGTCCAGCACCAGATCCTGCATCTCGGTGCGCTTGAGCGGGTCGAGCGCCGAGAAGGCTTCGTCCATCAAGAGGATGTCGGGGTCGACGGCGAGTGCACGCGCCAACCCGACACGCTGCTGCATGCCACCGGACAACTGCGCAGGGTACTTGCCCGCGTACGTGTGCAGACCGACCTGACGCAACACCTGCATGACCCGCTCGTCGCGCACAGCGCGCTTCGCGCCAGCGATCTCGAGCCCGAATGCAACGTTGTCGAACACGCGCCGATGCGGCATCAGTGCGAACGACTGGAACACCATCGCAATGCGATTGCGCCGCCACTTGAGCAACTGAGACTGCGGCATGGCCGCGATGTCCACCCCGTCGATGCAAACCGATCCGGCCGACGGTTCGACGAGCCGATTGATCAGGCGGATCAAGGTCGACTTGCCCGAGCCGGACAAGCCCATCAGCACGTAGATCTCGCCGGCCGCAACATCGAAGCTGACTTTGTTGACACCCACCACATGACCCGTGCGTTCGAAAACCTCGTCCTTGGACAGGCCTTGATTCAACAGGCCCAGCGCTATCGACACATCGCTGCCGAAGATCTTGTACAAGCCTCGAACTGAAATCTTCTTGACTGACATTCCCGCTCTCC
>Ga0302256_10000331_pt1 | contig 10955 bp, 8 predicted proteins | sample I_Fen_E3_4_FD_194571 | JGI IMG/M metagenome (GOLD analysis project Ga0302256, IMG submission 194571) | Peat permafrost microbial communities from Stordalen Mire near Abisko, Sweden - I_Fen_E3_4 | ecosystem: Environmental > Terrestrial > Soil > Wetlands > Permafrost | place: Sweden: Abisko...
GGGCACCACGCGCGTGTGCATCACGCGCTGCGGGAACGGTATCTCCACACCCTCGGCGTCGAGCACATCGAGCACCGCGAGGTGCACTTCCGACTTCACCTGCCCCTGGCCGTTCTCGGGGTCGCGGATCCAGAACTGCAGCGCGAGGTCCATGCCATCGGCAGCGAAAGCCGCCAGCTGCACCGCGGGCGCCGGGTCGTCGATCACGCGGGCCACGCTGCCGATGGCGGCCACCAGCTTGGGCTGCAGTGCGCGCACGTCGGTGCCGTAGGCCACCTGCACGGTGCTCGAGATCAGCACGCGCGGGTCGGCCAGCGATGAGTTCTCGACCCGCTGCGTGATCAGCATTTCGTTCGGCACGATGGCCTCGCGACCGTTGAGCGCGCGGATCACGGTGTAGCGCGTGCGGATGTCGGTGATGCGGCCGTCGAAATTGTCGACCCGCACCATGTCGCCGATGCGCAGCGAGCGCTCGGCCAGGATGACGAAGCCGCTCACATAGTTGGCCGCGATCTTTTGCAGGCCGAAGCCGATGCCCACGCCGAGCGCACCGCCCAGCACGCTGAGGGCCGTCAGGTCGATGCCCACCGCCGACATCGCGAGCAGCAGGCCGATGAAAAGCAGCACCGCACGCACGATGTTCGACACCATCTTGCGCATCGACAGGTCGTCTCCGGTGCCGCGGATGATCCTGCGTTCGACCGCGGCCGAGACCCACAGCGCCAGCACCATGACCACCGCCGCGGTGAGCGAGCCTTCGATCATGTTGCGCAGCGAGATCTGTGCGTTGCCGATCTTCCAGCGCACGCCGTCGAGTTGCTCCATCACGGCCGGCATCACGCCGGTGACCCACAGCACCACCACGATCCATGCGAACCACGACACCGTGCGCTCGATCGCACGCATCCAGGCGTTGTCGGGAAAGGCTGCCGAGAGCACGCGCACCGTGAGGCGGATCAGCACCAGCGAGGTCAGGATGGGAATGGCCAGCTTGAACACCGCCACCTTCACCACGCCCACCAGGAACTGTCGCGCGATCAGCGCCAGCGCCAACGCGAGCACCGGGAAGAGCACGCCGTCGACCACGTTGTCGCCGAACAGCACGGCGCCATGGATCTTGAGCACCTTGCGCAGCAGCGCGCAGACGATCCACGAGAGACCCAGACAGCCCAGCAGCACGGCCGCCTCGGTGAGTGCACCCTGGCCCGTCAGGTCGTGCAGCAGGTCCAGAAGTTCACTCAGGTTGGCAGTGGCGCTCATGCTCGGGGGGATCAGAAGGTTTCGGGTCGGCCGGCAGCGCGGCCAGGGCAGCGGCTACAGGTCGGCCAGCACGCGCAGATGCGCCGCCACGCTGCGCGCCAGGGCACTCAGCGCATAACCGCCTTCCAGGCACGACACGATGCGCCCGCCGGCGTGGCGATCGGCCACGTCTTTCACGCGGCGGGTGATCCATTCGTAGTCGGCTTCGACCAGGCCGAGCTGGCCGAGATCGTCTTCGCGGTGGGCGTCGAAGCCGGCCGAGATGAACACCATCTGCGGCTTGAAGGCTTCGAGCCGCGGCATCCACATCGCATCGATCATCTCCCTCACTTCGCCGCCCCGGGTGTAGGGCGGGATCGGCAGGTTGACCATGTTGTCGCCCTTGGGCACGCCGCCGCTGTAGGGGTACAGCGGGTGCTGGAAGAAGCTCACCATCAGGATGCGATCGTCGCCGGCGACGATGTCTTCGGTGCCATTGCCGTGGTGCACGTCGAAGTCGACGATGGCCACGCGCTTGAGCCCGCGCACGTCGAGCGCATGGCGCGCGGCGATCGCCACGTTGTTGAAGAAGCAAAAGCCCATGGTCTCGTCGCGCGTGGCATGGTGGCCGGGCGGGCGGATGGCGCAGAACGCATTGTCGATCTCGCCATCAATCACCGCATCGGTGGCGGCCACGGCCGCACCGGCGGCGCGCTGCGTGGCCAGCCAGGTGCCGGGGCAGGCGCTGGTGTCGGGGTCGAAGGCACGCGACTCGCCGGTGAGTTCGAGTTGCTCCAGCCGGTCTTTCAACTGCGCTACATAGCCTGCGGTGTGGGCCAGTTCCAGGTCATGCAGATCGGCCAGCGGCGCATCGCGCTGATCGAGCGCCACATCGAGGCCGATCGCGATCAGGTGGTCGTGGATGGCATCGAGCCGCTGCGGGCATTCGGGGTGGCCGCGGCCCATGTCGTGGGCTCGGCAATCGGGGTGGCTGTAGAGGGCTGTGGACATGGGTGGCGAAGCGTGACGACGTGTGGCTTTGCGGTATCGTGCTTCACATGAGCCCAGCCCTTGCGTCACAACTCACCCGCCTGATAGACCAGATTAGCACGATCATCGTGGGCAAGCGGCCCCAGATACGCGATTGCGTGGCCTGCCTTCTGGCCGGCGGCCACCTGCTGATCGAAGATGTTCCCGGTGTCGGCAAGACGACCTTGGCCCACGCGCTGGCGGTGTCGCTGGGCTTGCGCTTTTCGCGCACGCAGTTCACCGCCGACCTGATGCCGTCCGACCTCATTGGCGTGAGCGTCTACGAGCGCAGCAAGGAGGCCTTCGTCTTCCACCCCGGCCCGGTGTTCGCGCAGGTGCTGCTGGCCGACGAGATCAACCGCGCCGGCCCCAAGACGCAGAGCGCGCTGCTCGAGGCGATGGAAGAACACCAGGTCACGGTCGAAGGCGAAACGCGCGCCCTGCCCCGCCCCTTCTTCGTGATCGCGACGCAGAACCCGACCGACCAGCTGGGCACCTACCCGCTGCCCGAGTCGCAGCTCGACCGCTTCCTGATGTGCCTGACGCTCGGCTACCCCGACAAGGCCAGCGAGCGCGCCTTGCTGTCGGGCCTGGACAGGCGCGACGCGATCGGTGCACTCGCGGCCGTGATGTCGCCCGAAGAGTTGATGGCAGCGCAGCAAGAGGTGCTGAAGGTGGCCGTCTCCGACGCATTGCTCGACTACCTGCAAGCCCTGATCGCCGCCACCCGCAGCGGTGCCTGGTTCGTCGACGGCCTGAGCCCACGCGCCGGCATTGCGGTGCTGCGCGCCGCCAAGGCACACGCCTTGCTCGACCAGCGCGACTACGTGGCGCCGGACGACGTGCAGGCGATCCTGACGCAGACCGTGGCGCACCGCCTGGTGCCAGTGGCGGGTGCCGGGCGTGGTGCACGCGAGCAGGTGCGGGCCATGATCGCAGCGGTTGCGGTGGCCTGACGCGAGCGCATCGCCGGCCGCGTCGTGAAGATCCTGGTCTGCCCTGCCGGCAGCCACGGCGACGTGCTGCCGCTCATCGGCGTGGGCAAAGAACTGCAGCACCGCGGCCACCAGGTCCACGTGATCTCCAACGCCAGCTTCGAGCCGCTGGTGCGCGAAGCCGGCTTGGCGTTCACGGCCAGCAGCGCGGCCGAGGCAATGACTGCCTTGCTCAACGACTCGGGCGTCACCGATTCGATGACCGGGCTGGCGCTGATCGCCAAGGGCGTGATGGAGTCGATCGGCCCGAGCCACGAGGTGCTACTGCGCGAGATGGAACCTGGCCGCACGATCGTGGTCGGCTCGTCGTTCGCGCTCGCGACGCGCCTGCTGAGCGAGACACACCACGTGCCCTCCGTCACGCTGCACCTGTCGCCATCGTGGTTTCGCTCGGACCATGTGGCGCCCAGCCTCGGCCCGCTGGGGCACCTGGCGTGGGCGCCGCGCTTCATCAAACGCGGGTTGTGGAAAGCGGCCGACCGGCGGTTCCTCGACCCGCTGTTCACCGAGCCGTTCAACCGCATCCGCGCCGGCATGGGCCTGGCCCCGGTGCAACGCATGCTGCACGAATGGATCCACCAGGCCGACCTCACGCTCGGCATGTTCCCGGAGTGGTTTGCCCCGCGCCAGCCCGACTGGCCGCGCCACCTGGTACTCACAGGCTTCCCGCTGTACGACCACGGCAACGCCGGCGACACGCTGCCCGCCGATGTCGAAGCCTTTCTCGCCGCCGGCGACCCGCCCGTGGCCTTCACCGCCGGCACGGCCAACGCCACATCGCATGCGTTCTATGCCGCCTCGGCGCAAGCCTGCGGCCTGTCGGGCCGCCGCGGCATCCTGCTCACGCAAGATGCCCGGCAACTGCCGGCCACCCTGCCCGCCGGCGTGGCCCACTTCAGCTACGTGCCCTTCAAGGCCTTGCTGCCGCGCCTTGCAGCCTTCGTGCACCACGGCGGCATCGGCTCGACCAGCCAGGGCCTGCTGGCCGGCGTGCCGCAGCTGATCCGGCCGATGGCCTATGACCAGTTCGACAACGCCAGCCGCGCCGTGAGCCTGGGCGTGGCCAGCCAGTTGCTGCCCCGCCGCTACCGGCCGCAGACAGCAGCGCGAGCCCTGGACCGCCTGGTCGCCGACCGCCAGGTACAGCGACGCTGCCACCAGGTGGCCGGCCAGACGAGGGGCTGCGACGGCATCCACGCTGCCTGCGATGCCATCCTGCGCCTGAATCCCGGCGGCTGATTGCGGCTTACGATCCGGCCATGTCCACTGCCACCCGCCGCATGTCGTCGCTGTTGCCCAACCCGGTGGCGGGCGTGCGCAAGCGCTTTCGCGCGTGGTGGCAGCAGCGCCTGCCGCGCACCGACACGCTGCTGCTGACGCAGCGCAACGTCTACATCCTGCCCACGCGCGCCGGGCTGATGTTCGGCGTGACGCTGGTCGTCTTGCTGCTGGCGTCGATCAACTACCAGCTCAGCCTGGGCTACGTGCTGACCTTTCTGCTGGCCGGTAGCGGCGTGGTGTCGATGCACGTCACGCACAACACCTTGCGCGGGCTCACCTTGCACCTTCGCCCCCCGGGCGCGGTGTTTGCCGGCACGCCGGCGCTGCTCGACATCACGCTCACCAGCCCTGGCGCCGCGCGCTTCGGCATCGGCCTGCGGATGGAGTCCACCCCGGCCGCCACACTGAGCTGGACCGACGTGCCGCAGGGCGGGCAGGCGCACGCGCAGGTGAGCTTCGTGCCGCAGGTGCGCGGCCGCTACCAGGTGCCGGCGCTCAGCGCCGAGACGCGCTTTCCGCTGGGCCTGTTCCGCGCCTGGTCGGTGTGGCGGCCCGAGGCGCAGGTGCTGGTCTACCCGCAACCCGAACAACCCGCCGCGGCACTGCCGCCGGCGCATGCCACGCCCGGCGGCCCCACGGCAAGGCGCAGTGCCGATGGCGGCGAGGTCGAAGGCATTCGCGGCTACCGGCGCGGCGACCCGTTGAAGCTGGTGGTCTGGAAGAAAGCCGCACGCAGCCTGGAGACCGGCGGTGACCTGGTGAGCCGCGACACCAGCGCGTCGGTGCAGCAGCAGCTGTGGCTCGACTGGCAGCAGTGCGGCAGCCTCGCGCCCGAAGACCGGTTGTCGCGGCTCACCGCGTGGGTGCTGGCGGCTGATCGGGGCGGTGCAGAGTACGGGCTGCGTGTGCCGGGCGAAGAAACAGCGCCCAGCCACGGTGATGCGCAGCGCAAGCGCTGCCTGGAAGCATTGGCCTTATGGCGCTGACCTGGCCCAGCTGGCGCCACCTGCCACGCGAAGCGCGCGACACCCTGTTCCTGCTCGGCGTGATCGCCTGGACGGTGCTGCCCCACCTAGGCCACCTGCCCGTGTGGTGCGGCCTGTTGACGGCCGCCGTGTTGTTGTGGCGCGCCCACCTGGCACTGAGCAACGCGCCCCTGCCCGGCCGCTGGGTGCTGGTGGCAGTGCTCGCGCTGGCCGCCGGGCTCACGCTGTGGTCGTTCAAGTCGCTGCTCGGCAAGGAACCCGGCGTCACGCTGGCCGTGGTGCTGATGGCGATGAAGACGCTCGAGCTGCGCGCCCGCCGTGACGCCTTCGTGGTGTTCTTTCTCGGCTTCTTCCTGGTGCTGACGCACTTTCTGTTTTCGCAGTCCCTGCTGGTGGCCGTGGCCATGCTGGTGTCGGTGTGGGGCCTGCTGACGGCGCTGGTGCTGGCCCACATGCCGGTCGGCCAACCCAGCCTGCGCCAGGCCGGCAGCCTCGCGCTGCGCACCGCCGCGCTGGGGGCGCCGGTGATGGTGCTGCTGTTCGTGCTGTTCCCGCGCGTCGGGCCGCTGTGGGGCGTGCCGCAGGACGGGCAGTCCAAGACCGGCCTGTCGAACACCATGCGCATGGGCACCGTGGCCGAGATCGCGCTCGACGACAGCATCGCGATGCGCATCAAGTTCTTCGACCCGCCGCCGCCCGCCGAGGACCTGTATTTCCGCGGCCCGGTGCTTTCACGTTTCGACGGCAAGACCTGGAGCGCCAGCTTTTCATCGTTCGCCGCGCCGCGCACCGAGTTGCGCACGGTCAGCCCGGCCGTGCATTACGAGGTGACCCTGGAGCCGCTGCGCCTGACGCTGCTGCCGCTGCTCGAAGTCACGACCGAAGCGGGCGGCATCGACGGCCTGCAGACAGCGCGACGGGAAGACCTGGTGTGGAGCACCGACCGGCCGGTGCTGGAGCGGCTGCGCTTCAAGGCCACCGCCCACACGGTGTTCGGCCATGGTCCCTTGCAACGTGGCCCGGCGCTCGCCGACAGCGTGGCCCTGCCGGCCGGCTTCAACCCGCGCACGCTGGCCTGGGCCCGCCAACTGGGCAGCGACGCGCGCTATGCCAGCGCCGACGCGCAGACACTGGCCCAGGCGGTGATGCAGCACATCCGCACCGGTGGCTACACCTACACGCTCGACCCGGGCGTCTATGGTGAAGCCGACCCCGGCGGCGCCATCGACGAGTTCTGGCTCGACCGCAAGGAAGGGTTCTGCGAACACTTCGCGGCCGCCTTCGTGGTGATCATGCGTGCGCTCGACGTGCCGGCGCGCGTGGTCACCGGCTACCAAGGCGTCGAGACACCGCCGGTCGACGGCTACTACATCGTGCGCCAGAGCTTTGCCCACGCCTGGGCCGAGTACTGGCAGGAAGGCAAAGGCTGGGTGCGCGCCGACCCCACCGGTGCGGTGGCGCCCGACCGCATTCGCCGCAGCCTGGGCCTCAAGCCGGCGCCGGGCTTCGTGGCCGGCACCATCGCCGGCATCAGCCCGCGCTTCCTCGCGCAGCTGCGCGAGTCGTGGGAATCGCTCAACAACCGCTGGAACCAGTGGGTGCTCAACTACTCGCGCGGCCAGCAGCTCGACCTGATGAAGAAGCTCGGCTTCGAGTCGCCGAGCTGGCAGGACGTGGCCCTGCTGCTGATCGGTGCACTGAGTTCATTGAGCCTGCTCGGCGCCGCCTGGGCCTGGTGGGACCGCCATCGGCAAGACCCGTGGGAGCGCCAGGCCCACGAGCTGCGCCGCGTGCTGCGCACACTCGGCCTGGGCGCGCTCGTGCACGAACCACCACGCGCGCTCGCGCTGCAGGTGAACCAGCGCTTCGGTACGCAGGGGCAGGCGCTCTCGGGTCTGTTGATGACGCTGGAACAGCACCGCTATGGCCGCACGCCGCTCAGGCGCCCATCGGCAGACTGGTTGCGTGCCCTGCGCAGCGAAGCGCGTGCCCTGCGGCGCCGCATGAAAACCGCCGCTCGATAATGCAGGCCATGCCCACGCTTGTCTCTTTTTCTCGCACGCTCGCCTCCGGCCTGATGGCTGCCGCCCTGCTGATGAGCACGGCCCACGCCAAGCCGCCCAAGGCGCGCGCGCAAGCCGACAACGCGCCCGATCTCGTGGCCTATGGCCAACGCGAAGACGTGATGCGGTTCGGCGCCGAGCTGGCCCAGCGGCGCGAACTCGACCCGGCCTGGGTGCAGGCCCAGCTCGCCGAAGCGCGGTTCGTGCCCAACGTGGTCAAGTTCATCATGCCGCAGCCCACCGGCCTGGCCAAGAACTGGGCCGCCTACCGCGCTCGCTTCGTCGAGCCGACGCGCATCCGCGCCGGCCTCGCCTTCTGGCGCGACAACGAGAAGTGGCTGCAGCGCGCCGAAGAGCTGTACGGTGTGCCGCCCGAGATCATCATCGGCGTGATCGGTGTCGAAACCATCTACGGTCGCCAGATGGGGGGCTTTCGCGTGATCGACGCGCTCGCCACCTTGTCCTTCGATTTCCCCGAAGGCCGCAAGGACCGCAGCGCCTTCTTCCGCGACGAACTCGAACAACTTTTCGTGCTCTGCCACAGCGAAGGCATCGACCCACTGCAGCTCAAGGGCAGCTACGCCGGCGCCATGGGCATGGGCCAGTTCATGCCCAGCAGCTGGAACAGGTACGCGGTCGATTTCGACGGCGACGGCCGCATCGACCTGCACGGCAGCCCGGCCGACGTGATCGGCAGCGTCGCCAACTACTTTGCCGAATTCGGCTGGCAGCGCAACGTGCCCACGCGCTTCGACGTGGCGGTGCCGGTGGAAGCCGCCGACCTCGCGGTCTTGCTCGAGCCCGACATCGTGCCCAGCTTCACCGCCCAGCAATTCGCTCAACACGGCGCCGGCCTGCCGGCGGCGGGGCGCGAGTTCACCGGCCCGTTGGCATTGATCGAATTGCAGAATGGTGATGCAGCTCCGAGCTACGTGGCTGGTACCGCCAACTTCTACGCCATCACCCGCTACAACTGGTCGAGCTACTACGCCATGGCCGTGATCGACCTCGGTGAAGCCATCGCCTTGATCAAGAAGCGCGTCGACCCCTGAGAGCCTGATCAGGCAGCCGCCGCCTCGTGCGGCCAGGCCTCGAGCGACAGGTCTTCGATGACATCGAGGCCGCGCATCAAGTCCCAGCTCGACTCGTTCCAGCCGATGCCCGACCACTCCGCATGCCCGGCGCCTGCGCGACGGTGCTCGGATCCCTCGTTCCCTTGCGTCTGAAAACTCATGGTTGCCATGGTGTGCTCCCTGTTTGATTGGCTTGCGGCCAGTGTGCGCAAACAGGGTCCGCGAGACCATCCCACCAAGGGCGGGACGACGGTGAAAACCAGGCCCCGGATCGGGGGACCCGCCTTAAGACGGGCTAGGGCCTGTTCACGCTACCAGAGGGTCTGCGCCGCAACCTGTGAGGCCACAGTGCAAGGCGCACGCGAGGCCATGTGCCGTGGCACACAACGAGCGTGCAACGCCGCCCTGTGGCCTCACAGGCTGCGGCCCTTCGGGTGATCTCATGAGAAGGCCGCCCTCAGCGTTGCAAATGCTCGCTGTAGCAAGTGCTACAGCTGTGCTTTGCGCCTCGATGGCGGCCTTCTCATGAGTCACGCAGGCCTTCCGGTAGCGTGAACAGGCCCTAGGCTGGCATCACGCTGACGGACACATCCATGTCCTGGTTTCCACCACCGAGGATCACGCCGCGCAGCGGCACCACGTCGGCGAAGTCGGCACCCCAGGCCAGCGTGATGTAGCGCTTGTCGGCGAGCTGGTTGTTGGTGGGGTCGAACTCGACCCAGCCGCAGTCTGGCGAGTACGCCGCCACCCAGGCATGCGACGCATCCACACCCATGAGGCGCGGCTGGCCTTCGGGCGGTTCGGTGAGCAGGTAGCCCGACACGTAGCGCGCCGGCAGGCCGTGGCCGCGCAGGCAGGCGAGCATCAGGTGGGCGAAGTCCTGGCAGACACCGCGGCGCTGGTACAGCACCTCGTCGACGGACGTGCTGACAGTGGTCGCGTCCGGGTCGAACTCGAAATGGGCGTGGATGCGCTGCATCAGATCGGTCACGGCCTCGAGCCAGTCGCGGTCGGCTGTGAGCGACTCCAGCGCATACACGCGCGCAGCTTCAGACAGCGGCACCAGCAGCGTCGGCTCGCACATGCGCGAAGGAATCAGGTTGTCGAGCTCGGGCTCGCGGCGCACGGTGTCGCGGACGTTCTCCCAGGCCACGAAGGGTGTGGCTTCGATCACCGGGCGATCGGCCACCTCGACGCTGCACTGCATGCGCACCCGCAGCATGCGGTGTGCGCCGTGCAAGCCGAAGTGGGTGACGCTGTTGCCGAAGCTGTCGGGCGCGTCGTGGCGCTCGTCGGGCGGCGGGTCGATCTGGATCGCGCACGACAGCAGCTTCTGCCACGGCAGGTTGCGCGGTGTGAGCCGCGCGAGCTGCCACGATTGCGACACCGGGGCTGCGTAGACGTAGCGCGTCTCGTGCTCGACGGTGTAGCAATCGCCGGTGTTCATGCGCTCAGGCCACGAGAGACAGAACACTGCGCGAATCGGCGTGCGAGAAGAACTTCAGCGTGAGTTCGTCCGACACCGTGTGCGCCGCACGCTGCAGCTGGTCGAGCAGACCGGCCAGGGCCTCGCTTTCGGGATGCAGGTCATCCGACTGCAATGCCAGCAGCGCCGCCTGCGCCGGCGCGAGCACATCACCGGCAAAGCGGCCGTGCACGCGCTCGAGCTTGTCGATGTACTCGAACAGGCCCTTGACCTGGAAGGCCACCGAGCGCGGGTTGGTGTCGTCGCGCAGCAGCAGGTCGAGCACCGGCAGCCACTCGGGCGCCACCAGGTAGCGCGAGCGGTAGGTCACGGTGGAGTCGGCCAGCTCGAGCAGCCACTCGAGCCCGCCGGCACGCCCTTCGTGCGTGGCCACCTGCAAGGCCGTGCACAGGTGCGACAGCCGCTCGATGCGCCGCCCGATCGACAGAAAGCGCCAACCGGTGCCGCGCGTCATGCCGTCGAGCACATAGCCCGACAGCGTCATCGTCGTGGTCACCGCGCGGTCGAGCCAGCCCAGTGCCAGCGGCAGCGAGCTGCCGCGCTGGAACACCGGGTCGCTGATCAGCCGGTTGAGCGTGCGCCAGTTGTCGGCCGACATGCGGTCGCGCAGGTTGAAGGCCACGCGCGAGAGCTGGCGCAGCCGCAGGCTCAGGCCTTCTTCCGGGTGGGTGGCGGCACGCAGCAGCTCGGTGCCGGGGTTCTCGGCCGACTCGATCAGGCCCAGGCGCTCGGCCAGCGCGAGCACCGGCACCAGGCCGTCGGACAAATCGTCGGCATTGACGTCGGCGTGGCCCAGCACGGTC
>Ga0302256_10000338_pt1 | contig 10710 bp, 15 predicted proteins | sample I_Fen_E3_4_FD_194571 | JGI IMG/M metagenome (GOLD analysis project Ga0302256, IMG submission 194571) | Peat permafrost microbial communities from Stordalen Mire near Abisko, Sweden - I_Fen_E3_4 | ecosystem: Environmental > Terrestrial > Soil > Wetlands > Permafrost | place: Sweden: Abisko...
ATCCAGCCCGGTCTGACCTCCGCCGGAGGTCACCGATGACCCGCGACGACGGCTCGGCCGGCCGGGACGACCAACACCTGCTCGACGCCCTGACCGCGGTCATCCCCGACGACGTCACCCGCAGCCCCGACAGCGCCGCGCTCAGCCCGGCCGGCCGAACCGGTGTCCGCGAGATGCGCGCCGGCGACTGGGCCCGCTACGGACATCGCCATCCGCGCCGGGTCGCTGCCTGGCTCGCCGCCGGCGTCGTGCTGCCCGACGTGGCTGCCCGCGCCGAAACCCTCGGCTACCAGCCCGGAGACCCGTGGATACCCACCGGCTGGGACCTACGGGACCACCCGCAGCCCTGGCCCAGCTACTTCCCCTACCCCGACGGCCCGCTGCGCCGGCCCCAGCGGTGGCGGGCCGTCCGCAACCGCCGGCAGGCCCACCGGGACTGGCAGCACACCCAGCGCACCCACCAGGGGGTCGACCGCGAACTGGCGGCCGTCAGCGCCCACCTCGCCCAGCAGGCGATCCCGGGCGCGGGCAGCGACACCGCGCTGATGGCCTACGACTTCGCCGCGAGCACCGCCGCCGGCCCGGACGCCGGCCTGCTCGCAGTCGCCCTCGACGCCGCCGCCGGCCGCGCCCACGACCTGCGCGAGCTCGGCGAACAGGCCTGCCAGCGCCTCGGCGACCCGCTGCTCGCGCGCTGGCTTGACGACCAGGCCCAGGCCCGGGGCTGGTCCGACCCCGACAACTCCCTGGACCTCTACCGGAACCGGGAAGACCTGTGGGTGCACCGCGAAGCCGTCAGCTGGTGCGAAGTCCTCATGGAGATGGGACATCGGCTGGCCGGGATCGCCGAGCACCTCAGCGTCCTCGACCCCGACGAACGTGGCAGCGCGCGACGGCTTCTCGACACCACCCGCGCCGACCACCACGCCGCCACCCGCGACTGGACCACCATCCGCGACCGCACCCCGCAGTTCTGAACATCCCGACCTTGGGGCTGAGCCGCCTCAGCGAAGCCGGCGGTACACCTCGCGGCGGTCGCCCAGGGCGAGCACGAGCACCTCGCGTCGGTCGTCGTCGACCTCGTACACGACCCGGTAGTCGCCGGTGCGCACCCGCAGCTCGCCGGGCCGGCCGCGCAGAGCCCGGCAGCCCGGCGGCCGGGGGTCGTCGGCGAGCTGGTCGAGCACGGCGGCGACCTGGCGCTGTGCGGGCCGAGGCAGGCGGCGGAGCTGACGGGCGGCTGCCGGTAGCAGTGTGATCGTGTATCTCATGTGGGGTCCAGCCAAGATAAGCGCGAAAGCGGCAATGGGGCGATCTCGGTCAGGACCACGCCCCAGCTCAGCTCGGGATCAGGCTGTTCCGTATGACTGCCAGCCGGGACGTCTTGCGTCGACTCTGACCCTCTGACCCCGAACGACCCCCCCCGCCAAACCGCCAGAAGTGGTACTCAGGCGGCATTTTCGTCGGCGGGATCCAGGTCAAGGTCAAGGTTTGGGTCGAACGCGTCGGGCGGGATGTGCAGGTCGTCGGTGAAGTACTCGCCGAAGCGTTTGATGGGTTCGGTGATGGCGGCGGGGGTCTTCTCGCCAGCTATGTGGCGAGGTAGCGGTGCAGTGACGTCTTGGGGACTCCGGTTTTCGATGCGATCTGGCCGAGGGAGCAGCCCTGGGCTTTGAGCAGCTTGGCGTATTCGATGGTTTCTGGAGCGGCGGCGACGGGTCGGCCGATGTGCCGGCCCTTGGCCTCGGCGACAGCGCGGGCGTGGGCGGCGCGCTCGTTGGCGTAGGTCCGTTCCATCTCGGCGAACAGGGCGATGAGCAGGAACGCGATGTGGCCCATCCCCTCGCTGGTGGTGTCGATGGGCATGGGGGTCTGCCAGGGAGCGCACCCCGATGCCCTTCTCGGCCAGGTCGTGGACGAGGTTGAGGACTTCCCGCAGGTTGCGGCCGAGCCGGTCGAGGGTGTGCACGGTGATCACGTCGCCGCGTCGGGCGTAGCCGAGCAGGGCAGCCAGGCCGGGCCGATCGATGGTGGCGCCGGTCTTCTTGTCGCTGTAGGTCCGACGGTCGGGGACGCCGGCGGCGGCCAGCGCGTCCAGTTGGCGCTCCAGGGACTGCCGGGTTGTCGACACGCGGGCGTACCCCAGGGTCTCGCCGGTGGCGGGGTGGGCATTCTCCATGCCCGCGGGATCGTACCGGAAGTCGTCTTCGTGCCACTCTTCCGGAACGTGCCCTTGCGGGATGACTTCCGGAACGCCGCGACCTGGGCGAACGCCGGGCGACGCGTGCCAGGCGCCCCTGGTCCGGATCGTAGGTTGTGGAACGCGGTACCCGCGGGCGTGGACGGCCGCTATCCCATGTCAGGTGTACTCATCGGCGTCCTGCCGCGTCCGGACCGTCCCCCCACTGAATGGCATCTGAAAACGGTGGACGACAGCCGATCCACTTGTCGATCCGGGAAGATCACAAGGGCGGACCCTGAATGGGATGTCGCCGACACAAAGCCCGAATGGTCTTGAAGCTGCCGATGTCACAACGGCCTCGCCCCGTTCCGCGCCGGGACTGTGCGCAGTGGCCGGTAGCCGGCCGGGTCGAGGCCGGCGAGTTCACGGTCGACGTCGAACGCGTAGGTGCCGCGGAAACGCACGTGTTCGGTGAGCGCTGGGGAGATGTGGCCGAGAAGCTCGTCGTCGATCGTCTCACCGCTCGCGCGCAGCGCCGCCACCGTGCGGTCAAGGTATTCGGTGTTCCAGGCCACGACCAGGTCGGTCACCAAGGTGAGGCACAGGGCCTGTTCGGTCTGGTGTTCGTGGTCGCGGTGGCGGACGTGGCCTTCTCGGGCGAAGAACAGCCCGCGGCGCAGCGAGTGCAGGCCTTCACCCTTGTTGAGTTGGCGGCCGATGCGGCGTCGGCGGTCCTCGTCGGTGAGGTAGCGGGCGGCGTGGATCGTCCGGCGCAGCCCCCCGTACTCCTTCAACGCGGCGGCGAACGCGTTCTGATGGGTCGACGCGCACAACTTGCCGACGACCAGCGCCGCCGCCGCCCGTCCGTACTTGAGCGACGCGGCCAGGCGTAACAGGTCGTCCCAGTGTTCGGCGATCAGGCCCATGTTCGTCTTGGCCGCCAGCAACGGGCCGGCGTGCGGCCACCGGGCACAAACGTCCCGGCGTCTGCCGATACGGTGCAGAGTGATCTTGCCGAGGTCGCGGATGCGGGGCGAGAACTGCAAGCCGACCAGGTCGAACAGGGCGAAGTTCACCAGCGTCACCCCGCCGGTATCTGTGACGTGCTCGCTGATCGGAAGGGTCGTGTTCCCGAGGATCTCGTCGAGGACATACGTCGCCTCGGACTGAGTGGCGACGATCACCTGGGTTCCATACGTGGAGTGCTGGTCGGAGACGTGCGTGTACGTCGAGATTCCCTCGTCTACGAAGTACCGCGACAGCGCGCGGGCCGAAATGGACTTGCCCTTGGTCGGGAAACGCTGGCCGTCACTCGATGACAGCGTCGCCGTGCCCCACACCGACGAGAACGCCAGGCGATGGTGGTAGGTCACGACCGCCGCGATAGCCGCCCGCAGGGCGTCCTCGCGCAGATACCACTCGGCGGTCCAGGCGAGCGTGTCGTAGCTGATCCCGGACGCTTCCGCCATCGCGGTCAAGCCGATGTTGCATGCCTGGGCGATCAGGCAGGCCAGCAGGTTGCGAGTGAGGTCGGCAGAGCGGGCGGTTTGGCCGGCTCCGTGGGTGAGCAGGCCGGTGAAGCCGCAGCGCCGGTCCATCTCGATCAGTACCGACGCGATCGGCACCCGGGGCAGGTATTCGGCGAGGCGGTCGCGCAGCGCGTCGAGCTCGTCGGGCACCGACTCGGCGCTGAGACGGCCGATCACGAGGTGGCCGTCGCCGTCGAGACGGACCGGTCCGGCGCCGTCCGCCAGTGTTGCGTCGAGATCGGTGAGTGCCTCGTCGAGCTCTTCTTGGAGCCGGGCCAGCGCCACGGCCGCGTCAGCCGGTTTGTCGACGAGCCGGCAGAACTCGACGCGCTCGGTTTCCCACTCGGGCTTGGTCATCAGGTAGCTGGACGGATCGGCGTAGCGGTGGGAGCCAGGCACCCAAACGTCGCCCGACCGCAACCCATCCCGCAACGTCAACAGCACGCACAGCTCCCAGTAGTGCCGGTACGCGGTCGCGTCGCCGTCGGCTCCGGCTTGCGCGAGATAGCCCTGCCAGCGGGCCGGGACGAACCCTGCCGGTGTGCCGGCCGGGACCTTGCGGCCACCGGATGCGTAGAGCTCACGGAGCACGTCGACGGCTGCCAGCAGCTCCTGCGCGTCGGTGCCACCGGCGCACCGCACCGTGGCCAGGACCAGCGGGGCGAACTCGCGGACGTAGCCGAACGACGCCTCGATCAACGCCAGATGGCCGTAGTCACGGGGCAGCCGCGGCATCTTCGCCGCACGGGCGGCCTGCAGGCGGTCCATCCCGATCCCCACCCGTAACCGTGGCCCGACCTGTTCGTCCAGGACCGCCGGGTCAGCCGCGACCGCCAACATCTCATCCAGCAGGCCGATCCGTCCCTCCGCGGCCCGTGCCCCGCTCCGCGAGCCGTCCGTCCAGTTTGTCGCGGGCGTGACTTTCCCGGCCGGACAGCGTCTGGTCGAACAGGCCGATGACCTCGTCCAGCACATCGACCGCGTTTTGGGCGAGCAACGCCAGCAGGATCGGATAGCGGCGCTCGCCGTCACGACGCGACAGCGCCTGGCCTGTGGTGCGGCGTCCCATCCCAGCCAGGAAACGGCGGCGTTCCGCTGGGACCGCGGACACGTCTATCCCGTGGGCATCCAGCCCACGCAGGAACGTGAGCTTGTCGACCTCGGCTTTCACCGCCGCCGGCGACGCCTGCACCGCGCCATGCCCCAGCCAGTGCAGGCGGGTCTGGCCCAACTCCAGGTCGATGACAAGGAGCCGGTCCAGCTCGGCGCGGCGCTGCGGCGTCAACAAGTGCTCGACCCGGTCATACGTCTCGGCTTTCGCGACCTCCCGAGCCGCCGCAACCCGCTCGACCAGGACGACAGGACCAGGTCGGATCAGCTGCCCGCTCTTCAAGTACTCGCAACCCAGCCGGAACAGCAACGACGGCGAGTCGTGCTCCATCGCCCGGGCCAGTAAGAACTGGTCCAGCACTTTCAGCTCGACGGCCCCGACCGTGCGCCAGCCCAGGAACGTCGCGACCTCACGCAGATTGTCGGTGCGTGTCTGCTCGCGGCGGCCGTACTCGCCGAACACGCTGGCAGGCACGCCCAACTGTTCGGCGAGCTTGCTGACCCCCGCCGGCGGCGCCGCCGACAAGTTGTCTGGCACGAACCCAAGCCAGCTCAAGACCGCGATTTGGACGGCCACACCAAGTTGGTTGTTCTGGCCGCGTCTCCGCCGGGCGAACTCGAGATCCGACGGCGCCAACCGGAAGTAGCGGATCAGCTCTGCAGAAGTGATCTCCGGGAACCCCCGCAGAGCCTCAAGCTCGGCATCCGAGAACACCCGCGTAGCCATCCGCCAAGCTCAGCACCCCACCCGGCCCCACCCCACCCCCACCCTCACCCTGCCGACAGACCTGGGGCCGCGAGCCTCCCACGGTTTGTCTCGCTCTCCTCGTCGAGCGCGGCGCGCTCCCAACCCCCGAGCTCGGCGGCCGCCTCGTAGGTGCTCTGCAAGAACGCCAGGAGCGTCGCGTCGGGGTCTTCGGCGGTACGCACCGCGGCATACGGCAGGAGGAACTCACCGAGGCCCTCGTCGTAGAAGGCCGCCTGCGGTTCGACGGGCCAGCGAGCGAACACGTCCGGGGCCGGATAGGCGTAGGCGTAGAACGACCCCTCGGCACTCCCGCCTGGCCAGAAACCGCAGCTGCTCACCTCGTGGCTGTAGGCCAGCTGTTGGACCCAGTCGGCGCAGTTGGGCACCCCACCGGGATGCTTCGGCGCCGGCCGGCCCGAAAAGCGGCTGGCGGCCAGGTCGAACGCCCCCCAGAAGAAGTGCACCGGGCTCGCCTTCCCGACGAAGCCGGCCCGGAAACGTCGCATCACCCGGTCCGCCTGCACTAGCGCCGCCCAAAACCGCCGGGCTGCCGCCGGGTCGTAGGAGCAGTGCTCGTCGTCCTGCGCGAACGGGACCGCACGCGCCGTCTCCACCGGACGGGCCAGCACGGCGACGTGCACGCCGACGCCGTCCAGGGTGGCCATGACCTCGCGGTAGAAACTGGCGACCGAACGAGGCTCCAGCGCGACGCGGCGGTGCTGGCCGTCGGTGGTCACCACGTGCACGACATGGTCGAGGAAGTCGAACTCGATCTCCACGCCGCGGCTGTCGGCATGCATCAGCGAGGTCGTCAGGCCCCGGGCCGACACGTAGAACGGCACCTGCCACCAGTGGTTGACCATCGGCTCCAACGCCAGCCGCACCTTGCCTACCACCTGGGTCCACAGATGCAGGGTGTCGCGGGTGTCCTCCCACCCCGCGAGGGTGAGCTCGGGCCACACACCAGTATCGCCCGACCCGGTCACGGCAGCGGCGCTCACGGCTGGTAGCCCTCCACCATCGCGTCGGGCCCGACCAGCACCGCGTCGAGATCCCCGCCAGCGGCACACCGGGCGCGGCGCTGACGCAGCACGTCCCAGCACCGGTCCAGAACCACCTCCGTCGTCTGCAACCGCGCCAGCTCGCGCGCGGGAAAACCCTCACCGGCACGCGAGCGTTCCCGGCGGAGCTGCTCGTCCGCCAGCCCGCCGATCCGGCGCACGACGTCCAGATCATCCACGGCAGCGCTCCCTCACGACGACCGCGACCATCATCCGCCCGCCCCTACGAGGGTGAGCAGCATGACCGTCGGTTCGCTGGCGACCAGGGCGTGCGGCGTACCAGGCGCCATATGCAGCCAGAAGCCCGGCCCCGCGTCGAGCTCCTCACCGTCGGCGGTGAAGCGCAGCCGTCCGGTGAGTACTTGCACGATCGCGGTGGCCCCGGCCTGATGCTCGGTCAGTCCCTCGCCGGCGTCGAACCCGAACACAGTCACATTGAGCGTCTTGTCTCGGTAAATGACCTTGGACACGATGGCGCCGGGCTGGATGCTGACGGCGTCGAGAGCGTCAGCAACGACGTGGTGCGGCATGGCGGTTACCTCCAGGCACAGATCCTGCGTCACCTCCAGCGCTCTACAGGACATCGCCGGATGGACACCGGCGGCCGGGCTGCCGGTCCACGCCGCAAGACCGCACCTGCACGCATGCTTGCCGCAGCCCGCACCGATCTTCAGCGGCCGCTGGCGACTCCGAGTCGGGAAGCGGTTGTGACCAACCGGCGGACCCGGCTCGATGCGTCGCGAACGGGTCTGGGCGGACATGCCGAGCAGGCTCCGGGCGATCCGAAGCGGTCCAACTTGGTCATCTACGTCGTGGTCGACGATCCCGATGCGTTGTACCGCGAATGGCGCGCGGCCGGCATCGAGGGCCATCTGGGCGAGCCGGAGAACACCGGCTATCGGGCTCGCGAAGGGACGTACGCAGATCCGGACGGGGAACGTGATCAGGTTCGCAGCGCCGGTCTGATCGCCCATGAGCGCGTGACCCTCCCCACCCTTGCTACTCGACGCGGTCGACGCCGGGCTGAGGGTGTTCGCCGAGGTACTCCACCCACGCGCGCTTGATACACGGGTAGTGGCGGGAGGCTTCCACCAGGCTCATGAAGTTGACGACGTTCATCTCGAATCTGTCCTGCAGCGCCTGGTCTGCGATGGCGCCGGAGTCGTCGAACGCGAGATGCGCCTGGGCAAGGGAGAACATGTCCGGATAGATCCGAGCGCCAAGGTGTTCGAACGGCACCCGCAACGCCCACAAGCCGCGGTTGCCGCCAACCATCGACGGGGACGCGGACATGACCAGACCATGCTTCTCGTTGAACGGCTGCGGCTGGTACCGAGACACCCAGTCCACAACGTTCTTCAGCACCCCCGGCATCGAGGCGTTGTATTCCGGTGAGCAGATGACAAAGGCGTCGCTGACGGCCAACCGTCGTTGCAACTCCAGCGCGCCGGCAGGCAGTCCAACGGCGGATTGGATGTCGGCGTTGAACGACGGCGCGTCAAACTCGGCCATCGACGCGAGGTCCACCTCTCCCCCGTTCGCGCTGATCGTGCGCGCTGCGAGCGCGGCCAGGGCGCTGTTCAGCGATCCCTGGCGAAGCGACACCGAAAACACCAGGAAGCGGATCGTTGGTCGTGAGCCCCCGGCGCTCACCATGTCGTCACCTGCACCACCTGCACCACCTGCACCACCTGCACCACCTGCACCACCTGCACCACCTGCACCACCTGCACCACCTGCGCCCGCATGAGCCTCGTTTGCTCAAGCATTAGTCTCGTCCGTCGGCACAATGTCGGGAGACGGCAACGCCCCTCCATGTCCGGCCAGTACTCCTCAAGGCTGGGCGTCTAGGAAGCGGCCGCCGTGAAGGTCACCCTGCGCCCCAGCGCGCGCGACAGCAGCTCGTCGAGACCCCGGCCGTCGCTGGTGGCCAGCGTCCCGTCCGGGAATGTTATGCGGACCGGCGGCGAATCTCCGTTCCCGGGCGGCTCGACATAGGCCGAGCCGAACTCGAACAGCCTCGCCCACTTGCGTGGCTGCTTCGCGCTCGCCACCTTGCCGGTGTCGGGATCGATCAGTGCATGAGCGCGGTCCCGAGCAGGCCGCGTTCCGTGACGAGGGACGCGTTCAGCTCCGTCGCGCAGCTTGCCGCCGACCGTGAGGCGCATCCACTTGCGCAGCGCCGGCTTCTCGTGCAGCTTGCAGGCAGCCTCCTCGCGCTTCTCGGCGGGCAGCGCGTCGGTGTCGGCGATGATCCGCTCCAACTGCTTCACCACCGCCTCCCGCACCAGCCGGTCACCTCACGATCGTCGCCACTGCTCTCGAAGTACGTCGACGTGGTGTCGAAGAAGAGCAGGTCGACCTCGAGATCGAGGAGGTCGGCCACCGACCAGTAGACCGCTTCGGCCAGCGGCTCCTCGATCTCCAGCAACCAGTCCATGGCGCGGTAACAGCGGTCCTCGTCAACGTCGGCGAGGCCCTCGATGGCGACGCGTTCGCGGACCCAGGTGGCACCGGCGAGCTTGGAGAGAGGCTCCAGGGCACGGTTGGACCACCAGCGCGAAGAGCACCCGCTCGATTCTGGGATCGAGCTTGCGCCCCGCGACCATCCCGCGCATGGCGTCGACGCGAAGCCGCCGCCACAGCTGGTCGAGCAGGAAGGACCCGCCCACCGGCCGGGAGTCGATGACCACGACATCGTCGTTGGCGACGGGCCGCGTGGGGTCGAGGACGCGGCCGATGCTCTTTATCAGCCGCTCCAGGCCAGCCCTGTCGATGGTCGGCGCGGCCGAAGTTGTGGATCACGCGAGCGGCGGGGACGCCGGTCTCGGGGTGGCGTTCGTTGTGGGCGAGTTACAGGTAGCGAACGACCGAGCCGTCACGATTGGTGCGTCGAGTCTCGCGCAGGTACATCTGCCTACGGATTATCTGAATACAGATGCCCAATCGTGTAAGTCGTGTGCCTACAGAATCGGGCCCGTGTGCTTACGTCGAGGGCCGATCTGATCTCGGCGCGGCACCAAGATCATGCCTCATGGGCATCTCTGCTGCGGAGCCCCGGTCCGTCGAAAGGGGTACAACAGGCCGAGTTGTCGTCAGCACCGGCGTCCTCCGCCTCCCGATGCGCCGGACACCCGGCCGTAGCGTGCTCTGTAGCGGATGTCGCCGGTGCGCCCGCCGGGGGTCACCCGCGCCGGCGGCGGGCCGCTCGCGTTCGGCGACGTGGGCGGTTGGCCCCATACCGGGCAGGCTTTTGGAAACACTCCGGCGGTCCGATCTATGCGCGCGGGGAAGACATGTGGAAGCCTTCGGTTTTCGGGTTGGCGACGGCAAGGAGACGGGGATCATGAAGATCGGTCGCCTGATCGCGCGTACCCTCATTGGCGGGTTGTTCATCGGCCATGGCACCCAGAAGTTGTTCGGCTGGTTCGGAGGTCCCGGCCTCACCGGAACCGAGCAAATGATGGCCGCCATCGACATGCGGCCAACGCGCCCCAACGCCGTGGTCGCGGGTGCCACCGAGACAGTGGGCGGCGCGCTGCTGGCGGCCGGGCTTGCCACCCCGCTCGCATCCACCGGCCTGATCGGCACGATGGTCACCGCGATCCGCACCGTGCATCTCAAGAACGGCCCGTGGGCCGCCAACGGCGGCTACGAGTACAACCTCGTGCTGATCGCAGGGTTGCTGGCCTTGGCCGACGGCGACCCTAAGGACGCGTCCCTAGACCGCGCTCTGGGCCTTCAGCTGACGGGACCGCAGTGGGCTCTGGCGGCCCTCGCGACGGGTGCTGCTGCGTCAACGCTCGCCATCGAAATGGGGCGGCGAACCAGCGCCCGGGTGGCCCGCAGCGCGCCTCCGGTGGGCGCTGTCCCGGACGTCGCCGGGGATCCCGGCACCGCACAGTCCTGATCTCCGCGACGGCGGGGGCTGGCGAGTGCCCGGCCGCGGCCAGTCAGCAAAGCGCCGCCTCCTGGCATGGGCCCCGGGTCGGCTACGACTACGTACACCCCCGCCCTCGACGACCACAGCCGCCTGGCCTACGCCGAGGCTAGCGGCCCAGGCGGTTGGCCCGCTCGACT
>Ga0302256_10000348_pt1 | contig 10516 bp, 11 predicted proteins | sample I_Fen_E3_4_FD_194571 | JGI IMG/M metagenome (GOLD analysis project Ga0302256, IMG submission 194571) | Peat permafrost microbial communities from Stordalen Mire near Abisko, Sweden - I_Fen_E3_4 | ecosystem: Environmental > Terrestrial > Soil > Wetlands > Permafrost | place: Sweden: Abisko...
GGGCAATGGCAAGACCAGTGGCACCAGCTTCGGTGCTCAGGCTGAAATCTGGTTCTGAGCGTTTGAGTTCCTGAGCATGGGCCTTGAACAACTGATCGCGGTGGACTGGGGCACCAGCAGCCTGCGCGCCTGGCGCTTCGATGCGTCGGGCGCGGTGCTGGCGCAACACCGCAGCGACCAGGGCCTGCTCAAGGTCGCGCCCGGGGGCTTTGCTGCGGTGCTGCGCGTCGCGGTAGGCCCCTGGTTGCGCGACGACTCAGTGGTGCTGATGAGTGGCATGGTCGGCAGCCGGCAAGGCTGGGCGGAGGCGCCGTACGCGCCTGTGCCCAGCGGTGCGGGCGAGCTGGCCGCTGCCCTGATCGAAGTGCCCTTCGACTGCCGCTGCCACATCGTGCCCGGCGTGATGCTGCACAGCAGGGGCCACGCCGCGCCCGATGTGATGCGCGGTGAAGAAACCCAGCTCGTCGGCCTTGATGACACCGGCCCGGTGGATGACGGCGCCCAGGCCAACGGCCTGGCCGTGCTGCCCGGCACCCACAGCAAGTGGGTCTGGCGCGAGGGCGGGCGCATCACCTGGTTTCGCACCTTCATGACCGGCGAGCTGTTCGAGCTGCTCGGCCAGCACAGCCTGCTCGCCCGCTCGATGGCCGGCCAGCACATCGACGCCACCGGCTTTGCGCTCGGCCTCGCGCAGGCGCGCGCCCCGGGTGGCCTGCTTGAAAAACTGTTTGCACTGCGCGCCCGCTGGCTGTGCGGCGAACTCGGCGCCGACCAGCAGCGCGGCTGCCTGTCGGGCCTGCTGCTCGGCACCGAATTGAACGATGCGCTGGTTGCGCTGAAGCGCGAGGCCGGCCCGGCCGCTGCCGCAGCGAAGCACGCCGATCTGATTGCGAGCCACGCCCTTGCCGAGGTGTATGGCCCGCTGCTTGCGTCCGCCGGCCTCGAGGTGCGAGTCGCCGACGAGCGCGCTGCCGCGCGCGGCCTGCAGCGCATTGCGTTGCGCGCCGGGCTGATCTCACGCTGAAGGAGCCAACATGGACTCGACGAACATGGACCTGAGCAGGCACCCGCTTCCGCTGGTCGCCATCCTGCGTGGCGTGAAGCCCGACGAAGTGATCGCCGTTGCCGATGCGCTGATGGCGCACGGCTTCAGCCTCATCGAGGTGCCGCTGAATTCGCCCGCGCCGCTGGAAAGCATCCAGGCGCTGGCCCGGCACGTGGGCACGCGCGCGCTGGTCGGCGCCGGCACCGTGCTCACCGAAGCGCAGGTGCGCCAGGTGGCCGAGGCCGGTGGCCGCCTGATCGTGATGCCGCACGCCGACGTGGCCGTGATCCGCGCTGCCAAGGCCGCCGGCCTGGTGTGCCTGCCCGGCGTGGCCACGCCCACCGAAGCCTTCGCCGCGCTCGCCGCGGGGGCCGATGGCTTGAAGCTCTTCCCGGCGGAGGCCATCGCGCCGGCCATCGTCAAAGCCTGGCGCGCCGTGCTGCCTGCGGCCACGCGCCTGTACCCCGTCGGCGGCATCCAGCCGCAAAGCATGCGTGTCTACCTCGACGCCGGCGTGGCCGGCTTCGGCCTCGGCTCGGCCCTCTACAAGCCCGGCGACTCGCCGGCGCAGGTGGGCGCGAACGCCGAACGCTTTGCGCAAACCTGGGCCGCTTGCTGCCACCCCGCCACACCCACGTGATTCGACCTTCCCATGCCTGCTGACACCCCACCCAAGAAAGCCAAGCGCACACTGCGCTCCCAAGCCTGGTTCGCCGGCACCGACAAAGATGCCTTCATCCACCGCAGCTGGATGAAGAACCAGGGCCTGCCCGACGACGCCTTCGACGGCCGCCCCGTCATCGGCATCTGCAACACCTGGAGCGAGCTCACGCCGTGCAACGCGCACTTCCGCGACATCGCCGAGCGCGTGAAGCGCGGCGTGCTCGAGGCCGGCGGCGTGGCCTATGAGTTCCCGGTCATGTCGCTGGGCGAAACCAACCTGCGGCCCACGGCCATGCTGTTTCGCAACCTCGCGAGCATGGACGTCGAAGAGTCGATCCGCGGCAACCCGATCGACGGCGTGGTGCTGCTGGCCGGCTGCGACAAGACCACGCCCGCGCTGCTGATGGGCGCGGCCAGCTGCGACCTTCCGACGCTCGTGGTGTCGGGCGGGCCGATGCTCAGCGGCAACTACAAGGGCCAGCCCATCGGCTCGGGCACCGACGTGTGGCGCTTCTCCGAGAAGGTCAACGCCGGCGAGATGAGCATCGACGAGTTCATGCAGGCCGAGAGCTGCATGTCGCGCTCGCACGGCCACTGCATGACCATGGGCACCGCCTCGACCATGGCCTCGATGGTCGAGGCGCTGGGCGTCACGCTGCCGGGCAATGCCGCGATCCCCGCGGTCGATTCACGCCGCTATGTCTTCGCGCAGATGTCGGGCCGGCGCATCGTCGACATGGTGCGCGAAGACCTGCGCCTGTCGAAGCTGCTGGTGCGCGATGCCTTCGTCAACGCGGTGCGCACCAACGCCGCGATCGGCGGCTCGACCAACGCCGTGCTGCACCTGATGGCCATTGCCGGCCGCGTGCACACCGACGCCGGCGCCAGCCTGAACCTCGACGACTGGGATGCGCTGGGCCGCGACGTGCCCACGCTGCTCGACCTGATGCCCTCGGGCCGCTTCCTGATGGAAGACTTCTTCTACGCCGGTGGCCTGCCCACCGTGCTGCGCGCACTCGGCGAAGCCGGCCTGTTGAACAAAGAGGTGCTCACCGCCAACGGCCACACGCTGTGGAGCAACGTGAAGAACGCGCCCAACTACAACACCGAGGTGATCCGACCGCTGAACGAGCCGCTGGTGGCGAGCGGCGGCATCGCCGTGCTGCGCGGCAACCTCGCGCCGCTGGGCTGCGTGCTCAAGCCCTCGGCCGCCACGCCGGCGCTGATGCAGCACCGCGGCCGCGCCGTGGTGTTCGAGAACATCGAGCACTACAAGGAACGCATCGTCGACGAGGCCTTGGACGTCGACGCCAGCTCGGTGCTGGTGTTGAAGAACTGCGGCCCCAAGGGCTACCCCGGCATGGCCGAGGTCGGCAACATGGGCCTGCCCCCGAAGGTGCTGCGCCAGGGCGTGACCGACATGGTGCGCATCTCCGACGCGCGCATGAGCGGCACCGCGTATGGCACGGTGCTGCTGCACGTGGCGCCCGAAGCGGCCGCCGGCGGCCCGCTGGGGCTGGTGCAAGATGGCGACTGGATCGAGATCGACGTGGCCGGGCGGCGCTTGCACCTCGACGTGACCGACGCCGAGTTGGCAGCGCGGCGCGCGAAGTGGCAGCCCGAGCCGGTGGCGATGCGCACCGGCTACCAGGGCCTGTACGTGGAGCGTGTGATGCAGGCGGACAAAGGCGCAGACCTCGACTTCCTGGTCGGGTGCCGCGGGCATGCGGTGCCGCGCGAGTCGCACTGATCAGAGCTGACATCGGATGCACGGGCTCCGCTCGGAGCCTGGTTGACGCCTTGCTTCTGACGAAGTGGCACCACGGATATTCGGCCCAGGTGGTCGCGGGTTCGCCATCCTTCGCAGCGCAGATTGGAACGGGTCGGCCTCTCGATCTCGCATCCATCGCCAGGCTGGATGCCACTACTTTGCGATCTTCTGTAAGGTCACACGCAAGATCAGCAGCGTGAAAAATTAGTCATTTCACCTGGTACCTGGTTAAGTGAACGGTTCAATTTATGCCTAGCCCTTCAATCGAGAGGACCTCGCCCAGCAAGCCGGGCGTCGCCTCCCATCTCAAACGTTAGGCCCCCAGATGGAGTTCCCTTTCTCCGTTGCGTATGCCGTGGCAATCTTCGTTGCATCGAACCTTGTGTCATTCCCGCTGGGCTTCATCAACGGCTTCTTGGAGGTCCGGAAGAGGCCCCTGGGGCCACGGCCTCAGCTCATCCTTGAGGGGGCAGAAGGTGCAGCCGAACTTCTGGTCTGGGTTGTCATCACGATCCATCTGTTCCATCAGCAATTCGAGACGCCCTACCTGGTTGCCGCGGGAGCGTATGGACTGGCCGGCGTGGTCGGATACATCATTGATGTGCGCGTCTTTAAGAAGTCAAGAATGCCTTTTCTCATCCGCTTCTTGGTGAGCTCCGCGTTCTGCGTCATCGTGAGCGCCTATATTGCATAGGCCTGCAATCGCGTGGCCCAAGCTGTCAGTCAACCGGGCGTGCCCCGGCAAGCCGGGTCACGCCGGTTGTCTCCAACACCAGGTCGCAGGAGGACCTTATGAAGCGTACGTGGACGATCATTGGCGTCGCCGATGTGCCCGCCAGTTTCAGGTGGTACCAGTCGCTGCTCGGCCTGCCGGAGACGGCGCCCGGCCATCGCGACTTCGGGCAAATCCTCGACTCGGATGGAACGGTCTTGCTCTGTCTGCACGAGTGGGGTGCCCATGGGCACCCCCCGTTGATGAGCCCCGATCACGCCGAGGCCGGCAACGGCCTCCTCTTGTTCTTCCGTGTCGATGACTTCGACAAAGCTTTGCCCAGGGGGCGCGCGCTGGTCAGCCGGTTGCAAGAGGAGCCCCACGTGAACCCGAACACCGGAACCATGGAGTGTTCACTCCGAGATCCGGATGGCTATTACGTCACGATCAGCTCGCTCGATGCGGCCTGACCCTTTCCATCGAAAAGCATCCCAACACCACGGAGCCCCCATGTCCATCGAAACTCTGAAGTCACTGTTTGCCTACAAGGCCTGGGCCAACCGGGAGTTGTTCACTCTCTTGGCCTCCCTGCCGCCTGAGCACGCCGATCAGCTCTATGCCTGTGTTCGCACGCTCAACCACATCTACGTCGTAGACAGAATCTTTCGAGCACACCTCAGTGGAGAGTCAAGGCCCTTTGACGCCACAAACACCAAGGAAACCCCCTCCCTTCAACAACTCCGAGCAGATGTTGATGCCACGGACGCCTGGTACGTGAACTACGTGTCCGCACTCGCTCCTTCGGAGTCTTCGGAAATCCTGGACTTCACCTTTACCGATGGTGACCGAGGGCGCATGTCCAAGGAAGAAGTTCTTCTTCACGTTGTGACCCACGGTGGGTATCACCGAGGGAATGTCGGCCAGGTGCTCAAGTCAATTTCGGTTGCACCGCCGCGCGATCTCTACACAAAATTCCTGCATCAAAGTGAGCCCGCGAGAAGGTCCGCCTAACTCTTCAATTGAGAGGACACGGGCATCCACAAATCAACTCGAATTGTTGCCCTGAATGCCCAACCAACCCGCCTACCTCTATGGGCTGATCGTTGGTTGCGAGGTGGCTTTCTGGTTGCTGCTGTTGCTTGCACTTGTGGTTCGCTACGTGCTGCAACGCAGCCGACTCAGCCGCGCTCTGCTCTTTGCGTTGCCCGCGGTGGACATGACGCTGCTCGCATTCACGGCGCTGGATCTGCGGGCCGGTGCCCCGGCCACCTTCGCTCACGGCTTGGCAACGGCCTACGTGGGTTTCACGATTGCCTTCGGCGGGCTCGTCGTGGGGTGGGCTGATCAACGGTTCGCCCACCGGTTTGCAAGCGGTCCGCCGCCTGCTACCACGCCCACACGCGGCTGGCCTGCGGTCCGCTATGAATTCGCGCTGTGGCTGCGCTGCATCGTCGCCTGGGTCATCACGGCCGCGCTCCTGATCTCGCTGATCGCCTATGTCGATCGTGAGGCTGTCACGCAGGAGCTTCACGACTGGTTCCGCATCGCATTCGGTTCAGTCATTGCCTGGTTCGTGTTCGGCCCAGTCTGGAGCTTGCTATTCTTTCGTCGCCAGACACCGAAGTGACGCTGACACTTCCATCCAGCGAGCGTGTTCCAGCAGGCTTCGCCACATTCCAAGGATTCAAAAATGGCTCGTCAAATCGTCTTCACGCCCAAGGCGGCCAAGCCGCCGCCTGCGTACAGCCAAGCGGTCAAGGCGGCCGGCTTGGTATTCGTCTCCGGCACGGCCCCCGCTGATCCGGCCACGGGCGCCATCAAGGGCACCAGCATTCAGGAGCAAACCCGGCAATGCCTGACCAACATACAAGCCATCCTCGAGGAAGCGGGCAGTTCCTTGGACAAGCTCGTCAGCGTCACCGTCGTGTTGGCAGACGAAGATGACTTCGCCGGCATGAATGAAGAGTGGCTCCGCTGGTTCCCTTCCAATCCGCCGGCCCGCCAAGGCGCCAAGCTGCCTGTGCGCATCCCGGGCCTGAAGGTCTCCATCGCGGCAATCGCCGAGGTGTAAGGCTTCCATCAACCGGACTGCCGGAACGATGCGCACACTCCCCCTTCGCTTGATACCCGGCCAGGATCTGCGCCGCGCCCTTGAATTGGCGGTGGCCGCCGAAGGCTGCCGGGCTGCCTTCGTGCTGTCGGGCATTGGCAGCCTCGCTGAACTGCGGCTGCGCCTGGCCGGCCACGCCGAACCTCAGCCGCCGATGACCGAGAGCTTCGAGATCGTGGCCTTGAGCGGCAGCATTGCCACCAATGGCTCGCACCTGCATGCTGCGCTGGCGGGGTCAGACGGGCGCGTCCTCGGTGGGCACCTGGCCTACGGCTGCCGGGTGGGCACGACCGCCGAGGTACTGTTGGCCTTGCTGCCGGACCACGACTTCGCCCGCGAGCCGGACGCAGGCACCGGCTATGACGAACTGACCATCCGGCCCCGGGATGTGGGGCGCGGCTGACGACACAGCCAGCCCCGGCACAAGTCCATCGCATCAGGTGCCGAAGCAGCAGAAAACCAACCCAACGTGAACCTGCCCATGTCACACCGCTTGCCGCTGTATTTGTTTCTTGGCTGGTCTCTGGTGCAGGCCGTCTGGCTGGTCATCGCCATACGGCAAGGCAAGGCCATGCCCCAGATGCGCCTTGCTGCTGCGAAGGTGAGCGCGCCCGATGACGACATGTCCCAGGAGCAAATGGCCAAGGGCTTTCTCTGGATCAGCGTCATCTGGTTCATCGTCGTCGCAGTGGTGTCGGCCGCCTGCTATGCCTGGGCGCTCGAAGGCAGCGGGTTCGCATTTTTTCTCTTCATGGCGATCGCCGGCTGGTCGGCATACCAAGCGGCAACCCATCCGATTGCCATGCGCCGCATGTACCCGGGAACCATCGGCTGGCAAGATTGGCTCGCAGCCGCCATCAGCACGGCGGTCTGGGTTCTGCTGCTGGCAACGCTGGCCGAGGCATGGATGCGCCGTGCGGCCTGAGAGCCTTCAGGACAGCGCGGCTTCGCCAGCAGATCGGCGCCCATGGCGGGCCGGGGTGGGCGCGGTCCCATCTGATCTTCACGCCGGAACAACGCGCCTCCAACAGGGCGAGGTGTTCACGAGATCCCCCAAACGCATGGCGCCAGCACTTTCGCTGCCATCATCCGAGCGCCAAAAGCGTGAGAGGTTTGCGTGGCGGCAGACCGGAATCCGCCAAGCGGCGGGCTACATCCAGGTCGGCAGGCGCGGGGCGCGCGGCATGTCCACCGGGTGCGGCGCGTCATAGCAGCGGCCTAGCTCGTCCAGCCAGCCCGGCAACGCGCACTCCAGGGCCGCCACCATCCGCGCGTGCGTCGCCCGGGCCGCGCCGAAGCGGCATTCGGCATGGCACAGCCGCGCCCATACGGCCATGCCGGCCGGGTGCTCGTCGAGCCAGGCCTCCAGCCCGCGCAGCATGGCGCCGGCCTCCTGGAGATGGCCCTGCTCGATGCACAACCACGCGCCGTCGATGCGCGCGTGCGCGTTCCACCAGCCAAGCGGTGTCACGTCGCGTGCCTTGCGAAGCAATGCAATCGCCCGCTCGCGGTGGCCGCGCGCGTGGGCCAGTTGCGCCTCGCCGTGCCACAGCGCCCCCTGCAGGTTGCGGTCGCGCGCCAGCTTGGACAGCGCCGCGATGCGCCGACAGGCGTCGTCGGCCGCGTGCAGGCGGTCGGCATGGATCAGCGCGCCGGCCAGCAGCGGCAGCACGAAATGCAGCTGCATCTCCTGCCCCTTGGCCTCGGCTTCTGACGCGGCCTGCGCCAGCAGCTCGGCAGCGCTCGCCAGCTGCCCGCTCGCGAGCGCGTAGTGCGCGCGGCCGACCAGCCGGAAGCCATCGTTGCGCGGCGCATCGCCGGTGTCCACCGACTCCAGGATGGCCAGCACGCGCGCCAGGCTCGTCGGCTTGCGCAGTTGCCGGTAGACGCCACACAACAGCATCGCCGACACCGCGGTGTCGGTGGGCACCTGCAGGCTGCGCGAGATCGCGAGGCCCGCCTCGCCGTGCTGCTCGGCCATGCGGAAGCGGCCAAGGCTCGCGCTCGCATTGGCCACATTGCATTCGGCGCGCGCCTGCCCGACCAGCACACCATGGTCGCGGTACAGCGACGCCACCCGCTTCGAATGGCTCCAGGCCTGCTCCATGCTGCCGGTCTCGGCCTCGATCACCATGCGCAGCGACAGGATGCGGAGCTGGTCGAACACGCTGCTGCCGTTGCACAGCGATTCGGCCCGGTCCACCAGTGCCGCTGCCACCGTGAAATCGAATTCATTGATGGCGATGTTCGCCCGCAGGAGGGTGGTCGCAACGACCGCTTCGCGGGCCGCCTTGCCGGGCGCGCTGTGCAGCGATTCGTCGAGGTGCCGCTTGGCCTTGTCGTTGACGCGCCGGCGCACGTAGGCCTGCGCCAGCTCGAAATGCACCGCTGCCTCGAAGGCCTGGTTCGGCTGCTCGCGCAGCCGCGCGAGCAGCGTGTCGCCGAACTCGAACGCGGCGTTGTCGTCGAGCGCCACCAGCGCACGCAGACGCTCCACCTGCGCTGCGAAGTGCGCCGGCTCGGCGCGCAGCACGCTGTCCAGCAGCTCCAGCGCGAGGGTCCACTTCTGTTCGGCGATCGCCTGCAGCGCGCGGCCGAGCACACCGTCGCTGACGCCGGCCTGGATCTCGGGCACCGCCTCGCCCGGGAAGAAACGCGCCTCCAGCCAGTGCGAGAGGCTGCGCCCCAGGTCGGGCAGCCCGGTGGCGGCCAGCACCGTGCTGTCGCTGCGGCCCTCGCCGACGAGCGTGCAGTGCAGCTCGAAACGCAGCGGCCCGCCGCGCACCTCCACGCGTGCGACGTGCCTCACCGCGAGCAGCCGCGCCAGATCGCTGGCACGGTCGGTGAATGGCGCATCCGGCGGCACCGCCTGCAGCGCGTTCAGCAACGCGGGGATCGACGCCACCTGCAGCCGCGGGTGCACGCCGAGGTCGCGCACCACGAGCGACAGCAGCCCCAGCTCCAGCCAGTCGAGGTCGGCGTTGCCGGTCTTGTTCTCGAACGGCAGCAACGCCAGCGAGGTCGCAGGGACCGCGGGCTCGTGTTGGGGCACGGGCGGGGCCGGCGGGGGCGCGACGACGGCGGGCGCCGGCAGCCGCTCGCGCACCTCGCCGATGAAGCGGTAACCGGTGCGGTGCACCGTCTTGATCAGCGCCCCGGCCTCGCCCTCGTCGCCGAGCACCTTGCGGATCTTCATCACGGCGCGCGCGATCACGCTCGCGGTGACGAAATCGAAGGACCACAGCTTGTCGAGAAGTTCGTCCTTGCTGACGATGCGCGCGCGGTGGCGTATCAGGTAGACCAGCAACTCAAACGGCCGCGGCTCCATCGAGCGTTGCGCGCCGGCGAGCAGAACCTCTCGCGTCGCGACGCGAACCTCGCATTGGCCGAAAACGAACACCTCGTTGTCCATCAACTCCCTCTGTGTCTAGGTCGGCCCGGTACATGCCCTCGATTCTGCGGGCACGCGACACAACCCACCCTGTTTCACCTCGTCACCGTTACGCCTGTTGCGAGCAGTTGCTTTGCGTCCCCACCCTCGTACAGACACATCTCAGTCAACGCTCCGTCAATTCTCGCGGCAACGATTTCAACAGAATCGCGCCCCTAGCCCGTTCATTGCCGTCGCCGTCGATGGCCCCACGCAACCGAAAGCACCATGCGATCGCAACTTCTAGCCCTCTGTGTCGCCGCGATGGCCGCGGCCTGCAACGGCGACTCGAGCGAATCGACGCCGGCCGCAGCCACGCCATCGAACGGCAACAACGCAATCGCCATGCCGGTGCCTGCCGGCACCGATCCCCATGCGCAGATTGCCGCGGTCACCGTTGCAGCCGCAACGCCCGAGAGCATTGCCGGCCCCGGCTGCAGCGCCGCCGGCACGCCGCGCCGGCTGACGCGCGCCCAGGTGGTCAATGCGCTGACCGACGTGACCACCGCGCTCACCGGCGACAGCACGCTGGCCGCGACCGTGGCGCCCCTCGTTCGCGACACCGCGCAGTTCCCGCCTGACGTGGCGGTGAACCCGGACACGTCGCGGCACAAGGGTTATGAGCGGCTGGATGCGAGCGTCAACATACGCCAGGTGGCCGCGCTGCGCGACACGGCCGAGGCGCTGGCGAAGTCGATGACCTCGGATGCGACGCGGCTGAACACGCTGCTAGGCAGTTGCACCGGCACGGCCGACGCCTGCGTCACCGGCTTCATCCGCAAGGC
>Ga0302256_10000351_pt1 | contig 10447 bp, 10 predicted proteins | sample I_Fen_E3_4_FD_194571 | JGI IMG/M metagenome (GOLD analysis project Ga0302256, IMG submission 194571) | Peat permafrost microbial communities from Stordalen Mire near Abisko, Sweden - I_Fen_E3_4 | ecosystem: Environmental > Terrestrial > Soil > Wetlands > Permafrost | place: Sweden: Abisko...
CGTCAAGCGCATCAGCCTCGCGACCTCGCTCTACCGCGCCGCCATGAAGGCCGCGCGCGACGCTGCACAGGAAGTGATGGAGCACGGCAGCTTCGGCTACCTCGATCGACTCTGAAAGCACACGCCATGTCCGACCACCGCTACACCGCCACCGTCCACTGGGAACGGGGGGACCAGCCCTTCGGCGACAAGAAATACAGCCGCCGCCACCTGATCCATTTCGACGGCGGGCACACGATGCCGGGCTCGTCGTCGCCGCTGTCGGTGCGCGTGCCGTATTCCGACCCAAGCGCTGTCGATCCGGAAGAGGGCTTCATCGCGTCGATCTCGAGCTGCCACATGCTGTGGTTTCTCGACATCGCGTGCCGCGCCGGCTGGGTGGTCGACGACTATCGCGACGACGCCATCGGCGTGATGGACCGCAACGCGCAAGGCCAGATGGCCATCACCGTCGTCACGCTGCGCCCGGCCGTGAGGTTCGGCGGCAAGCAACCCAGCGTTGCCGACCTGAACCACCTGCACCATCGGGCGCATGAAGAGTGCTTCATCGCCAACTCGGTGAAGAGCGACATCCGCTGCGAACCCGTTCTCGTGAGCTGAACCCATGTACACCCCCGCCCATTTCGACGAAACCCGCCCCGAGCTCCTGCACCAGCTGGTGCGCGACCACCCGCTGGGCCTGCTGATCACGCAGGGCGCGAACGGGCTGGACGCGAACCCGATCCCGTTCCTGCTCGATGCGGAAGCGGGCAGCCCCGGCGTGCTGCGCGCCCACGTGGCACGTGCCAACCCGGTGTGGCGCGAGGCGCGCACCGACGTGGAAACGCTGGTCGTCTTCCAGGGCCCGCAGGCCTACATCACGCCCAACTGGTACCCCGCCAAGGCCGAGACCGGCAAGGTCGTGCCGACCTGGAACTACATCACCGTGCAGGCACGCGGCAAGCTCATGGTGCGCGACGACGCGGCCTGGGTGCACGCACTGGTCACGCGCCTGACGCAGCGGCACGAAGCCACGCAGCCAAGGCCCTGGGCCGTCGGCGACGCACCGGCCGATTACATCGAGACCATGCTGCGCGCCATCGTCGGCATCGAGATTCCGCTGGCCTCGCTGTGCGGCAAATGGAAGATGAGCCAGAACCGGCTCAGCGCCGATCGAGAGGGCTTGTCTCGTGGTCTGCGCCAGCAGGCGGACGAGCAGTCTCTGGCCGTGGCGGCTTGGGTGGACCCGGCTGTGGTGAAGCCCTGAGCCGCCCGACGCGCCAGGCCTGGAAGGCTTCGCCGGCCAGCGCGATGCTCCAGCAGATCCAGGCCGTCCACAGCGTGTGGCTCATGAAGTGCGCACCCCGCACCTGCTGCGCCAGGCCCAGCGTGAAGCCGGCCAGCAGGGTCACACCCAGCCAGGCACGGGCCCAGGCCAGCGAATGGTGCCGCCACACGAAGTAGCCCGAGATGAAGGCGAAGCCCGACGATGCGTGACCGGCCGGGAAGCAGCGGCCGCTGCCGCCGTCGGGCAACCATGTCCAGTGCGACACATGGCGCGCGGCGCCACCGAAATCCGACAGGTCCCAGGGGCAGCTGGTGCGGCTGAAGGTCTTGAGCGTCGATATCGCCAGCACCGCCACCAGCGTGGTGACGATGATCTGCACGCGCTCGCTGGCCTCGAGGCGGCGCAGCGCGCCGATCGGCCACCACACGGACAGTGTGAGCCCCACCGCGAGCAGCCACGACACCAGGCGCCCGCCGTCGTGCAGCCCCGAGGTGAGCCACCAGCTCTCGGTCAGCGGAAAACCGTGCGCGTTGCCGAACCAAGTGGCCAGGCGCATGTCGAGATCGCTCGCATCCCAGGCCAGCAGTGGCAGCAGCAGAGCGAGGGTGACGAACGCGGGGCGTTGCAAGGAGCGGGTGACCATGGGTGGGGCCGAACTGTGCGGCCAGGCACTTAAGAGAGGCTTAACGAAGCAAGGGCCAGGCCTGAGGACGCCCTGGGCGCCGCACAATGCCGGCCATGCGCGTACTGGTGGTCGAAGACGATGAGGGCATTGCCGCGGGCCTGAAGGGCCACTTGCAGCAGCAGGGTTATGCGGTCGATGTGGCGGGCGGTGTGGCCGCGGCCTGGTCGGCGCTGCGTGGCGAACACTTCGACATCGTGCTGCTCGACCTGGGCCTGGCCGACGGCGATGGCCACGAGGTGCTGCACCGCCTGCGCCGCGCCCCGGATGGCGGCCTGCCGGACGCCAAGACCCCGGTGCTCATCATGACGGCGCGCGACGAGGTGGCCGCGCGCATTGCCGCGCTCGACAGCGGCGCCGACGACTACGTCACCAAGCCCTTCGACCCCGACGAACTGGCCGCGCGCATGCGCGCGCTGCGCCGTCGCGCTGGCGGCCGCGCGCAGGCCACGCTGCGTTGCGGCGATGTCGAGATCGACCCGGCGGCACGCAGCGTGTTGCGCGCCGGGCGGCCGGTGGACCTGTCGGCACGCGAGTTTGCCGTGCTGCTCGCGCTGGTGGAGGTGCGCCCACGTGTGCTCTCACGCCCGCAGATCGAGGCCCGCCTCTACAACTGGGACAACGCGCTGGAAAGCAACGCGATCGAAGTGCATGTGCACCACCTGCGCAAGAAGCTCGGCGACGGCGTGATCCGCACGCTGCGCGGCGTGGGCTATTTCGTGCCGGTCGAGAGCGAGGCATGAGCGCGCCGGGCCGCCCCAAGGGCGAATACCGGAGTGCGCAGCACGAAGGTGGTACTCCGGTGAGCGCGGAGGGCCGACCGCCTGCCGTGCGCAAGGTGCAGCCCACGGCCCCCGCCGGGCGGTCGCTGTTGCTTCACCTCCTCGCCTGGGCGCTGGGTGCGCTGGTGGTCGTGTGGGCAAGCTTCGTCGTCGTCGGCTTCAGGACCGGTGTGCACGAGGCCGACGAGCTGACCGATGGCCACCTGGCCGCCGTCGCCCACCTGCTGCTGCGCCAGCACAACGGCCGCTTCGATGAGAATGCGCGCGGCGACACGGCCACGCCGGGAGATGGGCTGAAGAGCCATGACTACCAGCAGTCGATGAGCGTGGTGGTCTGGGACGCGAACGGCCAGGTCATCACGCAAACCGGCGAGGCGCCGCTGCCGCCGTTCACGCTGGATGAGGGCTTTGCCATCCTGTCGCTCGGCCGCCCCGCAACGGCGTGGCGCACCTTCTCGCGCTGGGACCCGGCCGACCACAGCCGCAAGGTGATGGTGATGCTGAGCGTGCAAGAGCGCGACGACCTCGCCGGAGACATCGCCGAGCAGGTGGCCGAGCCCGGTTTCTGGCTGCTGCCGGTGGTGGCGCTGGCCCTGGGCTGGGCCATCCGGCGCGGGCTCGACCCGCTGCGCACGCTGTCACGCGACGTGAGCGCGCTCGACGTGCACGACGCCGAGCCGTTGCACACCCAGCCGCACCAGGAATTCAAGGCCGTGGTCGACTCGGTCAACACCCTGGTGGAACGGCAGCATGCGGCGCTGGCGCGCGAACGCGAGCTCAGCAGCGAGCTGGCCCACGAGCTGCGCACGCCGCTCGCATCGCTGACCTTGCATGCCAGCCTGCTGGCCCGGGCCACGAACGATGAAGACCGTGCGCAGTCGCTCGCGCGCATCGGGCATGACGCGCAGCGCGCGAGCCACGTGCTCTCGCATCTGCTGGCGCTGGCGCGCGCCAGCCGCGCCGAAATGGCCGAGGCCGCGCAGACGCTCGACCTGGCCGAGCTGGCGCGCCGAGTGGTGGGCGACTATGCCCAGCCGGCGCTCGACGGCGGGCACGAACTGGCGCTGGTGGGCGAGGGCCGTTTCGAGATCAGCGGGCATGGGGTGCTGTTGGAACTCGCCTTGCGCAACCTGATCGAGAACGCACTCAGCCACACGCCGCGCGGCACGGTGATCGAAGTGCAGCTCGACACCGCGGCGCGCTGGCTGCAGGTCTGCGACAACGGTGCGGCGCAAGCCGCGGCCAGTGAGGCCGCGCCCGCTTCACGCGGCTTGGGTCTGGGTCTGGGTTTGGGCCACCGCGTGGTCGACAAGGTGGCGGCGATCCACAACGCCCGCTTTGCATCGGCACCGCCGCCGGCGGGCTTCAGCGCCTGCTACCGCATCAGCTTCGCCGGCACGGCGGGCGATTGACAGGCGGGTGTCAGAAGTCCGGCATGAAAGAGTCGATCGCCGCCGTGCGCGCCGACCTCGGCGGCTACCGCGTGGAATTTGCACCTGGCGTGACGCAGGGTTCGCAGTACGTCGACCTGATCGCCATCGACCGCTGGGGCCGGCTGGTCGGCTGGTCGGCTGAGAGCCTGAGGCCTCACTTCAGGCGGCGCCTGCCTCGCGCAGGCATCACGCTCCTGCGGACTTGAGCACCTTGTCACACCGAGGGTGAGTACTGCCGCCTGGGACGCAATTGAATGGGATACAATCCCATTCGGCTTCGAGCACGAAGACAACGTCCCGAAGAACATGAAGGAAAAACGCCCCGACCTGCCGGAGTTGCCTGCGTCGTCATCGGCCCCGAGCGAAGACCATGCGGCACTCGCGTTGCGCGAAGCGGCGGTCCTGATGGCGCCGGTGGTGCGCTGGCTGCTGCGCAATGGCGTGTCCTACGGTGCTTTCGCCGACCAGCTCAAGCCGGTGTTCGTCGACGCCGCACGCGCCGAACTCGAGCGCGCCGGCACCCGGCCGACCTTCTCGGCGCTGAGCGTGCTGTCGGGCGTGCACCGCAAGGACGTGCGTGCGCTCGAAGCCGACCCGCTGCCGGCCGGCAGCGCCGCACCGCCTGCACGCGGCATCCCGCTCTCGTCGCAGGTCTACACGCGCTGGCTGACATCGCGCCGCTACCGCACGCGAGACGGCAACCCCAAGCCGCTGCCGCGCAGCGGCGGCGGCGTCAGCTTCGAGAGCCTGGCGCGCGAGGTGTCGCTCGACGTGCACCCGCGCACCCTGCTCGACGAGCTGCAGCGGCTCGGCCTGGTGCGCCTGGAAGGCGAGCTCGCCGTGCCGGTGAGCGCAGCCTTCACGCCCAGCCGCCGGCTCGATGAACTCACCTCGCTGTTTGCGGCCAACGCGGCCGACCACATCGCCGCTGCAGTGAGTAACTTGGGCGGCGGCGAATCGCCGCTGCTGGAGCAGAGCGTGTTCGCCGACGGTCTGGCTGCGCCTTCAGTGGCCGCCTTGCAAGAGCTGGCGCGCAGCGCATGGCGGGATGCTTTCCAGTCCATGGTGGCCGAAGCCACGCGCCGCGTGAAGAGCGATGCCGACATCGCCCCGTCCGAGCGGCAGCGCATGCGCTTCGGCGTCTATTTCTACAGCGAACCCCAGGCAGCGGCCGAGCCGCTCGCAATCCCCCCGTCGGCCGGCGCTGCGCCCGCGCGCGCACGCCGACCACGCACCAGGAGCACCCCATGAAGTACCCCTCTCTCTCCGCCTGGATGGCGAGCACCGTCGGCATCGTGAGCCTCGTCGTGATTTCGGCCTGCGGCGGCAGCACCGACGGCGACGTCGGCTCGGGCGGCACCGGCATGACGGCCGGCACGGTGCTGGGCACCGTCAATGGCTTCGGCAGTGTGTTCGTCGACGGCCAGCGCTATGACGACAGCCGCGTTCCCACGCTGCGCGAAAACACCCCCGGCGTCGAAGTGCAGACCGAGGCCCGGCTCGGCGACAGCGTGGAAGTGGAGTACAGCACCGCCGGCGTGGCCGCGCGCCTGCATGTCAACGCCGCGGTGTCGGGCGAGGTGGCCAGCGTGGGCGCGCCCGGCAGCTTCACCGTGCTCGGCCAGTCGGTCGCGACCAATGCCGACCCGACGCTCGGGCCTGTCACGCAGTTCGGCGGCGGCTACAGCAACGCAGCGTCGGTGGCCGCGGGCGATGCGGTCGAAGTCCACGGCGTCCTGGTGAAACAGGGCAGCACCTACACCGTCCGGGCCACCCGCGTGCAGCACCTCGCGGCTCTGCCGCCCTACCTCAAGGTCACCGGCCTGGTGAGTGCGCTGGGCAACAACAGTTTCAAGCTTGCGGGCTTGCAGGTCGATGCTTCGGCCGCCATGCTGCTGCCGCTGGGCGGCCACCTGGCAGACGGCGAGATGGTGGCGGTGCTCGCGCTTCCCAGCGCGCTGTCGGCCACCACCGGCAGCATGCCGCGCCTGGCTGCGGCACAGGTGCGCATCCAGTCGCTGGGCGCCAAGGGCGCGCAGGCTTCGGTGAGCGGCGCCATCAGCGGGCTCAACACCGGCATGTCGAGCTTCGACCTGGGCGGCGTGCATGTGCTGTATGCCGGCGCCACGGTCTCGCCCGCGAATGCCAGCCTGTCCAACGGCCGCTACGTGCGGGTCAGCGGCCAGGTGCTTGCCGACGGCTCGGTGCAGGCCACGGCCATCACGCTGCGCGACGGCCAGAACGAACCCGAGGCCGAGCTGAAGGGCAATGTCATCGGCTTCGACGCCGTGGCCAAGACCTTCCAGGTGCGCGGCGTCGCCGTCGATGCCAACGGCGCGACCCTCGAGAGCTGCCCCGGCGGCGTGCTGGCCGAGGGCCTGTATGTGGAAATCGAAGGCTCGCTGACGGCCACCGGCGTGAAGGCGAAGAAGGTGCATTGCGAAGACGAGCCGAGCGGCGCCACCGTCGAGCGCGAGGGCACGGCCAGCGCCGTCGACATGGGAGCCACCAGCTTCACGCTGACGACCTCGGGCGGCACCGCCGTGGCGGTGCGCTGGACGTCCACCACCTACTTCTCCAACGTGAGCCCGGCCACGCTGAGCGGTCAGCGTGTGGAAGTGCAGGGCACGCTCAGCAACGGCGTGCTGATTGCGCAGAAGATCGCGGTGGACGACTGAGCGGCGCGCTACCAGCTCAAGGGGTTGAGTCGGTAGAAGACCGCCAGCTCGCGGTACAGCGCCGGGTGGTCGGCCGCGAGCTGCTGCGGCTGCTCGAAAAACACTTCCGAGGCCACCGCGAAGAACTCCGCCGGGTTGGTTGCGCCGTAGTGGCTGAGCAGCGTGGGCTCGGCGCCCTCGGCCTGCGCCTGCAGTTTCGCGAACTCGGCCGCCATCACCTGCGACCAGCGCGCATAGTGCCGACGGCCTGAGAGAACAGGGGCGCCGTTGGCCTCGCCGTTCTCCTGGTCGAGCTGGTGCGCGAACTCGTGGATCACCACGTTCTGGCCATCGTCGATCACCGCGGCGCCATCCAGCGTGTCTTGCCACGACAGGATCACCTGGCCCTGCGACCACGACTCGCCCGACAAGGCGCGGCGCTGGTCTTGCAGCACGCCGGCGCTGTCGGTGTGCACGCGCGACACCCAAAACGCACCCGGGTAGACGAGGATCTGCCGCAGCCGCGGGTAGTACGACGGACGACGCCGGTTGAGCATCAACAGGCAGGCCTGCGCGGCGATCGTGATGCGCATCTCGTCGCTGACCTCGAGCCCGGCGCAGCCGATGAAGGGCTTCTCGGCCACGAAGACCTGGATGTGCTTCTTGAGCTGCAGCTGCAAGTCGGCCGGCAGCCCGCGCACATACGGCACGCGGCGGCGAAGAATCTCGCGCCACTCGGCGGGGAAGGGCCGGCGGCGGATGCGGCTGCGCCGCCACTCGGTCAGCGTGGGCTGGCCAACCAGCCACAACACCAACAACACCATGAAGCCGACGAGGAAGAAGAGAGGCACGGGTTGCCCTGCAAGCGTTCGAGCCCTGAAGCTGGGTGCGAAGACGCGGCTTTCAAGGCATGCGGCATCTGCGTCGCGTCGCCGTAACATGAAGTCACCTCCACGCCGCGCCGCGAAACCCACGCTGCCGTGACCCATGAAATTCGACAAGTTCGAGATTCAACGTCGAGAAGGCAGGCTGCTGGTCGACGGCGACGCCGTTCACCTGGGGCAGCGGGCCTTTGCCGTGCTGGTGGCGCTCGCCGAACGGCCGGGCCGCATCGTCAGCAAGAACGAGTTGCTGGACATCGCCTGGCCCGATGTCGTGGTCGAAGAGAACAACCTGCAGGTGCAGGTCTGGGCCTTGCGCAAGGTGATCGGCGCCGACGCCATTGCGACCGTGCCGGGCCGCGGCTACCGCTTCACGCCGGTGATCGACAGCCCGGCCGATGTGCCGGGCCCGGCGCAGTCGCTCGCGCCCGGCGCGGGCCCGGATCTGATCGGCCGGCAGCACGACCTGGCGTCGCTCGCCGCGCTCGCCTCGGCCGAGCGGCTGGTCACGGTGATCGGGCCGGGCGGCATGGGCAAGACCACGCTGGTCAAGGCACTGACGGTTGTCGACACCACGCCCGACAAGGCCCTGCTGTGGGTGGATCTGGCGCCGCACGCCGATGCCGACGCCATCACACGGGCGGTGGCCGGCGCCGCCGGCTTGTCGCTGGAGGCGGGCAGCGACGTTCAGCAGGCCCTTGCCACCGCCGTCGCCCGGCGGCCCCTGCTGCTGGTGCTCGACAACGCGGAACACGTGGTCGATGCGGTCGCGCAACTGGCCGACTTTCTGCTCACCCGCGCGCCGCAGCTGCACATCGTCGTCACCAGCCAGACACCCGTCGGCCTGGGCCTGGAACATTGCTTTCGCCTGGGTTCGCTGGCGGTGCCGGCACGCGACGTCACCGCCACGGAAGCGCTGCGCTTCGGCGCCATTGCCCTGTTCGCCGCCCGGGCCCGTGCGCTGGACCGCCAGTTCGCGTTGAGCGACGCGCACGTGCCGGATGTGGTCGAGATCTGCCAGCGGCTGGAAGGCATTCCCCTTGCGATCGAGCTGGCAGCGGCCCGCCTGCCGCTGCTCGGCGTGTCGGCCCTCGCGTCGGCGCTCGACACCCGCCTGCAGTTGCTGACCAAGGGGCGAAAAGGGGCGCCGCCGCGGCAACGCTCGCTGCTGGACGCGCTCAACTGGAGCCATGGCCTGCTCTCGGCGGCAGAGCGCAGCGTCTTCCGCCGCCTGGCCGTGTTTCGCGGCAGCTTCAGCCTCGACAGTGCGTGCAGCGTCTGCACCGACCCGGGCCTGGACCGCTGGGCGGTGCTCGACGCCCTGGGCGAGCTGGTCGACCGCTCGCTGGTGGTCGTCGATCACGGCGAGGCGCCGCGCTACCGCCTGCTCGAAACCATGCGCCTCTACGGGCTGGCGCAGCTCGAGACATCGGGCGAAGCACACGCCACGCGGCTGCGCCAGGCGCAGGCAATGCGCGTGGTCTTCGAAGCCTTCTACGAAGACTACTGGGTGCAGCCGGTCCACCGCTGGCGCCCGCGTTACGAGCCCGAACTCGAAGACCTGCGCGCCGCACTCGATTGGACGTGCACGCATCACCATGACACGGCCATCGCACTCGCCGGTGCCACCGCGTTGTACTTCGGCAGCCTCGGGCACGGTGACGAAGCCCACCGCCGCTGCAATGACCTGAGACCGGCGTGCAGCAACGACACCCCCGAGCCCGAAGCGGCCAGGTTCTGGTGCATGTGTGCGCTGGAAAACAGCGTGTCCATGGCCGACGCGATCGAGGTGATCGATCGATCGACCGCGCTGTGCCGGCGGCTGGGCGACCGGCGTGGCCTGTACATCTCGCTCTCCATGCTGGCACTCAAAGGGTCGGTGCGTGCGCCCGAACGGTCGCGGGCCGCGCTGGCCGAAGCGCTGCAGATCGAAGACCCGGCGTGGCCGCCCCGCTTGCTCTTTGCCGGCAACCAGGCACGTGCCGCCACACAGGCGGCCGCTGGCCGCTACGCCGAAGCACGCAGCACCCTCGGCCTCTCGTTGCGCTGGCTGGACGCGCTGGGAGACGCGATCGGGCTGCAATGGATGCGCGCACTGGACGTCGAATACGCCGTCTGCGCCGGTGACATCGACGGCGCACTGGCACAGGGTTCGGAGCTGGTGGCCGACCTGGCCCACTGCCACAGCGAGACGCGCACCGCCTGGATCCTGCGCAACCAGCTGCACGCCTGCCTCGCCGCCGGCCAGGTGGCGCAAGCGCGTGCCGTCGCCACGCAGGTCGTCGCGGTGGCGCCCAGTGCGCTGCTGCGGGCGCCCTGGCCCTTTTTCGGGCTGGCGCAGCTGGCCGCGATTGAAGGGCGCTTCAAGACCGCTGCGCTGCTGACGGGCCATGCGGACACCGCCGACTTCGGCGACACGCTCAACCCGATGGACAGCCGCGCCAGGGCACTCACGCGCGCCGTCTGCGCCGAATCGCTGGACGACGACGCCTGGCTCGCCTGGGCACGTGAAGGCGCCCGGCTGTCGGCCCAAGAGGCCCTGAACCTCGCCTTGTGAGCCGCGCTTTAAGCGCCTTTTAAGCGCACGGCTCGTTCGAATTAATGACTTCAAACCGATGACTCGAGAGACTGGCTGCATCACAGGTCGCAACGGGGTACGCCATGGGCAGCTTGAGCATCCGGACAGAAGCGCTTTACAGGTGGCTCGCGCTGCGCAGCAACCCGTCGATGTGGCTGGTCGATCGC
>Ga0302256_10000353_pt1 | contig 10440 bp, 7 predicted proteins | sample I_Fen_E3_4_FD_194571 | JGI IMG/M metagenome (GOLD analysis project Ga0302256, IMG submission 194571) | Peat permafrost microbial communities from Stordalen Mire near Abisko, Sweden - I_Fen_E3_4 | ecosystem: Environmental > Terrestrial > Soil > Wetlands > Permafrost | place: Sweden: Abisko...
GCCGGTCTGGATCAGCGTGAGCACCTCGAACATCTCGTCCAGCGTGCCGAAGCCACCCGGGAAGCACAGCAGCCCGATCGAGCGCATCAGGAAGTGCATCTTGCGCAGGCCGAAGTAGTGGAACTGGAAGCACAGCTCCGGCGTGATGTAGGGGTTGGGCGCCTGCTCGTGCGGCAGCACGATGTTCAGGCCGATGCTCTTGCCGCCAACCTCGTGCGCGCCGCGGTTGCCGGCTTCCATGATGCCGGGGCCACCACCGGTCACCACGTAGATCGGGTTGGAAAGCAGGCGCGATTTCTCGGTCACCAGCGCACCGAAGCGCCGCGCTTCTTCGTAGTAGCGCGACATGCGCACGTGGGTCCTGGCGATGCGCAGAGCGGTCTCGTCGTTGGCGGCCTGGGCGTCGGCGAGCAGGCGTTGCGCCACGTCGGGCGGCACGATGCGTGCACTGCCGAAGATGACGATGGTCGACTCGATGCCCTGCTCGGTCTGCACCAGCTCGGGCTTGAGCAGCTCGAGCTGCATGCGCACCGGGCGCAGATCGTCGCGCAGCAGGAACTTCGAATCGGCGAAGGCGAGTTGGTAAGAGCTTTCGGGGCCGTCGTAGCGCGAGGGCGGCGGGCCTTGCAGCTCGGCTTCCTTTTTGGCCGGTGGAAAGTTGCGTGCGGTGAGTTCGGTGCGCTTGTCCATGGGGCGCAGCTTAACGCTTGAAAGCTACAGATGGCGGGCGCCGCACACGCTGCAATCGGGGCTGCGCACGGTGCGGATTTCAGTCCACTCCATCGAGCGTGCGTCGAGCATCTGCAGGCGCCCCGCCAGCGACGAGCCGGTGCCTGCGAGCAGCTTCAAGGCTTCGGCGGCCTGCATGCTGCCGATGATGCCGACCAGCGGCGCGAACACGCCCATGGTCGCGCAGCGCGCTTCTTCGAACGCCGCGTCGGGCGGGAACAGGCAGGCGTAGCACGGCGACTCGGGCCGGCGCGTGTCGTAGACGGAGATCTGCCCGTCGAAGCCGATCGCCGCACCCGACACCAGCGGCTTGCGGTGAGCCACGCAGGCGGCGTTGACGGCATGGCGGGTCGCGAAGTTGTCGCTGCAGTCGATCACCACGTCGGCCGTGGCCACCAGCTCGGCCAGCCGCTTCGCATCGGCGCGCTCTTGCAGCGCGACCACGGTGATCTCGGGGTTGATGTCGGTGATGGACTGTGCGGCCGACGCCGCCTTGGGCTGGCCGATGCGCGACATGTCGTGGGCGATCTGGCGCTGCAGGTTGGTGAGGTCCACCGTGTCGTGGTCGACGAGGGTGATGCGACCGACCCCCGCTGTGCCCAGGTACAGCGCGACCGGCGAGCCGAGGCCACCGGCGCCGATGACCAGCGCCTGTGAAGCCAGCAGCCGCTGCTGGCCTTCGATGCCCAGCTCGTCGAGCAGGATGTGGCGCGAGTAGCGCAGCAGCTGGTTGTCGTTCATGCGGAGCTCACAAAGACAAACGCCCGTGGAGGGCACGGGCGTTTGAGCCGGGCGGAGAGAGTGCTCAGTTGGTGGTAGCTTCGGCCTTGCGCTCGACCACGGTCTTGGACACCAGCACCGGCTTGCCCTTCAGGCGGTTGATGGCCTGGGCGAGCTGGAAGTCTTCGGCGCTGCCGAACTCAGGCAGCGGCTTCACGGGTGCCGTGCTCTTGGCAGTTTCTTCCTCGAGCTTCTTGCGGGCTTCTTCGCGGGCCTTCTCGCGCGCTTCATCCTTCACCTCGGCGCCCTGGCCGCTTTGCAGGTGCTTTTCGAGGTCGGCCTCGCGCATGCGCAGCGCGGCGAAGAGGTTGCCTTCCTGCGTCTCGTCGAGCATCACGTCGGGCACGATGCCCTTGGCCTGGATCGAGCGGCCACTCGGCGTGTAGTAGCGAGCGGTGGTGATCTTGAGCGCGGTTTCCGACGACAGCTGACGCACGGTCTGCACCGAGCCCTTGCCGAAGGTCTGCGAGCCCATGATGATCGCGCGCTGGTGGTCTTGCAGCGCACCGGCGACGATCTCGCTGGCCGAGGCCGAGCCTTCGTTCACCAGCACCACCAGCGGCACCTTCTTCAGCGCCTCGGGCAGCTTGCGCAGCGGGTCGCTGCCGCCGCGGCGCAGGTAGTCGGACGGCCGGGCCTTGAATTCGGACTTCGACTCGGCGATCTGGCCGTTGGTGGTGACCACCGTGGCGTCGTTCGGCAAGAAGGCGGCCGATACGGCGACTGACGCCTCGAGCAAGCCGCCCGGGTCGTTGCGCAGGTCGAGCACCAGGCCCTTCAGGTTGGGCTCGGCCTTGTAGATCTCTTCGAGCTTGCGGGCGAAGTCGTCGACCGTGCGGTCCTGGAACTGGCTCACGCGCAGCCAAGCGTAGCCGGGCTCGACGACCTTGGAGCGCACGCTCTGCACGCGGATCTCTTCGCGTGTGATGGTGATCGGGAAGCTGCGGTTCTCGGTCTTGCGGAAGATCGTGAGTGCGACCTTGGTGTTGGGCTCGCCGCGCATGCGCTTGACGGCCTGGTCCATCGTGAGGCCCTTGACGGCGGTGTCGTCGATCTTGGTGATCAGGTCGCCGCTTTTCAGCCCGGCGCGGAAGGCGGGGGAGCCTTCGATCGGCGAGACCACCTTCACCAAGCCGTCTTCCATGCCGATCTCGATGCCGACACCGACGAACTTGCCGGTCGTGCCTTCACGGAATTCCTTGAAGGTCTTCTTGTCGAAATACTGGGAATGCGGGTCGAGCCCGGCCACCATGCCGCCGATGGCGTCGGTGATCAGCTTCTTTTCGTCGACCGGTTCGACATAGTCGGTCTTGACCATGCCGAAGACCGCCGCGAGCTGCTGCAGCTCTTCGAGCGGCAACTGCGTGGCCGGGTTGCGAGCAGTGGCTTGCAACTGCATCGTGGTCAGGGCGCCGGCAACGGCTCCCAAGGTGACCCAGCCTGCGACTTTGAGTTTGGCGCCCATATACAACCTGCTTCCTGCCTGAGACGGAGATTTCACGCGATTCCAGTATAAAACTGCGACCCCGCTTGGAGAGCCGCTTTAGCACTAAGTTTCAAGACTTTTCGTGACCTTGTGAGACAGCGTATCCCCTGTCGGCTCTGGGGGCTATGCCTCGGCGGCCATCTCGAAGCGGCCTCGCCCGGCGCGTTTGGCCTGGTAAAGCGCCCCGTCGGCCCGGCGCAGCAGCGTCTGCACCGTCTCTTTGCCGTTCATTGTCAGCGCCACGCCGACGCTGCCGCCGATGGACACCGTCTTGCCGTCGATCTGGAAGGGCGCGGCCAGCGCGCCGACGATCTTGCGGGCCACGGCCTGGGCGGCCTGTTCGTTCTTGACATCGGGCAGCAGCACGCTGAACTCGTCGCCGCCAAGCCGGGCCAGCACGTCCGACGGGCGCAGGGCCTGTTGCAGGCGCTGCGCCACCGCGGTGAGCAGGCTGTCGCCGGCGGCATGGCCGTGTTGGTCGTTGACGGGCTTGAAGCCGTCGAGGTCGATGCACAGCAGCGCCAGCAGGTGCCGTTCGCTCTGCGCACGCGCCAGGTCTTCGTGGATGCGCAGGTCGAACCCGGCCCGGTTCAGCGTGCCGGTCAGCACGTCGGTCTGCGACGCATCCAGCAGCTTTTGCTGTTGCACCCGGTGCACAGTGATGTCTTGCGCCAGGCCGACGAAGCCGGCCACGCGCCCGTTCGCACCGCGGAACGGGATGTAGCTGGTCTCAAGGAACACCGATTGACCCTGCAGGCTGCGCTCGGTCTCGAACATGGCGCGCCGGCCGGCCAGCGCAGCGTCGACGTGCAGGCGCCGATGCTCGTATTCCGCCTCGCCCAGGGCTTCGCGCATCGTCTTGCCGATCAGGCTGCCGTGGGTCTTCTCGACCATGTGGTCGAAGGCGTCGTTGGTGAACAGGTAGCGCTGCTGGTCGTCGATCACGGCCACGCTGGCGGGCAGGGTGGATGCGACGATGTTGAGGATCGACTCGCTGCGCTGCAGCTCCATGCGCGCCTGCAGCTCTTGCGTGATGTCGCGCATCACCACCGAAAACGCCTCGATCTGCTGCGCGTTGTCGCGGTGCACGATCAGCATCTCGCTCACGGCCACTTCGCGCCCCTGGGCGGCAAGCAGCGAGGTTTCGCCGACCCAGACGCCCTTGTCGAGGGCGGCGGGGAGAATCTCTTCGCGCACCTGCTCCACGCGGTGAACCGGTGTGAAGCTTTCGTAGCGCAGGTCGGCCAAGGGGGCGTCCGGCGCCAGGGCCAGCAGCGCCCGGCCGGCCGGGTTGAGGTACAGCAGGCCGCCGCGCGGCCCGACCTGGGCCACGACGTCGGTGCTCTTCTCGAAGATGGCGGTCAGCATGCGCTGCGCTTTTTCCTGCTGGATGCGGTCGGTGATGTCTTCCATCGAGCCGACCTGGCCGACCAGGCGGCCGTCCACCCGCAGCGCGGCGGTGTGCACCGACAGCACCGCATCGCGGCCACTGGGCTGACGGATCTTCAGCACCGCCTTGACGGGCCGCCCCTCGGCGACCGCGGTGCGCCAGGCCTGCGCCGCGGTCTCGCGCTGGTTCTCTTCGACCAGTGTGAGCCAGCCCCAGGCCATCTGATCGCGCGGCAGGCCGAGCTTTTGGAAGTAGGCGTCGTTGGCATAGGTCGTCTTGCCCTGGGTGTCGGTGCGAAACAGGCCCAGCGGGAACGCTTCGCCGAGCGCCGCGAACTCGGCCTGGCCACGGCGCGTGGCGTGCTGGCTGCGCATCAGCATCACCGAGAAGGCGAAGGCAAACACCGAGATGAAACCCATCACGGTGAGAAGAAGCCGCCGGCGGCTGTGAAAGTTGGCCATCGTCTCATTGAAACCCTGCGACACGAACACCGTCACGGGGTAGCGCCCCAGGCGTTCGTAGCTCACGAAGCGGTCGGCCGGACCATCGGTCAGCGAGCCGTCGTAGCTGAACGAACCGCGCGCCGCGCTGGCCGGCATCACAGGAAGCGGGGTGGTCTTGCGCAGGTCGCGGCCTATGAGCCCGTCGAGCATCGGTGTGCGCGCGATCATGATCGCGCCCGAGCTGATGAGGGCGATCGCCCCGGCGGGCTTGTCGCGAAGCTCTTCGTGCAGGGCGCTCAACCGGGCCACGTCGACCCAGGCCACGGTGCCCGCGATCTCGCCGACCTCGCGGCTGAGCCGGCGCGACATCGGCCACTGCCACGCTTGGCCCGGCGCGCTGCGCATCGGCGTGCCGACGTGAATGTCGCCCGGGCCGGACAAGGTGATGGCCGGCATGCCGGCGTGCCATGCGGAGGTGCCGGGCATGGCCACCGCCCGCCCGGAGGTCGACACGAAGCCCAGGCTCACCAGGCCGTCGGTGCTCTGGTTCAGGCGCGAAATCAGCCAGGTCAGCGCCGTGTCCTGCCGCGGGTCGCCCTGCGGATGAGCCTGCAGCCAGCGGTCCAGCACCTCGAGGTTGCCGTCGATGTTGTCGAGCAGCCCGCGGGTCTGCTGCACGACGGCGCTGTTGATCAGCCGCAGCTGCTTTTCGGTGTCGTCGGTGATGCGCTGCCGTTGGATGGATGCCGACACCAGCACGATGGCCCACAGCGTGGCCACCAGCACCGTCACCACGATGAGCGGGCCGAGCGCCTGGAGCCGGTGGCGCATGCGCCCCTTGTCGGCTGGCAGGGCGAGACTCACTTCTTCTGCGGGCGCTTTGCCACCGGTGCGGCGCCCTTGGGGGCTGCGCTCGGCTCCGGTGGGCGGTTGCCGCCCGACACCAGGCCGGGCGTGCCGATGCATTTGAGGTTCTTGGGCGCCATGGCATAGGTGCTGGTGCCGGCCACGCTTTGCTCGAGTGCCGCGGCCAGGATGGCCGACTTGGCCGTCTCGCAGGCCAGGCCCGAGTTGAACGTGGCGACGAGGTAGGGGTTCATGCCGTAGGCGGTGACGATGAACGCGAACAGGGAAACCAAGGCAAACCCTCCTGACGGGCGAGTGGGCCGCGGCCACCATGTGGGCCGCGGTATTCGCGCACCTTAGCCGATCAGCATACTGTTACAAGACGGAGATGAGAGGTGTCTCGCGCCTTGTTGTCGTGATCTGCCACCAGCCCGGCAGCAGCCGCAGCACCTTGGGCTGGGCGAAGCGGTCGTCGATGAGGCAGACCACCCCGCGGTCGGACGGGGTGCGGATCACCCGGCCAGCGGCCTGCACCACCTTCTGGATGCCGGGGTAGAGGTAGGCGTAGTCGTAGCCTGCACCGAAGCGCTCGCCCAGGCGCTGCTTCATCTGCTCGTTGACGGGGTTGAGCTGCGGCAGGCCCAGTGTGGCGATGAAGGCGCCGATCAACCGCCGGCCCGGCAGGTCGATGCCCTCGGCGAACGAGCCGCCCAGCACGGCGAAACCGATGCCTTCACCAGCGGCGTCAAAGCGCGCCAGGAACTGCTCGCGTGCGGCTTCGTCCATGCGGCGTGACTGCTCCCACACCGGCACCTGTGGGCAACGCTGCCTGAACAGCGCGACGGCCTTCTGCAGGTAGTCGAAGCTGCTGAAGAAGGCGAGGTAGTTGCCGGGCGCCTGCGCATACTGGCTTTGCATCAGGTCGACGATGGGTGCGAGCGAGGCATCGCGGTGCTGGTAGCGCGTCGAGATGTGGCTCATCAACTGCACCTTCAGCTGCTCGGGCACGAAGGGCGAGGGCACGTCGACCCAGGCGGTGTCGTCGGGCAGGCCCAGCGTGTCGGCATAGAAGCGCTGCGGGCTCAGCGTGGCCGAGAACAGCGCGACCGAGTGCGCCGCCTGCAGGCGCGGCTTCAGGTGCGGCGCCGGGATGACGTTGCGCAGGCACAGCAGCGCGCTGCGCTTGCCGTTGGCAGATGCGATGGTGATGTCGAACAGCGAGTTCGCGTCGAATAGCTCCATCACCCGCGAGAAGTGCAGCGCGTCGAAGTAAAAGCGCAGCAAGTCGCTGTCGACACCGGCCGGGTACTCGGCGAGGTGGTCGCCGATGGCGGTGATGGCCTGCTGCAACGCGGTGCTGAACTTGTCGGGCACGCCGGCCAGCACCTGATAGGGATCGAGCTGGTCCTTGCTCAGGGCATTCCAGCCGCGGTTCAGGCGATCGAGCGGCGCCTTCAAGGCCGGCGGCGCCGAGCGGCGCATGGCCTTGAAGGCGGCCTGGTCGAGCTCGGCCGAATACATCGTGCGTGCGCGCTCGACCAGGTTGTGCGCCTCGTCCACCAGCACGCTCACGCGCCACTGGTTGGCCTGCGCGAGACCGTGCAGCAGCGCGCTCAGGTCGAAGTAGTAGTTGTAGTCGCCGACGATCACGTCCGACCAGCGCACCAGCTCCTGGCTCAGGTAGTAAGGGCAGACGCCGTGCGCCAGCGCCACCTCGCGCAGGGCTGGCTTGTCGAGCTGGCGGTGTTCGACAGCCGCAGCGCGCGCGGCCGGCAGGCGGTCGTAGAAGCCTTTGGCCAGCGGGCACGATTCGCCATGGCAGGCCTTGTCGGGGTGCTCGCAGGCCTTGTCGCGCGCCACCAGCTCGAGCACGCGCAGGCGCAAGGCCGGCTCGCCGGCGCAGATGCGTTCGGTGGCATCGAGCGCCAGCGCGCGGCCCGAGCCTTTGGCGGTGAGGAAGAACACCTTGTCGAGCGCCTGGCCTGGCGCGGCCTTCAGCAAAGGGAAGAGCGTGCCGACGGTCTTGCCGATGCCGGTGGGCGCCTGCGCCATCAGGCAGCGGCCGTGGCCGGCCGATTTGTAGACGGCCTCGGCCAGCTCGCGCTGCCCGGTGCGAAACGACGGGTGGGGGAATCGCAGTGCACGCAGCGCATCGTCGCGCTGTGTGCGGTGCGCCAACTCCTGCCCGGCCCAGCGCAGGAAGCGCTCGCAGTGCAGCTCGAAATGCTGCTGCAGGCCGCTGGCCGTGTGCGTCTCGCACAGCACGGTCTCTTTCTGGCTCGCGACGTCGAAGTAGACGAGCGCGATGCGCATGTCGGCCAACGCGAGTTGGCGGCACAGCAGCCAGCCGTAGACCTTGGCCTGCGCCCAGTGCAGTGCGCGGTGGTTGTCGGGCAGGGCGCTCAGGTCGCCGCGGAAGGTTTTCACTTCTTCCAGCAGGTTCTGCACGCTGTCGTAGCCGTCGGCGCGGCCTCGCACGCTGAGATGCTTGTAGTCGCCGGTCAGGCTCAGCTCGGATTGGTACCGGCTGCTCTTGCGCCGCGCCGCCACCGTGGCGTGGCCGGCCTGACCCTCTTGGGCCGAGGGTGACGGCGTGAAACGCAGATCGAGGTCGCCGGTTTTCGCCGTGAACTCGCACAGCGCGCGAACGGCGATGGTGTACTTCAAGGCGTTGGCAGGGCCGCTTGCTTGCGCATCTTGTCGATCAGGTCTTGCGCCTTTTCAAGCTCGACATAGACCGACGCAAACAAGGCGCTCACGTCGGACAGTTTGGTGCGCGACACCCCTGGGGCGGGTGTAGTGATCAGGGCCGCGGTGATCGCGGCTGTGGGGCTGAGGAGGTCTTTGTTCACGGCGTGCTTTCGGGAGTGTGGGCCATGGTACGTCGGCTAGCATCGACGCGGTGCCCGGATGAGCGCCATCAATGCGCGACGCCGTTTGCGCACGGCTGTCCATTCGGCCTGCCGCGCTGTCGCAAGGGGAGCCTCACCCGGCGCGACATGTGACCGGACGAAAAAGGCGTTTTTCTTCTGCCGGGCGACTGATAAAACACGTACCGCCGTGCCATCGTGCTGTCGGGTGAATCGGCGCAAAAAACGCTTCTTCACATCTTCATCACCGCTACACTAGGAAAATGGGAATATTTTCCATACGATGATGAAACCCTGCGGATGGAATGCCGTTTCCCCTTCATGGATCACTGCAAATGAGCGCGGTACCGAACACACCAGGTCTGACCTCCGATGAGCGCGCGCCACGTGCGGCCAGCGACGCCTGGCTCTATGCTGTCCTGATCGGCCTCACGCTGGGTGCGTGGTGGTTCAGCCGGCAGCATTACTTCGAAGCCGGCGACCGGGTCGGCTACTGGCTGGGCGTGGCCGGCGGCGTGATGATGCTGCTGTTGTTCAGCTACCCCTTGCGCAAGCATTTCCGCTTCATGCACCGGCTGGGCAAGGTGAAGTGGTGGTTCCTCGTGCACATGACGCTGGGCGTCGGCGGGCCGATGCTGATCCTGGTGCACTCCACTTTTCACGTGGGTTCTCTCAATGCGGCCGTGGCCTTGTACAGCATGATCATCGTGGCCTTGAGCGGCGTCGTCGGGCGTTTCATCTACGTGCGCGTGCACCGCGGCCTGCACGGCGAGCGGACCACGCTGCGCGAGTTGCAGGTGCGCGCCGGCATGGACCAGAGCGAGACGCGCTCACGCCTGAGCTTCGTGCCGGAAGTCGAGGCCCGTCTGCAGGCCTTCGAAGAGCGTGAGCTGAATGCGAAGCCGGGCTGGCTGGTGTTTGCGCGCCAGCTCGCGGTGCTGCCGCTGCAGCAGTGGTTGCTGTATCGCGCTTGCGTGGCCCAGCTGCACAAGCCGCTCCAGCGCATCGGTCGCCATCGCGGCTGGGATGCCGATGACGTGGCCAAGCGCGAGCGGCTGGCCCGCAAGCTGATCCGGCGTTACCTGGCCAATGTGGTGCGGGTGGCGCAGTTCACGGCCTATGAGCGGGTGTTTGCGCTGTGGCACGTGGTGCACGTGCCGTTTGTCTACATCCTCGTCATTTGCGCGGTGGCGCATGTGGTGGCCGTACACGCCTACTGAGAGCTGAGGCCTTGAGACCATGGGTCAGCCCAACGCAAAGAATCGGCCGAGCTCTGCTTGCGCTGCTGATGCTGTGCTCGGCCGGTGCCGCGCTGGCCCAGGGCATCGAGTCGGTGCTGGCCCCCGGCAAGCTGTCGAAAGCCCACGTGAAGTGGGAAGACGAATGCAAGCAGTGCCACGTCAAGTTCGACCGCACTGCGCAAGATCGGCTTTGTGTGGAATGCCATAGCAAAACCGTCGGTGCCGACCTGCGAGACAAGGTGGGCTACCACGGGCGCATGACGGCGCAAACCTGCCGCACGTGCCACACCGAGCACAAGGGCCGCGACCTCGACCTGGCTGCGTTCGACAAGCAGCGTTTCGACCACGCGGTGACCGACTTCGCCTTGCGCGGCGGACACCAGAAAGCCGAGTGCGCCAAGTGCCACGAGCCTGCGCGCAAGTACCGCGAGGCACCGCACGATTGCTACGCCTGCCACAAAAAAGACGACGTGCACAAGGCCAGCCTCGGCCCCAAATGCGCCGACTGCCACACCGAGAACAGCTGGAAAGAGGCCAAGTTCGACCACAACAAGACGCGCTTCCCGCTGCTCGACAAGCACGCCGACGTCAAATGCGCCGACTGCCACAAGGACAAGAACTACCGCGAGACGCCGCACGCCTGCTACGCGTGCCA
>Ga0302256_10000354_pt1 | contig 10421 bp, 8 predicted proteins | sample I_Fen_E3_4_FD_194571 | JGI IMG/M metagenome (GOLD analysis project Ga0302256, IMG submission 194571) | Peat permafrost microbial communities from Stordalen Mire near Abisko, Sweden - I_Fen_E3_4 | ecosystem: Environmental > Terrestrial > Soil > Wetlands > Permafrost | place: Sweden: Abisko...
CCGTGCTACTGCGGCCTGCGGTGGCCGGGGCGGCCAGGTCGGTAAATACCTTCTGGACGATGCGGCGGCCCCCTGGATCCGTGCCGGAGAATCCGAGATATCTAGTGGTGGATAGCGCACCGGTGATGCCGGCAGGGGTGGTCATGCCGGACTGAACGGGGCGCTCGAAGCCGTCATAACCGGTGGTGTGCTGGGTACCGTTCGGATCGGTGATGGTGAACCAACCCACCCCCCACGACCTACCCCAGTTGATCACCCATCGAACCGGCAAGAATAGTTGTCGCTAGCCGGCAAAAGTAGTTGACGCCAATCACGGGATGAGCTTCGCATTGATCAGCCACCTCGATGAGCACGTGGCCGGCGATGCCGCGCGCAGTAAGGGAGACGTGGCCGCCGGAATGCGTAAACTTGAATGCGTTCTGCAACAAGTTGGCGATCGCGTATGACAGCATCTGCCGATCCGTTACGGTCGACAGCGTCGACAGCCCAGGCTCGACCGACATCGTGAACGCGACGTCTCGGGAGTTCCCGTAGAGCTGTGCGGCGATGCGTACCTCCTCTAAAGCGAAGCTCAGAACCGTGATGGGGTCGTACGACCGCAGTCCTGCGCCCCAGCGCGGCGATCGCGGCAGGGCCGCGACGATGGCGATCGCCGGTCAGCCGCGGGCCTCGACGTCGCGGCCGAGCTCGCTCGCGCACCAGGTCGCCAGCGAGCAGGCTCGCATCGCCCGGCACCGGGTCGCCGAGCGGGCTCGCATCACCGGCTCGCATCACCGGCACCGGCACACGCGCCGCGACTGAATCCGATTGGATTACCCAAGGTTATCAATGCATTTTTGACATAATCTATGTTCTCCAACGTAACTATCTGTCTGAACCGAAGCAGCTACGCCGTCGCCGAGGCGCACGCGCCGGCGATCGGGATCCGGAGGACGAAGGTCGTGCCGCGGCCGGGCTCGGTCTCGAACCACAGCTTGCCGCGGTGCTTGTCGACGATGACCGAGTGCGCGATCGACAGGCCCTGGCCGGTGCCCTTGCCGACCTCCTTCGTCGTGAAGAATGGGTCGAACACGCGGGTGCGGATGGCCTCGCGGATCCCGGTGCCGGTGTCACGGATCGACACTACGGCGTCGTCGCCATCGCGGCGCGTGCGCACCTCGATCGTCCCGCGCGCGTCGGAGCCCGCCACGACGTCGCCGATCGCGTGCGCGGCGTTGATCACGATGTTGAGCACGGCCTGATTGAGCTCGCTGATGAAGCACGATACCGGCGGCAGATCGGGCGCGAAGTCGGTGACCAGATCGGCCACGAACTTGTACTCGTTACGCGCGACGATCAGCGTCGCCTCGACCGCGCGGTTGAGATCGGTGCCCGTCATCCCCTCCGAATCGGGGTGCGCGAACACCTTCATCGAGCGGACGATCGTCGCCACCCGCCGGAGCCCGTCCTGCGCGTGGTCAAGTGCCTTCGGGATCTCGGCGGTCAGGTACGCCAGATCGAAGTCGGGCCCAGCAGGCTCGACTTCGATCGCGCGGCGCGCGAGCACGAGGAGATCGTCGACCGCGTCGCGGATGAAATGCAAGCTGTCGCCGACGAACTGGACCGGTGTGTTGATCTCGTGAGCGACGCCGGCCGCGAGTCGACCGACCGACTCGAGCTTCTGCGCCTGGACGAGCTCGGCCTCGAGCCGCATCCGGCGTGTCATCTCGCGCTGCAGATCGACGAGCGCGAGCTCGGCGCGCGTGCGCTGCTCGCGCGCTTCATCGCGCTGCCGGGTCGCATCGACGAGCGAAAGGCCGAGCTGCACGGCGACGATCGACAGGATCGCGTCGGTGAGCATGAGGCCAACCGCGTCGCGGATCGCGGATGCCTGGAGGCCGCCGACCACCAGGATGCCCAGCGAGTACACCACCGCGACGGACATGCTGCGGAACAGCTTTCGCGTGCCGATGCCCACCGACAGACACACGGCCAACGACAACATCAACCCGGGAAGCCACAGGTGCCTCAGCACGCCTACCGAGCCGCTCGCGTAGATGTATGTCGCCAGCGGAGCGCAGACGAACCCGCGTACGAGATCGGCTTGCACGCGATCGCGGTGCTTGGTGACGAGGCTCCACGTGATGTTGGCCGCCGGTACTGCCCACAGGGCGACGACCAGCCCGCAGCCCTCCACGCCGGCGAGCCACTGCGAGGTCGCGAACATCGCCAGCAGGATGCTCGTCGAGCCGAACACCACGTCGCACGCGCGAATCAGGTGCGTCAAGGTGCGATGAGTATCGCGAGCGCTCACGTCACAGACGAATCGACCAAATCCGGAGACCATCGAGGTCCGACCTTCGGCGGGCCCCAGGTCAAGAGCGCGCGCAGCAGCGTGTCGCGCAAGGTCGCGACGTCCTCGGCGAGATACCACCGGTCGGCGACCGGGTAGCGCGTCGTGTGGTCGATGAACGCGCCGAGCTTGGCGGTCGTCGCGTGGCCGGCGGGCGCGAGAACCTTCGGCCCGTGGTGGTAGTCGCCGATCCAGAGATCGACAAAGCTGTCGAACCGCATCTGATGGTGGGCTTCGCACCGAGGACGACGAGCTGGCGTCGCGAGGCACCACGCCGCCGCAGGTGCCGATCGATCTCGCCGAAGAAGACCCACTGGGGGTGGGGCGTGAAGCTGCGGCTCGACGATCTCGAAGGCGTCAAGATCTCGAAGTGATCCGCCCGCTCGCGCCGCGGTCGCTTCTTCAGCGAGCTGTTCGCAGCTGATCCTTCAACGCTCGCCAGAAGTGCCCCGGGTGTGCTCGCGAAAATGACCCAAGCTACCGTTCCGGATCCGCGATCGTGTTTGCTGAACAGGGAGCATTGGAGGTGCCCCCGGCGCACTGGAGGCGTGGCGGCTCGGGACACCCCCCGTGACAACTCGGCACACAGCGATGCTGGTCGTCTCGTGATCTGAGTCGTCTCGGCGGAGGGCGGCTGCAAGCCGCCCATAGTTGCCGCTCGAGCCGCAGCTCGGCCGGAGTCAAGGCCGCGAAGCGCCGAGTCTGCGAGGGCAGCCTTGACGCCCAGGCCGAGCGAAGGCTCTCTGCTCCGCGCAGCCAGCAGGCGACGCACCGGTGTGGGCTTCGCCTGCGGCGCTCGTGAACTGCGCGTCGTCGCAGGATGGCGCCCATCGGCATCGGCGTCGCTCGCACCTAGCACCGAGCCGAGCACCGAAGCCTGCTGCGCTGGCGATCGCGCCGGGGTGGAGCACGTGAAGCACGTGAACGGCAACGCCGGCGCAGGCGACGCGATCGCGACACCACACCAGTACCTGCTGCCCGTAGCCGCGCCGCCGGGCGATCGATGGCGGGGGCGCCGTGGTCAGAGGCTGTCGGTGGTCAGGCTTGCCGAGCGTGAAGCTTAATTATATCAATTATATGGGATGGCGACGAGCTGCGTACATGCAAAGGGCACGGACATCGCCGGCCGATCCGACGCTCAGCTCCGCTGTTCGCGGCCCCCGGCACGCACGCGCGCGAGCGCGACTGGTCGCGATCCCGGTGCTGGTCGCGACGCCATGCCCCCCCCCTTTGGCGGCGGCTTACGGGTGATCCAATCGAGGTAGGATCGAGATCCACCCATCGTGCTGGGCGAGCCAGCCGGCGGCGGCGGGATATTGATCCAGCGCGGCTCGGATGGTCGTGTCGAGGCCAGCAGGTGCCGCGAGCGCGATGCCTGCCACGTGCTGGCGAAGCTCAGGCGCGCGGCGGGGACGGCGCGTGCGAAGCGACCGGGCCCTGGCTCAGGTCGCCGACGTGCGCGAGGCAGCGCGGGTCTTGGCCACGTGCTGGCGCCAGCTCGGGCCGGTGATGTCGATGCGGATGGCGTGCATCGCAAGGCGGTCGAGGATCGCCGCGGTCAAGGTGGCGTCGCCGAGGTAGCGCCCCCAATCGCTGAGCGCGATGTTCGAGGTGACCGCGGTGGACACGTGCCCGTGCCTGCGATCGAGCAGGTTGTACAGGGTGTGCGCGGCGGTGGGTTCATCGGCCCGCTGCTTGACCTGGCCCAGGCCCACGTCGTCGATGATCAAGAACGCCGGGCGCGCCCAGCCCTTGAGGCGGCGGGCGTAGGTACCATCGGCGAGGCCGGCATGGAGGTCGTCGACGAGGTCGACGCAGCGTGCGTAGCGCAGCTGGAGCCCCTGCTCGCATGCTCGCAAGCCGAACGCCTTGAGGATGTGGCTCTTGCCGGTGCCGTTGTCGCCGGTGATCACGAGGTCGTCGTGGCGGCGCACGAAGTCGAGGCGTGCGAGCTCGAGCACGAGGGCCTTGTCAAGGGTGGGCTGGAAGTCCCAGTCGAACGCCTCGAGAGACTTGCGCTCGACGAGCCCGCTGGTGTCGATGCGCCGGATGATGCGCTGCTCGAGCTTGTGAGCGGCCTCGAGGCCGAGGATATGCTCGATGAGCGCGGTGGCGCCCGGGCGCTCGTGAGCGGCCCACGCGAGCAGCTCGTCGAGCTGGTCGAGCGTGCGGGTCAGTCCGAGGAAGTCGAGGTGTCGTCGCAGTCGGGCGACGAGGGGGTCGTCGTCGCTGCGTCCGCGGTCTCGCTGCTTGGGTTTGGCTGGGTCGCTTCGCTTGGCCATGCTGGGGTCTCCTCGATGCGTGACCGCGACGCGGTAGTGAGCGGGAGGCGGTCGTACTCGGTGAGGTCACGTGGCACCGTGCGCACGTGACCGAACGTTTCTTCGAGCCGTCGTGCGGTGTCCTCGGCGACGTACTCGTCGAGCGTGCGCGGCAGGGCGCGCGCCGCGAGGATGCGTTCGACGGTGGCGTGGTCGCGCGCGCCGAACGCCGCGGCGTGGCCGAGCGCGCGATCGATCTCGTCGGTAGCGTAGCGCGCGCGCAGGAGCAAGATCTGGCGCGCCTGGGCGCTCCAGACGCGTGGCGGCCCGAGGCTCATCAGGCGAAAGAACTCGGCGGCGTGCTCGCCCATGTTGTCGAACGCGATGTGGAGCTGGTCGAGGTCGACGGGGCTCCGTCGTTGCGGCGCGGGGTGTAGCCCGGCGGGGTCGAGCCGCAGGCCGGCACCGCGCGGGCCGAGCTCGTGGCGCGCGACGCACCGCAGGTCGGCGGCGTACACGAACAGCTCATGCTGGGTGATGCGCACAGGCAGGATGTCAGTGACGTGGTCGTAAGGGACGGCGTAGTAGTTGCCAGCCCACGCGACGAAGCCGTCGATGCCGCACACGCGGTAGACCACGCGCGCGGTGTCGTACGGACGTCGAGGGAGCGAGACCAGGTGGTCGCGCTCCGCTGCGAAACGGTCGAGCGCGGTGCGCTTGTGGAGCTTGCGGTGGTCGACGATGTGCTCGAGCCAGTGCGCGAGCTGGGCGCGCATGTCCTCGAGGTCACGGAACTCGCGGCCGTTGAGGAATGACCGCTCGACTTCCCAGAACGAGCGCTCGGTCCGCGGCTTGTCGTTGGGGTGGCCGCGCCGAACCGCCAGCGGCCGGAACTCGTAGTGGCTCGAGAACGCGAGGAAGCGCGGATTGTAGATTGGCTGATTGCACTCCCATCGCAACACGACTGGCTTCTGGCTGTCGTACTTGCACTCATGCGCACAGCCGTCCAGTCGCGCGAACGCCCGGTCGTGGCCGTCCATCAGTGCGTGCAGGTCATTGCTCTCGTAGAGCCCGAAGTACTTCCGCTTGCTGACGACGAGTACGTACGACAGCGCCTGGATGACCGCCGTCTTGCCGGTCGTGAACGTGATCTCGTAGGGCGACCAGTCGCTCTCGGACATCTTGCCCGGCCCGTAGTCCGGCGTCGTCAGGCTCGGCGACGGCTTTGGCGGTGGGCGCATGGAGCGCACGACCCGCTTCACCCGGGTGTAGCCACCATCGAAGCCCTCGTCGCGCAGGGTCTCGAACACGCGCTGCGCGGTGATGTCGGCGTACTTCGCCATCAGCTCGGCGACCCGCGGCCGCCAGGCGTCGATCTTGGACGCGCGCGGCGCGCGGGTCGGTCGCGGCGCGATCGCCACGTGCTCGGTGTCGCGGTCGTGCGCGTGCGCCGCGAGCAGCGCGCGCACGGTGTTGCGGCTGATGCCGAGCGCGCGGGCGATTGCGCGCCGCGCCTCGCCCTGCTTCGCGAGCAACGCGACCTGGTGCGCGAGCTCCTCGCGGCTGCGCCACGTCGAGGTCAAGCGGCCGCCGCCTGGCGTGTGACCGTGGCGATGACCCCATCGAGCGCGCGCAGCACGGGCGACAGGTGCACGAGCGCGTCGCGAATCAGCTCGGCGGTCCCGGTCGAGAACGCCTCGAGCGGTGTCGCCAAAAGGCGCGCCTCGAGCCGCGCCGCGATGTCGCGCACCCGCACGATGTCGACGCTCATCCAGTCGGCCTCGCTGCGCACCGCGCGCGACGGAGGCGGCCCGGGCGGCGTGGTGGTCGCGGGGCCATCGAGCCGGTGCGCGAGTAGCGCCGTGCGCGCGGCGTCGTCCGGCAGCCCCAGCGCGTCCTCGACCAGGAGCTCGGTCTGCCGGACCGTCAAGCCGCGGCGCACCACCACCGCGCTGGCCGCCTGCTGGTTGCCGCGCGGCAACCGGCTCACCGCGACCGCCGCGCGCGGCGCGATCAGCCCGAGTCGCACGTCAGTCTGCACCAGCGGATCGAGCGCCTCGACCAGCATCAGGCGGCGCCACACCCAGCTCTTGTGGCGATTCATCCGCCGCGCGATCTCGGGCTGCCGCAGGTGATCCTCGCGGTACAGCGAGCGCACCAGCCACGCCTCCTCGAGCTCGGTGAGCCCGCGCCGATCGTGCAACTCGCGGACGCGCAACTTCGCGTCGACCGCCGACACCTCGTCGATCCTCGCGAGCAGCGTCGACCAGCCGAGCGCGCGCGCCGCGCGCACCCTCTTGAACCCGTCGATAATTTCTAGCCCGCTGTGCTCGGCGAACAGTGTCACTGCGGCGAGCTGCCCGTGCTCCTCGAGCGAGCGGCGCACCGTCGTGAGCGCCGCTGCATCGCACAGACGCAGCGCCGAGAGCCGCTCACCTAGGCGCGCGATCTCGACCATGCGGGTCGCGGTGTGAGCTTCGTGCATGACAGCACTTCAAGCACCGCCCGGGCTGCCCAGTCCAGGGTCAGGCGTGACGCCACCGCCAGGATCTCGGCCGAATCCTTCGTCATGGGAGGCACTTGCGCGTCGAGGGTCAGGTGTGACAGCCGCCGTGCCTTCGCCAGCTTTCGGCACGTAACGTCGCACAGCTCCTCGTAGATCACGTGTGAGGGTGGCGTGTGACCGCGCGAGCGCTCGATCCACGAATTTACCCATTTCCTCCTGTGATAGCCGAGGCTTGCAAGCCGAGGGTGGCGCGTGACATCCGGACGCCTCGCGCTGGCTTCTGCTCGCTCGCTGGCGATCGCACTCGCCGGCACACGCGTCGAGCCGGTCACCGCGGCGGCGAACACGCGCCAGCTTCCGATCACGCACGGCGCGGCATGCGTGCGTAGTTCACTGATGGCGATCACCGAAACCAGCGCATCGCGATCACCGAAACCGCCGATGGCGATCGCGGGAGCGGCGGAGACGGTGATCAGTGGTTACTCGTCTTTTTTTGCTCCTCGGGCTTGCGTTTCGATGGCCCTTTTAGCACGAGCCGATGGGCGTTGTGGATGAGGCGATCGCAGATCGCGTCCGCGTGTGTCGGCTCCGCGATGTGCTCGTGCCAGCGGTTCGGCGGCAGCTGGCTGGTCACGATGGTCGAGCGCGTGCCGTACCGATCCTCGAGCACCTCGAGCAGATCTCGCCGCTCGCTGTCAGTGACCGGTGCGATCGCCCAGTCGTCGAGCACGAGCACGTCAGCGCGCGCGAGCTTGGCGAGCAAACGCGGATAGGTGCCGTCGGCGCGTGCGAGCGCGAGCTCGGAGAACAGCCGCGATGCGCGGCGGTAGATCGCGCGATAGCCCTTGCGGCACGCCTGCTGCGCGAGCGCGCACCCGATGTACGTCTTGCCGGTCCCGGTCGCGCCGGTGACGAGCACGTTGTGGTGCTCGGCGACCCAGCGGCACATGGCGAGCTGCCGAAGCTGCGCGCGATCGAGCTCGCGCTTGGGCGAGTACTCGATGTCTTCGAGGCACGCGCTCGACAGCTTGAGCTTGGCATCGCGCAGCGCGGCCTTGAGCCGCTTGGTCTCGCGGTGTAGCGACTCGGCGTCGACGAGCATCGCGAAGCGTTCGTCGAACGACAAGCCCGCGATGTCGGGCTTGCCTTGCTGCTCGTTCCAGGCGGTGGCCATCGCGTCCAGCCCCATGGCCCTGAGCTTCTCGGTGGTCGGTTCTCTCAACATGTTCTTGGTAGCTCCTGCGTTCGTGTTGGGATGCACATTGTCCGAAGTCCGGACAATGCTCAGTGGTAGTAGTCCGCGCCGCGGATGTTCTCGTGGTCGAGCGGCTGCGTTTCGCCGCTCGCTGTCGTGACCGCCAACGGCTGCCGGTCGAGGCCGTTGCGCAAGATCGACTCGACGTTCAGGTACGAGCGCGCGCCCGCGACGAGCGCGCGTTCGCAGGCGGCTTCGATTCGTTCGGGCGTGTAGCGCTTGACCAAGCTCTTGATCCCGACGCACGAGCGGTAGCCGTGCTCGGGATGACGACGCTCGTCGAGGATCGCGCGCACGAGCGCGGATGTGCACGGCCCGACAAGCTTCGCCCACCCCTCGATCTCGGCGACCGATGCCTCGGCGTGTTTGCGATGCGACGCCGGCATGTGCTCGGTGAGCGTCGTGGTGCCCCCGCGCTCGAAGCTCCGCACGTGCGAGGCGACGCGTGTCGTGTTCAGGAAGATCTCGACGGTCGAGGCGCTTCGTCGGCTCTCGACGTGCTCGCCGACGAGCGTGTATGGCACCGAGTAGTGGTGGCCGTCGACGCACACGTGGTAGTCGAGCCCGACCGTGGCGTACGACCAGTCGCCGTGCGCGAACGGGTCACTGCGCAGCGGCGCGAGCGCGTGCCGATCGAGCTCATCGAACAGCTGGCGTCGGCTCTTGCCGTAGCGCTTCATCGCGCGGCTGTTGAGGTCGACGAGCAGCAACGCGATCTGCTCATTCAGCTCGGCGATCGAGAAGCAGGTGACGTTGCGCAGCCGCGCCAGGATCCAGCGCTGCGCGATCAGCACGCCGCCCTCGACCTTCGCCTTGTCGCGCGGCTTGCCGGGCCGCGCCGGCAAGATCGTCGTCGCGTAGTGCTGCGACCATTCCTCGTACGTGCGCTGAATCGCCGGATCGAACCGACTCGCGATCGCGACGCCCGACTTCAGCTGGTCCGGAACGAACGCGCGTGGCACGCCGCCGAGGTACGAGACCAGCCGTACGTGGCTGGCGATCCAGTCCGCCGACTGCTGTGTCGCTGTGGCCTCCGCGTACGTGAAGTTCGACGCGCCCATCACCGCGACGAACAGCTCGACCTCGACGCGCTCCCCGGTGGTCGGGTCGACGATCGACAGCTTCTTGCCGGAGTAGTCGACGAAGCACTTCTCGCCGGCCTTGTGGACCTGGCGCATCACGACGTTCAGCCGCTGCGCCCACTCATTGTAGAACGCCACGTACTGCGTGTAGCCGTAGCCGTTGGGACACGCGTGCAGGTACTCCTCGTGGAGCAGCCGCAGCGTGACGCCGTGGCGGCGCAGCTCGAGGTGGATCTGCGCCGGGTCTGGCTTGAACTTCGGAGTCGACGGCGTGGATGACGCCGTCGACGGCGTGGGCGCTCGGTACAGCTTGCGGTCGAGCTCGTCGTCGCTGAGCGCGTCGACCGCCTCCCAGCTCTCGAGACCCGCCGCGCCGGCCCGCTTCGCCACGTCGCTCGGCGTGCCGGCGCCGATCGCCAAGGCGCGCGCGATCTCGCGGTGGGTGCGCCCCTGCTGCCATTTCAGTCGAAGAATCTCTCGGGTCTTGCGCATGGACAGTCGCTCCGTTGGCATCGCGCTCCTTCAGGAGCGCTTGGAGGCACCGTCCTCGCCGCATCGCCCAGCCGGCGCTCACCTGAGCGTCAAGCCTGGAGGACCCTCTGATCAGCTCAGGGGGATCGCCCCGATTGGCCGGACCATCGATCGCGATGAACCGGTTTCGGTGATCGCCATCGATCGTTTTCGGTGATCGCGATGGACCGTTTTCGGTGATCGCGATCGAGTGAATTTCGCAAGGCTCCTCCTCGACGATAACGACCTTGGAGGCCAGGAGTTGATTGCTCATCAGGTTCCCTTCGTCGCCGCGGCGGGCGCCGAGCTCGTGGTGGGTGCGGCCGTGGTGTTCGCGCGCGGCGTTGTCGGCGAGCTCGGCGCCGCCGCGGTTGGCGAGCTCGGCGACGCGGGCGCCGGGGCGATCGGCGCTAGGGCGGCCGGCACATCCGCGGCGTCGGGCGTCTGCTCGACCACGCGCAAGTACCCGCGCGCG
>Ga0302256_10000358_pt1 | contig 10337 bp, 9 predicted proteins | sample I_Fen_E3_4_FD_194571 | JGI IMG/M metagenome (GOLD analysis project Ga0302256, IMG submission 194571) | Peat permafrost microbial communities from Stordalen Mire near Abisko, Sweden - I_Fen_E3_4 | ecosystem: Environmental > Terrestrial > Soil > Wetlands > Permafrost | place: Sweden: Abisko...
CTCATCAAGTACTCGTACAAGATCGAGGTGGTCGAGCTGCCGAGCTGGGACGCGCTGCAGAAGCTCGCGATGAACCACGGCGCGGGTTCGGGCGCCGCGGCGACCGGCTCGGGATCCACGGGCGCCGGCAAGGCGCTGGGCTCGGCGGGCACCGCCAGCCTCGATCCGGGCGTCGGCGCCGGGTCCCAGGACAGCAGCTTCGCCAACAGCACGCTGGGCGGCATGCTCGCGCAGTTCGGCGCGTTCGCCGGCGCCGGCGGCGGCAGCGGCAGCGGCAAGGGCAGCGCCGACGTCAACGACTTCGCCGGCGGCGCGTTCGTCCAGAGCCAGTACACGATGTTCCAGCAGATCTTGAAGTCGTCGCTCCGCAAGGTCTCGCTGACCCTCAAGTGGCAGGTCATGGGCAGCGACCGCGACATGAAGGTCGTCGCGTTCTTCACCGACGCCGCCAGCATGGACAAGGTGATAAACGGCATGGGATCGCAGGATCTCGACGACGCCAACGCCGCCAAGGGCAGCGGTAGCGGCAGCAGCGGCGGCAGTGGCAGCGGCAGCGGCAATTCCCACCCGGGGAAACCATGACGCCCACGCCGCGGAGGCGGGCGGGCCAGGCAGGCATGACCCTGCTCGAGATCATGATCGCGATCGCGATCCTGGCCGTGATGATGTCGCTGGCCTGGAAGACGATCGCCAATACCAGCGAGAGCAAGAAGGTCTTCGAGCGCTACGAGGAGCGCAACCACGAGCTGCGCATGGCGCTCGGCCAGATCGTCCGCGACTTCGAGGCGATCTACCTGTCGCGCAACGAGGACGCCAGCGCGGTCAACCCGCGCACGATGCTGATCGCCAAGTCGAGCTTCCGGTTGCCCGACGTCCGGTTCTCGACCCTGGGCCACCGCGTGCTGTGGGCCGACGCCAACGAGTCCGACCAGACGGTGATCCAGTACCTGTCGCACGACGATCCCGAGCATTCGGGCGTGGTCGACTGGATCCGCCGCGAGCAGCGCCGGCCGTCCAACGAGCTGCCGGCCTCCGAGCCCGCCGAGTACGACGTGCTGGTCCACGACATCGTCGCGGCCAAGGTCGAGTTCTTCAACTGGAAGACCACCGAGTGGCAAGACACCTGGGACACGACCCAGGTCGACGGCCAGAAGGGCTACTTGCCGAGCCGGGTGCGCATCACCCTCACGACCAAGACGCCCGACGGCAAGGACACCAAGATCATGAGCGAGGCGCGGATCTGGATGCAGGAACCGCTGAACTTCACACAATGAGCCAACCCACGCCACATCGTCCGCCGGGGCGCGCCGCGGCCCTGGTTCGCGACTTCTTCTTGCGCGAGCGCACGCTCGGCGCGCGCGCGGCATCGTCCCATCGCCGCCGGCAGAACCGGCAGCGCGGCGTCGCGCTGATCGCCGTGATGATCGCGATCGCGATCACGCTGGTGATCTCCAACGAGTTCGGCACGTCGACCAACGGCGACCTGATGGCGGCCGCCAACTACCGCGATCAGATGCGCGCCCACTTCCTCGCGCGCTCGGCGGCGAGCCTGTCCGAGCTGGTGATCCGCGTCCAGCAGCGGATCGACAACGTCCAGCAGCTGCGCGACGCCGGGATCCGGATCACCGACTTCGCCGACCAGGTGCTGCTCGCGTTCTGCGGCAGCCCCGAGGAGGTCCAGGCGGCGGTCGGGCTGTCATCGAGCGATGCCAAGGGCCTGGGCGCCGACGTGGGGACCTGCGGCATCGTCGGTCAGATCACGACCGAGGACGACAAGCTCAACCTCAACTGCGCGAACAGCACCGTGGGCTGGCAGCAGCTCAAGAGCACGCTCGACGCGCTGATCTACTTCCCGGCCTACGACCCGGTGTTCGAGGAGGCCGACGCCGAGAACTACCGGCGCGATCGCGCGACCCAGTCGGCCGCGATCATCGACTACATCGACTCCAACTCGTCCCACCTGCGCGATATCGGTACGTCCGAGCAGTACGGCTACGAGAGCCTCAAGGATCCGTACAAGGCCAAGAACAACTACATCGACACGGTCAGCGAGGCCCGGCTGATCCGCGGCGTCGACGACCGGTTCTGGACGCTGTTCGGGCCGGCGTTCACGGCGTACGGCGGCTGCAAGACCAACCTCAGCTCGCTGTCGAACCCGCAGCTGATCGCCGCGGTGCTCTACCTGGCGGCCAAGAACGCCAACGATCCGGTGCTCCAGGATCCGGTCCGGCTGTTCGCGCTCGCCGGGCTGGTCGCCAAGGCCCACCAGTTCGGCGAGACGTTCGCCAAGCTCGACGACTTCGTGAGCTTCGTGAAGGACCCGGACGCGGCGGTCGGATCGCTCGCCACGCAGGCCGGCACGGTCGCCGGGGCGGCGGCGCAGAGCGCCAAGGCCAACGGCTCGCTGACCGGCGGCGCCAAGCTCGGCCTCGAGCTCGACCTCGCCAAGCTGCGCACGATCGCGTCGGTCGGGCCGCGGCGGACCTACCGCGTCGAGGCGTGGGGCGAGATCGAGCGCAAGCAGAAGATGGCGGATGGTTCGCCGGTATTTCCACCGATCCGCTCGACGATCACCGGCGTGTGGGACACGAAGGTCGTCCCGCAAAACGTCCGCAAGCCCCCCGTGCCCAAGGGCGCGTGGGTATTCCTGAGGGAAGACTGAACATGGCGAGTCGTGCATTCGCGGTCGATCTCGGCGCATGGAGTGTCAAGCTGGCGGTCGCCAGCCCCGGGCTCCGCGGCGCCACGCTGCTCAACGTCGTCGAGCGACTGGTCCCGGCCGGCGACGAGCCGCTGGACACCCGCGTCAAGGGGGTGCTCGCCCAGCTGGTCGCGGAGCTGCGGCTGCGCGACGACGCGGGCTACGTCGGGGTGTACGGCGACCAGGTGTTTACCCACGTGCTCGAGTTCGGGTTCAAGAACCTGCGGCGCGCCGAGCTCGACCGGGCGGTCGGCGGCGAGCTCGAGAGCGTCGTGCCGGTCGACCTCGAGGACATGGTCTACACGTTCGAGCCGCTGCCGCCGGTGATCGCCGCGCCCGCGGTCGGTCCGCACGTGGGCGGGCCGACCGGGCTCCCCGAGGTCACGCGCGGCCGGCTCGCGCCGCCGACCGAGGGCATGCGCGTCCTGACCTACGCGATGCACCGCGAGCGCGCCGAGCACCTGATCGCGCTCGGCCAGGCCTGCGGGTTCGACCCGCGCGGCATCCTCGCGGCCGGCGGCGCCGCGATCCGCCTGGTCGGCCACACGCCGTCCTTGGCGCGCGCCCGGGCCGACGGCGCGGTCGCGGTGATCGACATCGGTCACGAGCGGACCGACGTCGTCGTGGTCGCCGCCGGCAAGGCGGTGTTCAGCCGCAGCTTCGCGCGCGCCGGCAAGCAGGTGACCGAGGCGATCGCCCGGCACTGGAACCTGGGCTGGGCCGACGCCGAGCGCGCCAAGCACAGCGACGGGTTCATCGCGTCGACCGCCGAGCCGGCGACCAGCGAGGCGTGGCAGAAGATCCACCAGGTCACCGCCGGCGAGCTGGCGCCGTTCGCGCGCGACCTGCGGCAGACCCTGGCGGCGTGCCGGGCGCGCACCGGGTTCACGCCGCTGGCCGCGCTCCTGGTCGGCGGCGGCGCGCGGCTGCGCGGCATGGCGGCGTTCCTGAGCGAGCAGCTCGGGCTGCCGGCGTGGCGGCCGACCGCCGAGGACACCGCCGCGCTCGCCGGGCCCCGGCTGGTCGCCGACGCGGGCGGCGCGGCGCCGATCGACAGCGCGGCGATGGCGATCGGGATGGCGTTCGACGCCGCCGGCGGCCGGCCGCTGTTCGACCTGCGATCCGGCGCGCTCGCGCTCAAGGTCGACTTCTCGTTCCTGCGCGCCAAGGCGATGCCGCTGGGCGTCGCGGCGCTCGCGATCGCGGCGTTCGCGGCCGGCAGCGCCTATGCCGACCTCTACCGGCTGCGCAAGTCCGAGAAGGTGCTGACGACCCGGCTCGCCGAGGAGTCGGCCGCGCAGTTCGGCGCCGCGCGCAGCGCCGAGGGGGTGCTCGACTCGACCGGCCCGGGCGGGACCTCGCAGGCCTCGCCGATCCCCAAGCTCACCGCGTACGACATCCTGCTCGACATCAGCTCGCACGTCCCGCCCAAGGACAAGATCACGCTCGACCTCGAGCACGTGACGATCGACGACACCAAGGTCGAGATCAACGGCACGACCAAGACCTCCGAGGAGATCGATCTGCTGATCACCGAGCTGCGCAAGATCGACTGCTTCAAGAACAACGTGCAGCGCGGCGCGACCGATACGCTCGCCAGCGGCACCAAGCGGTTCAAGCTGACGATCGCCGCGCCGTGCATGGGAGGCAACTGAGATGTCGGCTGTCACCGAACGCGCCCGCGACTTCTGGGACCGGATCTCGCCGCGCGAGCGCGGCCTGGTCGTGCTCGCGGCGGTCGCCGCGCCGCTGACGATCGCGATCTGGCTCGGCATGTCGATCGGCGATGGGCTGTCCGACATGGAGGCCCGCAACGACAAGATGCGCAAGGCGCTCGCCGTGCTGTCCGATCTCAAGGCGCGCGGCCCGCAGCGCCCGGTCGACGACGTGGTCAGCGGCATGCCGGTCGAGCCGCTCAGCCTCGAGACCTACCTGACCAACGCGGCGACCACCGCGGGCTTCGTGCTCAAGGGCACCACGCCGCGCAACCCCGTGCCTCGCAACGGCTTCTTGACCGCGTCGGTCACGCTCAACGTTACGGACCTGACGATCGATCAGCTGAAGAAGTTCCTCCAGGAGATCGAGACCAGGTCGAAGTACGTCGCGGTGACCCGGCTCGACGTCACCCGGCGCGACTACAAGGGCAAGGACAAGCTCGACGCCGCGATGGAAGTCTCGACCTACGCCAAGGAGCCGGCCAAGAAGGCCGACGCGAGCGGCAGCGCGGGTTCTGCCGGCAGCGATAAAGGCAGCAACTGATATGGCCCTCGAGCTCCCCACGCTTGGCACGCTCAACCAGCTCGGTCCCCGAGCGCGCAAGCTGCTGCGCTACGCCGGATTCGCCGTCCTGGGGCTGGTGACCTTCGTGCTGGCGTTCCAGGCCACGTTCCCGTTCGCCCGGGTCAAGGACAAGATCATCGAGGCGCTGGCCGAGAATTACGAGGTCACGATCGGCAGCGTCGAGGGCGGCTGGCTGCCCGGCCGGGTCTACTTCCGCGGCATCTCGGTGGTGACCCGGACGACCAAGCCCGACGACATCCCGACCCGGTTCAACATCGAGCAGCTCCAGGTCGACGTCGGCATCTTCGCGGCGCTGCGCGGCACCACCAAGGTGGGGCTCGACGCGACGATCGGCGACGCCAAGCACGGACGCGGCCACATCATCGCCGGCCTCGCGCTGTCGAGCTCGTCGACCCAGATCTCGGTGGTCAGCGACGAGGTGCCGTCGTCGAGCCTGCCGGTGCGCGAGGTGCTGGGGCTGCCGATGAGCGGCAAGCTCGTGTTCGCGTTCGATCTCGACCTGCCGAGCGACAAGTCCAAGTCGGGCAAGATCGGCCCTAACTGGCCCAAGGCCGCCGGCAGCGTGTCGCTGCGCTGCCCGACCGGCTGCACGATCGGCGACGGCACGTCCAAGCTCAAGGTGAAGCTGAACAACCAGCGCCAGCAGGCGTTCGCCGAGGGCGGCATCGATTTCGGCAAGATCACCGTCGATACCCTGGCGATCAACATCGAGCTCAAGAACGGCAAGCTCGACATGACCAAGTTCGAGCTCAAGTCGCCCGACGGCGAGGCCCACGTCGACTTCGACATGGTGATGAACCAGGACCTCAACCAGTCGATGGTGACCGGATGCCTGCGGTTCCACGGCAGCGAGCTCTTGCTCAAGCGCGAGCCCAAGACCCACGCCGCGCTGTCGACCACCGGCGCGAACCTCGGGCCCGACAACCTGTATCACATCAAGCTCGATGGCCCGCTGCACGACATCCGCCGGCTCCCGCTGACCTGCGGCCCGACGGTCGGCGGCGAGAGCTCCGGCGGCGGCCCCAAGCCGCGGCCGAACCTGACGGTCACCCCCGAGGCGCCGAGCGTGCCGGCGTACCAGCCGCCGCCCCCGCCGCCGGCGATGACCGCGCAGCCGTACCAGCCACCACCGGCCGCCGCGCCGCTCTCGGGCTCGGGCTCGTCGGCGATGGGCTGGTCGGGTTCCGCGGTGCCGGTGCCGTCGAGCGTACCGCTGCCCGAGTCGACCGGCGGAGGACCCAACACGATCCCGCTGCCGGGGACCGAGCCCCAGCCCCAGGGCTCCGGCGTCTCGCCCAGCGGCGCGCCACCGCCACCGGCGCCGCAGACCCCCGAGTAAGGCGCGCTACGGGCCGAGCCCGACCCACTCGTCGCCGGTCTCGCTGATTTCTTTCTTCCAGATCGGCACGCGCTCCTTCAGCCGATCGATCATCGCGCGGCACGCGGTGAACGCCTCGGCGCGATGCGGGGCCGCGGCCGCGATCACCACGGCGATCTCGCCGATCTCGAGCCGGCCGGTGCGGTGCTCGACCGCGAGCCGGCTGCCGGCGATCTCGCCTTCGATCTCGTCGCACAGCCGGCTCATCTCGCGAACCGCCATCCCGCCGTACGCCTCGTACTCGAGGTGGTCGACGGTGACGCCGCGGCTGTGCCGGCGCACCATGCCGGTGAACGTGACGATCCCGCCCATCGCCGCGCCGCCGACCGCCGCGACGCAGCGGTCGAGCGAGAGCGGCGTCGCGAGCAGCTGGACGTGGCGCGCCGGCGGCGGCTCGCCAGTGCCGCCGGCCACCGGCGGGATCAGGGCGAGCTCGTCGCCATCGGCGAGCTCGCGATCGTCGCCCGCGAACTCCTCGTTCACCGCGACCCGAAACTTGCCGCGCAGCTGAGCGATCGCCGGGTGGCGCGCCGCCAGCGCCGCGACCGCATCCCCGACGTGGGCGTGCTCGCCCAGCGCGACGACGTCGTCCTCGCGCCCCAGCTGTTCGCGGAACACAGCGAAGTACAGCACGCGGATTCTCATGGACCGGTGGTAGCGTCGCACGGCCATGGCGTCGAGCGCGATCAGCGAGCATCTCGCCCAGCTGTACCAAGCGATCTACGCGGTGGTGCGCCGCATCCCACGGGGCCGGGTGGCCACCTACGGCCAGGTCGCCGAGCTCGCCGGGCTACCGGGCGGGGCACGCGTCGCCGGCGCCGCGCTGAAGACGTGCAAGCCGGGCGACAAGTTGCCGTGGCAGCGCGTGATCGGCAAGGTGGGCAAGACGCGCGGCCGGATCGCGATCCACGATCCGGTCGGCGCCGCCGTGCAGCGCCAGCTGCTCCACAAAGAGGGCGTCGCCGTCGGCGATACCGGCCTCATTCCGCTCGACCGCTACGGCTGGCTGCCCGGCAGCACGCCGTCGCGCAAGCGCGCCGCCCGGCGAGCGGCCGCCAGATCGCCCGGATCGCAGTGAGGACCCGCCTCGCGTCGCGCGGGTGCTCGCCTACAGCCGGACAAGTCCACGCCGGACCGCCTCGACCACCGCCTCGGTCCGGGTCGACGATCCGAGCTTCATCATGACGCCGTTGACGTGGAACTTCGCCGTGTGGTCGCTGATGCCGAGGCGATCGGCGACCAGCTTGTTCGACAGGCCCTCGGCGAGCAGCTGGACGACCTGGCGCTCGCGCTCGGTCAGCTCGCCACGGCCCTTGGGCTCGCGGGGCGGCTGGTTGGGCACCAGGCTCGAGGCGAGCTGGGTGTCCATCACGGTCAGGCCGCTGCGCACGGCGGCGAGCGCGGCGTGAATGCCGGGGCCGACCTGATCACGGAGCACCACCCCGCGCGCGCCGGCCGCGAGCGCAGGGGCCACGTGGGAGACGTCGCCAACGACGGCGACCACCGGCATCGGGAGAGTCCGGAGTTCGGCGAGCCGAGACAGCACCTTGGTCGGATCGACCCCGGCGTCCCAGAGCGCAACTTCCGCGCTGTCTCGCTCGACGACGTCGATCGACCCCAGCTGCGCGAGCAAGCTGGAGAGACCGGCGCGGAGCAACGGATCATCCGAGAGCAATGCGACTTTGATCGGGTCGCTTACCGCAGCGATCGGAAGATTTGGATTGCGGGTCATGGGGTCCTTCACGCAGCGACCGGGGAAAGCTGACGCGTACGTTAGGTGCAGCATGGTCACGCCAAGCGCCCAGGTCAACCCTGCCCGGACGGGTAGGTCCAGGTCCCCGTTGGTGCGGGGAAACGTCCAGAACTCACCGATTTTCCGACGACAGCCTCGCTGAACAGCGGATGTTCGCGCGCCCTGCCGCCGCCCAGGATAGGTCGCGAGAAGGAGAGTTTCATGGCGCAACCCGCTCAGAATGTGTTTCACGCACTCGATCAGGCGCTCGCGGCGGCCGTGGCCACCGCCGGGGGCTCGGTCGTGCACGTCTCCCGCGGCCACGGCCGCTCCGGCACCGGCATCGTGTGGGCAGAGGACCTCGTGATCAGCGCGAGCTTTCACGCTCCCGACCACACCAAGGTAGGCATCGCCAGCGCGTCTGGCGATGGGGAGATCGACTACCGCGACGCCGAGGTCATCGGCCGGGACCCCGGCACCGACGTGGCGCTGCTGCGCGTGGCGGGCGGCGGCCTCCCCGCGGCCGTATTCCGCGACCTCGGCGAGCTCGCCGTGGGCAACCTCGCGGTCGCGCTCGGGCGGCCCGGGCGGACCGTGCGCGCGCAGCTCCGCGCGATCGGCGTGCTCGGTCCCGAGCTCCGCACGCCGCACGGCGGCGTGCTCGACCGCTACGTCGAGTCGGATCGCCAGATCCCGCGCGGCTTCGCGGGGGGGCCCCTGATCGACGCCGATGGCGCCGTGATCGGCATGAACACCCGCACGCTGCTGCGCGGCGCCGACCTCGCGATCCCGACCGTCACGCTGCGCCGGGTGGTCGCCGAGCTCGCCGCGTACGGCGGCGTGCGCCGCGGCTACCTCGGCGTCGGCGCGGTCCCGGCATCGCTGTCGCCCGCGCTGACTCAGCTCGCCGGGCGCGACCGCGGCGCCCTGGTCGCCGGGGTCGAGGAGGGCTCGCCGGCCGCCGCGGCGGGCGTGATCGCCGGGGATATCATCGTCGCGGTCGCCGGTGACCCGGCCTCCGGACCGGAGGACCTGCGGCGCGCGCTGGGCGACCGGCCCGGGCAGACCGTCGAGCTGACCGTCCTGCGCGGTGGCGCGCGGCTCGTCGTCTCGGTGGAGCTCGGGAGCCGGGCGTGATCGCCGCCGCGCCGCCGCCGACCCCCTAGCGCGGCAGGTCGGGCTTGACCTGCACGAACAGCTCGTCGAGCTGCTTGGCCGAGACCGGCGTCGGACACTCGGTCATCAGGTCGCTGCCCTTCTGGGTCTTGGGGAACGCGATCACGTCGCGCAGCGACTCGGCGTTGGCCATCAGCATCGCCATGCGATCGAGCCCGAACGCGATGCCGCCGTGCGGCGGCGGGCCGTACTTGAAGGCCTCGAGCAGGAAGCCGAACTTGGCGCGCTGGTCGTCCTCGCTGATCCGCAGCGCCTGGAACACCCGGGCCTGCAGGTCGCTGCGATGGATCCGGATCGAGCCGCCGCCGAGCTCGACGCCGTTGAGCACGAGGTCGTAGGCGCGCGCCAGCACGCGCTCGGGCGCGGTCTCGAGCAGGTCCTCGTCCTGGACGCGCGGCGACGTGAACGGGTGGTGCGAGGCAGCGATCTCCTTGGTCGCCTCGTCGACCTCGAACAGCGGCGGGTCGGTCAGCCACATGAACTGCCACTCGCCCTTGCGGGTCAGGCCGAGCTTGTCGCCGAGGTGGAGCCGGATGTGGCCCAGCGCGGTGTTGGCGACCTTGTGCTTGTCGGCGACCATGATCAGCGCGTCGCCGACCTCGGCGCCGGCGATCTCGTTGACCTTGACGCGCGCCTCGTCCGACACGCCCTTGAGCCCCTGCCACACGCCGCCGTCTTGTAGCCGCACGGTGGTCACGCCCTTGAGCCCGAACGACTTGCCGAACTCGGGCAAGCTGTCGATCAGCGCGCGGGTCAGCTTGTCGTTCTTGGGGATCCGCAGGCACTTCACGATCCCGCCGGCCGCGATCACCGACTCGAAGATCTTGAAGCCGCTGCCGGCGAACCCGGCGGTGACGTCGCACAGCGTGAGGTCGAGCCGCAGATCGGGCTTGTCGACGCCGTACTTGTCCATCGCCTCGGCGTACGGCATCCGGCGCAGCGGCAGGGTCAGCTCGACGCCCAGCACGGCCTTCCACAGGGCGGCGACCAGGCCCTCCATCATCGTCTGCAGGATGTGCTCGTTGACGAACGACATCTCGAGGTCGATC
>Ga0302256_10000360_pt1 | contig 10285 bp, 9 predicted proteins | sample I_Fen_E3_4_FD_194571 | JGI IMG/M metagenome (GOLD analysis project Ga0302256, IMG submission 194571) | Peat permafrost microbial communities from Stordalen Mire near Abisko, Sweden - I_Fen_E3_4 | ecosystem: Environmental > Terrestrial > Soil > Wetlands > Permafrost | place: Sweden: Abisko...
CGTTTCCAGTTTGGCGAAGACCGTGTGCGCCAGCTGCTCGAAGGCCGGCGCAGCGTGGGTGTGGCCGAGAAGGCGCCGCAGCCCTCATGAACACCCAGGCGCGCCCGCTGGAAAGCATCGCCGGCTTTGCGGCCCTGCTGCGCGAGCACGGCCTGAAGGTCGGCGTGGCCGAGCAGCAGGCGATGGTGCAGACGGCCTTGCACCTGCCGATCGACCGCGCCGCCCACCTCGATGCGGCCTGGCGCGCTATCGCCTGCCACGATGCGCGCGACTGGCGCCGCTGGCCCGACCTGTTCGAGCGCTACTGGCACCCGCATCGCACCAAGGGCACGTCGCGCGTCAGCGGCGAAACACGGCCCAGCCGCAACCTGCAGCAGCTGGTGCAAAGCCTGCACGACGGCTTGGCCGGTGCACCGCGCTCGGCCTCGTCAGACACCGCGCTGCAGGCAGCGGAACCGGCACAGAGCGAATCACCCAGCGAGCGCGCGCGAGGCGGCGCGAGCCGCACCGACCCGCTGCACGATCGCTCGCTGTCGCAGTGGCTGCCGCAAGACCTGGCCCAGCTGGAGCGCCTGGCCGAGCAGATCGCGCAACGCCTGCGCAAGCGCCTGACGCGCCGCTGGCACGACCACCCCACCGGCCGCCGGCTCGACGTGCGGCGCACCTTGCGCGCGAGCCTGCGCACCGGCGGCTTGCCGCTGCACCCGGTGTGGCGCGCGCCGCGCCGCGAACGGCCGCGCCTCTTCATGCTCGTCGACGTGAGCCGCTCGATGGAAACGCATGCGCAGCTCTTCCTGCGCATCGCGCGGGCCTTCGTGTCGGCGATGGGCGCGCGGGTGTTCGTCTTCCACACCCGGCTGGCCGAGGTGACGCCGCTGCTGCGCAGCGACTCGGCCGCGGTGCAGGAGAAGGTCAATGCCGTGACAGCAGGCTTCGGCGGCGGCACGCGCATCGCCACCAGCGTGGCCGACTTCCACGCGGTGCATGCACGCGCCCAGCTCACGCGGCGTTCGCGTGTGTGGGTGCTGTCTGATGGCTTCGATGCCGACGCCCCCGAACGCCTGGCCGAAGAGCTGGCGCGTGTGCGGGCGCGCGGCGCGCGCATCGACTGGTTTCACCCGGCCGACAACGCGCCGGCATCGCAGGCCATGCAAGCCGTGCGAGCGCAGGGTGGTCTGGTCGAGCGCTTCCACCGATTGAACAGCTTGCGCGACCTGGCCGCAGTCGCCGATCACCTGCGCTGAGCGCAGAAGGAGTTTCACCATGAACACCTCCGAAACCGTTTTTGCCACCGCGCAGCGCCTGCAGCAGAGCGGCCTGCCGTACGCGCTGGTCAGCGTGATCCGCGCGCTCGCACCGGCGTCGGCGCGGGCGGGTGACAAGGCGATCGTCACGGCCGATGGTCAGCTGCACGGCTGGGTCGGCGGCGGCTGCGCGCAGCCCGCGGTGCTGCGCACCGTGCGCCAGGTGCTGGCTGATGGCCGCGCCCGCGTGATCCGCATCGCGCCGGCCGAAGAAGGCCACGAGAAAGACCTGGGCGACGTGCTCGAGTTCGGCATGGCCTGCCATTCGGGCGGCACGCTCGAGCTCTTCGTCGACCCGGTGCTGCCGCGCGCGCAGCTGGTGGTGATCGGCGCGTCGCCGGTGGCGCAAAGCCTCACGCAGCTGGCGCCGCGCGTCGGCTTTGCGGTCACGCTGGTGGCGCACGAAGCCGATGCCGCGGCCTACCCCGATGCCGAGCGTGTGATCACGAGCGATGAGCTCGCCACCGCCGTGCCGCAGATCGCGCCCGGTGCCTGGGTGGTGGTCGCCACGCAGGGCCGCCGTGACGTTCAGGCGCTGCGCCTCGCGCTGGCCTTGCAGGCGAGCCAGGTGTCGTTCGTCGCCAGCGCGAAGAAGGCGCAGGTGCTGAAGGAGTCGCTGGTGACTTCGGGCTCGGATGCTGCTGCGGTGACCGCGATCGTGGCACCGGCCGGCTACGCGATGGCCGCGACCACGCCGGAGGAGATCGCACTGTCGGTGCTGGCAGCGGTGGTGTCGCACCGTCGAGGCGCAACGGCTGCACCGGTTGTCGAACCGGTGATCGTGGCCGCACCGCGTGTCGAGTTCCCGGTCGTCAAATCATCCTGCTGCGGAGGCTGAGATGGGCTGCATCCTCAAGGGTGGCGGCGGCCTGTACTCGCGTGTGGTGGTCGGCGCCGTACTGCTCGCCGCCGGCTCAGGCAGCCGCCTCGGCAACAAGCCGAAATCGCTGCTCGAGCTCGGCGGTGTGCCGCTGATCCGCCGCCAGCTGATTGCGCTGTCGGGCGCGGGTGTCGACGAAGTGGTGGTCGTGCTGGGCCACCATGCCGAGGCCATCGAAGCCGCGGTGCGCGAGTTCCCGGTCACGCTGGCGCGCAACCTGTCGCCCGACGACGGCCAGGCTTCATCGGTGCGCATCGGCCTGCAGGCGCTCACCGGCAAGCTCGACGCGGTGATCGTCGCGCTGGCCGACCAGCCGCTGGTCAATTCGCAAGACATCACCGCATTGATCGGTGCGTTCAAGAAGCGCGGCGATGCTGCGATGGTGGTGCCGCGCGTGGCCGGCGAGCCCGGCAACCCGGTGATCTTCGAAGCCGGCCTGCGCGACGAATGGCTGGCCGGCGACGTGAACGCCGCGTGCCGCCGCTGGCGCGAGGCCAACCCCGAGCGCGTGAGCTGGCTCGACACCGACAACAGCCGCTACCGCGTCGACATCGACACGCCCGAAGACCTGCAGCGCTTCACGGAGCGCACCGGCCACACGCTGCGCTGGCCGGCTGCACTCATCACCGCTTGAGCGGCATGTGGGCTGCCTTGCTGCTGCAGGCCGCACGCGTCATCGCATGGACGCTGCTGCTGGCCGGCTGGGTCGGCCTCAGCAGCCTCGCGATGCAGTTCACGCCGGGGCCGTTGGCGGCACTCGGTTTGATCGCGCTGTGGCTGTTCGCGCTGGGGGCCTTCTCAACGTGGGTGGGCCGCGTGCGCTGGCCAGCATGGGGCTTGAGAGGCATGTTGATCGCCTGTGCAGCCATCGCCGCGCAAGGCCTCGCTTCGGCGGTGCAGGGCGCGGGTTTGTGGGCACTGGTGCCGGCGTTGCTGGCCTGGGCGATGCTCGTTGCGCTGGCCTCGCTCACGGTGCGTGCGCGCCGTCTGCTGTTGCCCGCGAGGCCGGCCGCCCCGCTCGGTGTGGCGGCGTGCGGCGCCTTGCTCGCGTGGCTGGTGCTGGGCGACCCGGCCGACGTGCCGGCGCTGGCCGTTCACCTGGGCGGAGCGGCTGTCATCGCGGCGCTGGTGCTGGCGGGTCTGTACCCGCAACGCAGCGCGGCCGTGGCGCGCCCGGGTTGCCGCGCCGGCTTGTTCGATTGCTCCTTGCCTGCGTGGCCGGCAGGCGCGTGGCAATCACTGCCGCAGGCACCCATCCGGCTCGCCTCGCTGGTGATGCTGCCGATGATGTGCAGCCTGCCGTGGATGATCGCGCTGTGCCGCAGCGAATCGATGCCGGCACGCGCGGTGGTGGGCCTGCACTTTGCCGCGATGTTCTTGCCGGGCTGGTGCTTGCGCCGTGAGGCATCGGCATCCGCGTGCGGCCCGCTGCTCGTGCTGGGCGGGTTGGCGGCGGCATCGACGGCCTGGCAGCCTGCCGCGATCTGGGTGCTGCTGCTGGCGCATGGCGCGGCGTGGAGCCTGGCCTGGTCGACTCAACTGAGGGGGGCCTCGTGGCGGCCGGCCGCCAGCGCGTCGCCGCTGCGAACAGCCTGGCTGCATGCAGGCTTCGCGCTGATGCTCGGTGCCGCACTGGCTGTCTTCGGCCTGCGCGGCTTCGTGCTGTGGCACGGCCTTGTCGGCACGCTCGCGCTGATGGCCCTGCTCGCGCAGGTGGTACGCCGGCCCGCCAACGCGGTTGCCTGAAGAGGGCCGATGCGAGAATCCCTCGCATGGCCGACACCCTCACCATCACCCGACCCGACGACTGGCACCTGCATTTGCGAGACGGCGCGGCGCTGACCGCGGTGCTGCCGCATTCGGCGCGCCAGTTCGCACGCGCCATCGTGATGCCCAATTTGAAGCCGCCCATCACGACGGCTGCGCAGGCCGTGGCCTACCGCGAGCGCATCCTCGCCGCGCGGCCGGCCGGCAGCCACTTCGAGCCGCTGATGACGCTGTACCTCACCGACCGCCTGTCGCCCGACGAGATCACCGCGGCCAAAAAGGTCGGCGTGGTCGCGGCCAAGCTCTACCCGGCCGGTGCCACCACCAACAGCGACGACGGCGTCACCGACATCCGCACGATCTACCCGGTGCTCGAAGCCCTGCAGCGCGAAGGCATGCCGCTGCTGATGCACGGCGAAGTCACCGACCCGGCGGTCGACCTGTTCGACCGCGAAGCGGTGTTCATCGACCGTGTGATGCGGCCGCTGCGCCAGGCCTTCCCCGAGCTGAAGGTGGTGTTCGAGCACCTCACCACGCGCGAAGGTGCGCAGTTCGTGTCGGCCGGCGACCGATTCACCGGCGCCACCCTCACGCCGCAGCACCTGCTCTACAACCGCAACGCGATCTTTCTCGGTGGCCTGCGCCCGCACTTCTATTGCCTGCCGGTGTTGAAGAGCGAGGAGCATCGGCTTGCGCTCGTTCAGGCCGCCACCTCGGGCAACCGACAGTTCTTCCTGGGCACCGACAGTGCGCCGCATGCCGCGCACCTGAAGGAACACGCGAGCGGCCATGCGGGCTGCTACACCGCGCTGAGCGCCCTCGAGCTGTATGCCGAGGTGTTCGACGCGGCGGGTGCGCTCGACAAGTTCGAAGCCTTCGCGAGCTTCAACGGCGCCGACTTCTACGGCCTGCCACGCAATGCCGGCACCGTCACCTTGCGCCGCGAAAACTGGGTGCTGCCGGAGTCGGTTCCGTTCGGAGAGGCAGCGCTCAAACCGCTGCGTGGTGGCGAAACCCTCACTTGGAAACTGCAATGAATTCAAACAAGCGCGTCATGCTGCTGATCGATGCCGACAACGTGTCGGCGGCGGTGATCGAGCAGGCCATCGCCAAGGTGATGGCCGATCACGGCGCCATCCACATTCGCCGCGCCTACTGCACGGCCGAGTCGGCGGTCACGCACCAGCAGCTCTTCAAGCGCTGCTCGATCCGCCCGATCGTCAACCTCTCGAGCGGCAAGAACGCGAACGACATCGCGCTCGCGGTCGACGCGATGGACCTGGCGATGGCCGAGCGGCCCGACGTGGCGGTGATCGTGTCGTCGGACTCCGATTTCGCGCCGCTGGTGATCCGCCTGCGCGAGAAGGGCTGCCGTGTCGAAGGCATCGGCCAGCTCGGCAAGACGGGTGACGACTCCAAGCCGGTGTACGACGCTTTCGTCGACCTGCTGCATCAGAAGAAACCGGCCGAGCCGCCGGTGAGCGCGCCACGCAAGCGGGCGCCTGCGGCACGCAAGGCGCCCCCGCCGCCGCCTGCGGCACCCGCTTTCCCGCAGGATGTGCAACGCATCCTCGATGCACTGCCTGAGCTGCGCGAAGGCGACAAGCTGGAGCTGCGTGTCGCCGCGGAACGCCTGCGTGACGACGGCCTGCTGACCAAGAGCGGGGCAGTGACCAAACTGTTTCGCAAGTACACCGACTTCTTTGCGCTGACGCCCGAGCGGCAACCCAACAAGGTTCAGTTCCGCACTCGGTGAGACAATCCGCCGCGTGAAGCAAGCCAGACCGCCGCTGGTGCGATCGTGGAAACACGGCACTGGAGGAAGGTCCGGACTGCACAGGGCGGCGTAGCAGCTAACGGCTGTCCACCGTGAGGTGAGGATCAGAGCAACAGAGACGAGTTCGGGCAGGGCTCCCAATCAGGGTGGTCTGTGTGGAACCCGCGCAAGCGGGTTCCCGGGTGGCGCAAGCCGCCCGGCCACGGCGCAAGCCGTGGATCGCATAGCACCTCGGGTGGGGCAAAGCCCCGCCCGAGGTGAAACGGGCAATCTCTACGCGCAGCAATACCAAGTAGGCACACGTTGATCTGGCCCGGAGAGTGTGCGGGTAGGTAGCACCGAGCCGTGCAGCGATGCACGGCCCAGAGGAATGGCGGTCACGTCCTGATCTTCTTCGGAAGAAAGGGATGCACAGAATCCGGCCTATCGGCTTGCTTCACACTTTTCATCGTGGATGGCTGTCATCAACGGCTTCCCAGCATCACGTAGTCGGCGGTGTAGGGCACGCGTGCCTGCGTGCCCAGCGCAGCGGTCGTGCAGGTGGCGGCCGAGGGTGCCACACCGCCCACGGTGCGGATGCGCTGCACGCCGGTGATCTTGGCAAAGGCACCGTCGGGCCCGTCGGACTTGGCGCTCAGCAACAGCCAGGGAATCGCATCGGCCGTTGGTGCATCGGCGCGTGCCTTCACGCTCCCCACGACCTTGCTGCCGTCGACGCTCTCCCAGTGCGGGCCGGCGTAATGCTTGCCGACACGCTGGCCGCTGGCATCGAACAGCTCGGCTTCGGGGGCGACGAAGGCCCACTCGGTGGCACCGGCCTCGCCCTTCTTCACGCGGCATTCATAGATCTGCACGCCGCGGGCAGCCAGCGTGGCCAGCGGCACTTCCGTTGCCGAAGCCTTGAGCGCGTCCGGCACGCTCACCGTGACGGGTGGTGCGGGGCTCGCGCAGGCGGCAAGGACGAGAGGCAACGCGGCGGCAAGAAAGTTGAGCTTCATCGGTTCTCCAGGGCGGTTGGTATGGAAACAGGTCGGGGTACTCATCCCCACCTACGAGACATGCTGCCCGACGGACGCATCGGGTGCGCGCCTGTTACACCGATGCCGCATGGCACGCAGGTGACCTTGCCCCTGAGGCCGGCCGCTACACTCGTCCGCTCCCCATGAATCCCGACGCCCACACCCTCTGGCGCGCCCCGCGCTGGGCCCTGGCTTTTCTGCTGGCTTGCCTGGGCATGCTGGGGCCGTTCTCCATCGACACCTACCTGCCGGCCTTCACCGGCATTGCGCAGTCGATCGGCGCCACGCCGGTCGAGATGCAGCAGACGCTGTCGGCCTACCTGTTCGGCTTCGCGATCATGAATCTCTTCCATGGCGCACTGTCCGACAGCTTCGGCCGCCGGCCGGTGGTGCTGTGGGGCATCGCCTTGTTCACGGTCGCCTCGGCAGGCTGCGCGCTGGCCGACCACATCGGCGCGCTGGTGTTCTGGCGTGCGGTGCAGGGCATGTCGGCGGGTGCGGGCATCGTGGTCTCGCGTGCGGTCATCCGCGACATGTTCCCGCCCGCCGATGCGCAGCGCGTGATGTCGCAGGTGACGATCTATTTCGGCATCGCCCCGGCCATCGCGCCGATGGTGGGCGGCTTCCTGTTCGTGCACGCCGGCTGGCACATGATCTTCTGGTTTCTCACGGCCGTCGGTGTGCTGCTGTGGATCGGCAACTACCGCCTGCTGCCCGAGACGCTGCACCAGACGCACAAGCAGCCGTTCAACGTGCGCCACCTGATGCGCGGCTACTGGGAGCTGGGTTCCAGCCCGCGCTTCCTGATGCTGGCGCTGGCCAGCGGCATCCCGTTCAACGGCATGTTCCTGTACGTGCTGTCGGCCCCGGTGTTCCTCGGCGAGCACCTGCACCTGGCGCCGGGCCAGTTCTTCTGGCTGTTCACGCTGACCATCATCGGCATCATGGGCGGCGCCTGGTTCTCGGGGCGGCTGGCCGGTCGCATCAAGCCGCAGCACCAGATCCGCCACGGCTTCCTGATCATGCTGGTGGTGTCGATCGTCAACCTGGCGCTCAACCTGCTGTTCGTGCCGCAGGCCTGGTGGGCGCTGCTGCCGATCGCGATCTTTGCGTTCGGCTGGGCGCTGATGGTGCCGGTGGTCACGCTGATGGTGCTCGACCTGGTGCCCGAGCGGCGCGGCATGGCGTCTTCATTCCAGGCTTTCATCGGCAGCATGGCCAATGGCTTCGTGGCCGGCGTGATCGCGCCTTTGGTGATGCATTCCACACAGCTGTTGGCGCTGGCCTCGCTGCTGATGATGAGCATCGGCATCTTTGCCTGGATCTGGGTCAAGCCGCGGGTGACCTGATCCGGCCTCGGCGCTCAAGAGCGCCGCCCGGCCGCCGATATCTGTCACAGACGCCCTGGTTTGCGGGGCGGTGTGTCGGAGCTTTTCATCATGCGATCCCTGCCTCGCCCCCTGGTGGCTGCACTTTTCGCCATCGGCTTGTGCGCCGGGGCATCGGTGTTTGCGTCGGACGTGGTCATCAAGACATCGCCCGGCAAACCGGCCCTGAACAAGGAAATCGACCCCGAGCCGGAAGCCAACCTCGGCAAGCTGGCCAAGAAGCCGGCGCTGAAGCCACCGCTCGGCGCGGCCGGCGAAGACCCGATGGACAAGGTGCGCGAGCGCCTGGCCCAGAAACTCGGCGCCAGCAAACCCGCGGAAACCGCCGACCCCAACGTGGTCCGTGTGGTGGCCCGCCCAGCGGTGCCCGCCGGTGACATGGTGGCCGTGTCGCCCAACGGCGCGCCCGAGCCCGGCATCCACTGGAGCGAACCGCCGCGCCGCGCAGCCGCGCCCAAGCCGGTGGTGCCTAAGCGCGCGCATGCCGAACACTGGGCCTACCAGGGCGACGGCGGCCCCGAGCAATGGGGTGAGATGAAGCCCGAGTTCGCCGCCTGCTCCAGCGGCAAGCGCCAGAGCCCGATTGACATCCGCGACGGCATCTCGGTGCAGCTCGACCCGGTGCAATTCGATTACAAGCCCAGCAACTTCCGCGTCATCGACAACGGCCACACCGTGCAGGTGAACGTGGCGCCGGGCAACAGCATCGAGGTGATGGGCCGGCGTTTCGAGCTGGTGCAGTTCCACTTCCATCGCCCGTCCGAAGAGCGCATCAACGGCCGCCAGTTCGACATGGTCGCTCACCTGGTTCACAAGGACCTCGAAGGCAAGCTCGCCGTGGTGGCCGTGCTGCTCGACCGCGGCAGCGTGCAGCCCATCGTGCAGATGGTCTGGAACAACCTGCCGCTCGAAAAGGGCGAGGAGCTGCCGGCCAAGGCCTTGCTCGATCTGAACAACCTGCTGCCGGCCGAGCGCGGTTACTTCACCTACATGGGCTCGCTCACCACGCCGCCGTGCAGCGAAGGCGTGCTGTGGATGGTGATGAAGAACCCGGTGTCGATCTCGCCCGAGCAGATCGGCATCTTTGCGCGCCTGTACCCGATGAACGCGCGGCCCATCCAGTCGGCCAGCGGGCGGCTGATCAAGGGATCGAACTGAGCGTTCTCCCGCCTCGTCGATGACCTCGCCTTCGTTGCGCTCTGCGCGGCCCACGCTCGCGACCTGGCTCTTCCTCGGCGCGATGGGCGCCACTGCGGCCGCCGTGTTCACCTGCACGCTGGTGATCGACTATTTCGTGCGCGACGAAGACCGCCAGCAGGCCGCCGAGTACCTGCAGACCAATGCCGATGCGCTGCGCGATGCGCTCGACCGCGGCATGGCGCAGCACGTTGAAGAAATCAACATGATCGCGCAGCTCGACCAGGTGGCACGCAGCGGCGACCCGAAGGCGGTGCGCCGCGCGCTCGAGCAGGTGCGCGGCAGCTACCCGCAGTTCACCTGGCTGGGGCTGACCGACGCGCAAGGCGTGGTCATCGCCTCGGTCGACGGCTTGTTGCAGGGCGCGAACGTCTCGGCCCGGCCGTGGTTCGGCGGCGCGCAGCGTGGCAGCTACGTCGGCGATGTGCATCGCGCGGCGTTGCTCGAGACGCTGTTGCCGGCGCAGACCGAACCGTGGCGCTTCGTCGACATCGCGACGCCGGTGCACGGTGCCGACGGCGAGTTGCGCGGCATCCTCGGCGCGCACCTGAGCTGGGCCTGGGCCGCGCAGATCAAGCGGGAGCTGGTCGACCGCGCGATCGAGCAGCACCAGGCCGAAGCGCTGGTGCTGGCCGCCGACGGCACCGTGTTGCTGGGCTCGCCGCTGCTGCAAGGCAAGAAGCTCGATGCCCTGGCCGACCACCTGACGGTCGGCTCCAAGACCCGTGGCGCGGGCCGCTACCCGGGCCTGGGCTGGAACGTCGTGCTGCGCCAGCCGGAAGCGGTGGCCATGGCCGAGTTCCGTGCCATCCACCAGCGCATGCTGCTGGCCGCGCTCGCGCTGTGCCTGCTGCTGGCCCCGCTGCTGTGGCTGCTGGCGCGCCGTCTGGCCGCGCCGATGTGGGACCTCACCGCGCGGCTGGAGACCCACGGCACGGCAGCGCCCGCGCGTG
>Ga0302256_10000363_pt1 | contig 10236 bp, 9 predicted proteins | sample I_Fen_E3_4_FD_194571 | JGI IMG/M metagenome (GOLD analysis project Ga0302256, IMG submission 194571) | Peat permafrost microbial communities from Stordalen Mire near Abisko, Sweden - I_Fen_E3_4 | ecosystem: Environmental > Terrestrial > Soil > Wetlands > Permafrost | place: Sweden: Abisko...
TCAGCACCAGCACGCCGCCCACTGCGAGAGCGGCGTCATCTCCAACCTGCTGCGCCACCACGGCGTGCCGATGTCGGAGAGCCTGGCCTTCGGCCTGTCGGCGGGCCTGGCCTTCGCCTACCTGCCCTTCGTCAAGATCAACGGCCTGCCGATCATTGCCTATCGCTCGCTGCCGCGCTCCATCATCAAGGGATTGATGGCACCGCTGGCCGCGCGTTTCCGCTTCGAGACCTTCCGCACGCCGCTGGCGGGCCAGCAACGCCTCGACGCCTTGCTGGCCGAGGGCCAGATCGTCGGCATGCAGACCTCCGTCTACTGGCTGCCCTACTTTCCGCCGGACATGCGCTTCCACTTCAACGCGCACAACCTACTGGTCTACGGCAAAGAAGGTGACGACTACCTGATCAGCGACCCGGTGTTCGAAGAACCCGTTCGCTGCGCGAGCGCCGACCTGTCGCGCGCCCGCTTCGCCAAGGGCGCGCTCGCGCCCAAGGGCCTGCTGTACTACCCGAAGTCGATCGCCCGCAAGAGCGTGAGCTCCGAAGCCGTGCGCGCTGCGATCCGCAAGAACTGCCGCGCGATGCTCGCGCCCGTGCCCATCGCCGGCGTGCGCGGCATCCGGCTGCTGGCCAACAAGGTGCAGAAGCTGCCGGCCGCCGACCCACACAGCGCCGACTTCATCGGCCACATCGTGCGCATGCAGGAAGAGATCGGCACCGGCGGCGCGGGCTTTCGTTTCATCTACGCCGCCTTCCTGCAAGAGGCCGCGCAGTTGGCACAGTTGCCGGCGCTGGCCGAATTCTCCGAGCGCCTCACCACCATCGGCGACGGCTGGCGCGCCCTGGCCCTGAAGGCCGCGCGCATGGTCAAGGGCCGTGAGCCGGTGGACCCACCGGCGATCGCCGCCAAGCTGCGCGAGCAGGCCGCACAAGAAGAAGCTTTCTTCCGCGATCTCAAAATCGCTGCGCGCTGATGCTCGCGATCGCGCACCTCGGTCACCGCTACCCGAAGGCGCCGAGTGCGGCATTGGTCGATGTGTCGCTGCAAGCCGGGCGCGGCAAGGTGCTCGGCCTGCTGGGCCCGAACGGCGCCGGCAAGACCACGCTGATCTCGCACCTGGCCGGCCTGCTGGCCTTGCAGCACGGCGAGATCATGATCGATGGCGAACCGCTGTCGGCCGTGCGCGCCAAGACGCCCACGCGCATTGCCGTCGCGCCGCAGGAGTACGCCTTCTACCCCATGCTCAGCGTGACCGAGAACCTCGCCTGCTTTGCCGGTGCCGGGCGGCTCCAGGGGGCGAAGCGGCAGGAGCGCATCGCTGCCTGCCTTGCTTTCGCGCAGCTCGAGCGCTTTGCCGACACGCGTGCCGAGCAGTTGTCCGGCGGCCTGAAGCGACGGCTCAACCTCGCCATCGCGCTGCTGCCCGAGCCCGAGCTGATGCTGTTCGACGAGCCCACGGTCGGCGTCGACCCGCAGTCGCGCGCCTTCGTGCTCGACGCCATCAAGACGCTGGCCACACAAGGCGCGGCGGTGATCTACACCTCGCACTACATGGAAGAGATCGAGGCCATCGCCGACGACGTGGTGATCCTCGACCAGGGCCGTGTGCTGCGTGCGGGCTCGCTTGACGATCTGCTGGCACAAGACGCGATGGTGATGACGCTGGCGGCCGACGGCATCGCGCCCGAGGCCCTGATGCAACTGCTGTCGCGCTTCGGCACGGCCCAGGCGCTGGGCGACCGCATGCGCCTCGAGCTGAATGCCGCACCTGCCGCCGTGCTCGCCGCACTCGACGCTGCCGGCGCCCTGGTGCGGTACGCCGAGTTCGGTCGCGGCAACCTCGAGCAGCTCTTCATGTCACTCACCCACCGCTCGCTGCGAGACTGATGCTGGCCGCTCTCATCAAGAAAGAGCTGCTGGCGCTGGCGCGCGACCCGCAGGGGCTGGCCGCCTTGTTCGTGATGCCGGTGATCTTCATCGTCATCATGTCGCTCGCGTTGAAGGACTACTACAGCCCGCCGCAGCGCAGCCTGCGCTACGCCGTCGACGCGCATGACACCGGCAAACTGGCGCAGTCGCTCATGCGCTCGTGGCAGCAGCAGCACGGCGCCCCCGACGCGCTGCCCGCCGATTGGCAACAACAGCTGCGCGAAGGCCAGCTCAAGTACGTGCTGGTGCTGCAGCCCGGCCTGTCGGACGAACTGGCCTTGCCTTCGTTGCCCACGACCGCGCGCATCCGGCTGCTGGCCGAACCGGGGCTCGACGCCAACCTCTTCAACTCGCTGCAGGCCGAGCTCAGCGGCACCGCCGGCGAGCTTAAAGCCCGCACGGCGCTGGCCAGCACCGACGCGCCACCGCCGCCGGCCAACGCGTCGATGCAATCGCTGATCCAGCCCGAGCGCTTCGGCATCCATGGCCCGCGGCCCAGCGCGGTGCAGCAGAACGTGCCGGCCTGGCTGGTGTTCGGCATGTTCTTCGTGATCGCATCGCTGTCGGGCCTGGTTGTCGAAGAGCGCCACAGCGGCGCGCTGTCGCGGCTGCGCAGCCTGGGCGTGCCGCGCAGCGTGCAGCTCGCCTCCAAGGCCATTCCCTACCTCGGCGTGAACGCGGTGCAGGCGGCGCTGATGCTGGCCGTGGGCGTGTGGTTGATGCCCCGGCTCGGCGGCGATGCCTTGTCGCTGGCCGGCATCCACTGGGGCGCCCTGCTCACCACCCTGTTCGCCATCGGCCTGGCCGCGGTGGGCATGGCGCTGGCGCTGGCCTGCGCGGTGCGCACCCACGCACAGGCGGCGGCCATCGGCCCCATCGCCAACGTGCTGATGGCGGCCGTCGGCGGCATCATGGTGCCCAAGTTCGTGATGCCGATGTCCATGCAGCGGCTCGCCGAGTGGTCGCCGATGAACTGGGGGCTCGAGGCCCTGCTCGACGTGCTGCTGCGCGGCGGCAACATCGCCAGCACCCTGCCCCATGTGCTGCGCCTCGGCGGGTTTGCGGTGCTGATGTTCGCGATCGCCCTGCTGCTGTTTCAACGCCCTTCAAGATGACAAGCCCGCGATGACATCCACCGACCTGATCGCCGAATTGAAAGCCCTGGTGCTGGAGGCCGCCGAGAAGACCGTGCCCGAAGGCGGGCTCGGCGACGACGAAGCCTTGTTCGGCCCCGAGTCGCGGCTCGCGCTCGACTCGCTCGACGCGCTGCAGGTGTCGATGGCGATCCAGGAGCGCTATGGCGTGCGCATGCCCGACAGCAAGGAAACGCGGCGCGCGCTGACCTCGATCGCCCACCTGGCGAACCACATCGCCCAGCACCCCGGCAAACGCAAGGCATGAACCCGGTCTACCTCGCCGGCCGCGGCCTGGCCTCGGCGCTCGGGCCTGACCTCGCCAGCGCGATGGTCGCGCTCGGCCAGGGCGGCGTGCAGCCGGGCCGCTTCGAGGTCGCCGGCGGTTGGGCCTGGCCCTACTACGCGATCGCCGACGACGAGCCCGACTGGATGGCGCGCACGCGCCGCATCGCACAGCGCGTGGCAGCCGAGAGCGGCGCGTTGGCCGGCCCGCGCACCGGCCCGCTGTTCCTCAGCTCGTCGTCGCTCGACATGGGTGGGCTCGAAGACCACAGCATCTTCGACGGCAGTGACCCGAACTTCCCCGAAGCCGTGGCCGGCTGGCTCGGTTGGCGCGGCCCGGTGTTCGCCATCTCCACCGCCTGCACCTCGGGCCTGAACGCCGTGCTCAGCGCCCGCTCGCTGATCCGCCAGGGCCACACCGACCACGCGCTGGTTCTGGGGCTGGAGCTGCGCAACCGCGTCACCGTGGGCGGCTTCGGCGGCATGCAGTTGCTCAGCGCCACGCGTTCGCTGCCCTTCGGCCAAGCACGTGCGGGCCTGGTGCTCGGCGAAGCCGTTGCGGCCTTGCATTTGTCATCACAACCCTCGCGCTGGCGCATCGCAGGCGGCGCCAACGTGGTGGACGGGCAGGACCCGGCGGGCAGCGTGCCCAGCGCGGTGGTCGCGATGTGCCGCCAGGCGCTCGCCGACAGCGGCCTGGCACCACAGGACATTGCGCTCATCAAGCCACAGGCCGCCGGCAGCCTCAACGGCGATGCCGTCGAAGCGCAGGCCTTGCGCGAGGTGTTCGCCCCCTTGCCGGCGCTGGTGTCGCTGAAGGCCGCCATTGGCCACACGCTCGGTGCGGCGGGTGCGGCCGAGTTGGCACTGCTCACCGCCTGTCTCGAATCGAAGGTCTGGCCACGCGTCGACTACGTGCAAGACGCCGCGTTGCATGCGCCGCTGGCCGAGCAAGCACCTCGGCAAGCACGCCATGTGATGGCAAGCATCCTCGGCTTCGGCGGTGGGCACACGGCGGTCGTGCTGGAGGATCTTGCGGTATGAGCCAGTGGCACACAGTGGCCCACGTGGCGGTCGAACCGCTGCCTGAAGATTGGCGCGCCAGCTTGGCCGAGCGCCTGGGCCAACGCCCGCGCCGCATCGGCCCCTGGGCCGAACTGGCCTTGTACGGTGCGCGCCTGTGCCTCGATGCGGCGGGCGAACCTACGCTGCCGGCCGGCACCCAGTTGCGCATCGCCAGCCGGCTCGCCCCGATGGCGGCCGCACGCGCCATCGCCGAGCAAGCCCGTGTCGGCCTGCCGATGCCTTTTGCCTTCATGCAAAGCCAGCCGAGCCAGATGCTGGCCGCGCTGAGCCAGCACCTGGCATGGCAAGGCGACGCACGCTTCAGCCTGTGCCGCGACCCACACGCCGCACTGCAACTGGCACAGCAAGACGGCCACATGACCGGCAGCCTGCTGGTCGGCTGGGTCGAGGAAGACCGGCGCACCGAGTGGTGGCGCCTGGTGGCGCAGGCCTGAGCCGGACCACGCGCCGGACCACACACCGGCGCGCGCGCCGAGACACGCGCACTTACACAGTCACCCCCTGATTGCTGCACCGCGGCACGCGCTTTGCCGAGTGCAGCACAAGGTCCGGATTGCGGCGCGACAGAGTGGCGTCAAGCGCCCACAACGCAGCAAGCCCGCGGCCGGAAGTCTTGACCGGTCAAAGGGGAATCGCAATGTCAGATGTGCCGATCGCAGGTGCCCATGGGCACTGACACCCGCTCGAGCCGGCTGTTCCCTGCCGCGCCTCCATCCATCCACGCGTTCGTTGCCGCGGTGCTCGAACCCGTCGTCACCTTGTCATGTTTCGCCCTGTCGGTGCGATGGCATGGTGAACACATCGCACGGCCCGAACTCATTCTTTGCATGCTGGTGCTGGTGCTCACCTTTCCGGGTGTCGACCGCTTCCGGAGCAGCCCCCTCACCGCCGGCATTCACATCGTGAGCGACTGGGCGGCGGTGCTGGCCATCCTGCTGCTGTGCGCTTATGCCACCGACGGCTTCATGTTCTTCTCCAAGTCGACGCTGCTGTGGTGGGCCGTGCTCACGCCGTTGATGCAATGGGTGTCGGTGGTGGCGGGCCGCCACTGGCTGCAGCGCATCACCGAACGGCCGGAATTCCGGCGCCGCAGCGTCGTGGTCGGCGCCGGTGACAACGGTGTGCGGGTGGCCAACGCGCTGGCCGCGCAAGACGGTTGCGTGCACGAACTGGTCGGCTTCTTCGAAGACCGCGGCGCCGAGCGTGTGCACCCAGGCGCCGCCGGCCGGGTGCTGGGCCGGGTGGACGACGTGGCCGAGCACGTCAAGCGCGAAGGCATCCACAACGTCTACATCACGCTGCCGCTGACTGCGCAGCCGCGCATCATCGAGCTGCTGAGCAAGCTGCAGGACACGACCACCTCGGTGCACTACGCACCCGACGTGTTCGGCATCAACGTCATCCAGGGCCAGTTGCAAGACATCAACGGCGTGCCGGTCGTCAGCCTGCTCGAGTCGCCCATCACCGGCACCAACCACCTGGTGAAGCGCGCCACCGACATCGCGCTCGCGTTGGTGATCCTGGTGTTGATCTCGCCGCTGCTGCTGTTGCTGGCGCTGGGCGTGAAGAAGAGTTCGCCCGGGCCGGTGCTCTTCAAGCAGCGGCGCACCGGCCTCGACGGCAAGGAGATCCTGGTCTACAAGTTCCGCTCGATGACCACGCAAGACAACGGCAGCGTGGTGCAGCAGGCCACGCGCGGCGACACGCGCATCACGCCTTTCGGTGCGTTCATCCGCAAGACCTCGCTCGACGAGCTGCCCCAGCTCTTCAACGTGCTGCTCGGCAGCATGAGCCTCGTCGGCCCGCGGCCGCACGCGGTGGCGCACAACGAGCAGTACCGCAAGATCGTGCAGGCCTACATGCTGCGCCACAAGGTGCGCCCCGGCATCACCGGCTGGGCGCAGGTGAACGGCTACCGCGGCGAGACCGACACGGTCGACAAGATGGCCGCGCGCGTGCACTACGACCTCGAGTACCTGCGCAACTGGTCGTTCGCACTCGACCTGAAGATCATCGCGCGCACCGTGCGTGTCGTTCTGTTCGATCGCAATGCCTATTGATGACGCCCCCGAGACCCGCGTGATGCACCCGGCATTCACCGGGAGCGCCGTTTGCCCTGTTCCATCCGACCCACCACCACCTGGAGAAAGCCGTGAAGAAGCAACGATTAGCAAGCCTGGCCATCGCCGCCCTCGCATTGGGCACATCGGCCGCCCACGCCACCTTGCAGAGCTGCGACGACCCGCTCAAGAGCGGGATCGGCCAACAACGCTTCTGCTTTGACCAATTCGAGAACCTCGCCCCCGGTGCCTACAACGTCAGCTTCGAATACCAGGCTGAAAAATTTGCCGGTAACAACGACAAGACCTTGAAAACCGGGTTCGTGTTCGACAGCCTCGGCGGCAGCAGCACGCGAGGCCTGCTCAACGATTCGACGGCCACGACGGGTTGGAACACCTACTCCTTCGTCACGCAGGCCGGCGGCGATGCCTCGCTGATCTTCGCGCTGCGCGGCGTGCCCGGCCCGAACTTCGGCATGGCCTTGCAGAACATCCAGGTCACCGCCGTGCCGGAACCTGCCACCTACGCGATGCTGCTGGCCGGTCTGGGTGCCATCATGTTCGTGAGCCGCCGCCGGCGTCTCTGAAAAACGCGCCTGAAATGACAGCGGCGCGCCATTTGGCGCGCCGCTGTCATTGCGGCTGGGCCCAGGCGCCCGCAAGGCGCGCTCAGGCGCGCGCGTCGCCCCAGCGATGTCCGCAGTCTTCGTCGCCGACGTAGTTGGTGACGCCGCTGCGGTTCACGCAGTACTGCGGTGCCACGATCATTTCGTCGAACACCTGGTTGGCGCCGATGCGCGTGTACTCGAACAGCACGCTGCGCTTGACCTCGGCGCCCTGGCGCACGTGGCTGCCGGTGCCGATCCAGCTCGGCCCGACGATTGTGACGCCCGGCTCGATGCGCACGCCCGAGCCGATGTACACCGGCCCGGCGATGTTGACCTCGTCCCAGGCGACATTGGTGTTCAGGCCCACCCAGACGCCCGGCTTGATCTCGCGGCCCGGCATTTCCATCTGCGCCACCTCGCCCATCAGCACGCGCTGCAGCACGCTCCAGTAGTCGCTCACGCGGCCGATGTCGATCCAGTTGAAGAAGCGGCTCTGCGCATAGAACGGCAGGCCCTTCTGTGCGAGCAGCGGGAACAGGTCGCTGCCGATGTCGAAGGTCTTGCCGCTGGGCACCAGGTCGAGCACCGACGGCTCGAAGATGTAGATGCCGGTCGACGCCAGCGTGCTCTTGGCCTCTTCGGGCGTGGGCTTTTCCTGGAACTCGATCACGCGGCCCGATTCGTCGGCGCTGACGATGCCGTAGCTCTGCACGTCTTCGCGCTTCACGTTGAGCGCCACCACGCTGGCCATCGCGCCCTTGCTCTTGTGCTCGAACAGCGCTGCGCCGAGGTCGAGGTCGATCAGCGCATCGCCGCACATGACCAGGGTGGTTTCGTCGAAGAACCCCGAGAAGTCCTGAATCTTCTTCATGCCGCCGGCCGAGCCCACGGGCTTGGGCACCACCTCGCCGTGCTCGCGCACACCTTCGTACGAGTAGCCGATCTCGACACCCCAGCGGCTGCCGTCACCGAAGTGGTTTTCGATCTTCCAGTGGTTGAAGGCGACGTTGATCATGATCTGCTTGATGCCGTAGCGCGCAAGGTGCTCGATCAGATACTCCAGCACCGGCTTGCCGAGGATGGGGACCATCGGCTTGGGCATGTTTTTCGTCAACGGGCGAACCCGTGTTCCTTGCCCGGCGGCGAGGATCATTGCTTTGGCCATGTTTTCCTTTCGTTTTTCGAGGCTGGGGTGATCTTAGGGCGCTGCGTGGCGCCTCATCAACCAGTGCACGAGCGTAGCAATCGCCGCGTAGCAGGCAATCCCCAAGCCAAGGGCCATCATGAGCCCTAACCAGCGCCAGGCATCCAGGCCGGTGTGGGGCAAATTCCACAAAGCCAGCCCGGTTGCCAGTGTGCCCATCACCGCCGGCAGGGCCGTGCGGGCCAATACCACCCACGACAGCCCCAGTTGCCGCTTGACGGCAAGCTGCATCGCGACGCAGCCCACTGCGGCGCCCAGCGCAAAGCCGGCCGCCACGCCCCCCATGCCGAACGGCGACAACACCAATGCCAGCGCGCCCGACAGGCCGAGCTGGATCGTCGACAGCTGGATCACGCGGTCGCTGCGCCCGCTGGTGAACGACAGGCTCTGGCCCAGCCAGAAGGCGGCCTGGCTCACATAGGCCACCGACAACCAGCCGAACAAGCCGGCGCTCTCGCGCCAGCGCTCGCCGAACACCACGACCACCATCGGCTCGGCCACCAGCGTGGCAATGGTGTAGACAGGTGCCAGCAGCAGCAGCGTCCAGCCCAGCACGCGGGTGTAGGCCAGCGCCAGTGCCACCGGGTCCCGCTGCCGCTGCACGAAAAGGCTCACGCCGACGCGGCTCAGCGACGCCGCCACCACCAGGTAGGCGGCCGACAGCACCCGCTTGGCCAGGTTGTACAAGCCGGTCGCCTGCGGCCCGAACAGCACGCTCACGAGTGCGGCGTCGCCGCTGGTGTTGGCGTAGTTCACCAGGGCGCTCAGGCCCACGCGGCGCGTCTCGGCGGCGTGCGTGCGCACCAGCGTCGCCGACCACACCCAACGCGGCCGCCAGCTGCGCCACTCGGCCACCAGCGCAATGGCCAAGGCGACCGAGCCCATCACCAGCTGCTGCGCCACCAGCGCCAGGGCGCCGGCACCCCGCGATGCGAGAAACAGCGCCGCCGCGCCGCCGGCGGTCACCGAGCACAGCGAGCGAATCGCCAGCAGCCTGAAATTGCCCTCGCGCAGCAGCCGCGCCTCGTGGGCCCGCACCAGCCCGAACAGCAGCACCGAGACACTCATGCCCAGCAGCACCGGCACCAGGTCGACGGCGTCGAAGAAGCGGGCCAGCGGCCACGCTGCCAGCGCCATCAGGCAGGCCATCACGCCCGCCACCACGGTACACAGCGTGAACAGCCAGTTGAACAGCTGGTCATCGGCCTCGGGGGCGCGCACGACCGGCATCGCCACCGCGTCGAGCAGCGACATGCGGACGAACTGCACCATCAGGTGCGCAATCGCCAGCAGGCCGAACTCGTGCGGCGTGAGCCAGCGCGCCAGCACCGCGAAGATCATGAACGACAACACCTGCTGCACGACGTTGTCGCAGACCGACCAGATCGACTTGGCAGCCCAGGTCATGACACCCCCCCGCTCGATGAGTACATCGAACGGCCCCCCGAGGGGGCGCGGGCCGGCTTGGGGACGGCCCGGCGCTCGGCCCGCCAGCCGCTCTCGGGCCAGTTCATTCAGCGGCGCTCGCTGCTCTGCAGATGCGGAAGAAGCGGAAGGCGTCGATGGTGTAGCGCTTCCACAGGCGGCCCGGCTCCTGGCACAGCCGGAACAGCCACTCCAGGCGCATGCGGCGCACCCAGATCGGCGCGCGCACCGCGCGCTGCGCGAGAAAATCGAACAAGGCGCCCACGCCCACGTAGAGCGCCGGCGGCATCTTCATCGCGTGGTCCAGGATCCAGCGCTCCTGCAGCGGGTTGCCCAGGGCCACCAGCACCACATCGGGCTGCGCGGCGCGGATCTGCGCGCAGACCTCGGTGTTGTCGACCCCGTAGCCCGAACAGGCGCCGACGACCTCCTGGCCGAAGCGGCGCTCGATGGCGCGCGACGCGTCTCGCACGACTTCGGGCCGCGCGCCGAACAGGAAGACCTTC
>Ga0302256_10000364_pt1 | contig 10217 bp, 8 predicted proteins | sample I_Fen_E3_4_FD_194571 | JGI IMG/M metagenome (GOLD analysis project Ga0302256, IMG submission 194571) | Peat permafrost microbial communities from Stordalen Mire near Abisko, Sweden - I_Fen_E3_4 | ecosystem: Environmental > Terrestrial > Soil > Wetlands > Permafrost | place: Sweden: Abisko...
CCCTTGCGCCAGCGGAACGGTGTGCAAGCTGCACGTGGCGCTGCATGGCTGCCAGCAGAACTACGCAACCATCGGCGACAAGTTCATCAAGAACACCGGCTACACGCGCTGGGCCGACACCAACAACATCATCGTGCTGTTCCCGCAGACAAAAGTCGACAACGGCAGCCACGCCACCTCGGCGAGCGGCTCGCTGGCCAATGCCAACGGCTGCTGGGACTGGATCGGCTGGTACGGCACGAACTTCGCGCAGAAGGCCGGCACGCAGCAGGCGGCCATCAAGGCGATGGTCGACCAGGTGTCGTCGGGTGCGGGCTCGGGCGGCGGGGGCGGGGGTGGAACAGGCGGCGCGCTCGCCGCGCCGGCCGGTGTGGCCACCTCGAACCCCACGGCCAGCAGCATGACCATCACCTGGGGCGTGGTGACGGGTGCCAGCAGCTACAACGTCTACCGCAACGGCGGCAAGGTCAATGCATCGGCGGTCACGGCGACCAGCTTCAACGACACCGGCCTGTCACCCGCCACCACCTACAGCTGGACGGTGAGGGCGGTCGACGCCAACAGCGCCGAAGGCGCGGTCTCTGCCCCTGCCACCGGCACGACGACGGGCAGCGCCGCGGTGTGCTTCACCGCGTCGAACTACGCACACACCACGGCGGGCCGGGCCCACCAGAGCGGTGGCTATGCCCTGGCGAACGGCTCCAACCAGAACATGGGTCTGTGGAACACCTTCGTAACGACGACGCTGAAGCAGACGGCGGCCAACTACTACGTGATTGGCACGTGCCCTTGAGGGGCACGTGCGGCAGCTGCCCTTGAACGGACCCCGATGCTCGAAACCCGCGATCTGACCATCTGCTTTGGCGGCCATGTGGCGGTCGACCACGTGAGCTGCGCATTCGCGCCCGGCACGCTGACCGCCATCGTCGGCCCCAACGGCGCGGGCAAGACGACCTACTTCAACCTGATCTCGGGCCAGCTGCGCGCGAGCGAGGGGTCGGTGAAGCTCGACGGGATCGACATCACACGCGAGGCCGTGTCGGCCCGAACGCACCGCGGTCTGGGCCGGGCGTTTCAGCTGACGCAGCTGTTCCCGGGCCTGTCGGTGGTCGAGAACGTGCGCGTGGCGGTGCAGTCGCGCCGCAAGGAGGGGCTCAACCTGTGGTCGGTGTGGCTGGACCAGCGCAACACGCTGGAACGCGCACACGCCATGCTCGAGCGCGTGCGCCTGAGCGACAAGGCCGATGCGCTGGCCAGCAGCCTGCCGCATGGCGACCAGCGCAAGCTCGAGGTGGCGATGCTGATGGCGCTCGACCCGAAGGTGTTCATGTTCGACGAGCCCACCGCCGGCATGAGCGTCGACGAGGTGCCGGTGATCCTCGACCTGATCCGCGACCTCAAGGCGCGGCGCAACTGCACCATCCTGCTGGTCGAGCACAAGATGGACGTGGTGCGCGAGCTGGCCGACCGCATCGTCGTGCTGCACAACGGGCAGTTGGTGGCCGATGGCGAGCCGGCGGCGGTGATTGCTTTGCCCGTGGTGCAGCAAGCCTATCTGGGGATGGCCGCATGACGGCGCTGTTGCAGCTCCAGGGCGTGCACACGCACATCGGGGCGTACCACATCCTGCATGGCGTCGACTTCGAGGTACCCACCGGCCAGGTGACGATGCTGCTCGGCCGCAATGGCGCCGGCAAGACCACCACGCTGCGAACCATCATGGGTTTGTGGGCTGCATCGCAAGGGCAGGTGAGCTTCGACGGCCAGCGCATCGACGGCCGTGCCACGCCCGACATCGCGCAGCTCGGCATCGCCTACGTGCCCGAGAGCATGGGCATCTTCGGTGACCTCAGCGTGCGCGAGAACCTGCTGCTGGCGGCACGCAGCGCGCGCACGGTGGCGCAGATGGACACGCAACGGCTCGAATGGCTGTTCGAGTTGTTCCCCGCGGTGAAGAAGTTCTGGCTCCAACCTGCGGGCAAGCTGTCGGGTGGGCAGAAGCAGATGCTCGCGATCGCGCGCGCGATGGTCGAGCCCAGGCGCCTGCTGCTGATCGACGAGCCGAGCAAGGGTCTCGCGCCCGCCATCATCCAGAACCTGATCGCCGCGCTGCGCGAGCTGAAGCGCACGCAGACCACGGTGCTGCTGGTGGAGCAGAACTTCGGCATGGCGCGCGCGCTCGGCGACCAGATGGCGGTGATGGACAACGGCCGCGTGGTGCACCGCGGCGCGATGGCCGAGCTGGCCGACGACGAGGAACTGCAGCACCGCCTGCTGGGTTTGTCGCTCGGAGCACATCAATGAGCAAGGCTGGTTTCGACTGGTTGCCGCTCGCGCTGGTGCCGCTGCTGGCCGCGCTGGCGTGGCCGGCCATCGGCTCGGCTTCGTCGTGGCTCACGCTCACGGTGGCCGGCCTCGCGATGGGCATGATCATCTTCATCATCGCCTCGGGCCTCACGCTGGTGTTCGGTCTGATGGATGTGCTGAACTTCGGCCACGGCGTGTTCATCGCGCTCGGTGCCTTCGTGGCCACCAGCGTGTTCGGCCTGATTGCCGACTGGACGGCGTCCGACAGCCTGTGGCGCAACCTCGTCTCTGTCTTTTGCGCCATGGCGGTTGCGATGGCCGTGGCCGGTGCCGTGGGCTGGACCTTCGAGCGCGTGCTGGTGCGGCCGGCCTATGGCCAGCACCTGAAGCAGATCCTCGTGACCATGGGCGGCATGATCATCGGCGAAGAGTTGATCAAGGTGGTCTGGGGCCCGACGCAGATCGCGTTGCCGCTGCCGACCGCGTTGCGGGGTGCGTTGATCTTCGGCGACGCGGCGGTCGAGAAATTTCGCGTGTTCGCGGTGGTGGTCGGCGCGCTGGTGCTGGTCGCGATGCTGTTCACGCTCAACCGCACCAAGCTCGGCCTGCTGATCCGCGCCGGTGTGCAAGACCGCGAGATGGTCGAGAGCCTGGGCTACCGCATCCGCCGCCTCTTCGTCGCCGTGTTCGTGGCCGGCTCGGCACTCGCCGGGCTGGGCGGCGTGCTGTGGGGGCTGTACCAGCAGAACGTGGTGCCGCAGATGGGCGCGCAGGTCAACGTGCTGATCTTCATCGTCATCATCATCGGCGGGCTGGGCTCGACCTTCGGCTGCTTCGTCGGTGCGCTGCTGGTCGGGCTGCTGGCCAACTACAGCGGGTTTCTGGCGCCCAAGCTCGCGATGTTCTCCAACATCGGCTTGATGGTGGCGGTGCTGTTGTGGCGGCCGCAGGGGCTGTATCCGGTGGCGAATCGATGAACACGATCCTGCGTGCATCGAGAGGGCCTTCGATACCTCAGGCTGAGCGGGTGTCGGCATGCGAAGTCCTGGAACAGAAACAGTCCGCTCAGGCTGAGGTATCGAAGCCCCGTGCCGAACTGGGGAAGCTCGCATGCTGAACCGCCTCCTCTCCCACGACCTGCCGCGCAACCGCTGGCTCGCCGCGCTGCTCATCGCGCTGGTGCTGGGCCTCGCGCTCACGCCCTTCCTCTTTCCGAGCACCAAGGCCCTCAACGTCGGCGCGAAGATCCTCGTCTTCATCGTGCTGGTCGCAAGCTTCGACCTGCTGCTGGGCTACACCGGCATCGTGAGCTTTGCGCACACGATGTTCTTCGGCATCGGTGCGTACGGCATCGCGATCACCAGCACGCACTTCACGCCGGGGTGGGGGGCGGTGGCGCTGGGTGTCGTGGCGGCGCTGATGGTCTCGCTGTTGCTGTCGCTGCTGATTGGCCTCTTCAGCCTGCGCGTGAAGGCCATCTTCTTCGCGATGATCACGCTGGCCGTGGCCTCGGCCTTCCTGACGCTGGCTTCGCAGCTGTCGGACTTCACCGGCGGCGAAGACGGCCTCAACTTCAAGGTGCCCACGGCGCTGCAGCCCGGTACGCAGTACCTCGAAGAACCCTTCCTCGGCGCCACCGTCGACGGGCGCTTCGCGAGCTACTACCTGCTGTTCGGGGTGACGGTGTTGCTGGTGCTGGCGATGCTGCGCATCGTCAACTCACCGTTTGGCCGCGTGCTGCAGGCCATCCGCGAAAACGACTTCCGCGCCGAGGCCATCGGCTACCGCGTGGTGGTCTACCGCACGCTGAGCAACGTGCTGTCGGCGTTGTTCGCCACGCTCGCCGGCTGCCTGCTCGCGCTCTGGCTGCGCTACAACGGGCCCGACACCTCGCTCAGCTTCGAGATCATGCTCGACGTGCTGCTGATCGTCGTGATCGGCGGCATGGGCACGGTGTACGGCGCGGTGGTGGGCAGCGTGCTCTTCGTCATTGCGCAGAACTACCTGCAAGACTTGCTCAAGCTCGGCGCCGGCGCCTTCGAAGGCGTGCCGGTGCTGTCGCAACTGATCTCGCCCGACCGCTGGCTGCTGTGGCTGGGCGTCTTGTTCGTGCTGGCGGTCTACCACTTCCCGAGCGGCGTGGTGGGGCGGCTGCGCGCCATGCGGCACCGCTGAAGCGACAAACAGATTCGATGTGTTCCACGGTGCGATGAACACCGGCCCTTCAACAACCGAAGAGGAGACAACGATGAGTACAGCGACAAGAGCGGAGAAAAAACGCATCCACACGCTGCTGGCCACGGCAGCGTTCGCGGCCCTGGTGGCGTGTGGCGGCGGTGGCGACGACGGCAGCACCACGACGACAGAAGCCGCTGCGTCAACGCAGTCGACGCAGCCCACCGAGACGGCCGCCGGCCTGAAGCAAGACATCGCGCAGGCACTCGGCCCGCGCAGCGTGTTCAACCACCGGCCCGACTTCGTTCGCGGCGAGGTGCGCAACACCGAGTACGACGGCGTCACCGACGACCTGCTCACCGCGGGCCTCGGCAAGACCGGCCTGGCCGGCGTGCTGCCACCCTTCGCCAACCCGCTCGCGCCCGCCGCTGCCGAGCTGCGCCGCGCGGCCATCTACAACAGCTACCGCGCCATCGTCGACATGACAGCGGCCGGCGGCTACGGCACGCTGTTCGGCCCCAACGTCGATGCCGACAGCAACGTCACCTCCGGCGAAGGCCGCATCGCGGGCACCGAATACCTCGCGTTCAGCGACGACGGCAGCGGCCGGCGCAACGTGGTGCTGATGGTGCAGGTGCCGGCGAGCTTCGACCCGCGGCACGCCTGCATCATCACCGCCACCTCGTCGGGCTCGCGTGGTGTGTACGGCGCCATCAGCACCGGCGAGTGGGGCCTGAAGCGCGGCTGCGCGGTGGCCTACACCGACAAGGGCACGGGCAGCGGCCCGCACGACCTGGCCACCGACACGGTGCCGCTGATCGACGGGCTGCGCGCCACCTCGGCGGCAGCCGGCGATGCAGCGCAATTTCGTGCGCCGCTCGATGCCGCGCAGCTCGCGGCTGTCAACGCCGCCACGCCCAACCGCCAGGCCTTCAAACATGCGCATTCGCAGCGCAACCCCGAGAAGGACTGGGGCCGCTTCACGCTGCAAGCCGTCGAGTTCGCCTACTGGGCGCTGAACGAACGCTACGGCACGGCGCTCGGCCACGGGCTGCGCCTGCGCACCATCCGGCCGGGCAACACGATCGTCATCGCGTCGAGCATCTCCAACGGCGGCGGTGCGGCCATCGCCGCGGCCGAGCAAGACCGCGAGCGCCTGATCGATGGCGTGGCGGTGTCCGAACCCGCCGTCGAGTTACCCGCCAACCCGGGTGTGACGGTGAAGCGCGGCAACACCACGCAGCCCACCACGGCCAAGACGCTGTACGACTACACCACCTTCGCCAACCTGTACCAGAGCTGCGCATCGCTGTCGTCCCAGGTGGCGGGTGCACCGGGCGCCGCCTTCGTGGTCGCGGCGTTCGCGGCCAACCGCTGCGCCTCGTTGAAGGCCAAGGGCTTGCTGACAGCCGACACCTTGCCGGCGCAGGCCGACGAAGCGCTCGCGAAGCTGAGCAGCTACGGCTGGGAGCCCGAGGCCGCGGTGCTGCACCCATCGCTCGCCGCATTCGAAGTGGCGTCTGCGGTCAGCGTGACCTTCGGCAACGCATTGGCGCGCGCCAGCGTGGCCGATCACCTGTGCGGCTACAGCTTTGCCGCGACCACGGCGGCCGGTCTGGTCACGCCGCTGGCCGATGTGTCGCTGGCATCGATGTCCGCCACCGGCAACGGCGTGCCGCCTTCGGCCGGTGTGCAACTCGTCAACAACCTGAGCCCCGGCGTGGCGCTGCGCGACCTGTTCTCGTTCTCGCCCTCGTCATTGACGCAAGACTTCAACCTCGATGGCGCGCTGTGCCTGCGCAACCTGCTCAGTGGCGGCGATGCGGTGGCGCGCTCGCTGCAACGCGGTGTGGACGAGACGCGCCGCAACGGCGACCTGCACGGCAAGCCGGCGTTGATCGTGCACGGCCGCTCCGACGCGCTGCTGCCGGTGAACCACACCTCGCGCCCGTACACCGCGTTGAACAAGCGCGTCGAAGGCCGCGAGAGCCAGCTCTCGTACATCGAGGTGACGAACGCGCAGCACTTCGACGGCTTCATCGGCCTGCCCACGGTGCTGCCGGGTTACGACACCCGCTACATCCCGCTGCACGTGTACCTGAACCGCGCACTCGATGCGATGTATGCGCACCTGCGCCAGGGCCAACCGCTGCCGCCGAGCCAGGTGGTGCGCACCGTGCCGCGCGGCGGCGTGCCCGGTGCAGCACCGGCCATCACCGCGGCTAACGTGCCACCGATTGCATCGCATCCGTCGGATGCCGATGCCATTACCTGGCGAGGGCGAACCTTGACTGTGCCCGACTGAGTGACCGGAGATGCCATGAGCTTCAGTTCGAACTACTTGCGCTGCGAAGGCCGCGAGCTCCACTACACCGAGTGGGGCGCGCAGCATGACGAGACGGTGATCGCATGGCACGGCCTCGCGCGCACCTGCCGCGACATGGACGACATCGCCGGGCACCTGTCGCAGCGCTACCGCGTGATCTGCCCCGACACCCTCGGCCGCGGGTTGAGCGAGTGGAGCCCGCAGCCCGAAGCCGAGTACTGCCTCGCGTTCTACGCGAAGCTCGCGATGTCGTTGGTCGACCAACTCGGGCTGAAGCAGTTCCGCTGGCTGGGCACGTCGATGGGCGGTGCGATTGCGCTGCGCGCTGCTGCGGCGTTGAGAGGGCGCCTGCTGAAAATGGTGCTCAACGACATCGGCCCCGAGGTGGCCCAGGCCGCGACCGACCGCATCCGCTCTTACGCCGGCAACCCACCGGCGTTCGCGACAGTCAGCGAACTCGAAGCCTACTTCCGCACCGTCTACGCACCGTACGGCTGGCTGAGCGACGCGCAATGGCGCCGCCTCGCCGAAACATCAACGCGACGCCTGCCCGACGGCCGCGTGACACCGCACTACGACCCCGCGATGGTGATGCAGTTCACCCACCACCCCGACGACTACGCGCAATGGGACGCGTGGGACCAACTCGACATTCCCGTGCTGTGCCTGCGCGGCGAAAGCTCCGACCTGCTGCTGCCCGACACCGCCGAGCAGATGCGGCAACGCGGCCCTCGCGCCGTGGTCGTTACTGTCGCTGGCTGCGGCCACGCTCCCGCGCTCAACAAGCCAGATCAGTACGAACTGGTCGAGCGCTTCTTTGACAGCCAGCAGCAAGCGCAGCGAAGCGTTTGATCAAGCCACCTCCGCGGATCCGGCTCTGCCGGTCCGCTGGAGGGCGCCCCTTGGGGGCAGGAGCGAAGCGACTGGGGGGCGCCATTTCAACGCCGGAATTTCCCGTCCGGGCCGATGATGGACAGATCGGCAAACACCAGACCCGTGTGATCCGTCGGGCTGTAGTTCACCTCCATGCCGCCGATGTCGAGCTTCTGCAGGCTGTTCAGTGCGTTGAGCAGCTTCTCGCGGGTCGGGTTGGGCCCCGCCTTGCGCAGCGCAGCCACCAGCACCTTGGCCGATGCAAAGCCTTCCATCATCGCGGGCGAGACGCCGTCTTGCCCCTTCAGCTTGGCCAGGTCCACCGCTTCTTTCACGATGGGGGCCGACAGCGAGCGCTCGTACGGGAACACCTGCGTCACGATCACGCCGCGCGCGTTGTCACCCATCTGCTTGACGAAGCCGCCCGAGGCGTTGTTCGACAGCGTGACCACCTGCGCGCGCGAACCGGCGGCGCGAATGGCCTTGGTGCCTTCGACCAGCGCGGCGGCGGTGCCGATGATCAGCACGGCCTGCGCATCGGCCTGGGCCAGCTGCGGCGCAATCACGCTGAAGTCAGGCTTCTCGCGGTTGAACTTCTCCAGCAGCAGCGGCTTCTTGGCCGTGGCCTCGAAGCCCAGCGTGGCGCCGGTGGCAGCGTCGGCGCCGAAGACATCGTCCACGTGCCACACCGCGATGCGCTCCATGCCGATCAGGCTCAGGTGTTTGATGGCGCGCTCGGCCTCGCGCTGGTAGGTGGCGCGCACGTTGAACACATACGGCTGCACCGGCTTGTGCAGCACCATCGCGCCGGTGGACGGGCCCACCAGCGGCACCTTGAACTCATTCAGCGCGGGCAGCATGGCCTGGGTGTGCGGTGTGCCTCGGCTGAGGAAGAGCGCAATCGCCTTGTTCTCGGTGATCAGCTTGCGCGCGTTCTCGCCAGCGAGCTTGGGGTCGAACTTGTCGTCCAGCGAGACGAGCTCGATCATCTTGCCGTGGATGCCGCCGGCCGCGTTGACCGCATCGAAATAGAGCTTGGCGCCGGCCGTTGTTTCTTGCACGCCGGCGGCCACCGGGCCGGTGAAGGCGGCTGTCTGGCCGATGACGATTTGCGCTTGCAGCGGCGGGGCAGCGAGCAAGCCGACGACCAGGGCGGCGCGAATTGCAACGTGGGTGGTGTTGAACATGATTCAGGGCCTTTGACGATGAACGCCGGCCAGGGGCCGGCGACTCGGGGGTGGGGAAACGGTCGGCGCGCTCAGCGGCGGAACTTGCCGTCGGGGCCGACGATGGAGAGGTCGGCGTAGTCGAGGCCCGAGTGGTCGGTGGCCGAATAGCCGACTTCGATGCCGCCGAGGTCGAAGCGATTGAAGGTCTCGAGCGCGCGGCGCAGCTTGTCGCGCGTGGGGTTGGGGCTCGCGCGGCGCAGGCCTTCGACCACGACCTTGGCCGCCACGAAGCCTTCCAGCATGATCGGCGTCAGCTCGAAGCCCTTGGCCTTGGCCATTTCGATCGCTTCTTTGACCACCGGCGACGCGATCGAGCGCTCGTACGGGAACACCTGGCTGAACACCACGCCATGGGCGATGTCGCCGAGCTCCTTCACGAAGCCGGACGATGCGTTGTTCGACAGCGTGACCATCTGCGCACGCGAGCCGGCGGCACGAAGGGCCTTCATGCCGTCGGTCACGGCGGTGCCGGAGCCGATGAACATGACGGCCTGCGGTTCGGCGGCGACGATCTTCGGCATGATCGGCCCGAAATCGGGCTTCGCGCGGTCGTACTTCTCGTGGGCGACGGGTTGCTTGTTGACGGACTTCAGACCCTTGAGGGCGCCCAGCACCGCGTCACTGCCGAAGGTGTCGTCGACCTGCACGATGGCGATGCGCTCGGTGCCGATCAGGCTCAGGTGCGAGATCGCACGCTCGGCCTCGCGCTGGTAGGTGGCGCGCACGTTGAACAGCCACGGGTGCACCGGGTTGTGCAGCACCATCGCGCCGGTCGACGGGCCAATGAGCGGCACCTTGTACTCGGCGAGCAGCGGCATGATGGCCTGCGTGTGCGGTGTGCCGCGCGTCAGGAAGATGGTGATCACGCCCTGGTCGATCAACTGCTTGGCATTGGCGGCCGTGAGCTTGGGGTCGAACTTGTCGTCCAGCGACACCAGCTCGATGGTCTGGCCACCGACGCCACCACGTGCGTTCACGGCGTCGAAGTAGAGCTTCGCGCCATCGGTGGCTTCTTTGACCGAAGCGGCCACGGCGCCGGTGAACCCGGCGGTCTGGCCGACCTTGATCTGCGACCATGCCGGTGTGCTGCAAAGGGCAGCCCAGGCAGCGCTCAACAGCAGGAGTTTCTTCATCGCTGTCCTCTGAAACGGGGGAAGGCCGGAATGTTAGGGTTATCGGTGGTTTTGCGGGCCGGACCGCCTCGCGGCGGTGTGTCATATGGCACGCAAACACGGGCTTTGCGGCGGCGCATGGCGCCGCAAAGCGGCGGCACCGCGCGCATCAGCGGCTGAACGAACCGTCGGCCG
>Ga0302256_10000365_pt1 | contig 10216 bp, 8 predicted proteins | sample I_Fen_E3_4_FD_194571 | JGI IMG/M metagenome (GOLD analysis project Ga0302256, IMG submission 194571) | Peat permafrost microbial communities from Stordalen Mire near Abisko, Sweden - I_Fen_E3_4 | ecosystem: Environmental > Terrestrial > Soil > Wetlands > Permafrost | place: Sweden: Abisko...
CAGCGCACGCCGCTCGCGCTCGGGCAGGCCGGCGACGCGGCGGCCGGCATGCCCGTCGAGCATGCTGCGCAGGTCGTAGAGATCGGCCACCTCTTTCGGGGCCAGCGTGCGCACGAACACGCCCGAGTGCTTGCGCGTGAAGACGAGACCGGTACTTTCCAGCTCGCGCAGCGCTTCGCGCACCGGAACGCGCGACACGCGCAGCCGCGCCGCGACATCGGGCTCGTTGATGCGCTGGCCGGGCACGAGCTCACCGCGCAGGATCAACCCCAGCATCTCGTCGCGCGCGATCGCGGCGAGCGAGGTGTCGCGCACGCCGGCAATCAGGTCGGAAGAAGAGGCGGTCAGCCAGGGCAGCATGGGTGAGACATCGTCTTTCGTATACGATATTCTCGATCAGGACGTGCCCCGATCCGCCCCGGGTATGTACCGAGTCGGCGCGATCCGAGTCAGTGCAGGTCGACCGTGCCCCGCGGCCCGGAGCGATGCGCGGCGGCCCGAGCGAAGCGCTCGCGCCGCACCGATCCAGCCCTCATCGCCCGACCTGAAGGTCTAGCGCCGGATGACGCAGTCGCGGTCCAGCACGGTCAGTTCCACGAACCGCGAACCGACCCGGTCATGGTGGCTGTAGCTGATCGTCAGGCCGCCCAGATCCAGCTCCTTGATGGCGTCGAGCGCAGCGGCCACCTTCGCCGGTGTCGGGTTGTCGCCCGCCTTCTTCAGGCCTTCGACCAGCAGCTTCGCGCCGATGAAACCTTCCAGCGCCGCGTAGTTGAGCGGAGGCGGCGTCTCCATCGACTTGCGCACGAGATGGAATTCCTGCACCACCGGCACGCCCACGTTGCCGGGGTGAGGGACCACCTGCGATATCGCCACACCGCCGCAGTCGCCCGACAGCGCCGTGAAGAAATCCTGCGAGTTGACATTCGACACGGTGACGAACTGCGGATGCTGGCCCCTGGCTCGCATCTCCTTGACGAACTGGGCACAGGCCTTCGGCGTGCACGCCATCAGCACGGCTTGCGGGGCGGCCGCAGCAATCTGCGTCAGCGCAGCATCCAGCTTCATGTCCTGCCGGCTGTAGCTCGCCAACGCGACGGTGGTCAGCTGGCGCTCCTTGATGCCACGCTCGAACCCGGCCAGCAGCTCGCGGCCGAACGGGTCGTCCTGGAAGAGCACCGCCACCCGCGTGATGCCCATGGTCGTGACCTGCTGGACGATCCGGTAGGCCTCTTCGCTGTAGCTGGCGCGCAGGTTGAAGACGTAGTCGGTCTGCTGACTGTGCAAGGCCTGGGCGCCGGTGATCGGTGCCACGAGCGACATCTTCCTGTCCTGGACCATCGGCAGCACCGCCACGACGGTGGGCGTCGAGCGGTAACCGAACAGTGCCACCACCTTCTTCTCGTCGATCAGGATCCGGGTGTTCTCCAACGCCAGCTTGGGGTCGCGCTTGTCGTCGAGCGTGATCACGCGGATCTTGTTGCCGTTCACGCCGCCCCGGGCGTTGACCCAGTTGAAATAGGCATCCGCGCCGGCCTTGTTGTCCTTCGCAGAGGCTTCGCCCGACAGTTCCACGGACTGGCCGATCAATACATCCGCGGCATGTGCCGGCGAGACACCGCAGAGCAGGCATGCCGTGAAGAGAGTGAAGCTGACTTCAAGCAGCCCTCGAAGGCGTTGCGGGACATTCATGTCGTGTTCCTGACTGGGGAAAGATAAGGGAAAACGCGAAGAAAACAAACGATCGGGCAGTGTGACTGTCAGGACCGTCGGCACCCGGAAAAGATGGCGCCTGATTTCACGAATGGCCGCTGTTCGCGCTCGTTCGTTCAGACACGGTGGCGGATCGTGGCCCTGTACGGTCGCAGGCTTCAAAAAGAAATCGGCTGCCCGGGCACGGCGACGATCACGCGGATCGGGCTTGACCCCATCGCGTCGACGAACTCCTTCGCCGTGCCGCGTGCCAGCGGGTTCGCGCCGTAATGCATCGGGATCACGGCCTTCGGTCGCAGCAGTTCCTTGACGGCCCAGGCAGCGTCGGCCGCATCCATCGTGAAGTTGCCGCCGATCGGCACCAGCGCGAGGTCGGGCTTGAAGCGCTCGCCGATCAGGCGCATGTCACCAAAGGCTGCCGTGTCGCCGGCGTGGTAGATGCGAAAGCCGTTCTCCAGCTCGATGAGCCAGCCCACCGGTTCGCCGCCCGGGTGCGTCTCGTCCTTGCTCGATGCCGGGTTGCGCCAGACGTAGACCGACGAATGCTCGGCATGCACCGCCGTGACCTTGATGCCCGGCACCGGCTCGATCGTTCCGCCCTTGTTCATGCGCGGCAGCAGGTTGGCCGGCAGCACGCCGAGCGTCGTCAAGGTCTGGTTGAGATCGCCCGGCGCGCGGATCGGCACGTTGTATTGCTGCGCCAACGCCGGCGCATCGGCGATGTGATCCAAGTGACCATGGCTGACCAGCAGCACGTCGATGCGGCCGAAGGCATCGGGCTGCTTGTAGTTCGCGGGGGTCAGCGGGTTGGTGCGCAGCCACGGGTCGGTGACGATGACCTTGCCGCCCGGCGTGGTGATCTTGAACGCCGACTGGCCGAGCCAGACGATCTCTGTGCGCAACGCGGCCGGTTCAACGGTCGAGACGGTCGAGACCGACGAAGACGGCGCCGCACACGCGCCCAGCGTCGCGACGAAGACGGCGACCCACGCCCTGCGGATCAGTGTGTGCATCAGATCACTCCGGTTTGACGTTGCCCGCTTTCACCACCTCGGCCCAGCGCGGGATCTCGCGTTTGATGAGGTCACCGAAGGCCTGCTGCGTTGTCGGCACCGGCGTCGCGCCCTCGACCGCGAGCTGCTGCATCACATCGGCCAGTGCCAGCGCTTTGTTGACCTCGGCGTTCAGCCGCGCGACCACATTTGCGGGCGTGCCGGCCGGCGCGACGAGGCCGTACCACTGGTCGGCTTCGAAGCCCGGGTAGCCGCTCTCGGCCACGGTCGGCACGTCGGGCAGCGCGGCCAGGCGCTGCGCGCTCGACACGGCCAGTGCACGCAGGCGGCCGCTGCGCACGTGGGGGATCACCGCAGGCGCGCCGGTGAAGGTGCAGTCGACCTGGCCGCCGATCACGTCGGTGATCGACGGCGCCGTGCCGCGGTAGGGAATGTGCGCCATGAAGATCCTGGCCTTCAATTTGAACGACTCGAAGGTGATGTGCGCCGCACTGCCGTTGCCGCCGGACGAATACGTCAGCTGGCCCGGCTTCGCGCGGGCCGCCTCGACCAGGTCTTTCAGCGAACGGATCGGCGACGCCGCATTGACCACCAGCACGTTGGGCACACGCGCCACGTAGGCGACCGGCACGAAGCTCTTCAGCGGGTCGTACGGCAGCTTCGGGTACAGCGACGGGTTCACGGCCAGCGTGCCGATGTGGCCCATCAGCAGGGTGTTGCCATCGGGGTCGGCCTTCGCGGCCTCGGCCGCCCCGAGCGAGCCGCCGGCACCGGCCTTGTTGTCGATGACGACGGTCTGGCCCAGCGACTGGGTCAGCTTCGGCCCCAGCGCGCGTGCCAGGATGTCGGTGCTGCCGCCAGGGGGGAACGGCACGATGATGCGCAAGGTCTTGGCGCTTTGCGAGAACGCCGTGAACGGCGAACCAAGAAGCGCGGCGAGGAGTGCACGACGTGTCGATTCGTTCTGGAGAGGCATCAGCGGCAGTCGTGGAAACGGCTTTGGAGCATCGCGAAACCGAAGCCCAGCGACCAGTGCGACCTGCTCACTCAGCGTTGCGTCTGGCTTATGGCGGAAGCATCGATTGTGCGTCGATGGCGACGCGGCGCAACACCGAAAGCACCTCGGCGCACGCCGACGACGCCAGCGCGCCGCGCCGTTGCGTGATGCCGATCGCGCGCTCGGAGCCGGGCAGCGGCGCAGAGGCATGAACCAGCAGACCCGCCTTCACGTCGGCCTGCACCTGCAGCGGCGACACCAGCGCCACGTGGTCACCGGCCAGCAGCACCGAGCGCAGCACCGCCGTGCTGTGCGCGCGCAGCGCCACGGCGGGCAGCGGCAAGCCAGCCTGTGCGAACAGGCGCTCGAATACCGCATGCGCCGGCGTGCCGGCCAGCGGGCCGATCCAGGGGTACGGTGCGAGCCGGCGCAGCGATGCACGGCGGGCGCTGCGCAACAGCGGGTGACCGTGGCGCACGACGGCGACGAAGCGGTCGATGTACAGCACCTCTTCCACCAGATCACCCGCCACGTGCTCGCCGCGCAGCGGGCCGACGAGAAAATCGACATCGGCGTTGCGCAGCAAGCGGGTCAGCGATTCGTAGGTGCCGTCCTTCACGTCGATGTGCAACTCGGGGCGCTGGACCAGCACCCGTGCAGCCGCCTGCGGAACCAGCACATCGGTGGCCATCGGCAGCGAGCCGATGGCCACCAGGACTTCGCCCTTGCCACGCCAGCGGGCCAGCTCTTCGTACCCGATGCGGATCTCTGCCAGCGCGACCTTCACATGCTGCAGCAGCCACTCGCCCGACTCGTTCAGGCGTGCACCCAGCCGCGACCGCTCGTACAGCGATGTTTTCGCAACATGCTCGAGGCGCCGCAACGCCTGGTGCAACGCCGGCTGCGACAACCCGACGGCCGCGGCGGCCGCGCTCTCGCTGGGGTGGGTGCCGCGCGCGACCAGCGCCTGCAGCAGCGCGTCGCTGACGAGGCGCGGCAACGAGGTCACCGAGGGCAGCGCACCACGCGCCCGCAGGCCATGGGCTCCTGCCTGCAACGCGTCGAGCGCGCGCGACACGCGCAGCGCGAGGGCCTCGCCCGCAGCGGTCGGCACCATGCCGCGGGCGCCGCGCTCGAACAGCGTCACACCAAGTACTTGCTCGGCGCCTTGCACGGCCCGCGTGACTGCAGCAGATGACTGATGCAGCGCCTGGGCCGCACGCGATACGCTGCCGGTGGATGCCACGGTCGCGACCGCGCGCAGCGAACGCAGCGGCACACTGGCATCGTTGCCGGCGGCCGAAACGCCGGGACGTGAGGCCATCAAAAGCCGAGCCAGCGCCGAGGCGTGTCCCAGAACAGCTTGCGGCGATCGCGCGGGTCGGGCAGCAAGCGCTCGATACCACGCAGCAAGGGGCCGACATCGAGCCGATGCGCTGCGCGCAGGAAGGGCCAATCGCTGGCCCACAGGCAGGCGTCGAGCGTGAAAGCCTCGATCAGCGCGTCGAGGTAAGGGCGTGTGTCGTCATGGGGCGGCGCCAGCGCTGAGAACTTCTGGTGGCCGGACAGCTTGACCGCCACGCGGCCGCTACGCGCCAGGCCGAGCAGCGCCTGAAAGCCCGGTTGCTCGACGCCCTGCCCGGCCGCGGGTCGGCCGCAGTGGTCGATCAGCACGCGCACTTCACTGCGCTCCAGCAACGGCCGCAACTCGACCAGCTGGTCGCGCTCGACTTGCAGCGAGACCAGCATGTCCAACTCGGCCAGCATGCCCAGCAGCGGGCCGGCGCTCTGGTAGTACGCCGTGCCGAGCAGCGTGGCGTTGAATGCCAGGCCGATGATGCCGCGGGCACGCAACTCGATCAGCGCATCGCGGTCGATGTCCGGCGGCACCACGGCGATGCCCTTGAAGCGGCCGTTGCCACGCGCAACGGCATCGAGCAGGCAGCGGTTGTCGAGGCCGTAACCCGAGTTCGGGCCGACCATCAACGCATGGCGAATGCCGTAGGCATCCATCACCTGCAGGTACTGCTCGATCGGCCCGATCTCCTGGCCTGTCGGGCGATAGGCCACATCCGTCGCATAGGGAAACCGCGCCGGGTCGAGCACGTGGCAATGGCAATCGACCTTCGACTCGTCGAAGACACTCATCGCCGGCAAGCTCACTGCTTGGCACCCAAGGCCGGCAAGATTTCCTTCACTTCCTGCTTGCCATTGCGCACCTCGGTCAGGAAGCTCTCGCGGTCCAGGTCGCCGTTCGCATCGATCCTCACGTCCATCAGCACGCCGGGTTGTTGTGCAGCGCTGATCGCCAAGCCGTGCAAGGCCTGGGCGACGAGCTTGCGGTCGACCTGGCCGACCTTCTCGATGGCTGCCTTCATGATGAAGACCCCTGTGTAGCCTTTGATGCCATTGTGGTCCGGCGTGTACTTGAACTGCTTCTCGAAGCGCGCACGGAATGCGCGCACCGACGGCATCGGCGCATCGACGGTCAGGCCGACGTGGGCCACCGCGCCATTGGCGGCCCCGCCCGCGAGCTCGATGACCTTCTGGCTGGTCAACACCGTCTCGCCGACGATCGGTTGGGAGACGCCTTGCTTGCGCAACTCGCGCAGCGCGCGCGCAGCCTCTTCCTCGTTTGTGTAAACGAACACCGCATCCGCATTGCTCTGCCGGGTCTTGAGAACGGCGGCAGAGAAGTCGACCTGGCTCTGTTCGGTCGAGATGTCGGCCACCACCTTGACGCCCAACGGCTCGAGCGCCTTGGTCAGCGATTCGCGGCCACCCTTGCCGAAATCGTTGTTCACGTAGATCAGCGCCAGCGTTTTCGCCTTCAGCTGCTGCGCGATGTAGCGCGCCACCTTGGGCATCGCCGTGTCCTGCGTGAAGCTCGTGCGGAAGATGTAGGGGTTGCCCTGCTTGGTGATCGCCGCCGCCTCGCCGCCGGTGAAATTGGGAATCTCGGCGCGCCGCGTCTCGGCCATGCTGACGAGGATCGACCCCGAGAACACCGGGCCGAACACTGCGAACACGCCATCGTCCACCGCCTTGGCGACCAGGCCCTTGGCCACGCCGGGGTTGCTCTGCGTGTCGACCGCATTGGACTCGAGCGGGCGACCGAGGATGCCGCCCGCGGCGTTGATCTCCTTGACGGCCAGGTCGACGCCATTCGCGAAGTTGGTGCCCGAAGTCGCACCGGCTCCCGAGAGTTCCACGATGGTGGCGATCTTGATCGGCTCGGCGGCGCGGGCGATGGGGGTGGCGTTCAACATCAGCGCCGTGCTCGCGATCGCGAGCGTGGCGCGCAAGGGCTTGCGCATGGTTTTTTGTCTCCGTGTTGTTGTGGGAACCTGGCGCGCTGAAAGTCACTTCGGGGACAGCAGCGCCCTCACCTCGCTCAGGTCGGACTGCATCGACGTCGCGATCTCAACGAATCCGAAAAAGCGCAGGAACTCCGGCACTTGCTGCACCAGCATCTCGAAGCCGGCTTCGGCCTGCAGGCCGCGTGCGCGGCAAGCCTGCAGCAACGGCGTCGGCTGCTGGCTCATGATGATGTCGACCACCGCGGCGCCTGCTGGCACACGCGCCGGGTCGAAGGGCAAGGGATCGTCGGGCTTCAGCCCCTGCGAGGTGCAATTGACAACGAGGTCGAACCCGGCGGGGTCGTCGCCATCGGCCATCACGGCCGCGTTGCCGACCAGGGCGTGCAGCCGCGCCACGAGGCTCTCGGCCCGTGCGCGTGTGCGGTTGAAGACGGCCAGCAACGAAGGCCCGCGCTGCGCCAGCGCAGCGGCCACCGCGTGGCCGCCACCGCCGGCACCGACGACCAGCACACGCCGGCCGTGCACCTCAATGCCGAAATGGTCGAGCCCCTTCACGAAACCGATGCCATCGAACAGCGCGGCCTCGAGCCGGCCGTCGGCGTGGCGCTTCACCGCATTCACCGCGCCGGCGATCGAAGCGACCGCATCGGTCGGCTTCAGCAGCGCCGCCAACTGCGACTTGTGCGGGATCGTGGCCCAGAACCCGCCGATGTTTTCGGCCTTCATGCCATGTTCGAGAAACCCCGGCAGTGCCGCGGCCGGCAGCTTCAGCGGCACGACCACGGCGTCGATGCCGTGCTGCTGGAACAAGTGGTTGTAGACCTCGGGCGCGCGCACCTGCGCGACAGGGTCACCAAGAATGTAGAACACGCGGGTGCTGCCGGTGATGCGGGTCATGTGTGCTCCTGGGCTGACGGTATCGGCATTCAGTCTATCGATGCCTTGGCGCGCTCGAGCACGTCGGCGTACATCGACGACTCGGGTTCGGCCAGGCCGATCAAATTGTTCTGGCTGTGGGTTCCTCATGCCGTGGGCGAAACGATGTGATCCCAGGCCAGTGGACCGGCGCCCTTGCCGGCCACGGAGTAGAGCGCGTTCGGTGCGTTGCGCGTCTTCTGGAAATCTTCCAGCGATTCGCCACGCATCGCCGCGTAGATGTGCAGGTTCGAGACGCCGACGACCGCACCGAGCTTCTCGAGCATGAAGAAGATGACACCGTGGTGAATCAGGCCGCGCCAGTCGCGTCGCTGCACCAAGCTGCTCTCGGTGTCGTCCAGCCCGGCCTCGCGCATGAGCGCCGCTTCGTCGGCGAGGAAGCGTTCGCGGTACGCCGGCACCACCAGGCCGTGAAGGAAGCGGTTCAGCCGGTAGGCCTTGACGCTGCGCTCCAGCGTGAACGGGTAGGTGCCGCGCAATGCTTCGGCGCCCGCCAGCTGCTTGCCGATGAGGGCCTGGTGGCGCTGTACCGTCGGTGATGGCGCCGCCTGCTCGACGGGCTCGTAGATCGCCGTGGCGATGCCGGTCATCGACGGCAGGTAGTAGCTGCGGTGCAGGCAGCGCACCTGGGACGCGAGCGCACCGCGCATCACCAGCCACATGATGACTTCGGACCCCTCCATGCCGCCGAGCGTCGCGAACTCGGCGTGCGTCATGTCGGCCAGCTGCTCGGGATCGCGTTCGAGCAGGTCCAGGAAACGGGCATCCCATTCGGGGTTGTTGAAGCCGGCGCGCTCGCCGTGCACCTGGTGCGACAGCCCACCGGTGGCGACAACGGCCACGCGCAGGTCTTGCGGGAAACTCTCGATCGCACGGCGCAGCGCCTGGCCAAGCTTGTAGCAACGCCGTGCGCTCGGGATGGGGAATTGCAGCACGCCCATTTGCAGCGGCACCAGCTTGACCGGCCATTCCGGCCGGTGCGGGCACATCACCGACAGCGGCGAGAAGCAGCCGTGGTCGAGTGGTTTGTCCTGGAAGAAAGACATGTCGAACTCTTCGGCCATCAGCGACTGGCCGATGTGGGCTGCAAGCAGCGGGTGGCCGGCGATGGGCGGCAGGTCGCGCGGGCCGGCGCCCTCGTCGGCCGGCGCCCAGCGCTCGCCCACGCCGAGCGAGAAGGCCGAGTAGTGGTCGAAGAAGAAGGAGGTGACGTGGTCGTTGTAGATCATCAGCAGCACATCGGGCCGCCGCTCGGCGATCCACGCCTGGACCGGTGCGAAGGCCTCGAAGATCGGTGCCCACACCGGGTCGCTTTGCTTGTCGCGATCGAACGCGAAGCCGATGGTCGGCGTGTGCGACGCGGCGATGCCGCCGATGATGCTTGCCATGAGGCGCTCCCTGCAAATGGTTCGGTGGCCCGGCGCGTGAACGCACCGGGCCACACTGCTTGCCTTCTGGGCCTAGTTCTCGTGATCGTCGTCTTCGCGCCCGTCACCGTCGGGCAGCGGATGGCGCGACGGTTGGCAAACCAACTGCGTGCCCTCGGCCTGGCAGACCGTCTGGTACCCGTGGGTGTAGAGCGGCTTGCCGACCCAGTTGTAGCCGGGGCCAGGCTCGTTGCGCGGCGTGTGGGCGATGAAGCTGGACTCGACGTCCGTGCTGCCGGTCCCGAGGTAGCGCGCCACCTCGGGATACGGGAACACCGGCCGCGTGCGCGTGACAACGCCGCCCGTCACCTTGGAGGCGACGATCTTGCCGGGCTCGATGCCGCTCTCCACCCAGGCCATTACCGGCGTCAGGATGTCGAAGGTGTCCGGGCCTTCGCCGCCACCGCAGTGGGTGACGCCGGGGAACAGATACAGCTTCACGAAACGGTCCAGCGCCCGGTCCCCGAAGGTCTTGCGCAGTGCCTGGTGGTACGCGAGCGTCCCTTGCGGCGAGATGTGCTGGTCGTTCCAGCCGTGCCACAGCAGCAGCTTGCCGCCGCTGCGGGCGAAGTGGCCGATGTCGGGGTCGGTGGCCGAGAGGTAGCTCGAGGTCTGCACCGTTTGCCAGAACGAAGGCACGGTGAACTGCAGGTCGGTGAGCTTCCAGGTGGGGTTGGACACGTTGAAGTAGCTCAGGTAGCGAGCGAACGCGTTCACGAAGTTCTCGCTGCCGACCGTCACGCCCTGCGTTGCGGGCACGAACAGCGTCCAGGCCAGCTCCGAACCCCATTCATGCGAGATTTCCAACTC
>Ga0302256_10000366_pt1 | contig 10209 bp, 7 predicted proteins | sample I_Fen_E3_4_FD_194571 | JGI IMG/M metagenome (GOLD analysis project Ga0302256, IMG submission 194571) | Peat permafrost microbial communities from Stordalen Mire near Abisko, Sweden - I_Fen_E3_4 | ecosystem: Environmental > Terrestrial > Soil > Wetlands > Permafrost | place: Sweden: Abisko...
CCTGCTCCGGCTCCGGCTCCGGTGGGTAACGTCACCACTGGCCTGGCCCGCTACACGACTTATTGCGCAACATGCCACGGGGCCAGCGTCAAAGCCAACAAGTTCAACGTCATCGGTGCCGCGACGGTTTCAGGGCTCAATTCAGCCATCTCCAGCGTCAGCAGCATGAGATCGCTGGCCTCGTCCCTGTCGGCACAGGACGAGCTGGACATCGCGGCCTACATCACCAGCGCCAAGTAAAAACCCACAACCCGCCGGGAACGGCTCACTGCCAGGGCCGCATTGCTTTGCAATGCGGCCCTTTTTCATTTCGCTCTTCAAAGCATCGACACGAGTCAGCAAGGCCGGAAGCATTCAGTAAGACACCGGCCCGTAGACTGTCCCCCAGTCCTTCTCCCGGGCCCGCCAACCCCTGCGCATGCGCCTGACTCACTTGATCGCTACGGCACTGTTGTGCTGCGCTGCTGCACACGCAGCCGACGAGGAAGCGGCGCCCTATGCGCAGCGGCCCGACGTCGAACAACTCACTGCGCTCGGCCGGGCGATGTTTTCCGACCGCTCGCTGTCGGCCGGCGGCAAGGTGGCATGCGCGAGCTGCCACGACCCGCGCCATGCCTACGGCCCACCGCCCGGCCGAGCCATGACGCCGGGCGCCGTGCGCACCGTGCCCTCGCTGCGCTACCTGCAGACCCTGCCGCCGTTCACTGAGCACTACTTCGACACCGATGGCGACGACAGCATCGACGCGGGCCCCACCGGTGGCCACACCTGGGACGGCCGCGTCGATTCGGCGCACGAGCAGGCGCGCCTGCCGCTGCTGTCGCCCCGCGAGATGGGCAACCACCAGCCCGAGCAGGTAGTGCGCAAGCTCGCGCGAAGCGCCTATGCCGCGCAGTTCCGCCGCAGCTTCGGCGACGATGTGTTCACCGACGTGACGCGCGCTTTCGACGCCGCGCTGCTGGCGCTCGAGGTGTTCCAGCAATCGCCGGCCGACTTCTTCCCCTACAGCAGCCGCTACGACGCTGTGCTGCGCGGCCAAGCTACGCTGAGCCCGCAAGAAGCGCGTGGCCTGGCGCTCTTCAACGACGCAGACAAGGGCAACTGCGCCGCGTGCCACCGCAGCGAGCCCACGTCCGACGGCGCGTTTCCGCTGTTCACCGATTTCGGCCACATCGCGCTCGGCTTGCCGCGCAACCGCGGCATTGCGGCCAACGCCGACCCCGGCTTCTACGACCTCGGCCTGTGCGGCCCGCTGCGCACCGATCTGCGCGACCACCCCGAATACTGCGGGCGCTTTCGCGCGCCCAGCCTGCGCAACGTGGCCCTGCGCGACCGCTTCTTCCACAACGGCGCCGCACGCACGCTGAGCGATGCGCTGCGCTTCTATGTGGAGCGCGACACGCGGCCCGAGCGCTGGTACAAAACCGGGCGAAACAAAGCGAGACAAAACGACAAGGAAATGAAGTACAACGATCTGCCTGCCGCTTACCATGACAACGTCAACACGGAGCCGCCGTTCGGCGGCCAGCCGGGTGACACACCCCGCCTCGATGAGCGCGACATCCGCGACATCGTCGCCTTCCTGAAGACACTCACCGACGCCGATCAGCTGCCTGCCCAGAAGCAGGGCGCGCGCTGAAATGCTTTTGAACACGACGCTGCTGACATCCCGTTGTCAGCAGCCGTCGGGCAGCATCACCCCCGCCGCCCGACACCTCCGGTTCCGCCCTTGCCAAGAACAACCATGCGACAACCGCCTTATCGATTGGCCTCCCGACTGGCCCCACTGACGCTGATCGCGCTGCTCAGCGCCTGTGCCCACACCGCGCCACCGCCCTCGCCGCAGGCCACCGCGCCGGCGCAATGGCAGGCCCCGCTGCCGCACAACGGCCAGCTCACCGACCTCACGCGCTGGTGGCAACAGTTCAACGACCCGCTGCTCACGCAGCTGATCGACGCCGCGCAGAAAGAGAGCCCCACGCTCGCATCGGCCGCGTCGCGCCTCGCGCAATCGCGCGCCACCCGCGTGGCCGCCGGCGGCGCGCTGCTGCCCACGCTGGATGCCACGGCCAGCGCCGTGCGTGGCCGCACCGACCTCACGCTGCCGGTGGGCACCAGCAGCTCGGCCGGCCTGCAGGCCAACTGGGAACTCGACCTCTTCGGTGGTGGCCGCGCGGCACGCGACGCTGCGCAGGCCCGGCTCGAAGGCGCCCAGGCCTCGTGGCACGTGGCGCGCGTGGCCGTGGCCGCCGAGGTCGCGAGCGACTACCTGGCGCTGCGCGCCTGCGAAGCGCAGGTCGTGCAGACGCAGGCCGACGCCGGCTCGCGCGCCGAGTCGGCCCGCCTGACCGACCTGAGCGCCAAGGCCGGCTTCCAGTCGCCCGCCAACGCCGCGCTCACCCGCGCCAGCGCCGCGCAGAGCAACGCCTTGCTCACCGCGCAGAAGGCGCAGTGCGACATGACGGTGAAGGCGCTCGTCGCCCTGACCGGTGTCGACGAGCCCGGCCTGCGCACGCAGCTGGCGGCCGGCGCCGCGCACCTGCCCGAGCCGGCGCAGATCGCCATCCAGGCCGTGCCCGGCGAGGTGCTGAACCAGCGGCCCGACCTGTATGCCGCCGGCCGCGACCTGGTGGCGGCGAGTGCCGAGGTGTCGCAGAGCCAGGCCGCACGCCTGCCGCGCATCACGCTGGCCGGCTCGATCGGCGCCACGCGGCTCGACTTCAGCGGCGGCCATGTCGATGGCAGCACCTGGTCGGTCGGCCCGCTCGCCGTCACGCTGCCGCTGTTCGACGGCGGCACGCGCCGCGCCAATGTGGACGCCGTCCGTGCCCGCTACGACGCGGCCGCCATCACCTACCGCAGCACGCTGCGCGGCGCCGTGCGCGAGGTCGAAGAAGCGCTGGTGCAACTGCAGAGCACCGCAGGCCGCGGTGACGACGCCCGCGTCGCCGCCGAAGGCTTCGAGAGTTCGTTCCACGCCACCGAGGCACGCTACAAGAGCGGCGCCGCCAGCCTGTTCGAACTCGAAGACGCACGCCGCAGCGCCGTGCAGGCGCAGAGTGCGCTGATCGACCTGCAACGCGAACGCGTCGCCGCCTGGATCCTGCTGTACCGCGCACTCGGCGGCGGCTGGAGCCCGGCCGACACCACGCAAGCCAAGAACTGAAACCGATTCACCCGATGCTCAACGCCATGACCTACCGCCTCAAGCCCCTCGTTCTGCCCTGCCTCGGTGCTGCGCTGATCGGCAGTACGCTCATCGCCTTCAGCGTGCGCGCGGCCGATGACAAGAAAGCCGCACCCCCGCCGAAGGCCGCGCTGACCGTGACGGTCACGCAGCCTCAGGCCGCGAAGCTGCCGCTGAAGATCACCGCCAACGGCAACATCGCCGCGTGGCAGGAAGCCAGCGTCGGCACCGAAGCCAACGGCCTGCGCCTGGCCGAGGTGCGCGCCAACGTGGGCGACGTGGTCAAGCGCGGCCAGGTGCTGGCGGTGTTTGCCGCCGACACCGTGCAGGCGGACGTGGCACAAATCAACGCCAGCGTGGCCGAAGCCGAGGCGGCGCTGGCCGAGGCCGCCGCCAATGCGCAGCGCGCCCGAGAGCTGCAACCCAGCGGCGCCCTGAGCGCACAGCAGATCACCCAGTACCTCACCGCCGAGCGCACGGCCCAGGCGCGGCTGCAGGCCCAGCGCGCCGCCGCCCGCGTGCAGCAACTGCGCCTGGCGCAGACCCAGGTGGTGGCACCCGATGCCGGCGTGATCTCGGCACGCAGCGCGACCGTCGGTGCCGTGCTGCCGGCCGGGCAGGAGCTGTTCCGACTGATCCGCCAGGGCCGACTCGAATGGCGTGCCGAGGTGCCGTCGAGCGACCTGGTGCGCGTGAAGGTTGGCCTGCCTGCAACCGTGGCGCCCACCAGCGGTGGCGCGGCCGTGACCGGCAAGGTGCGCATCGTCGCGCCGACCGTCGATGCGCAAACGCGCAACGGCATCGTCTACGTCGACCTCGTTATCTCCCCGAAAGAAGCCACCGACGTGAAGGCCGGCATGTTCGCGCGCGGCGAATTCGATGTCGGCAGCAGTGATGCGCTCACGCTGCCGCAGACCGCGGTGGTGTTGCGCGACGGCTTCAACTACGTGCTCAAGGTGGGCCCGGATTCGAAGGTCTCGCAAGCCAAGGTCGGTGTCGGCCGGCGCGTCGGCGAGCGCATCGAGATCACCAGCGGCCTCGATGCCACAGCCAAGGTCGTGGCGGCCGGCGGTGGCTTCCTGAGCGATGGCGACACCGTGAAGGTGGTCGACGCCATCGCGGCCAAGCCCGTGGCCAGCAAGTAAGCCACCCATTAAAAGGAGGCCCGCGACATGCTCAACGTTTCATCCTGGTCGATCCGCAACCCGACGCCATCGATCCTGCTCTTCATCATGCTCACGCTGGCGGGCCTGCTCGGCTTCAAGGCGATGAAGATCCAGAACTTCCCCGACATCGACCTGCCGATGGTCACCGTGACCGCGTCGCTGCCCGGCGCCTCGCCGGCGCAGCTCGAGACCGAGGTGGCACGCAAGATCGAGAACTCCATCGCCACGGTGCAGGGCGTGAAGCACGTCTACACCAGCCTGCAGGACGGCACGGCCACCATCACGATCGAGTTCCGCCTCGAGAAGCCCACGCAGGAAGCGGTCGACGACGTGCGCGACGCCGTCTCGCGCGTGCGCTCGGACCTGCCGGCCGACCTGCGCGACCCGGTGATCCAGAAGGTCAACCTCGCCGGCACGCCGATCCTCACCTACACCGTGTCGTCGGCGCGCATGGACGATGAAGCGCTGTCGTGGTTCGTCGACAACCAGGTCACCAAGAGCATGCTCGCGGTGCCCGGCGTCGGCGCCGTCACGCGGGTGGGCGGCGTCTCGCGCGAAGTGCGCGTCGAGCTCGACCCGGCGCGCTTGCTGGCGCTCAACGCCACCGCGGCCGACATCTCGCGCCAGCTGCGGCAGATCCAGCAAGAAGCTTCGGGCGGCCGCGCCGACCTGGGCGGCGCCGAGCAATCGGTGCGCACGCTCGCCAACGTGCAGTCGGCCGAGGAGCTGGCCGCGATGGACATCACGCTGACCGACGGCCGCCACCTGCGCCTCGACCAGGTGGCCAAGGTGAGCGACACCGTGGCCGAGCAGCGCTCGGCGGCCCTGCTCAACGGCAAGCCGGTGGTCGGCTTCGAGATCGTGCGCTCGCGCGGCGCAAGCGAGATCGACGTGACGACCGGCGTGCGCGCCACGCTCGACAAGATGAAGGTGGCACACCCCGACATCGAGGTCACCGAGGCCTTCAACTTCGTCGACCCGGTGGTCGAGAACTACGACGGCTCGATGAAGCTGCTGTACGAAGGCGCGGCGCTCGCAGTGCTGGTGGTGTTTTTGTTCCTGCGCGACTGGCGCGCCACCTTCGTGTCGGCCGTGGCGCTGCCGCTGTCGGCCATCCCGACCTTCGCGGTGATGCACCTGTTCGGCTTCACCGTCAACGTGGTGACGCTGCTGAGCCTGTCGCTGGTCGTCGGCATTCTGGTCGACGACGCGATCGTCGAGATCGAGAACATCATGCGGCACCTGCGCATGGGCAAGACGCCGTTCCAGGCCGCGATGGAAGCGGCCGACGAGATCGGCCTCGCGGTGATCGCCACCACCTTCACGCTGATCGCGGTGTTCTTGCCGACGGCCTTCATGGGCGGCGTGCCGGGCAAGTTCTTCGTGCAGTTCGGCTGGACGGCGGCGATCGCGGTGTTCTTCTCGCTGGTGGTCGCGCGCATGCTGACGCCGATGATGGCCGCCTACATCCTGAAGGCGCCCAAGCATGAAGACAAGGAGCCGCGCTGGCTCGCCATCTACATGGGCTGGGCCAGCTGGTGCCTGAAGCACCGCTTCTGGACGCTGGTGGGCGCGGCGGTGTTCTTCTTCGGCTCGTTCGCACTGGTGCCCTTGCTGGCAACGGGCTTCATCCCGCCCGACGACCTGTCGCAGACGCAGGTGACGCTCACGCTGCCGCCCGGCAGCACCTTCAAGGAAACCTATACAGCCGCCGAACAGGCGCGGCAGATCGTGCAGAAGAACCAATACGTCAAGTTGATCTACACCGCCATCGGCGGCGGCAGTGCGGGCTCCGACCCGTTCGCCGGCGGCGGCGCCACCAATGTGCGCACCGCGGTGCTGACGATCAACATGACGCACCGCAACGACCGCCGAGGCGTCAGCAAGCAAGACATCGAGGGCCAGCTGCGCGCCGGCATGGAGGCCTTGCCCGGCGCACGGGTGAAGGTGGGCCTGGGCGCGTCGAACGACAAGTACGTGCTGGTGCTGGCGGGCGAAGACGGCCACGCGTTGGCCGAGCACGCGCTGGTGGTGGAGCGCGAGCTGCGCACCATCCGCGGCGTCGGTGCCGTCACGTCGACCGCGAGCCTGGTGCGGCCCGAGCTGATCGTGCGGCCCGACTTCGCACGTGCCGCCGACCTGGGCGTGACGTCGGCCGCCATTGCCGACACGCTGCGCATCGCCACCGCCGGCGATTACGACCAGGGCCTGGCCAAGCTCAACCTGAGCCAGCGCCAGGTGCCGGTGGTCGTGAAACTGTCGGACAACGGGCGGCAAGACATCGACGTGCTGTCGCGCCTGCCGGTGCCGGGCAAGCGCGGCCCGGTGGCGCTGTCGAACGTGGCCACGCTCGAGATCGCGAGCGGCCCGGCCGAGATTGCACGCTACGACCGGCTGCGCAACATCAACTTCGAGATCGAGCTGAACCAGCAGCCGCTTGGTGATGTGCAGGCCGCGGCCGAAGCCTTGCCCAGCCTGAAGAACCTGCCGCCCGGCGTGATCCAGACCTCGGTGGGCGATGCCGAAGCCATGGCCGACCTGTTCGCGAGCTTCGGCCTGGCCATGCTCACCGGCGTGCTGTGCATCTACATCGTGCTGGTGCTGCTGTTCAAGGACTTCGTGCAGCCGGTGACCATCCTGGCCGCGCTGGTGCTGTCGATCCCGGGCGCGTTCCTCGCGCTCTTCATCTCACACACCGCGCTGTCGATGCCATCGATGATCGGGCTCATCATGCTGATGGGCATCGCGACCAAGAACTCGATCCTGCTGATCGACTACGTGATCCTTGCGCGGCGCGAGCACGGGCTCAACCGCTGGGACGCCATCCTCGATGCCTGCCACAAGCGCGCCCGGCCGATCGTGATGACCACCATCGCGATGGGCGCCGGCATGATGCCGATCGCTCTCGGCCTGGGCGTGGACCCGAGCTTCCGTGCGCCGATGGCCATCGTGGTGATCGGCGGGCTGATCACGTCGACCTTCCTGAGCTTGCTGGTGATCCCGGTGGTGTTCACCTTCGTCGACGACCTCGAACAGTGGGTGTCGCGCAGGCTCAAGCGGCCACACCACGAGCAGGCGGCTGCGCCTGCCGCGGCGACGACCGCCGAGGCGAAATGAACCGTCAGCGGCGCAGCGGCGGCGGGTAGTCGCCGCGCGCCGTCAGCTCGGGCGGCGGCAGGTCGCCGCGCTCGAGCCGGTCTTCGAACTCGCCGATGGTCGCGGCCACCGCATTGCTGGTCTGCTCGAGCGTCAGGCGCAGGGCGCCTTCCATGTGGCTCATGCGGTTGAGCAATTCGCCGTGGCCGTCGCGGGCGACCTGCGACACGCGTTCCAGCTCGGTGTTGAGGTGGCTGCGCAGCTCGATGAAGCGCGAGGCCTCGGCGGTGTCGGCCAGCTCGCGCTGGGCCTGAAGTTCGCGGCTCATGCGGCGGGCGTCCATCAGCGTCGTGGCCTGGATCGAGATCGCCCACATCGTGAACAGCAGCGCCAGGAAGAAGGTGAGGCCCAGCATGATCAGGCCCAGCGGCGCCTGCACGGTGGTGAAGACGAGCGAGATCGGTGTCAGCGCCGTGAAGGCCGGCCAGTTGAGCAGGGCGAACAGGCCGATCAAGACCAGAACGCCGAAGAGGGAAAGTGCGCGTGCCATGGGCGTCTCCTTGCCATGTGTAGGCCTGCAGACTAAGCGCTGCCACGGCGCCGGGCTGTAGGACAGCTGCGGGTTCTGCCGCGGGCTTCGTCCTGCGGTGGGAAGACCGGCTACGCGGCCTCGACCGCCTTCTTCTGCTTGCGCAGGCCTTCCTCGCGCAAGGCCTCGGCCTCCTGGTGCGCCGCCTGGCAGCGCGGGCCGGCGAACTCGGTCTGCATCGCGTCCAGGAACACGCGCGTGCGGGCCGGCATCAGGCGCCGGCCGGGGAAGACGGCCCAGGCCTGCGCGCTCGGCAGGTACCAGTCGACCAGCAGCGGCATCAGCTCGCCGCTGTGGATGTAAGGCGCGGCAAAGTGGTCGCCGACGATCGCGATGCCGGCGCCGGCGCGCGCCAGGCGCACCAGCAACTCGGGCGAGTTGGCCCGGGCGCGCGTGGGTGGCACGCCTTCCCAAACCGAATCGCCACGCTTGAGCGACCAGGGCGTGATGTCGCCGCTGCGCGTGAGCAGGTGCAGGCCGTCGTGCTCCATCAGCGCCTCGGGCTCGGGCGGCACGCCACGCTTCTTCAGGTAGGCCGGCGAGGCATACAGGCCGAGCGAAAAGTTGGCCAGCGGCCGTGCCGCCAGCGACGCGTCGTCGGGCAGGTCACCCATGCGGATCGCGAGGTCGAAGTTCTCGCCGATCAGGTCGACGCGGCGTGGCGACAAATCCACCTCCAACGAGATCGCCGGGTAGCGCAGCATGAACTCGGACATCAGCGGCGCCAGCACGTTGAGGGCAAAGTCCGCCGGCATCGACACCCGCAGCCGGCCGCTCGGCTCGACCTGCCGGTGCTGCGCGAGCGACGACGCGGCTTCCACCTCGTCCATCACGTGGCGGGCATGCTCCAGCACGCTGTGGCCGAAATCGGTCACTGTGAGTTTGCGGGTGGTACGAAGAAGCAGGCGCTCACCCAGCTGGGTCTCCAGCGCGGCCAGGCGGCGCGACACCGTCGACTTCGGGATGCCCAGGCGATCGCCAGCGCGGCTGAAACTCCCGTCGTCCACCACCCGGGCGAAGAGCAAAAGGTCGTTGGGTTCGATCTGGTTCATGGCAGGCCACCGTTCCTTGAGTGGAACAATGTTATCCATTTTGATGGCTTCCGGTTTGATTTCGGGATAACTACATTGGCTCCATCGACAACGAATTCACCAAGGACGCCACCATGAACATCCTGCAAATCAACTCCAGCGCACGCACCGTCGGCTCGCATTCCAGCCGCATGGCGAGCGACATCGTCTCGCGCCTGCAAGCCTCGAACCCCGGCACCACGCTGACCTTGCGCGACCTGGGCCGCACGCCGCACCCGGCGCTCGACGAAGCCACGCTGCACGCGCTGTTCACCCCGGCCGCCCAGCGCAGCATCGAACACGCCGAGCGCGTGGCACAAGACGACGCGCTGATCGCCGAAGTGCAAGCCGCCGACGTCCTGGTGCTCGGTGTGCCGATGTACAACTTCGGTGTGCCCGCGGCGCTGAAGAACTGGATCGACGCCATCGCCCGCACCGGCGTGACCTTCAAGTACACCGACAAGGGCCCGGTCGGCCTGCTGCAAGGCAAGAAGGTCTACATCGCGCTGGCCCGCGGCGGCCTGTACCGCGACACCCCGGCCGACACCCAGGTGCCGTACCTGAAGATGGTGCTTGGCTTCCTGGGCATGAGCAACGTCCAGTTCGTCTACGCCGAAGGCCTGGCCATGGGGCCGGACGCCGAGAAGAAGGCGCTGGCTTCGGCCGAAGCGCAGATTGAAGAAGCCCTCGCCTGAGGAAAAGTACTAGACCTCGGCCTCGCGCATGAAGAGCGAGGCGTGCCGCTGCACGCCCGCTTCGATCGGCTCCCACACCTTGGCGGGGAAGTCGCTCGGAAGCTGGCGGTGTGCCCGCTTCAGCGCCTGCGGCACCCGCTGAACCATCGCCAGCATGGCCTGCCAAATGGGTGGGCCGCCGGTTCTCAAGGCCAGCTCTCGCCAATGGCGCGCACGGATGCTGTCCAGCCGGTCGTGGGTGCTCTTCGAGCGCACCGCCATCGCGAGCTTGGCCTCCTGATAGGGCAGCTTGTTGGCACCGCGCCCGATCACCGGCCACGCCGAGAGCACGTCGTACAACGGGGTTGCTGCATAACGGCTGCCCGGCTGCAGGAAGAGGGAGAACTTCTTCGCGTGCCCATCGGTC
>Ga0302256_10000368_pt1 | contig 10166 bp, 8 predicted proteins | sample I_Fen_E3_4_FD_194571 | JGI IMG/M metagenome (GOLD analysis project Ga0302256, IMG submission 194571) | Peat permafrost microbial communities from Stordalen Mire near Abisko, Sweden - I_Fen_E3_4 | ecosystem: Environmental > Terrestrial > Soil > Wetlands > Permafrost | place: Sweden: Abisko...
TCAGCTCGGTCGGGGAGGGAGCCAGGTGTACCCGGCGCCAGCCGTCGTCCCGCCCGGCCGCGGGCTCGCAATCGAGGTCCGACAGCGTCCAGGCGGCGGCTGCCGGAGACGGCCCGTCACCGATCCGGCCGGCCACCACCAGCGGCCCCTTCTCGTAGAACGAGAACGACAGGCTCGTGTCCGGCTCGGAACCGAGCGCGAAGCCACGTCCCCGGGCGGAACCGCCGGCGATCGCCGCGTTCAGCGGGTAGGCACGGAGCCGCCACGTCCCCTCCTGGAGGTCCGAGGCCAGCAGGTGCGCCGCCCGGGCGTCGAGGACGGGCGCCGCCCACATCGCGCCGATCGCCTCGAGCGAGTGGGCGACCGACTCGTCCGGGGTGCCGACGGAGTCGGGGCGGACGCCGAACAGGTGGAGGCGACCGTCGGCTCCACGTCCGGTCAGCCAGGCCTCGGTGCCGGGCGAGGCACCGACCACGCCGAAGGAGTCGAGGACGATCTCGTCGTACGCGACCGGCGACGGATCCGGTGCCGCCAGATCACAGGTGAAGGCGCGGCCGTCGTTGCCGACGCCGGCGCACAGTCCACGGCGCAGCGCCGTGACGCGCCCGCCCATCTCGAGCTCAGTCCAGTCCATCGTGCTTCCCCCCGGGAACGACGGTAGCGCCGCGGAGCGATCCCCGCCCCGAAGTCCGCAAAGGCTTCACCATTAGGCTCCGTCTTGTGCCGAGCCACGACTTCCCCGCCGTGCGTCTGCACATCGTGACCGGCAAGGGTGGCACCGGGAAGTCGACCGTGGCCGCCGCGCTCGCGCTGGCCCTGGCATCGACCGGTCGGAACGTGCTGCTGTGCGAGGTGGAGGGTCGGCAGGGCATCGCCCGGATGTTCGACGTCGAGCCCCTGCCGTACGCCGAGCGCCGGATCGCCACCGGCCTGGTCGGGCCGGAGGGCGAGCGGGGCGGGGTCGTCCATGCCCTGCACATCGACCCGGAGTCGGCGCTGCTGGAGTACCTGTCGATGTACTACAAGCTCGGCCGCGCCGGGAAGGCGCTCGACCGCTTCGGCGTCATCGAGTTCGCCACCACCATCGCCCCCGGCGTTCGCGACGTGCTGCTGACCGGCAAGGTCTACGAGGCGACCCGCCGGAACGCCCGCAACCGAGACGCCATCACCTACGACGCGGTCGTGCTCGATGCACCTCCGACCGGCCGCATCGCCCAGTTCCTCGGCGTCAACGACGAGCTCGCAGGGTTGGCCCGGATGGGGCCGATCAAGAGTCAGGCCGACTCGGTGACCCGACTGTTCCGATCGCAGCAGACCGCCTGCCACCTGGTGACGGTCCTCGAGGAGATGCCGGTCCAGGAGACCGCCGACGCCATCGCCGAGCTGCGCCGGCACGCGATTCCCGTCGGTGGGGTGGTCGTCAACCAGGTCCGTCCACGCGACCTCGACGAGGACGACCTCACCGTGATCCGCGCCAACAAGGTCCCCAAGAAGAACCTGTCGGCCGACCTGACGCGAGCCGGGCTCTCCGGCACCGGGACCCTTGTCACGGGGCTCCTCACCGAAGCCCGCGACCACGCCGAGCGACGCGCACTCGAGAACAGCCAGCGCGCGGTGGTCGAGACGCTCGAGGTGCCGACGTACGAGCTGCCTCTGCTGGTGGGCGGCATCGACCTCGGCGGCCTCTACGAGCTCGCCGCCCTGCTCCGCGACCAGGGCATGGCATGAACCGGCCTTCCGCATGAGTACGCCGCGCAGGACAGCGCGGGGCACCGAGCAACGACAGCCCAGCCGGTCTCGGGCGCGGGTCGGCCCCCAGTCGGTGAAGGGCGGTCGGCTGCTCGACATCGACGCCCTGCTGGACGACCGGCACACCGGGATCATCGTGTGCTGCGGCTCCGGGGGCGTCGGCAAGACGACCACCTCGGCGGCCCTCGCGCTCCGGGCAGCCGAGCGGGGTCGGAGGGTCGTGGTCCTCACCATCGACCCGGCACGACGGCTCGCCCAGTCGATGGGGATCGAGGAGCTCGACAACACCCCTCGGCCGGTCGCGGGCATCGGGCTCGACGGCGGCAGCCTCGACGCGATGATGCTGGACATGAAGCGCACCTTCGACGAGGTGGTCGAGAGCCAGGCCAGCCCCGAGAAGGCCAGGCAGATCCTCGAGAACCCGTTCTACATCGCTCTGTCCAGCTCCTTCGCGGGGACGCAGGAGTACATGGCGATGGAGAAGCTCGGACAGATCCACGCCGATGCGCAGCGCGCCGGCACCTACGACCTGATCGTCGTCGACACCCCCCCGTCCCGGTCGGCGCTCGACTTCCTCGACGCTCCCGAACGGCTCTCGAGCTTCCTCGACGGGCGGTTCATCAAGCTGCTGCTGGCTCCGGCCCGAGGCCCGGCCAGGCTGATGACCGCCGGCTTCACCATGGTCACCAACGCGCTCACCAAGCTGCTCGGGGCTCAGGTGCTGCGCGACATGCAGACGTTCGTCGCGGCGTTCGACACGCTCTTCGGCGGCTTCCGGCAGCGCGCCCAGAAGACGTTCGAGCTGCTCCAGGCCGACGGTACGGCGTTCCTCGTGGTGGCCGCGCCGGAGCCGGACGCACTGCGCGAGGCGGCGTACTTCGTCGAGCGGCTCAGCGAGGACGACATGCCGCTCGCCGGGCTCGTGGTCAACCGTGCCAGCCCTCAGACGCAGGGCGACGTGACGGCGGACGAGGCCATGGCGGCAGCGCAGCGCCTCCGGAAGGAGGACCCGGAGTCGCTCACCGCCGGCCTGCTGAGGCTCCACGCCGACCGGGTCCGCATGGTCGAGCGGGAAGCGAGGCTCAGGAGCCGCTTCGAGGCGGCGCACCCACAGGTGCCGACGGCCGTCATACCGGCCCTGGCGGGCGATGTGCACGACCTGGACGGGCTCCGTCAGGTCGGCGCGCTCCTGGCGGGGAAGCGGCCGACCTGACGGTCGTTGTCCCGACTGTCGGTGTCGACGTCAGCGCGGCTCAGGCGTTGACGGCCACACCCACGTGCTGCTCGCGAGCCGTCTCGAGGACGACCCTCCATGATGCGTTCGGACGGCGGCGCAGCAGGGCACGGCGTTCGCGTTCGGTCATCCCGCCCCAGACGCCCCACTCGATCTGGTTGTCGAGAGCCTCGGCGAGGCACTCGGTACGTACAGGGCACGCACCGCAGACCTGCTTTGCCTTGTTCTGCTCCGCACCGCGGACGAACAACTTGTCGGGCTGTGACGCCCGGCACGCAGCCTGGGCAGCCCAGTCTTGATTCCACATATGACGTCCCCACGATCGTCAGACTGACTGCGTCCCCATGACGCCACCCGTTTCCGGCTGTCTCAGTCAGGTATCAAGGTAAAGAGCCGGGGCCCCACGCCGACAGAGCCATGCGGATCTATCGACCTAGTCCCATAGGACTAGTCCCCGGGGGTCACAAATGGGCAGCCTTCGTGGTCGTCACGTACTCTGGGGCGCATGTCCGTGCCCCCTGGCGAGCGCCTGCCTGCGCGACGCGTTGCCTCCCATCTCGCCGTGATGGCGGTCGTCGCGGCCGTCATGGGCGTGGTCGTGGCCGGCCTCGCGATCCCCTTCGCGGGCGTGCTCGGGATCGGCGCCAAGTCGCTGTCCCATACTGTCGAGGACCTGCCGGCAAACCTCCGCACGGAGCCGCTGGCGCAGCAGACCAAGATCGTCGACCCCGTGGGCAACACCGTCGCGACGCTCTACGACCAGAACCGCATCAACGTCCCGCTGAGCCAGATCTCGCGCAACATGGTCAAGTCGATCGTGGCCATCGAGGACTACCGCTTCTACCAACACGGCGCGCTCGACCTGAAGGGCACGCTCCGCGCCCTGGTCACCAACCAGGCCAGTGGTGGCTCGGTGCAGGGTGGTTCGTCCATCACCCAGCAGATGGTCAAGATGACGCTGCTCGACCAGGCCAAGACCGCCAAGCAGCGCAAGGCGGCGACGGCCGACACCTACGCCCGCAAGATCACCGAGCTGCGCTACGCGATCGCCTTCGAGCAGAACTACTCCAAGGACTGGATCCTGGAGCGTTATCTCAACATCGCCTACTACGGCGACGGCGCGTACGGCGTGCAGGCGGCGGCTCGACACTACTTCGGCACCAACGCCAAGGACCTCACCCTGCTCCAGGGCGCCACGCTGGCGGGCCTGGTCAAGAACCCGTCGGGCTACGACCCGATCACCAACCGCGATCGCGGGCTCCAGCGCCGTAACGTCGTGCTCGACCGGCTGGCCCAGCTCAGCGTGATCACACAGCAGCGCGCCGACAAGCTGAAGAAGCAGCCCCTCGGGCTGCACCCCGTCCCGACGCCCAACGGCTGCCTGAACTCCAGGGCGCCGTTCTTCTGCGACTACGTCGTGAGCTACCTCGAGCAGGACCCCGCGCTGGGCAAGACGGTCGCGGCCCGCAAGAAGCTGCTCTACACAGGCGGCCTGACGATCCACACGACGATCAGCCTGCGCGACCAGCGGGCGGCCGACTACTCGGTTCAACACCACGTCTTCCCCAAGGATCAGGCCATCGGCGCCCTGGCGATGGTCCAGCCCGGCACGGGCGATGTGAAGGCCATCTCGCAGTCGCGCCCCATGGGTCGCGACAAGAAGGCCGGCCAGACCTTCCTGAACTACGTCGTGCCTCAGCAGTACGGCGACTCCAACGGCTTCCAGCCCGGCTCGACGTTCAAGGCGTTCGTGCTCGCGGCCGCGATCCAGCAGGGCATCCCGCTGTCACAGCGGATCAAGTCGCCGATGGCGATGAACATCCCGATGAGCCAGTACCGCGTCTGCGGCGGCCAGCCGTTCGCCAGCACCGACACCTGGTCCGTGCACAGCTCGACGATCTCCGGGGACATGAACGCCTACACCGGCACCCAGGAGTCGGTGAACACGTTCTTCGCCCAGCTCGAGCTCCAGACCGGGCTGTGCGAGCCCTACAAGCTCGCCAAGGCGATGGGGATCGACCTCACCGACCCGGCCACGGAGATGGTGCCGTCGTTCACGCTCGGTGTCGCCTCCGTGAGCCCGCTCGAGCTGGCCGACGCCTACGCGACGTTCGCGGCCCGCGGTCTCCACTGCGACCCGCGGCCCATCGTCTCCATCGACGACTCCAACGGCAACCAGCTCAAGAGCTACGCGCCCCAGTGCCAGCAGGTGGTCGCGGCACCGGTGGCCGACGCCGTCAACGACGTGCTCCGCGGCGTGATGTCGCCGAGCGGGTTCGGCGCGAGCCTGATGCTCAACCAGGAGTCGGCCGGCAAGACCGGGACCACCGACAGCAACATGTCGGTGTGGTTCATGGGCTACACCCCCAACCTCTCCACGGCCGCCATGGTCGCCGGGGCCAACCAGCTCGGCCACTGGATCACCCTGAACGGCCAGACCATCGGTGGCACGTTCACCGACGTCGCTCACGGCTCCACCACGGCGGGTCCGATGTGGTACGGCGCGATGAGCCGGATCCAGAACTGGCTGCCCGACGCGACGTTCACCGCGCCGAACGGCCAGGACGTCAACGGCGTCCTGACCACGGTGCCCGACGTCGCCGGGGTGCCCTACGACCAGGCCGCGCAGCAGCTCAAGGACGCGGGCTTCCAGGTTGCCGACGGTGGCTACCGCAACTCCGGCTACTCCGCCGACACCGTGGCGTACACCAACCCGGGCGCCGGCAGCCAGACCGCCAGCGGCACCGTGATCACGATCTACCGCTCGAACGGCACGCCGTACGTGCCGCCGAACCACCACGGCGGCAACCACCACGGCAACCAGGGGCCGGGCAACGGGAACGGGAACGGACCCGGGCGCTAGCCCGGGTGGGACCCATCGCTAGGCACCGAGCTGTCGGCGTACCTCCGCGGCGACGGCTCCCCCGTCGGCGCGGCCACGCACCTGCGGGGTGAGGATGCCCATCACCTTGCCCATGGCACGCATCCCCTCGTCGGCCGTCCCGGTCTGGGCGATCGCCGAGGTGACGAGATCGGCGATCTCGGCCTCGTCGAGCTGCTCGGGCAGGTAGTCGGCGATCACGGCCGCCTCGGCGCGCTCCTTGTCGGCGAGCTCGGTGCGTCCTGCGTCGGCGAAAGCGGTGGATGCCTCGCGGCGCTTCTTCGCCTCGGTCGAGAGCACACCGACGATGTCGTCGTCGCTCAGCTCGCGCGCCTGCTTGCCGGCCACCTCGGCGTTGGTGATGGCGGACAGCACCATCCGCAGGGTCGAGGAGCGCAGCTCGTCGCGGGCCTTGATCGCGGTGGTGAGGTCGCTACGCAGCCGGTCCTTGAGGGCGCTCATAGGGGCATTGTGGCAGCCTTGCGTCCATGACCACGGCCGGCTTCCTCACGCGCTCCCTGGGCGCCGGGGTCGTCGCCGGTGCCGGCCTCGCGGCGTACGGCGTGTGGGAGTCGCGGGCCTTCACGCTCCGCTGCGTGACGATGCCGGTCCTGCCGGCCGGTGCCCGGCCGCTGCGGGTCCTGCACCTCAGCGACATCCACATGACGCCGAGCCAGTCACGCAAGCAGGAGTGGGTACGGTCCCTCGCCGACCTCGAGCCGGACCTCGTCGTCAACACCGGCGACAACCTGGCCCACATGGAGGCACTGCCGTCGGTGCTCGACTCGCTCGGGCCCCTGCTCGACGTGCCGGGGGTCTTCGTGCTCGGCTCCAACGACTACTTCGCACCGATCGTGCGCAACCCGGTGCGATACCTCCTCCCCGACGACGGGTGGCGCAACACCCGCGCTGCGAAGCTGCCCTGGCAGGAGCTCAAGGACGCCTACAGCGCCGCCGGCTGGCTCGACCTGACGAACCGTCGCGCCTCCTCGACCGTCGGGGAGCTGACGGTCGCCTGGGCCGGCGTGGACGACCCGCACCTGCAGTACGACGACCTGCTCGCGGTCGGCGGCCCGGCCGACCCTGCGGCCGACCTGCGGGTCGGTGTCACGCATGCGCCGTACCTCCGGGTGCTCGACCAGCTCGCCGCCGACGGGTACGAGGCGATCTTCGCCGGCCACACCCACGGCGGTCAGGTCTGCCTGCCGATCGTGGGGGCCCTGGTCACCAACTGCGACCTCGAACCCGCGCGGGCCAAGGGCCTGCACCGTCACCCGGCCGACTCGCGACCGGGTGACCCGGGATCGTCCTGGATGCATGTGTCGGCCGGGCTCGGCACCTCGCCGTACGCGCCGTTCCGGGTCGCCTGTCGTCCCGAGGCGACCCTGCTGACCCTCACGTAGCGCGGCGCCCGAGCGGGCGTGGCGGGAGGTGGTCGAGCGGAGTCGAGACCCAGGTCCTGGGCGGCGAGACCGCGATTCGGAGCGACCAGACCCAGCCGGTATGCTCGCCGATGCTTGTCGCCCGGCATCGCGAGTCGCTCGCGGACCGCTCGGGACCGGCAATCGGGCTGTGGCGCAGTTTGGTAGCGCGCCTCGTTCGGGACGAGGAGGCCGCAGGTTCAAATCCTGTCAGCCCGACAGTGTGATGTCTCAAGACATCGGCGACACCCGGACCCACGGAACGTGGGTTCGGGTGTTTCTTCATTTCGGGGTCTGTGGCTGGTAGTCCTTGTCTGGGTCGATGGTGAGGTCGCGGAGGAGCTCCCCGGTGACGGCGTTGACGACGCGGATGTCGAGGTCTTGGACGAGCAGGATGACGTGGGTTCCGGTGTGGGTTCGTCCGATGCCGATGTGGCGGAGTTGGCCGGCGACGCGCAGGGTGACGGTGCCGGACTTGTCGACGCGGTCGTGGCGGACCCGGTCGTGGCTGTCGGCATCGTGGCTCGGCCCCGGCAGGGCCTTGGGCATCTGGTCGTAGAGCGTGGCCGGGGTGGCGCGGTGGGGCAGGGAGCGGTGTGGTCGGTGTTGGTTGTACTCGGCCCGGAAGCGGTCGAGTAGAGCTTGCAGCTCGAGGATGGTTGAGGGCTGGTCGCGCTGGGCGGCCAGCCACTTCTTCATGGTCTGTTGGAAGCGCTCTGCCTTGCCGCAGGTGGTGGGGTGGTTGGGTCGGGAGTTCTTCTGGACGACGTTCCAGTCGCGGAGTTGTTGCTCGAAGCCGTTGCGGCCGCCTTGGCGGCCGTGGCCGGCCAGTCGGACGGTGTAGACCATCCCGTTGTCGGTCAGGGTCGAGGCTGGAATGCCGTGCTGACCTGCGGCTTCGCGGAACGTGCGCTTGACGATCGGGGTGGTGACCCGGGGGTGCGCGGACACGTGCAGGGCGTAGCGGGTGCAGTCGTCGAGCCAGCTGATGATCTCGACATCGGCACCTGGGCGGCCGTCGGGACGGGTGAGTCGGTAGTGGGTGAAGTCCGACTGCCAGGTCTCGTTCGGCAAGGATGCCTCGAACCGGATGTAGGAGGACTTCGGTCGCTTCTTCGGCTCGGCGACGATCAGCCCGGATCGGGTCAGGTGGCGGCTGATCGTCGATCTCGACACGCGGTGTCCGTGATGGTGCTCAAGGTGCCAGGCGATGGTCTCGGGCCCGGCGTCCAGTCCCGCGTCGCCCAGTTCCTTGCGGACCCGCACGATCAACTCGACCACCTCGGCCAACAGGGCGGACGGGGAGGTCTTGGGGCGACGCGACCGGGGCTCCAACGCGGTCTGGCCCTCGGCTTCGTAGCGGGCCTTGAGCTTGTAGACCCAGGCGCGGTGCACGCCGTAGCGGGCGGCCACCTCGGCTGGTGTCTGGTGGTCGACGAACAGGGCGGTGATGACCAGGCGGGCTTTCGACGTGGGCTGCGGCATGGCCGAGCATCGAGCCCGGCGAGGGTGTCGCCGATGACCTGCGACATGTGTCGCCTATGTCTTGAGACATCTGTCGCCGATGTCCTGAACCAGCACACCACCGCCACCGCCAGTCACGAGCCCGGCGCCGACGACCACGTCCCGCCGGGCTCGTCGTCTCTGCGTGGCCGGCTGTCTAGGCTCCCGGCGTGGACCTTGTCGACGTCGCGGACGCCCAGCGCCGCATCCGGCCGCACGTGCGTCGTACGTCGGTGCTGCTCGTCGAGCCGGGTGATCCCTGGCTCCCGGCCGGGGGCTGCCTGAAGCTCGAGCTGCTCCAGCACACCGGCACCTTCAAGTCCCGCGGCGCCTTCAACCGGATCCTCGCCGCCCACGAGCGCGGTGAGCTCGATCCCCGGGTCGGGATCGTGGTCGCGTCGGGTGGGAACGCAGGCCTCGCCAACGCCTACGCCGCGAGCGTCGTGGGGGTGCCGGTCACGGTGTTCGTCCCGGAGACCTCGTCGCCGACCAAGCTGCGCCGCCTCCGGCAGTACGGCGCCCTGGTCGTGACACGCGGGCAGGAGTACGCCGACGCGTACGACGCCGCGATGGAGCACGTCGGCCGCACCGGCGCCGTCTACTGCCATGCCTACGACCAGCCCGAGATCTGTGCCGGCGCCGGGACGCTCGGGCTCGAGCTCCTCGAGCAGCTCGACGCAGCCGGGCGTGAGGTCGACGCGGTGCTCCTCGCGGTCGGTGGGGGCGGGCTGATGGCGGGGGTCGCGACGGCGGTCGAGGGCCGGGCCGCGGTCGTCGGGGTCGAGCCGACCGGAGCGCCGACCCTGCACAGCGCCCTCGCCGCAGGTGGCCCGGTCGACGTGCCTGTCTCGGGGGTCGCGGCGGACTCGCTCGGGGCGCGGCGGCTCGGGTCCATCGCCTGGGACGTCGCGAGCAGGCTCGGCGTGAGCAGTGTGCTCGTCGACGACGACGCCATCGTCGCCGCGCGGCAGGCGATCTGGGACCGCTACCGAGTGGTCCTCGAGCCCGGGGCAGCGGCGCCGGTCGCGGCGCTCCTCTCCGGCGCCTATCGGCCGGCCGAGGGCGAGCGGGTGGCGCTGGTGCTGTGCGGTGCCAACACCGACCCGTCCGACCTGGTCTGAGCCGTGGTTGAGCGATCGCTCAATTCGGCGTATCGTGCTGTTTGAGCAATTGCTCAAGTGAGGTGACAGATGATGCGGACGACGTCAGGCACCGGACCGGTGCGACCGGCCCGACCGGAGCCGGAGAAGCCGTCGCTCGATCTCTTCCTGCGGGTCGTGGGCGTCACTGCGGGCGTCTTCGGGACAGTCGGTGCGGTGTGGGGCTTCGTGCGCGGCCTGGCCTACCCACCGACCGTCTGGTTCGCCGTGATCGAGGG
>Ga0302256_10000374_pt1 | contig 10121 bp, 5 predicted proteins | sample I_Fen_E3_4_FD_194571 | JGI IMG/M metagenome (GOLD analysis project Ga0302256, IMG submission 194571) | Peat permafrost microbial communities from Stordalen Mire near Abisko, Sweden - I_Fen_E3_4 | ecosystem: Environmental > Terrestrial > Soil > Wetlands > Permafrost | place: Sweden: Abisko...
GCCACTACCCGCTCAGGCTGAGGTATCGAAGCCCCACTCCGAACTCACCGCATGAAACCTCTCACCCCCGTCCCCCCTGCCATCCGCGTCGCCCTCGGCATCGCGTTCTTCATCGTCTTCGTCGCGATGTGGGCCGCGGCCACCCTCAGCGGCTTCGTCTCCAAAACCTTTCTCGCCGACCCGATCACGATGGTGAAAGCGGGCTGGACGCTGCTCACCGAAATGGGCTTCGCGTTCGACATCGGCATGACGGTGTGGCGCGTGGTTGGCGGCTTCGCGATCGCGGCGCTGTTCGCCCTGCCACTCGGCGTCGCGATGGGCGCCTACAAGCCGGTCGAGGCCTTCTTCGAACCCTTCGTGTCCTTCGCGCGCTACCTGCCGGCCAGCGCCTTCATTCCGCTGCTCATCCTGTGGGCCGGCATCGGTGAATCGCAGAAGCTCGCGGTGATCTTCATCGGCAGCTTCTTCCAGCTGGTGCTGATGATCGCGGTGGTGGTGGGCAACACGCGGCGCGACCTGGTCGAAGCCGCCTACACGCTCGGCAGCAGCGACCGCGGCCTGGTGTGGCGCGTGCTGATCCCCGGTGCGGCGCCCGAGATCTGCGAGATCCTGCGCATGGTGCTCGGCTGGGCGTGGACCTACGTGATCGTCGCCGAGCTGATCGGCGCATCGAGCGGCATCGGCCACATGATCACCGACAGCCAGGCGCTGCTGGCCACCGATCAGATCATCTTCGGCATCATCGTCATCGGACTCATCGGGTTGCTGAGCGACTTGAGTTTCAAGTGGGTCAACCGGCGCTTGTTTCCGTGGGCGCTTTTGGGGAGGTGAGTGCCATGCCGACATGTTCATCGCAAAGGCGCAAAGAACGCAAAGTTCGCAAAGCCATACCAGCATCTTTCTTGGCGACCTTTGCGTTCTTTGCGCCTTTGCGTTGAAAAGACCCATGCAAGCCACCACCCTCTCGATCAGAAAGGTCAGCCGTACCTTCACCACGAACCAGGGCGAAACGCTCGCGCTGCAGGCCACGGACCTCAGCGTTGCCGAGAACGACTTCGTCACCATCCTCGGCCCCTCGGGCTGCGGCAAGAGCACGTTGCTGCGCATTGTGGCCGGGCTCGACCACCCGAGCAGCGGCGAGGTGCTGCTCGACGGCCAGCGCATCGTGGGCCCGGGCGCCGACCGCGGCATGGTGTTCCAGAGCTACACGCTGTTCCCCTGGCTCACCGTGCGCGACAACGTGTGCTTCGGCTTGCGCGAGCGCAGGCTGCCGCGTGCGCAGCAAATCGAGATCGCGCAAGGCTTCATCCGAAAGGTCGGCCTCGTCGGCTTCGAAAACCACTACCCGCGCCAGCTCTCGGGCGGCATGCAGCAACGCACCGCCATCGCCCGCGCGCTGGCCAACGGGCCGCGCATGCTGTTGATGGACGAACCCTTCGGTGCGCTCGACCACCAGACGCGCGAGCTGATGCAGGAGCTGCTGCTCGGCATCTGGGAAGCGGAAAGAAAGACCGTGCTCTTCGTCACCCACGACATCGACGAAGCGGTGTTCATGGGCAGCCGCGTCGTCGTGATGAGCGCCCGCCCCGGGCGCATCAAGCTCGACCGCACGGTCGCGCTGCCGCACCCACGGCATTACTCGGTCAAGACCACGCCGGCGTTCGTGGCGCTGAAGGCCGAGCTGACGGAGCAGGTGCGCGCCGAAGTGCTGGCCGCCCAGGCAGCCACCGCCGGCTGACGCCGGAACCGTTGGTCCCCTCGGTCGGCAGATGCCGATTGACAGCGGCCTTCGCACTGACTATAAAACAAACATTCTTGAAACGTTAAAAATAGAATAAATATTCTATAGGCGTTCTACAAAAGCCGCGCCGACCCCGGACGCGGCAAGGAGACATCGATGAAACACACCGGCCTTCTGTTCGGGGCCCGACCGCACCTGGCCGCCGCCCTGCTGTCCCTGTCGCTCTGCGGCATCCACGCGCCTGCACGTGCCGACGGACCGGGCCTGCCCAACCTCAGCTACAGCAGCAGCGAGGTGTTCAAGCCCCTGGTCATCCTGCAAAGCGACGTGGCCGGCAGCGCGCGCGGGCATGGCACGGTGCAGATGGTCAACGGCTACCTGTTCGTGCCCTTCGGCCGCGACTCGGGCGCATCGGGCGGCGGCTTCTCGTTCTACGACATGTCGAACCCGCGTGCGCCGCTGAAGGTGTCGCAGACCGACGTCACGGCCCTGCGCGAGCCGCACGGCTTCGGCTTCAGCAACAGCTACCCGGGCCGCTATGCGGTGATGCAGGCGATCAACGGCATCCAGTTCTGGGACTTCACCAACTCGCTGGCGCCTGCGCTGCTCAACTCGATGGTGCTGCCCGGCATCGCGGAGTCCGACTACGCACTCGGTGCCTGGTGGGCCTTCTGGCAGGCGCCCTACGTGTACGTGGGCGGCTCCGGCAACGGCTTGTACATCGTGGATGCACGCGACCCGCGCAACCCGGTGCACGTGAAGACCGTGCCCACCAGCACCTGGGGCGGTTTTCGCATCGGGCCCACCTTCGCGGTCGGCAACCTGATGGTGCTGGTCAGCACCGACGGCAGCGGACTCGCCACGCTTGACATCAGCGACCCGGTGAACCCGCGGCTGCTGGCGTCCACCACCTCGGCCGCAGGCCAGTACAGCGGCGTGGTCAACGGCGAGCGCATCGTCACCGCCGGCACGGACAACCGGCTGCATGTGTTCGACATCAGCAACCCGAGCGTGATCACGCAAACAGCGCAGTCGGCGGACATCGGCGGCAAGGGTGGCTATGTGTCGACGCAGCGCGGCTTCGCGCATGCGGGCTTCTCGGTCCAGTACGCGAAGGTCGACCTGGCGACGGGTGCGATCTCGGGCACCGGCACGTCCAACATCAGCGGCCGCGACGAAGACTTCGGCACCGTGTTCGGCAACCTGGTGCTGGTGGGCAATGACCACGGCAACGGCAGCGCGATCATGCCGCACCAGACGGCGCCGATCACAGGCGCGCCGGCGGTCAACATGGTCTCGCCGAAGAACAACGCGACCGACCAGGCGACGACAAGCCGCATCGGCATCACGCTCACCGACCACATCGACCTGCGCACTGTCTCCAGCAGCAGCTTCATCGTGCGGCCGCTGGGCGGCGCGGCGCTTCCCGGCAAGTACAGCGGGCAGTCGGCCATCCTCAACTTCTCGCCCGACTCGCCGCTGCTGCCGGGCACCACCTACGAGGTGGTCATCCCCGCCGGCGGCATGAAGGACGACGTGAACAACGGCGTGGCCGCGTTCACGTCGCGCTTCACCACCGCCGGCACGGCCGGCGCAGCCTGCACGCTCGGCACGGGCGCCGCGGCGACGGTGGGCAGCACGGTGGCGTTCAACCCGGCCAGCGCGAGCGGCAGCAACCTGCAGTACGCGTGGAACTTCGGCGACGGCGCGAGCACCGCGTTCTCTGCCACCGCATCGGCCGGCCACGTCTATGCGTCGCCGGCGCACTACCCGGTGATCCTCACGGTGCGCAGCGGCACCGTCACCAGCACCTGCTCGGCCACGCAGACCATCTACACACAGCCGACGGCCACCGCGCCGCGCTCGTCGGGCACCATCGCCTTCGACGCCGGGCGCAACCGCGTGTGGGTGGTGAACTCCGACAACGATTCCGTCACTGCCATCAACGCGGCCAACAACACCAAGCTCTTCGAACAAGGCGTGGGCGTCAACCCGCAGACGCTGGCGCAGGCACCCGACGGCCGCCTCTGGGTCACCAACGCCGGCTCGGGGAGCATCAGCGTGCTCGACCCGATGAGCGGCGCCGTGGTGCAGACCCTCTCGCTCGGCCTCGGGAGCCGGCCGTTCGGCGTGCTGTTCAACCCGCTCGGCACCGCTGCCTTCGTCACGCTGCAGGGCGCTGGCAAGGTGCTCAAGCTGCACCCCGGCACCGGCGCCGTGCAGGGCACGCTCGTGGCCGGCACGTCGCCGCGCGGCCTCGCGATCTCGGGCGATTCGAACCGCCTGCTCGTCACGCGCTACATCTCGCCGGTCGACCATGGCGAGGTGATCGAGGTGAACCCCAGCGCCTTCGTCGTGACGCGCACCTTCTCGCTCGCCACCGACCCCGGCCCCGACACCGAAGCCAGCGGCCGCGGCGTGCCCAACTTCCTGAGCGCGGTGACCATCCACCCCGATGGCAAGCGCGCCTGGGTGCCGTCGAAGAAGGACAACACGCTGCGCGGCAGCTTCCGCGACGGCAACGCGCTGACCTTCGAGAGCACGGTGCGCACCATCGTCTCGCAGATCGACCTCGACGCCAATGCCGAGGTGCTGGGCGCACGCCGCGACCTGAACGACCGCGACATGGCGAACGCCGTGGCCTTCAGCCCGCTCGGCGACTACGCCTTCATCTCGACGCAAGGCACCAACCAGATCGAGGTGATGGACGCGTACAACCGGCAGCTGGTCACCGGCCTCGTCAACGTGGGCCGTGCGCCGCGCGGCCTGCTGGTCACGCCGAACCGCCGGCTCTACGTGCAGAACTTCATGTCGCGCAACGTCGGCGTGTACGACGTGAGCGGCCTGCTCAACGCCACCAGCAACAACGCGCCCAAGCTGGTCGACATCGCGTCGGTCGGCAGCGAGGCGCTGGCCGCCACCGTGTTCAACGGCAAGCGCATCTTCTACAACGCCGACGACCGCCGCATGAACCGCGACAAGTACATCAGCTGCGCCAGCTGCCACCAGGACGGCGGCCACGACGGCCGGGTGATGGACTTCACCGACCGCGGCGAAGGCCTGCGCAACACCATCCCGCTCAACGGCCGGCGCGGCACCGGCCAGGGCCGCGTGCACTGGACGGCCAACTTCAACGAGATCCAGGATTTCGAGCACGACATCCGCAACAACTTCGGCGGCACCGGCTTCCTGACCGACGCGCAGTTCAACACCGGCACGCGCAACACGCCGCTGGGCGACCCGAAGGCCGGGCTCAACGCCGACCTCGACGCGCTCGCGGCCTACGTGAGCTCGCTGACCAGCGTGGGCGCGAGCCCGTTCCGCAATGCCGATGGCACGCTCACCGCCGAGGCGGTGGCTGGCCAACAGATCTTCAACGGCAGCGGCCAGTGCACGAGCTGCCACAGCGGCAGCGACTTCACCGACAGCGCGAGCGGCGTGCTGCACGACGTGGGCACCCTCAAGGCCTCGTCGGGCAAGCGCCTGGGCGCCACACTCACCGGGCTGGACACGCCCACGCTGAAGGGCCTGTGGGACACCGCGCCTTACCTGCACGACGGCTCGGCCGCCACGCTGCTGGACGTGCTGACCACCGCCAACCCGGCCGGCCGCCACGGCAGCACCAGTGGGCTGACTGCCGCGCAGCTGCAGCAACTCGTGGCCTACCTGCAGCAGATCGACGACAGCGTGGACGCGACCACGCCGGTGGTCATCAGCAACCTGTCGGTCAAGGACACCGCCAATGCCGCCGACTGGTCGGTCCAGAACAGCCTGCAGAACGGTGCCGTGCAGTATGGCGACCGCACCTACGCCTTCACCACGGTGTCGGCGGCCGTGTCGGGCGGCCGCTGGATACGCACCGCCAATGATTCCAAGTCGTTCACCGGCAACCCGGCCGTCACCTTCAACATCAGCCAGGCCGCCGACGTGTACGTGGCGGTGGACGACCGCATCGGCAGCCTGGGCTGGATGACCGGCTGGACCAACACCGGCCAGAAGCTCGTCAACAACGAAGGCGAGCCCAAGAGCTTCACCCTGTTCCGCAAGAACTTCCCGGCCGGTGCGGTGAGCCTGGGGCCGTCCACGTCCGCCGGCAGCATGTACACGGTCATCGTCAAGTAAGGAGACACCTCATGCCCCATTTCCACTGCCTCCGTCCACGCGCCGCCCTGGCACTGGCCCTTCTGTTGATGGCCGGCCTGGCGCACAGCGCCAGCGTGCCGGTGGGCTTCAACGACCGGCAGATCGCCACCGGCCTCACCAGCCCGACCTCGATGGCGGTGATGCCCGACGGCCGCGTGCTCGTCGTGCAGCAGGACGGCATCGTGCGCATCATCAAGGCCGATGCGATGCTGGCCACGCCGTTCTACACCGCGGCGAATGTCGATTCGAGCAACGAGCACGGCTGCCTGGGCGTGGTGCCCGACCCGGCGTTCGCGAGCAACCATTTCGTCTACCTCTATTGCACGACCCAGGTCGGCACGGTCAGCCGCAACCGCGTGCTGCGCGTGACCGAGGCCGCCGACACGGTGCTGGCCGGCAGCGAGCGCGTGATCTTCGAGCTGCCCGACGTGCCCACCACGACCAAGTGGCACATGGGCGGCGCGATGCGCTTCGGCATCGATGGCAAGCTGTATGTGGCCGTCGGCAACCACGAAGACAACCCGCAGCCGGTGGCGACGTCCAACTCGCAGAACCTGGCCAGCGCCTTTGGCAAGGTGCTGCGCATCAACGCCGACGGCACCATCCCGAGCGACAACCCGTTCTTCGCCAACGCCAGCGCCTACAAGGCCGTGTGGGCACTCGGCTTTCGCAACCCCTTCGTGCTCGACATCCAGCCCGGCACCGGCCTCACCTACATCGGCGACGTGGGCCAGGGCAGCTGGGAAGAGGTCGACCGCGGGCAGGCCGGCGGCAACTACGGCTGGCCGGCCGTCGAAGGCGTGGGCAGCAACGCGAGCTACATCAACCCGGTGTACGCCTACCCGCACAGCGAGGGCTGCTCGATCACCGGCACCGCCTTCTACAACCCGAGCACCGCGCAATTCGGCGTCACCTACGTCGGGCAGTTCTTCTTCGCCGATTTCTGCAACGGCAGCCTCAAGTACTTCAACCCGAACACGCCCGCGACCGTGACGACCTTCGCCAGCGGCATCGGCAACCCGACCAACATCGGCGTCGCTCCCAGTGGCGCCTTGTACTACCTGGCACGCAACCAGGCCACCGGCACGCCCGCCCCCGGCGCCGGCACGGTGGGCAAGATCAGCTTCACCGGCAGCCAGGTGCCGCGCATCACGCAGCACCCGCAAAGCCAGACGGTGTACGTGGGCACGCCTGCCACCTTCGCGGCCGCGGCCGACGGCGCCACCGCGTTCCAGTGGCAGCGCAACGGCGCCAACATCAGCGGCGCCACCGGCGGCAGCTACACGCTTGCCAGCCCGGCCGTGCCCGACAGCGGCTCGCGCTTCCGCGCCGTGGCGAGCAACTCGTTCGGCAGCGTCACCACCGACGAAGCCACGCTCACCGTCACGACCAACCGCTCGCCCACCGCGCGCATCGACCTGCCCGCGCCAGGCACTGGCTTTGCCACCGGCGACGTGGTGCGCTACAGCGGCACCGGCACCGACCCGGAAGACGGCAACCTGGCCGGCGCAGCCTTCACCTGGAAGGTCGACTTCCAGCACGACACGCATGCGCATTCGTTCGTGACGCCGGTCAGCGGCTCGGCCAGCGGCCAGTTCACCGTGCCCGACTTCGAGGCCAGCGAAGCCAACATGTGGCTGCGCATCACGCTGACGGTGCGCGACTCGTCGGGCGCCACGAACACAGTGACGCGCGACATCTTCCCGCGCACGCAGGTGAGCAGCCTGACAATGGTCGGCACGCCCGCCAACGGCTGGGGGCCGTTCGAGGTCGACCGCAGCAACGGCGAGCAGGGTGCCACCGACGGCAAGCCGTTGTCGATCGGCGGCGTGGCCTACCAGCGCGGGCTGGGCGTGCATGCGCCATCGGACCTGCGCTTCAACCTCAACGGCGCCTGCGCCGGCAGCTTCGTTGCCGACCTCGGCGTCGACGACGAGGTGGGCGACAACGGCAGCGTGGTGTTCCAGGTCTACCTCGACGGCGTGCTCAGCTACGACAGCGGCGCACTCACCGGCGCCTCGCTGCGCAAGACGGTGCTGGTGCCGCTTGCCAACAAGGGCGAGCTGCGACTGGTCGTCACCGACGGCGGCGATGGCAACGGCTTCGACCATGCCGACTGGGGCGGCGCGCGCGTCACCGGCTGCAATGCGGCGCAGCTGCCGGTGGGCGGCATCTACAACCTTCAGGTGTCCGACGGTGCCAACCTCGGCAACTGGTCGGTGCGAACCAACCTGCAGGCGGGCGACCTCGTCTACGGCGACCGCACCTTCACGTTCAGCGCGCTGCCGACAGCGGTGGTGGGTGCCACCTGGATCCGCACCGCCAACTCGTCGAAGGCCTACGCCGGCACGCCGCTCGCCACCTTCTCGCTGTCGGCGGCGGCCGACGTGTACCTGGCGCTCGACAACCGCTCGCCGCTGCCGGCCTGGGTCGACAGCAGCTGGACGGACACCGGCACCGACCTCACGCAGGCCGAGAGCGCGACCGTCTCGCGCAGCTTCAGCCTGTTCAGGAAGCGCTTCAACGCCGGCACCGTGTCGCTCGGGCCATGGAACAACACCGGCACCAGCCTGTACACGGTGATCGTCAAGTAGCAGCTGCCCGGCGACACCGGGGGCCGGGCCGTTCGTGGCTCGGCCCCCGGATTCCGCCGCTCGTCGCAGCAGGCCTCTGCAGCCCATCAGGAAAGCCGGGAATGGCCGTATCGTCGCGGCCATGAACCCTTCCGCGCCCTCGCTTTCGCCCCGCCTTGGCCTCGTGGCCTTGCTCAAGGTCTCGTTCAAGCCGCTGCGGCTGGCGATCAGCCTGACGCTGGCCACGCTGGTGGCAGTGGCGCTGAACCCGATCTTCGAGACCTCGTTCCTCAGCGTGCTGGGGCGCACGCTGTTCGTCGGCGTGGTGGTGCTGCTGGCCTTCGACATTGCCGGCCACTGGCCGTTGCGTTGGGTGCCGCGCTGGGTGGCTCAGTTGTCGGCCGTGTGCCTGGCCGCGCCGCTGGCCACCATGCTGGCCTATTTGTGGGTCGTCAATGGTGATGTGCGGCGCTTTCTGCAGCACGAGAACCTGATCTCGGGCTTCATGTTCATCAGCGCGGCGAGCCTGATCGTCGGGTTGATCCTCGCGCTCGGCGTGCTGTATCGGCAGCGCGACCACCAAGCCCGTTCGCAGGAGCTGGCCTTCGCGCTCGAGCGCAGCACGCTCGAGAAGCAAGCACTCGATGCACGCCTGCGCCTGCTGCACGCGCAGATCGAGCCGCACTTTCTCTTCAACACGCTGGCCAACGTGCAGCAGCTCGTCGAATCGGGCTCGCCGCGCGCGGCGCCTGTGTTGCAGAGCCTGATCGCCTACCTGCGCGCCGCCGTGCCCACGCTGAGCGACCAGAACGCGACGCTGGGCACCGAGCTGGCCCTGGTGCGCGCCTACCTTGAGCTGATGCGCATGCGCATGCCCGACCGGCTCGAGTTCAGCGTCGCCTCACCGCCCGAACTCGCAGGCCTGCGCTTTCCCCCCATGGCCTTGCTGACGTTGGTGGAGAACGCCGTGCACCACGGCATCGACCCGAGCGAAACAGGGGGGTGCATCCGCGTTGACGTGAGCGAACAGGCGGGCAGCGTTGAAGTGTCTGTGGCGGACACGGGTGTGGGCATGAGCGAGACTGCTGCGCCCGGTACCGGCCTCAACAACCTGCGCGAAAGGCTGCACGCTTTCTTCGGCGATGCGGCACAGTTGCAGATGCTGGCCGAGACGCCGCACGGCTTGAAGGCCGTCATCGCTTTTGCCAAAACCTGACCACGATGCCGACCGCCCTGATCGCCGACGACGAGCCGCTGCTGCGCGAGCGCCTGTGCAACCTGCTCGGCCGCCTGTGGCCCGAGCTGAGCATCGTGGCGCAGGCACGCAACGGCCGCGAGGCGGTGGAGCTGTTCGACGAGCACGCGCCGCAGGTCGTGTTTCTCGACGTGCACATGCCGGGGCTGAACGGCGTGGAGGCTGCGCGCTCGATCGCGCGGCGCGCCGAGGTGGTGTTCGTCACCGCCTACGAGCAATACGCCGTCACCGCCTTCGAGCAGGGCGCGCTCGACTACGTGGTGAAGCCGTTCGACGAAGAGCGCCTGGCCGACACCGTGCAGCGCCTGCAGCAGCGGCTGGCGCGTGCGCCCGAGGGCGATGCCGGCAAGCTGGACGACGTGATCGAGAAGATGGCCACCGAGTTGCGCCGCCGCGTCTCTGCCGGGGC
>Ga0302256_10000378_pt1 | contig 10102 bp, 10 predicted proteins | sample I_Fen_E3_4_FD_194571 | JGI IMG/M metagenome (GOLD analysis project Ga0302256, IMG submission 194571) | Peat permafrost microbial communities from Stordalen Mire near Abisko, Sweden - I_Fen_E3_4 | ecosystem: Environmental > Terrestrial > Soil > Wetlands > Permafrost | place: Sweden: Abisko...
AGATCCCCGCCAGCCGCAGGCCGCGCGCCTCGTGCGAGAGCTCGTCACCGCTCGGCACGTGGTCGACCGGGGCGTCGGGCGGACGCTCCGCCGGGTCCCACGTCCCGAGCCGTGGCTCGACGTACTTCTCCGTCAGGACCGTCATCACGAGGGCGCAGAAGATGGTCGACGCGATCGCGAAGTAGAAGTTCTGGGTCACGTTGAGCGGAGGTGCCTGGGGCGCGACGCCACCGATGATCTCGTTGGTGACCTCGGTGATGATGCCGTCGGCCGGCGTGATCAGGATGTTGACGAAGAACGCGGCACTGACACCGGCGTACGCCGCCGCGATGCCGGCCAGCGGGTGCCGCCCCAGGCTGACGAAGGCCGCCGCCCCGAGGGGGATCAGCACGAGGTACCCCGCGTCGGAGGCGACGCTCGAGATGCCGCCGAGCAGCACGATGATGAACGTGATCGCGCTGGCGGGGGCGACCTGCACCATCTTCCGGATCAGCGCTGCGATCAGCCCGGCCTCCTCGGCGACCCCGACGCCGATCATCGCGACCAGGATCACCGCGACCACGCCGAAGTCGTTGAAGTTCTGGACGACCGTGGTGAACATCTGCCGGATGCCGTCGCCGCTGAGCAGGCTGTTGACCTCGATGGTCTCCTGATGGACCTCGTAGTGCGGCACCGGCGGCTGGGCGTCCTGCGTGATCGAGGGGTACGTCGAGCCGGCGTCCGTGTCGGTCTGCGAGACGTAGGTGGGATCGGGCTCGGCAACGTCGGTGGTCACGCTGACCCCGGCCCACGCCATCACCGCGGACAGCACGATCACCCCGACGATCAGGCCGAGGAAGATCATCGCCGGGTGGGGCACCTTGTTGCCCACCCGCTCGATCCAGCCGAGGAAGCCGCCGCTGCCCTCCGGCTCGTCGTGCGCCGCCGGCTCGTTCTCCGCCGCCGCCTCGCTCATGCGCCTGCTCCCTGCCCTTCCGAGAACCCGGTCGCCAGCTCGATCAGCAGCTTCGCGCCGAACCCGCTGGCCCCCTTGTTGCGCCACGTCCGTTCCGACGGGTGCCAGGCGGTGGACGCGATGTCGACATGGGCCCACGGCGTACCGTCCACGAACTCCTCGAGGAAGAGGGCCGCGGTGATGGAGCCCGCGTTGGGACCGCCCATGTTGGTCAGGTCGGCGATCGACGAGTCCAGCTGCTTGCGGTAGGGCCGGTAGAGGGGCAGCTCCCACACCGGCTCGTCGGCCACCTCGCCCGCCACCTGGAGCCGGCCGACCAGACCCGGGTCGTTGCCCATCACCCCGGCGATGTCCACGCCGAAGGTCCGCAGGCACGCCCCGGTCAGGGTGGCGATGTCGACGACCGCGTCGACGCCGTCCTCGACGGCGAGACACAGCCCGTCGGCCATCACCAGGCGACCCTCGGCGTCGGTGTTGAGCACCTCGACCGTCGTACCGTTGCGCATCCGGAGGACGTCGCCGAGCTTCATCGCCGAGCCCGAGGGCATGTTGTCGGTGCAGCAGAGGTACGCCGTGACCGCGGCCGTACAGCCGAGCGCCCGCAGCGCGGTCATCGCCCCGAGGATCGCGGCGGCGCCGGTCATGTCGTTCTTCATCTGGGCGTGCGACTCGTCGCTCGGCTTCAGGCTGATGCCGCCGGAGTCGTACATGATCCCCTTGCCGACGAGGCCGAGATGGCCCCTCGGCGACTCCGGGCGGTAGGACATCTTGATCAGCCGGGGCTCGTCCCTGCTGCCGAGGTTCACCCCGAGGATGCCGCCGCAGCCCATCTCGATCAGCTGCTGCTCGTCGTACACCTCGACCTCGACGCCGGCCGCGGGGCCGAGCTCCTGTGCGACCTCGCCCATCCGCGCCGCAGTCAGCGTGGCAGCCGGGCAGTTGGACAGGTCGCGGCTGATCGCAGCCGCGCGGGCAATGGACTGCCCCCGTGCGGCTCCGGCGCGTACCTCGTCGAGGTCGGCCTCCGGGGCGACGAGCGTCAGCGCCGTGAGCGTGGGCTCGTCGCCGCCCCGACCGACGAAGAACCGCCAGCGGGCGAGCAGCACGCCCTCGACGACCGCCTGGGCGAACTCACCGGCCGAGATCGCCGTCCCGGACTCCGGCAGCTCGACGGCGAGGGTGAGGTGCTGAGGCACTGACCGCGCGAACCCGGCCGCCAGGTCGCGGACCAGGGTGACGCCGACCTCCGCCCCGTCGCCGATCCCCAATGCGACCAGGGCGCGCCCGTCGTCGCCCGGGACCACCAGCGTCTGGGCTGCCGCTCCGGTGAAGCCGGCGACCGCGAGGTGTGCGGCGTCGACGCCCAGGTCGGCCGGAGGCTCGGCGCCGGCGAACACCGGGACGGCCAGGGCCGCGGCGTCGGCCACCGAGGGCAGCGTGGTCACGACGGTGACGGCGGCAGGCCTCCGGACCGACGGGATCGGGTCGAAGTCAGCGCGTGCGGGATGACTGGGCATGTGACCTCCTGGACGACTCCCACACCGGGAGAGACCCTCGAAACCCTAGTACCGAAACCACCCCGCTGGGTGACCTGACCGCGGCGTCATCGCGTCGTTTCCACGGCTCGGGACGCGAGCACGTCGAGACCGAGGGTTCGCGCGAGTCGCCGGGCCGCGAGGGTGCCACGGACGGAGTTCCCGGCCGGGTCGAGGAGCGGCGAGAAGGTCCCCAGCGCGCCCTTGCCCGGCGAGACGGTGAGGATGCCGCCGCCGATGCCGCTCTTGGCCGGCATGCCGACGTCGAGCAACCAGTCGCCGGACGTCTCGTACATCCCGGCGATGGTCATCACGGCCAGCGTGGCGTGTGCGGTCTCGGGGTCCATGACCCGCTCGCCGGTCAGCGGGTTGGTGCCGCCGTCGGCCAGGGTCGCCCCCATCACCGCCAGGTCGACCGAGGTGACGGAGAGGCAGCTCTGCCGGGTGTAGATCTCGACGGCCTCACCCGGGTCACCGTGCAGGGCACCCAGCCCGGTGAGCAGGTTGGCCAGCGCCCTGTTGCGGTGGTTGGTGGCGCGCGCCGAGTCCAGCGTGTCCGCGTCGAGGTCGAGCGGCCGTCCGGCACACCGCGACAGGGTGTCGAGGACCCGGTGCCACCGCTCCTCGACGTCGGCCCCGGGCACCAGGCTGGTGGTGGCGATGGCCCCGGGGTTCACCATCGGGTTGGTCCGGCCGTTTGGGTCACGCTCGACCGCCGATGCCGAGTTGAAGGCCAGGCCGGTCGCGTTGACGCCGACCCGACGACGTACGTCCTCGATGCCCACGGTGTCGCAGACCAGGGCGAAGACGAACGGCTTGGCGATGCTCATCAGGGGGAAGGGGACGGAGGCGTCGCCGGAGGTCACCACGTCACCGGCCACCGACGCGACCGACAGGCCGAAGTGGTCGGGGTCGGCTGCCGTCAACGCCGGGTAGACCGAGGACAGCGCGCCGGACGCGTCGTCGCGGTACAGGCCATGGGCCTCGTCGACGGCGGCCTGTACGGCGTCCGGCCCCGGCAGCCGCCCGGCCGAGACGAAGCGCTCGGGTGGAGCACCGTCGGCGGAGCGGCCACTCATGGGTCAGCCGGCCTGCAGGACGAGGCCGTGGCGACCGTTCGTGAGGGTGGCGGTCGAGCCGTCGACCGTGACCGCGACCTTCCCGTCGAGAGCCGTCAGCACGGCCTGCTCGATCGAGTCGGCGGGCGGCGGGCAGGCCATCTTCGTGATGCCCGCCGGCGCGAACTGAGCGGAGTCGCCGTCGACCGTGACCGTCGTCCGGCCCCGGTTGCAGCCTGTGGACAGCTGGACGGTCCCGTCGGCTGCGATGTCGAGCGTGGGCGCTGTGGCGCCGGACGGCAGGGCGGCGACGCTCTTGCCGGTGATGATCTCGGTGACCGTCCATGTCGTGCCGAGCAGGGCGGCTGCGGGATCGGTCGACCCACGCTGCAGCTGGAGGGTGACGTCACCCGAGACAAGGGTGAGCTCGTCACCGCCGAGGGTGGCGTCGGCCCCCTGCTCCAGCAGGTCGCTGAGCCAGGTGTCCTGGGCCATCAGGTCGTCGGGGCAGCCCATCATCGTGGTCATGGGGTGACCGGTCCATGCCAGCCGTCCGTCGGTGACGTCGTACGACGAGCTCATGGTGTTGCATCCGGCGTTCGCCGACAACGAGCCGCCCTCGAAGGTCAGCCGCACGGAGCTGCCGGCCACGAGGTCGTGTCCTTCGACGCTCGTCGACTCGAACGTGCTCCCGTCGAGATCGGCCGCGGTCACCGCAGGCCCCGACGAGGAGGAGCCGTCGGAGGCGCTGCTCGACCCACCACCGCCACAGGCAGCGACCAGCAGACCGACGGCGAGGACGGTGAGGATGCCTCCTGCTCGAGCCGTGCGCCGCACTCCCATGTGCCCTCCTGAAGGCCTCGACCGGTACGGAGGCGGCCCGGCCACATCCGGTGGCAGGCTAGGGCCACAGCGGGCCGCCGGTCGACCCGACGTGCGGTCAGCGCGCGTCGCGTTTCGCCTGACGCCGCGCCCCCTGGGCCCGGCTCGACGCATCCTTCTTCAGGCCGCCCGTCGTCTTGGTCACCGCTCGCTTGCGGGACGGGCTGGCGGGCGCCCGCGCGGAGGCGGCCTTGGCTGCGGCGGGCGCGGCCGCCTCGCCACGGGCCGCGGCCAGCCGTTCGGCCTTCAGCTCGGCCGCCGCCTGCGCGGCCGCCTTCCCGACCTGCCTGCTGACGCGGGCCAGGCTCAGCTCGAAGACCTCGGCCTTGTCGCGGTGGCGCTGGTTCTCGGCGTACGCCGTGCCGCGCGACGACCGCGCGCCGACCTTGGCGCTCGCCGAGCGGCGGTAGCTCTTCACGTACTTGCTCCGTGCCCGCCGGATCCGCGCGTGCAGCTCGAGCAGCTCGTCCTCGTCGAGCTCGGCCATCGCGGCCGGCTCGGTCTCGGCGACCAAGCGGCGCTCGGCGTCGGTCATGGAGTTCAGCACTGCCTTGTTCATGGAGCCTCCCGGTCCGTCGAGAACGCGCTCCCCTCCATCGTGCCCTACGCCGCGCGGCGCTCGCCCGTACGCTCGACGCGTGATCCAGTACGGCCAGCTCGCCCCGCCCAGCCATGTGATCGCCCACGTGAGCGACACGCACCTCCTCGCCGGCGACGTCCTGCAGTACGGCGCCATCGACACCGTCGCGCGGTTCCGTCCGGCGCTCGACCGGCTGTCGCGGATCGACCCGCCGCCCCACGCCCTGGTGCTCACCGGCGACCTGGCCGACCGCGGCGAGCCCGACGCCTACCGCGCCCTGCGCGAGCTGGTCGAGCCGTTCGCCGAGCGGATCGGCGCCCAGGTGGTGTGGTGCATGGGCAACCACGACGAGCGTGCGGCGTACTCCCGCGAGCTGTTCGGCGAGGAGTCGGAGGCCACACAGGACCGCGTGTACGACGTGTGCGGGCTGCGGATCGTCAGCCTCGACACGACCGTGCCGGGCTGGCACCACGGCGAGGTGACTGACGACCAGCTGACCTGGCTCGCCGGTGTCCTCTCCGTGCCGGCCGAGCACGGCACGGTCCTGGCGCTGCACCACCCCCCGATCCCGTCACCGTTGGTGCCGGCAGCGGAGATCATCGAGCTGCTCGACACCGAGCGCCTGGCCGCCGTGCTGCGCGGCAGCGACGTCCGCGCGATCCTGGGCGGCCACTACCACTTCACGTCACACTCGACCTTCGCCGGCATCCCGGTCTCGGTCGCCGCAGCGACGTGCTACACCGTCGACACCGCTCCGCTCGACCGGCTGATCTCCGCGGTCGACGGGCACCAGGCCGTCAACGTCCTTCATGTGTACGACGACCGCGTCGTCCACACGGTCGTGCCCGTCCCGGACGCGCCCGAGGTCGACGGCTTCGGGACCGACGTCGCGCCGCTGCTCGAGGCTCTCAGCCGGGAGGAACGGCTGGACATGGTCTCGCGCAAGGACTCACCGCTGAACACCGGCGAGCTGACGATCGACGCGCCACCCCTCGGCGGCTGACTCCTCTCCCGCGCGGATCTCAGGACGTCATACGGACGGTGTCCTCTATGGCTCAGTTCGTATGACGTCCTGCAGAGCTCGACGGGACCGAGGTCACACCTGGCGGGGACCAACGCATCTGACCGGTGCGCCCCTGACGCACCACACTGAAGGTGGAGGAGTGTGTTGCCTTCGAGGGGGTGACGACATGACACAGACGACCTCCGAGTTCGAGCAGGCCCGGACCCGCGCGCTCAGGAAGCGCAAGTTCCGCGGGGACGTCGCCGCCTACATTGTGATCAACGCCTTCCTCATCGGGATCTGGGCCGTCTCCGGGTTCGGCTACTTCTGGCCCGGATGGGTCCTCGCCGGGTGGGGTGTCCTCCTGATCCTGAACGGATGGGACGCCTTCTACCGGCACGACGTGACCGAGGAAGACATCCAGCGCGAGCTGCACAGGACCTCGTGAGACAGCGCCCCCCGTGGGTGCCCCGCACAGGTCTTTCCGTACCAGGCCCGGCCGACCTAGCAACAGGTCGCCGGGCGTCAGGAGGCAGCAGACATGAAGCGCATTCCGACAAGAGACCTCATCGCCACGTGCCTGGTGGCCGCAGCCGTCCTGCTGTATGTGCTGTGGCTCGTCGACGCAGCGCTCGCCGTCATGGACAGCACGCGGACAACCGGGCTCGTGATCCTCGGCCTCGGCTTCGCGGCCTCGGCGACCGCGGTGGTGCCGGGCTTCGACCAGTTGCTGCACGGCAACAGGGCCTACCTGGCAGCCGTATCGCTGCTGGGTCTGGTCGCCTTCGTGGCCGGTGTGGTCATGCTGTGGTCGGCAGGGAACGCAGCCCTGACCGTCCTGATGGCCACGATGGTCGTGCTCTGGATCATCGCCACGACCCACCACACGCTGGTGGCGTCGCGGAAGGCCTGCCCCGCATGTGGAGCGTCGGTGCAGGAGACCTACTGCGAGGTCTGCGGCTACGACCTCATCCGCAAGACCCGCGCCGACTCCGTCCTGCACAGGTCACCGCTGTAGGTGCACATCGGCAGGAGCGAGCGTATGGGATGATCGCGCGGACGAGAACAGGCGCGAGGGGGGATCGACTCCGATGCAGATGAGGCTGGAACTGATCCCGCTTCCGGTTTCGGATGTGGACCGAGCCATCGCCTTCTATGCCGACCAGCTCGGCTTCAAGAAGGACTTCGACGTGCAGCCCAGCGAGGGCGTGCGCGTCGTCCAGCTGACACCGGAGGGCTCGGGGTGCTCGGTCGGTTTCGGGACAGGGCTGGATGCATACGCCGGTGAACCCGGCAGTGCCAGAGGCTTGCACCTGGTGGTGGAGGACATCACCGAGGCGCGTGCCGAGCTCGTCCGCCGAGGTGTGGAGGTCGGGGAGATCCACGACTTCGGGGGCGGCGTCAGAGGAGCAGACTTCTCCGATCCAGACGGCAACACCTTCGAGCTGCAGGAGATGGCGTGGCGCAAGGGCGCGGCGTACTAGGACGACCGCGTAGGACCCGCTCGTCACCACGGGAGTGAGGGCGGTTCGAACGCCCCTGACCGGTCCTGCGTCACCGCCTGGCACGGGGCGCTGGTTAGGCTCGCCTCACCTACGCAGGAGGTTCATCGGTGCACGGACGCGTCACGACGACGGAGCAGCTGACACCCGGGATGGTGCGGGTGACCCTGGGCGGCGGCGACCTCGAGCACCTCTCGATGCCCGACGCGACCGATGCCTATGTCAACGCGGCCTTCCGACCCGAGGGCGCGACGTACGACGAGGTCTTCGACCCCCAGGCCGTCCGCGACACGTACCCGAAGGAGCAGCATCCGGCACGCCGCCGCTACACGGTGCGTGCGTGGGACCCCCGGGCCCACCTGCTCACGGTCGACTTCGTCGTGCACGGCGACGAGGGTGTCGCCGGTCCGTGGGCCTCGAAAGCCACACCCGGGGACGCTCTGGTCTTCACCGGTCCGAGCGGCGGCTACCGGTCGGACCCGGCCGCGGACTGGCACCTCCTCGTCGGCGACGAGTCGGCCCTCCCGGCCATCGCGGCGACGCTCGAGGCCCTCCCCCGGGGCGCAGGAGCGGTCGTCCGGCTGGTCTGCGACGGCCCCGAGCACGAGACCGTCCTGGCGAGCGAGGCCGACGTCGACGTCGAATGGCTCCATCGCAGCCGCGGCCCGGAGGACGCCACGCTTCTGGTCGACGCGGTGCGTGACCTCACCTTCCCTGAGGGTCGCCCGTTCGGCTTCGTCCACGGGGAGGCCGACGAGATCCGCGTCGTCCGACACCACCTCCTGCACGACCGGGGCCTGACCCGGCAGGACCTCTCGTGCTCGCCGTACTGGCGCCGCACGATGACCGACGAGGCCTGGCGCCAGATCAAGCGCGACTACGTCGCCGCGATGGAGGCGGAGGAGGGCTAGCCCTAGACGCCCTCGCGCTCGTGGAACCCGAGGTGCGCGAAGGCCTCACCACGCTTCATCGACTCCACGACGCCCGGGTGCACCCGGCGCAGGTGGGCGATGGCCTTGTGCCGGTAGCGCAGGATCATCACCGCGCCGAACCCCCAGAAGACGAACTGCACCGACATCGCGACCCGGAAGTCGGCCAGGTCGTACGACGAGGACCCGCCCCCGCCGCTGGTCCAGTCGAGCAGGACGCCGATGAACGCCATCGTGAGCAGGCTGGCCGAGAAGCCGCCGACGTTGACGAAGCCGTTCGCCCGCCCCGACGCCTCCTTCGGGATGAACGTACGGGCCAGGTCGAAGCCGACCATCGACGCCGGCCCGCCGGTCGCCATCAGGCAGACGAGCACGACCAGCATCCACAGCGGCGCCGGCGTCGACCTGGCCAGGACGACCGCCCAGCCGAGGGCCATCGCCGTCACGATCACCAGGACGAACCACGAGCGGTAGTAGGGGTACCTGGCCACGAGCGCGCCCAGGATCAGACCGCTGATGATGACCCACCCGGTCATCACCATCAGCAGGGTGCTGGCAGCCCCTCCCGACAGGCCCTCCCCCTTGACCAGGAACGGGTAGCCCCACAGCAGGGCGAAGACCGTCGCCGAGAACTGTGACGTGAAGTGCGACCACATCCCGAGTCGGGTGCCGGGGTTGCCCCAGACCAGGCTCAGCGTGCGTCGGAGGGCACGCATCTTGATCCGGACCGGTCCCTCACGCCGGTACGGCGAGTCCTTGACGCCGAGCGCCACCGCCACCATCAGCACGATCCCGAGCGACGATGCCAGCGCGAAGGTGCGGGTCCACCCGAGCTCGTGCAGGGCGAACGCCAGAGGGGCGGCCGCGATGATCGCACCGACCTGGCCCACCTGCCCGGTCAGCTGGGTGACCATCGGCGCCTGGCGGACCAGGAACCACAGCGTCACCAGCCGGATGACGCTGACGAAGATGGTGGCGTCGCCGGCACCGAGCACGGCCCGGGCGAGCACGGCCACGGGGAACGACGTCGCGTAGGCGAAGGCGAGCTGCCCGACCGACATCAGGACCAGGCCCGACAGCAGCAGCACCCGGGACCCGTACCGGTCCAGCAGCACGCCGATCGGGATCTGCAGTCCGGCGTACACGATCAGCTGGAGGACCACGAAGAAGGACAGCTGGGCGGCCGAGATGCCGAACCGGTCCTGAGCGAGCAGCCCCGCGACCCCCAGCGAGCTGCGGTTGAAGACGGCCAGCAGGTAGACGGACAGCGAGACGAGCCAGATCACCCACGCCCGGCGCCTGCCGATGTCATGGACCTGCTCACTCACGGACTCATGCTCCCCTACCCGGCGCGGACGGCCGCTATCCCCGGAGGGCCGAACAACCCCGATCGAGCGGACCATCGGCACTCACCAGGTCCCGGGCCCGCCCCTACCGTCGACAGTGAGGGCGTGTCGGCCCCGGTCGGCACCTGGCGACGAGGAGCGGCCATGGCCGTGCGCACGACGGATCCGGAGCCCGAGGTCGGCCGAGGGGTCGACCCCCAGGAGGGTCTGAGCCGGCTGCTGCGCGACCTGCGCTCTCGTGAGGCCGGGCTGACCGACCGGGAGGCGGCACGGCGCTTGGAGATCGCCGGCCCCAACGAGCTGACCAGGCAC
>Ga0302256_10000381_pt1 | contig 10045 bp, 11 predicted proteins | sample I_Fen_E3_4_FD_194571 | JGI IMG/M metagenome (GOLD analysis project Ga0302256, IMG submission 194571) | Peat permafrost microbial communities from Stordalen Mire near Abisko, Sweden - I_Fen_E3_4 | ecosystem: Environmental > Terrestrial > Soil > Wetlands > Permafrost | place: Sweden: Abisko...
TGTCCGGTCGGAGCCGGCTGCGGGGCCGCGGCCGACGGCGGGGCCGCGGCCGTACCACAGGCGGCCACCGCCAGGGCGACCATGGCCGACGCGACGAGGACCCGGCACCTCCGCATCGGCACATGGTCGCGCGGCGACGGGTTTCCCGCACGCCGATGAGCGCGCATGACCGTCTCGGCGCACATGACCGTCGCCCTCAGCCCTCCATCTCCCGTCCCGCGGACCGCCAGCCGGCGGGCGCGGGTCCGTCGAGCGGGCGGCCGTACGCCTGCCACCGGCGCGCGACACCGAAGCCGAGGCCCTCGTACAGCCGCACCGCCCCCGTGGGGTTCGAGCCGTCCACGCCGAGCCACGCCTCGTCCATGCCCTGGTCACGGAGGACGCGGAACGAGGCCGCGCACAGGGCCTTGGCGACGCCCCGGCCGCGCCACGGGCGCCGCACCGAGACGTGCTCCATCCAGGCCCGCCGGATGCCCAGCGCCTCGTTCTCGACGCGGAAGATGGCGTTGATCACCACGCCCGCAACGCGGTCCCCGTCCCACGCGACGCACCACAGCGCGGGATCCGCGTCGGGACCGTGGAACAGGGTCTGGAAATCCGCCTCGCTGGGGGCGCGGTTGCCCCAGTGGTCCTCGAACGCCTCGTTGTCGGCGTCGAAGATCGCCCGGTGCTCGTCCGGAGTGACCGGCCGCATCTCGAGCCCGGCGGGGAGGGGGAGCTCCGGGAGCGGCCCCGTGAGGGACCGCCGCATCTCGAACCCGTACCGGATCGGGACGAACCCCTCGGCCGCGAGCAGCGCCCGACTGCCCGCCTCCTGGTCCAGCGCGTAGCAGCGGATCTCCCGCGGCCCCGGCCGGGGATCGGCCGCACACTCCGCCAGCAGGCGCTCGCGGTTGGCACGGAAGAGGGTCGTCCCGAGGCCGCGGCGCCGGTGCTCCGGGACCACGACGCCCCAGGACTCGGCGGTGAGGTTGCCGTCGCGGACGAGGCGATAGCCCGCCGCGTACCCGACAAGGATCCCGTCCACCTCGGCGAGCAGGACGTCACGCCCCACCTCGAACTCTTCTGACTCGGGGTGATCTGCGGCCAGGTCCGCCCCCGTCCTGACCTCGTCGATGGCATCGGCGCGGCGGGCACGGTTCATGGCCTCCGCCATCGAGTCCCAGTCCGCGCCGGTCGCCCGCCGGAGGGTCAGCCCCGGGATCCGGGTCGTCGTCATCGGGCGTCCCCTCCGAGGACGAAGGGCTTGCGGTATGTCGCACCGCCGGAGACCACGCGGAACCCGAACGACTCGTAGAGCGCGAGCGCACGGTTGGGGTTGTCCGTGTCGACGCCCAGCCAGGCGCTGTCGGCCCCGGCATCGCGGAGGCGCCTGAGGCTCTCCCCGAAGACGGCGCGGGCGAGGCCCCGGCGGCGGTGCGCGGGGTGTGTCGCGAGGGACTCGAGGTAGCCGCGGATCGTGTCGTCCGGGCCGGGCTCGAGGAAGTTGGAGAGGCACGCGGCAGGCACGTGGCCTGACCAGGCCACGACAGCCAGGTCGCGGCGGAAGCGGGGATCTCCCGCCCAGTCGCCGAACCGCTGGTCGCCGGCGTCGTACTCCCCCCAGTGCTCGTCGAACGCGGCGACCATCATCGCGAACACGGCCGGCAGCTCCTCCTCCTCGGGGATCCGGATCACGTATCCGTCCGGGACGTGAACCGGGGGCAGGCCGAGGAGGTCCGGCCGGAGCATCTCGGCGTCCCAGCGCACCGCCTCGTACCCGCCCCCGGCCAGCGCCCTCGCGGACTCGTCGTCACCGTCATACGCGTAGACGGTGTACCAGCAACGCCGGTCGAGGGGGTGCATGCCGGCGAGGACGCGCAGGCGTTCCTCGCACCAGGCGAGGAACGTCGCGGCGATGCCCATGCCCCAGGCGGCCGGTTCCACGACTGTCGTCATGTCGTAGATCCGGTCGCCGTCGGCCAGGTCGTGCCACTCGGTCCGCGCGTAGCCGACGGTGGCCCCGTCCCGCTCAGCGATCAGGCAGTCGACGAGCGGGTCGGAGTTGACGAGGTTGGCGTAGCGATGCTCCATCGCCGCGAGGTTGACGCCCTCGAGCAGGCCGAGGCGTGCCCGGAGCCGCGCGTTCGCAGTGGCCATGCCGGCGAGATCCTCCGTCCCGCGGTACGGGCGGTAGGCGGTGCCCGTCACCGGTCCCTCCCGTACTTGGCGTCCATGTGCCGGCTCGATGCCTGCGCGATGGCCTTCCACCGCTTGCGCTCGGCCTCCCGGAGGAGCCGGTCCCCGGATCGCGCGACGTGGGCTGCCTCCCGGACCAGCTTGCGGTGGCTCATGAGTCGATCATGCGACAGCCGGCCCTCGTCGAGGGCGGCCCGGATCGCACACCCGGGCTCGCGATCGTGTCCGCAGTCGGTGAACCGGCACCGGGCCGCCAGGTCCGTGATGTCGGAGAAGGCCGGGTCCAGCCCCACCGCGGCCCCCGCGACGCCAAGGCTGCGGATCCCCGGGGTGTCGATCAGGAGCGCGCCGCCCGGCAGGCGGACGAGCTCCCGGTGCGTGGTGGTGTGGCGGCCGCGCGAGTCGTCACTGCGAACGGCCTGCGTCCGCAGGTGCTCACGTCCGAGGAGCGCGTTCACCAGCGTGGACTTGCCGACACCGGACGAGCCCAGGACGACGGCCGTCCGGCCGGGACCGAGGTGGCGGGAGGCCAGGCCGGCCACGCCGTCTCCCGTGAGTGCGGAGATGGCGTGGATCTCGGTGCCCGGAGCGACGCTCACCGCGGCCGTCCGGAGGCCGGCGAGATCCGCCGCGACGTCGGTCTTGTTCAGCACGACGACGGGTGTCGCCCCGCCTGCGTACGCCACGGCGAGATACCGCTCGAGGCGCCGGAGGTTGAAGTCGCCGTCCAGGCCGGCCACGACGAACGCGACGTCCACGTTGGCGGCCAGGACCTGCTCGTCGATGGTGTGGCCATCCTCGGCGCCCCGCCGGAACACCGTGCGACGCGGCAGGATGGCCCTGATCACGGTGGGACCGTCGTGGTCGGGCTCCACGGCGGCAACCACCCAGTCGCCGACGGCGGGCAGGTCGGCCGGGCCGAGCGCCTCGTGGCGGAGGCGGCCCGCGATGACGGTGTCTCGCTCCCCGGCTTGGGTGGCGATGATCCAGGATGCGCGATGGGCGGCCACGACCCGGGCAGGCTCGCACGCCGGCGACGCATGCGGCGCGAAGGCAGCGGCCCAGCCCTGGTCCCAGCCGAGGGTGGCCAGGGTCGTGGACGCGCCGGGCGTGGCGCCAGCGCTGGTCGAAGGAGCGCTGGTCGAAGGTCCGGTCGCGGGGGCATTGCCCGCCGCGACCGGGAGAAGGTTGTCCGCCGTCATCACCCGACCCGCTTGAGCTTGCCGGTGCGCTTCGCATACCGCTCGGCGCGCCCGAAGGCCCAGACGCCCGCCGGGATGAGCACGACGCCCATCACGATCAGCGGCACGACGTCATAGAGGAGCGCCGTCACCGGCGTCCCGTCGAGCAGGCCGGCCCGCACGCCGTCGAGGACGTACGTGGCCGGCGACAGGTGCGAGAGGACCTGCATCCACGGCGGCAGGATCTCCACCGGGTAGTAGACGCCCGACACCAGCAGCAGGCAGGACTGGATGACGAACGTCATCTGCGCGCCGCGTTCCACGTACAGCAGCGGCAGGATGGCGGCCATCATCCCGATGCCGACGAAGCTGAACGAGCCCAGCGCCACGAACACGGCCGCGGTCGGCATGTTCATGCTGGCCGGCTCGAGCTGCGGGAAGAACAGCACGATCACGGCGAGCACGACCAGCGTGTGCACGAGGCCGTAGCCCATCGCGTACACGCACGAACCAAGGAGCTGGGTCCAGCGCCGGACCGGGGCCATGAAGGTGTACTCGAGCGTGCCCTCCCAGCGCTCCACCGCGATCGTCTCCGCGATCCACGAGAAGACGACCGACAGGTAGTTCCAGAAGACGGCACCGATGATGAGGGTCAGGAGCAGGCGATCGCTTCCCGATGCGGCGCCGATCAACGAGATCGACAGCGCCCCGGCGACGGAGTAGACGAGGAACGCCAGCTCCCACCCCCAGTACCGGCGGGTGAGGAAGAAGTTGCGTTCGATGAAGGCGTACGACGCCCTCATCTCCTGCGTGAGCAGAGCCAACGGAGTGTTCCTTTCGGTAGGTACCCGAACCCGTCTTCCAGGGATCGGGCCCCGCCCGGGCCGGGGTCAGCCGGTCCAGGCGGGAGCGGTGATGCTCTCTCCGGCAACGCGCCGGCCGAGTCGGATCAGCAACTCGCCCAGGCGGGACCGGATGGAACGCGCGGACGAGGACGCCGCGCGGTCGGCCTCGCCGTGCGATCTCAGGACCTCGTGGTACTCCTGGATCGCCGCGAGGCGGAGATCGATCTGGTGCATGTCGGAATCCTTTCGGGAGGAGTGGGGACGGCGGGTGGTCGGGTTCGGCCGGCTGGTCATCGCGACACCTCCTTTCGGGTGGTGTGATCGGTTGGGCCCGCGTCAGGCGGGGGGTTCGTCGTCGGGCTCGATGTCGTCATCGAGCGAGCGACCGGTGAAGGTCATGAACACGGCATGGAGCGTGGGCTCCTGCCCGTGGACCTCCGCGACGAGTCGCTTCAGACCATCGGGCGTGTCCTCGGCAACCACGCGGCCCCCGGCGAGGACCGTGATGCGGCCGCAGAGGCGCTCCGCCTCGGCCAGGTCGTGCGTGGTGAGGACGATCGTGGCGTCGTGCGCCGCGTTGACCTCCTCCACGAAGGCTTGGACGTCGAGCTTGCTGCGCGGGTCGAGGCCCGTCGTCGGCTCGTCGAGGAGCAGCAAGGTCGGGCTCGTCAGCAGGGCCCGCGCGATCGCGACCTTCTGCTGCATCCCCCGGCTCATCTGCTCCACCGGGCGTCCCAGCCGGCTCTCCGCGATGCCCAGCCGCGCGAGGATGGCGGTGGCCTCCTGCCGGGCCCGTCCGGCGTCGAGGCCGTACAGGCGGGCGGCGAACAGGAGGTTCTCCATCGGGCTCAGCTTCTTGAAGAACGCGGCGTCGACGGACACCCGGTTGATGAGCCGCTTCACGGCGAGCTCGTCGCGCTCGATGTCGTGGCCGAAGACCTCCACCCGTCCCTCGTCCAGGGTCAGCAACCCGGAGATGAGGCGGATGAGGGTGCTCTTGCCGGAGCCGTTGGCCCCGAGGATCCCGTGGATCGCGCCACGCTCCAGGCGGAGCGAGACGTCGTCGATCGCGAGGACCGGGGGCTTGCGCCGGTCGACGGTGAAGCGCTTGGTGACGTGCTCGACGAGGAGGGCCGGCGGGCCGGCCGGGATCCGGGGCAGGGGAGCCATGACCCCCGTGCCCGGGCCGGCCAGGATCCGCGCGGCGGGCTCGCTGCCGGCGGCGTTCGCGGACATCGGGCTCGACGTCGGAGTGGTCGTCTTCGGTGCGGGCGTGAGGGTGGTGGTCACGGGACCCTCCTTGCGGTGGCGTGGTTGGCTCTGGCTGGGAGCCGGTCCGCGGGGGTGTCCCGGACATGGGACGAGCCGCGGACCCGGTTCTCGGGGGCCTGCGGCTCGAGGTCGGTGCGGGCATCGAGATCGTCGATGTGACTGCACAAACAAAAGAGCCGGGGCCTGGTGGCCCACGGCTCGGTGGTCGCTCCTGGGGCTCCTGGCCCCGCGTCCTACCTGCTGGTGGGCACACCTCTCCCGCTGACGGTGCCGAGGGCAGCCGCCTTGCGCGGGTAGAAGACTGCGTTCTTCACCATGGGGCGTATCGCCTCCGGTAACAGGACGTGCCGAGCGACCTGCTCAGCCGCCGCGGATACTACGCGCCGGTTCGCCGGCTCGTCAAGCCCCCGGATTGTCCGTCCTCCGGCCCGCCGGGCGTTTCCCCTGACGGACCAGTCGCACCCAGGCGACACACCTTGGCCACGGGTGAGGAACCACGCGCAACCCGCCGGCGTCGAGGCGGTGCGCCCACCACCGAGGAACTCCCGATGCGCCTGTCCACCCGCCTGGTCGCCACCGCGTTCGCCGTGCTCGCCGCCGCCTGTGGCAGTCCGGGGGCCGCGGTGCCGACTGCACCGGCCGTCACGGCCGCACCCTCGCTCGAACCTGACACGGGCACCTACTGGCTGCGGGCGACCTACACGCAGGCCCTTCCGCCGCTCAACACGTTCGGAGGCCAGTCGTACGCCGTGATCACCGGCGACGGCCAGTCGGTCACGCAGCTGGCGCTCCCGACGGTCTACCCGGGTCCGCTGCTGCCGAACCTGCAGGCACGGCAGGTGACGGCGGCCGGACGGGCGGCCATCCTGCAGGAGGCGAAGGCCCTCGGCCTGCTCGACGGAACGACGGACTTCAACGCCGGACCGGTCCTCGCGGGCGGCGTCAGCGGCCGGCTCGAGATGACGGTCGGCGGGCAGCGGGTCACGCTCATGGGCAACCCGAACTCGCTCATGGAGTGCGTCACAACCCCGTGCGACCCGCCCCCCGGATCGGCGGCCGCGTTCGCGGAGTTCTGGCGACGCCTCGGCGATTTGCCCTCGTGGATCCCGAACGAGGTTGGACCTGCCTCCGCCTACGAGGCGCCGGCCTACGCAATCCTCGTCGGGCCGGCTCCCACCCAGGACCCGAACTTCTCGCAGCCGCCCATGGACTGGCCGCTGGAACAGCCGCTCGCCCTGTTCGGCGGGCCCGTGGCAAACGGCACCCACCGCTGCGGCACCGCGTCGGGTGCCGACGCGGACGCGCTGCGGCCCGCGCTCCAGGCCGCGAACCAGCTGACCCAGTGGGTCCAGGACCCTTCGACCAGCGCCACCTTCGGCCTCACCGTCCGGCCGATGGTCCCCGGCGAGGACATCTGCCGCGAGACGTTCGGGCCAGCCTGACCCGCCAATCGTCCGCAACGCACACCCAAGGCCCGGACAGCCTGTGGCCAGCCTCACCGTCGCGAGCACCACGCCGGGTTGCGCAGGTGGCATGCTCAGGGCGAAACCAACCTCTCTGCGCCTGCGTCTCGCAGGTCCCTCCCGACACCGAGGCCACTTGATGCGCCTGTCCGCCAGACTCCCGACGCTCGCAGCGGTGGCCGCGCTCCTGGCCGCGTGTGCAGGAGGGTGCGCGACCGGTGCTCCACAGTCATCCGGGGCGTCGCCGGTTGCCACGTCCACCGCCTGGCTTCGCGCGACGACGCTCCAGGGAGTGCCCCCGGCCACCCCGTTTGCTGCCGTACCGACGGCGGTGATCACGGCCGACGGCACCTATGTCGTGGCCGGGCCGGTTGATGCCGCACACCCGGGGTCGCTCCTGCCCAACCTCGTCGGGCGTTCGCTCTCCGACGCGGGACGCGCCTCGATCACGGCCGAGGCAGGGCGCCTCGGCCTGCTCGGCGGGCGGAAGGACTTCAGGGGCGTCGCCGCGATGCCTGGAGGTGTCGTCGGGTTGCTCCAGCTCACGGTCGATGGCAGCCCCATCACCCTGGTCGGAGAGCCTGGCTCCAAGCTCCTGTGCATTCCCCCGATGTGTGATCCGTCGCCGGGGACCCCCGAGGCGTTCGGCGAGATGTGGCGCAAGCTCGCCGACCCGGTGACCTGGCTCGCGGCCGAGCTGGGGCCCGAGACGTCGTTCACGCCGGCCGGCTACGCTCTCGTCGTCGGGCCCGCGCCGGCCTCGGACACGGCCCCCGGTGCCTCGAGCGCCGACTGGCCACTGGCGACGCCGCTCGCCACGTTCGGCAGGCCGGTCGCCAACGGCAGCTACAGGTGCGGCATTGTCACCGGCGCGGACGCGGACACCCTCCGCCCGGTGCTGGAGCGCGCCAGCCGCGAGACGGGATGGGTCCAGGACCCCGGGGCGAGCGTCGCCTTCGGCATCCTCGTTCGGCCGATCATCGCCGGCGAGGACCCGTGCGCCGAGACCTTCGGTGGCTGACCGACGGACTCAGGGTGTGCCGCGATTGCTCAGCGAGTGAGGCGCACGACCACGCGGGGCGTCCCGCTCGACGCCTTCGACGTGGTCTCCGAGGCGACCTCGAAGCCCGCCCGTTCGAACATGCTGGCGGTGCCCGTGTAGACGGACGCCGACGCGATCCAGGTGTCGCCGGTCCGGACCGGGTAGCCCTCGACGATCGCCGCCCCGCGCTCGAGGGCGTACTGGACCGCTGCAGCAAGCAAGGCGCTCGCGACGCCGCTCCGCCGAGCCGCCTTCGCCACGACGAAGCAGTTCACGACCCACACCGCGTCCCCGGGGAGCTGCGGGATCGTCCGTGACCGGGCAAGGCGCCCGAAGTCCTCGCGCGGCCCGAAACCCACCCAGCCCACGGCCTTCCCATCCTGCAACGCCACGAGTCCCGGCGCGGGGTCCAGTCCGACCAGCGCCCGCAGGTCCTCGCGGTTCTCGTCCAGGGTCGTGTTGGTCCAGTTCGAACCGGGCTTGCGCCAGAACTGGCACCAGCACCACTTCGGGTCGCCACCGGCGGAGAACAGCTCCGCGATCAGGGGCCAGAGGTCGGGGGAGGCGGGCACGATCTCCATCTGGGCAGCATACGAGAATGTGAGGCCCTGGCGTTCCGATCAGGCCCGTTGCCGCAAAGTCCAGCTTCTGCCGGCTGCCTCAACTCCGGGGCTCGTCGGCTCGTCGGCCTCAGGGACCCCGAGGGTAAGGTCGCGCTGCTCCATGGCGTCTCGCTCGGCCCGGGCATCCCGGTGGGCAGCCCCCGGGTTGTAGGCCCGTGTCCACCCCGGGGTCCCCCATGCCTTCGCTGAGGAGAACAACAGGAGCACGCCCAGCAGCAGGACGCTGGCGAGCAGCAAGCCGAGGCCGACGAGAGGAGCGCCTGCGACAGCGACGATCAGGCCGACCACCAGCAGCGCGTGTCGATGCCAAAGGCCTGGTCGAGGCGGGACATGTCAACCTCAGTTCGATCCGGACGGACACGAGGCGCCGGTCCGGCGCCAGGTAGCGCTGGGAATGAGACGCTGCTCCCCAACTTCTGTGGCAGTCGGCCGCGACGGCGTTCCGGTCGGTGTCCGGCCCGAGCAGGATCGCTATCCCGCCTTCAGCCCCATTCGAAGCGGCGCAGGTCCTGGCAGCTCTCGTGGCTCACCCCGTCCGGGTCGCTGGCACGGCCGGGCGGCGTCTCGAACCGCTGCATCGCGTATTCCTCGCGGGCGCTGGCCCTGGTCCAGCGGACCTTGACGACGTAGTGGGGATGGTCCCGGTGCGGGATCCTCTCCAGCCCGGTGGGGAACACCTGCTCCACCTTGCCGACGAGGCCGTCGACGTCCCGGAGCGAGACGAGGCCGAATTCCTTCCACGTGCCGTGCATGCAGGTTGCGACGGGCGTCATGGGCAACCTCCGCTCGTTCGGCCGGCGCGGGTGCGCCAGCCTGCGTTCATGGTAGGCGCGCCGCGCCTCCGCCGGGCGCACGTCCCGACTCGCGCCGTGGCCGCGCTGGCTGCTTCCGGCCGCAAGACGGGGCGGCAACGGCCTATGCTGGACGGAAGCGCCGGTGCGCTTCCACGAGACCCGCCTCGGAGGTATCGAGCATGCTGCGTCGCCTGCTGGTAGCCAGCTTCGCCGTTGTCATCATCGCCGGCTGCGGGTCCGGCGGCCCGACCGCGTCACCGGCGGCATCGGGGCCGGCGTCTGCGGCCGCCTCCACGACGAAACCGGCGGCCGCGTCCAGCGAGGCTTCCACGCCCGCTCTCGATACGGTGCCACCGACCACGACCATGTCCACGGCCTGCGCTGCGGTCGGGATCCGGAAGCTGCCGTCGTCGAAGGGCGCCCTGATCGTGCGCCTCGCCGCCGGGACCGCCGTGCAGGTGGTCGAGGTGGTTCCCGGAGACGCCTACAAGGCCGGTAAGTGCGGCATCGACGGTGACACATGGTTGAAGATCGACCAGGTCGGCGGCAAGGGCGTGAAGGCGCTGTACGGCGTTCCCTTCGCCTACGCGGCGGCGGGCTTCTTCAAGTAGGGCTCGGCACGGGCTGGTTGCCGGCCGGCGTCTGAC
>Ga0302256_10000383_pt1 | contig 9950 bp, 9 predicted proteins | sample I_Fen_E3_4_FD_194571 | JGI IMG/M metagenome (GOLD analysis project Ga0302256, IMG submission 194571) | Peat permafrost microbial communities from Stordalen Mire near Abisko, Sweden - I_Fen_E3_4 | ecosystem: Environmental > Terrestrial > Soil > Wetlands > Permafrost | place: Sweden: Abisko...
CGCCGTAAAAGGCAGGACAGGCTCTGGAACGGGACTTTCCGCATTGTTCAGGATACTGGCCAGTGGCGTTTCGGAAGAAAGGGGCCGTGATTCGGCCATGAGCGACGTCATCGCCGCTGGAACGGCGTCGCCAGCATGCCCGCGCCTACAGGTCCGGGGACGCTGGCTTGCCGGCGAATACCTGTGGAAGGTCTACATCGAAGCCTGGCGAACCTGTTTCTCCAGTTCCGCCTTCAACCCCGGCTCAAGCTTGAGCTGTCGCGCCAGTTCATCGAGATAGGACTTCTCCATGAAGCTCTCCTCATCCACCAGCATCACACTGGCGATGTACATCTCGGCGGCCATTTCCGGGGTGCTGGCGGCGCGGGCGACATCCGCCGGGTCCAGGGGTTTGTTGAGTTCGGCGTGCAACCAGTGCGCAAGCGCCTGATCGTTGTCCAGCCGGGTGAACTCGCCCTCGATCAACTCGCGTTCGCGCTCGTCGATATGACCGTCGGCCTTGGCCGCCGCCACCAGGGCCTTGAGAATCGCCTGGCTGTGCTGCTCGACCTGCGCTGTCGGTAAACGGTCGAGGGTTTGCGGTTCACGTTTCGGTGCCGTGCCCTGCCCAGCCTGCCAGTTGCCATATGCCTTATAAGCCAGTACGCCCAGCGCCGCGAGACCACCGTACACAGCCACCTTGCCTCCGACTTTGCGGGCTTTCTTGCTACCCAGCAGCAACCCCATGGCGCCTGCGGCCAGCGCACCGCCGCCAGCGCCCGAAAGCAGCCCGCCCAAGCCACCGGAAGCCTTGTTCTGCGCGCCGCCTGCCTTGTTCTGCAACAAGTCCTGGCCAGATTTGAGTAGCTGATCGAGCAATCCACGGGTATTCATTTTCCGCCTCCAAAAAAGGTGTAACCGGATTTTGAGGCCCCAGCCTAGTTCGAAAGTGCCCGACGGCTGCCAGGGAGAGTGCTTCCAGATGTTGCCTTGCTGCTGTCACTGAAGCTTGAAGCATGCAGTAAGTTTCGGTTTTTTAGATATACACTCGGACAAATCGATAAAAACCGCTCACCGGGTACGTTTCCCATGATGACCTTGCGTCAGATCCGCCATTTCATCGCCGTGGCCGAGACCGGCTCGATCTCCGCCGCCGCACAAGCCGCCTTCATCTCCCAGTCCACCCTGACCCTGGCCATCCAGCAGTTGGAAGAGGAAATCGGCGTCAGCCTGTTCAGCCGTCACGCCAAAGGCATGACCCTGACCCACCAGGGCCATCAATTCCTGCGCCAGGCGCACCTGATCCTGGCCACCGTGGACAACGCCAAACGCAGCCTGCAACAAAGCACCGACCAGGTCGCCGGGCAGTTGATCATCGGGGTGACCAGCCTGGTGGCCGGTTATTACCTGGCGGACTTGCTCACCCGCTTCCAGCGCGCCTACCCCAACGTCGAAATCCGCGTGATGGAAGACGAACGCCCGTACATCGAACATTTGCTGGTCAGCGGCGAGATCGATGTCGGCGTACTGATTCTTTCCAACCTCGAAGACCGCCACGCCCTGCAAACCGAGGTGCTGACCCATTCGCCCCATCGGCTCTGGCTACCGGCCCAGCATCCGCTGCTGGAGCACGACAGCATCAACCTGGCCGATGTCGCCCGCGAACCCTTGATTCAACTGAACGTCGATGAAATGGACCACAACGCCCAACGCATGTGGTCGGCAGCCTCGCTGCAACCGCGCATCACCTTGCGCAGCGCCTCGACCGAAGCCGTGCGAAGCCTGGTAGCCGCGGGCCTGGGCGTATCCATTCAGCCAGACATGACCTACCGCCCATGGTCGCTGGAAGGCGACATCATCGAAGCGCGGCCGATTGCCGACCTCAGCCAGACCCTCGACGTCGGCCTCGCGTGGCGACGGGGTACGGCGCGCCCGGCGCTGGTGGACCCGTTCCTGACCGTCGCCCGCGAGCAACCCCACGGCGGACGCAAGCCATCTATTTAATCGAACGCCACCTTCAGTATTTAGTATTTGTCGACCTCGGGTCCGCGCACTAGTCTTGCTTCATCTATAAGACGGCCGGCCCCAGTCACAGGGAGCAGCATGGCCACACAAGAAAAGAGAATCCGAAAAATGGCTGGCGCGCAGACCCCGTTGTTTACCGCCTTGTTGATCGATGGCGAATTGGTCGCGGGCCAGGGCGTTGCCGAGCCGATTCTCAACCCGGCCACAGGCGAAGTCCTGACACAGATCGCCGAAGCCAGCACCGAACAAGTCGAAGCCGCCATCCTCGCCGCCCACCGTGCCTTCGCCAGTTGGTCGCGGACCACTCCGCAGCAGCGCTCGAACCTGTTGCTGGACATCGCCAACGCCATTGAAAAAAACGCCGACCTGCTCGCCCGCCTCGAATCCCTGAACTGCGGCAAACCGTTGCACCTGGCCCGCCAGGATGACTTGAGCGCGACGGTCGACGTGTTCCGTTTCTTCGCCGGTGCCGTGCGCTGCCAGACCGGACAACTCAGCGGCGAATACCTGCCGGGCTACACCAGCATGGTGCGGCGCGATCCCATCGGGGTCGTGGCGTCCATTGCGCCGTGGAACTACCCGATCATGATGGCCGCCTGGAAAATCGCCCCCGCCCTGGCCGCCGGTAACACGCTGGTGTTCAAACCGTCCGAACACACGCCGCTGTCGATCCTGGCCCTGGCGCCAGCGCTGGCCGAGATTCTGCCGCGCGGCGTGATCAACATCATCTGCGGTGGCGGTGAAGGCGTCGGCAGCCATTTAGTCAGCCACCCGAAAGTGCGCATGGTGTCGCTGACCGGCGATATCGTCACCGGGCAAAAAATCCTCCAGGCCGCAGCAAAAACCCTCAAGCGTACCCACCTCGAACTCGGTGGCAAGGCGCCGGTGATCGTTTGCAACGATGCCGACATTCAGGCGGTGGTCGACGGTGTGCGCGCCTACGGCTACTACAACGCCGGCCAGGACTGCACCGCCGCCTGCCGGATTTACGCGCAGAAGGGGATTCACGATCGCTTGGTGGCCGAACTCGGCGCGGCGGTCAGCAGCCTGCGCTTTGCCGGCAAACGCGATGCCGACAACGAACTCGGCCCGCTGATCAGCACTCGCCAACGCGACCGCGTGGCCAGTTTCGTCGAACGCGCCCTCGGTCAACCGCACATCGAACGGGTGACCGGTGCCGCCGTGCATTCCGGCGCCGGCTTCTATTACCAGCCGACCCTGCTGGCCGGTTGCAAACAGGGCGACGAAATCGTTCAGCGCGAAGTGTTCGGGCCGGTGGTCACCGTGACCCGCTTCGATGAGCTGGAGCAAGCGGTGGACTGGGCCAACGATTCGGAATACGGCCTGGCGTCGTCGGTCTGGACCCAGAACCTCGACAAGGCGATGCAAGTCGCCGCGCGATTGCAGTACGGCTGCACCTGGATCAACAGCCATTTCATGCTGGTCAGCGAGATGCCCCATGGTGGCCTGAAGCGCTCTGGCTACGGCAAGGACCTGTCCAGTGATTCGCTCCAGGACTACAGCGTGGTGCGGCACATCATGGCCCGGCATGGCCGGGAGTTTTGAGCCGCACGTTGCACGTCAGGTGCAGGCCTGCGTTTTTCTTGCGGCTTGACGCTTGAAACTTGCAGCTACGCTAACAACAACAATTAGCAGTACGCATTACCGAACCCACTGCCCCGACCATAATTTGAAAAAGAGGGATTTCCCATGTTCGTGCACAAGACCGCACTGCTCAGTGCAATCACCACCGCGCTGCTGGCCAGTGCCAGTGTCCAGGCCGCAGAGCCGCTGAAAGCTGTCGGGGCCGGCGAAGGCCAATTGGATATCGTGGCCTGGCCTGGCTACATCGAACGTGGCGAAAGTGACAAGGCCTACGACTGGGTGACGGGTTTCGAGAAGGAAACCGGCTGCAAGGTCAACGTGAAGACCGCCGCGACGTCCGACGAGATGGTCAGCCTGATGGCCAAGGGCGGTTACGACCTGGTCACCGCGTCCGGCGACGCCTCGCTGCGCCTGATCGTCGGCAAGCGTGTTCAGCCGATCAACACCTCGTTGATCCCGAACTGGAAGAACATCGACCCGCGCCTGAAAGATGCGCCGTGGTACGTGGTCAACAAGCAGACCTACGGCACCCCGTATCAATGGGGTCCGAACGTGCTGATGTACAACACCAACGTATTCAAGACCGCACCCGACAGCTGGGGCGTGGTGTTCAATGCGCAAAACCTGCCGGACGGCAAACCGAACAAGGGCCGCGTGCAGGCCTATGACGGCCCGATCTACATCGCCGACGCGGCGCTGTACCTCAAAAGCACCCAACCGGAACTGGGCATCCAGAACCCCTATGAACTGACCGAAGCGCAATACAAGGCGGTGCTCGATCTGTTGCGCGCCCAGCAGCCGCTGATTCACCGCTACTGGCACGACACCACCGTACAAATGAGCGACTTCAAAAACGAAGGCGTGGTCGCGTCCGGTGCCTGGCCGTATCAGGTCAACGGTCTGGTGAACGAGAAACAACCGATCGCGTCGACCATCCCTAAAGAAGGCGCCACCGGTTGGGCCGACACCACCATGATGCATACCGAGGCCAAACACCCGAACTGCGCCTACAAGTGGATGGACTGGTCGCTGCAACCAAAAGTCCAGGGTGACGTGGCGGCATGGTTCGGTTCGTTGCCAGCGGTGCCTGCGGCGTGCAAGGAGAGCGAACTGCTCGGCGCCGAAGGCTGCAAAACCAACGGTTTCGACCAGTTCGACAAGATCGCCTTCTGGAAAACCCCGCAGGCTGAAGGTGGCAAATTCGTGCCGTACAGCCGCTGGACCCAGGACTACATCGCGATCATGGGCGGCCGCTAATTCTTGAAGTGAAGTAGATCCCTGTGGGAGCGGGCTTGCCCGCGATGGCGGAGCGTCAGGCAACACCCTATTGACTGTGCTGGCGCCATCGCTGGCAAGCCAGCTCCCACAGTTGATTACCTCTGTTGCCACTGCCGAGCAAGGCAGCCGGCTGTAGTTGACCGTTACTCGTTTTTTCAGAAGTCCAGGCAGGGCCGCTGCGACGGCCCGCGCCTTTTTGGAGCACCGCACCATGACGCTTGCAGTCCAGTTCACCAACGTTTCCCGTCAGTTCGGCGAAGTGAAAGCCGTTGACCGGGTTTCCATCGACATCCAGGACGGCGAGTTCTTCTCCATGCTGGGGCCTTCCGGCTCGGGCAAAACCACCTGTCTGCGCCTGATCGCCGGTTTCGAACAACCGAGCGCGGGCTCTATCCGTATTCATGGCGAAGAAGCCGCCGGGCTCCCGCCGTACCAGCGCGACGTGAACACCGTGTTCCAGGATTACGCGCTGTTCCCGCACATGAACGTTCGCGACAACGTCGCCTACGGCTTGAAGGTCAAAGGCGTCGGCAAGGACGAACGCCTCAAACGCGCCGAAGAAGCCCTCGACATGGTCGCCCTCGGCGGCTATGGCGAGCGCAAACCGGTGCAACTCTCCGGTGGCCAGCGCCAGCGCGTAGCCCTGGCCCGCGCCCTGGTCAACCGTCCGCGCGTGCTGCTGCTCGACGAACCCCTCGGCGCGCTGGACTTGAAACTGCGCGAGCAAATGCAAGGCGAACTGAAGAAGCTGCAACGCCAGCTCGGCATCACCTTCATCTTCGTCACCCACGACCAGACCGAAGCGCTGTCCATGTCCGATCGCGTCGCTGTGTTCAACAAGGGCCGCATCGAACAAGTCGACAGCCCGCGCAATCTCTACATGAAACCGGCGACCACGTTCGTCGCCGAATTCGTCGGCACCTCCAACGTGATTCGCGGCGATCTGGCAAAACAGTTGAGCGGCAATCCCCAGCCGTTTTCGATTCGCCCGGAACACGTGCGTTTCGCCGAAGGGCCGCTGGCCGCACACGAGATCGAAGTCAGCGGCTTGCTGCACGACATCCAGTACCAGGGCAGCGCCACCCGCTATGAACTGAAGCTGGAAAACGGTCAGACCCTGAACATCAGCCAGGCCAACAATCAGTGGCTGGACGTCAGCGCCCAGCACCAGACCGGGCAACGCATCAGCGCACGCTGGGCACGCGAAGCCATGGTCCCGCTGTCCGATACCGTTGCAGGCGGGGTGTGACATGAACACCTTGGCCCTCTCTCAAAACCCGTCGGGCGGCTCGCCGTTGCGCAGGTTTTCCAACCTGCTGTATCGCCGCCCCAACCTGTACCTGTCGCTGCTGCTGGTGCCGCCGCTGCTGTGGTTCGGCGCGATCTACCTGGGCTCGTTGCTGACACTGCTGTGGCAGGGTTTCTACACCTTCGATGACTTCACCATGGCGGTCACGCCGGAGCTGACCCTGGCGAACTTCGCCGCGCTGTTCCAGCCATCGAACTTCGACATCATTCTGCGCACCCTGAGCATGGCCATCGTGGTGTCGATCGCCAGCTACATCGTCAAGGCCTATGCCTGGACGTTGCTGCTGGCCAAGGGCGGCGTGGCGCAGTGGTTCGTGCAGCACCTGGGCCTGGAACCGGTGCTGCAGTTCGTGCTGGGCATTCCCGGCGTGGGCGGCAGCACCTTGTCGACCTCGCACCTGGGGCGCTTCATGGTGTTCGTCTATATCTGGTTGCCGTTCATGATCCTGCCGATCCAGGCGTCGCTGGAACGCCTGCCGCCGTCGCTGCTGCAAGCGTCCGCCGACCTCGGCGCCAAGCCGCGCCAGACCTTCATGCAAGTGATTCTGCCGCTGTCGATTCCGGGCATCGCCGCCGGCTCCATCTTCACCTTCTCGCTGACCCTCGGTGACTTCATCGTGCCGCAACTGGTCGGCCCGCCGGGTTACTTCGTCGGCAGCATGGTGTACGCGCAACAAGGCGCGATCGGCAACATGCCGATGGCGGCGGCCTTCACCCTGGTGCCGATCGTGCTGATCGCCATTTACCTGTCCATCGTCAAACGTCTGGGGGCCTTCGATGCACTCTGAAAAGGCTTCAATAGGGCTGAAAATCGCGGCCTGGGGCGGGTTGGTGTTCTTGCACTTCCCGATCCTGATCATCTTCCTGTACGCCTTCAACACCGAAGACGCGGCGTTCAGCTTTCCGCCCAAGGGCTTCACCCTGAAGTGGATAGGCGTGGCGTTCTCACGCCCTGACGTACTGGAGGCCATCAAGCTGTCGCTGCAGATCGCCTCGATTGCCACGCTGATCGCCATGGTCCTCGGCACGCTGGCGTCGGCGGCGCTGTACCGCCGGGACTTCTTCGGCAAGCAAGGCATCTCGCTGATGCTGATCCTGCCGATCGCCCTGCCCGGGATCATCACCGGTATCGCGCTGCTGGCGACCTTCAAGACGCTGGGCATCGAACCGGGGATGTTCACCATCATCGTCGGTCACGCGACCTTCTGTGTGGTGATCGTCTACAACAACGTCATCGCCCGCTTGCGTCGCACCTCGCACAGCTTGATCGAGGCCTCGATGGACCTCGGTGCCGACGGCTGGCAGACCTTCCGCTACATCGTCCTGCCGAACCTCGGCTCGGCGTTGCTGGCCGGCGGCATGCTCGCCTTCGCGCTGTCGTTCGACGAAATCATCGTCACCACCTTCACCGCCGGCCATGAACGCACCCTGCCGCTGTGGCTGCTCAACCAGCTCAGCCGCCCTCGGGACGTACCGGTGACCAACGTCGTCGCGATGCTGGTGATGATAGTGACCATGCTGCCGATCCTCGGTGCCTATTACCTGACCCGTGGCGGTGAAAGCGTTGCGGGCAGTGGCGGCAAATAACCGAATCACCAGAGGAACCCGGCCCCTGTAGGAGCGAGCTTGCTCGCGATGATCTCAAACACACCGCGCGCAACCAGACTGAACGCGTCATCGTTCACGTCCATCGCGAGCAAGCTCGCTCCTACAGGGCCCGGTTCAGACAGAAAAACAAACAGTTTCGAAGAGGAGAAGAACATGCAAACCCAACTCTTGATCAACGGCCAGCTCGTCAATGGCGAAGGCCCTGCCCAACCCGTGTTCAACCCGTCGCTGGGCCGCGTACTGGTGGAAATCAACGAAGCCAGCGAAGCCCAGGTCGATGCCGCCGTGCGCGCCGCCGATGCCGCGTTTGACAGCTGGTCGCAAACCCCGCCGAAAGAGCGCTCGCTGCTGCTGCTCAAACTGGCTGACGCCATCGAAGCCCATGGCGAAGAGCTGGCCAAACTGGAATCGGACAACTGCGGCAAGCCTTATAGCGCTGCGTTGAACGACGAGATTCCGGCGATTGCCGACGTGTTCCGTTTCTTCGCCGGTGCCAGCCGCTGCATGAGCGGTTCGGCCGGGGGCGAATACCTGCCGGGCCACACCTCGATGATCCGCCGCGACCCGGTGGGCGTGATCGCCTCCATCGCGCCGTGGAACTACCCGTTGATGATGGTTGCCTGGAAAATCGCCCCGGCCCTCGCTGCCGGTAATACCGTAGTGCTCAAGCCATCGGAACAAACGCCGCTGACCGCATTGCGCCTGGCGCAACTGGCGTCGGAAATTTTCCCGGCTGGCGTACTCAACCTGGTATTCGGTCGCGGTCCTACGGTCGGTAGCCCACTGGTCACCCACCCGAAAGTGCGCATGGTGTCGCTGACCGGCTCGATCGCCACCGGCTCGAACATCATTTCCAGCACCGCCGACAGCGTCAAACGCATGCACATGGAACTGGGCGGCAAGGCCCCGGTGATCATTTTCGACGACGCCGATATCGACGCCGCGGTGGAAGGCATTCGCACCTTCGGCTTCTACAACGCCGGGCAAGACTGCACCGCGGCCTGCCGCATCTATGCGCAGGAAGGCATCTACGACAAATTCGTCGAGAAGCTCGGCGCGGCCGTCAGCAGCATCAAGTACGGCTTGCAGGATGATCCGTCGACCGAGCTCGGTCCATTGATCACCCCGCAGCACCGCGACCGCGTGGCCGGGTTCGTCGAGCGCGCCGTGGCGCAACCGCACATCCGCTTGATCACCGGTGGCAAAGCCGTGGACGGCAACGGTTTCTTCTTCGAACCGACGGTGCTGGCCGATGCCCGACAGGACGACGAAATCGTCCGTCGCGAAGTGTTCGGGCCGGTGGTATCGGTGACCAAATTCACCGATGAAGCGCAGGTATTGGGTTGGGCCAACGATTCGGACTACGGCCTGGCATCGTCGGTGTGGACCGCCGACGTCGGTCGCGCCCATCGCCTGTCGGCGCGCCTGCAGTACGGCTGCACCTGGGTCAACACCCACTTCATGCTGGTCAGCGAAATGCCGCACGGCGGTCAGAAACTGTCCGGCTACGGCAAGGACATGTCCATGTATGGCCTTGAGGATTACACCGTCGTGCGCCATGTGATGTTCAAGCACTAAAAGCATCGCCAGCTGGCTGGCTCCCACCGTTTGGAATGCGTGTTCCTGTGGGAGCCAGCCTGCTGGCGATTGTGTCACTCCGGCTTCAAGGTAGAAACCGGCACTAAGCACCACCAGGCTCCACACCAAAGAAGTCAAAACAATAACCACCGATCCGGGCTGAGCCACCACGGCCCCGCCACGGCTTCGGACATCCGAAATCTGCCGATTTTCCGGAGCAAACACGATGAGTAAATCACCCGAACTCTCTGCCGGCGTTGTCGATAGCGACGCCGAGCAGCTACGTAAACTGGGTTATACGTCCAACTTCAATCGCAGCATGAGCCTGTGGGAAAACTTCGCCCTGGGCTTCACTTATCTTTCCCCGGTCGTCGGGGTTTATACCCTCTTCGGCCTGTGCCTCGCCGCGGGTGGCCCACCGATGTTCTGGGCCTACCTGCTGGTCGGTTGCGGCCAGTTACTGGTGTGCCTGATCTTCGGTGAAGTGGTGTCGCAGTTCCCGATTTCCGGTGGCGTGTACCCCTGGGCCCGTCGTTTGGTGGGTAAGCGCTGGGCGTGGATGGTCGGCT
>Ga0302256_10000384_pt1 | contig 9948 bp, 10 predicted proteins | sample I_Fen_E3_4_FD_194571 | JGI IMG/M metagenome (GOLD analysis project Ga0302256, IMG submission 194571) | Peat permafrost microbial communities from Stordalen Mire near Abisko, Sweden - I_Fen_E3_4 | ecosystem: Environmental > Terrestrial > Soil > Wetlands > Permafrost | place: Sweden: Abisko...
GCTGGATGTGGATGCGCGTGCCCTGCATCGTGTATTCGTAGCCATACAGGTCGCGCAGCGCATCGAGCGCTTCGCGCACGGTGACGTTCTTCAGGTTCAGCGCCACGACACCGCTCACCTCGGGTGCCACCAGCATGCTGTAGCGCGTGCCGGTCACGATCTGCAGGAACACCTGCTGCGCGGGTGCGTTGGACACGGCCAGGTCGAAGCGTGGCTCGCTGGGTGCAGGCAGGCGCACCGGCTCGGCCAGCAGCGGCGGCAGCAGCGCGCGGTTCACCGCGTCGGGCGGGGCCGTGGGCTTGCTGGCTTCGTTCGCCGAAGCGCGTGCCATCTCCTGCTTGATGCGGTCGAGCGTGGCGTCGGGCGGCAGCTGGGTCGATGCGCAGCCGGCGAAGGCCAGCATGGCGGCGAGAGCGCAGAGTCTGTGGTTCATTTTGTCGGCTCCGTGCGCGTCGGTCGCGCCTGCTTGTGGACTTCGGGTGTCAGCCTGAGCGTGGTGGCGCCTTGCGGCCCCATGAGTTGCACGCCATGCTCGGTGATGCTGGCCAGGCGCATGTCGCCAACCAGGCCACCCAGCGGCACGATCTGCCCGCTGATCACGGCGGCCGGTGCACGGCCGGCGTTCAGCAGCACCGACTGCAGTACCAGGGCTTCAGCCACCGCGGGTGCCGATGCCGCACCGGCCGCCTGCAGGCCCGCGGGCGGGCGCGTGGGGTCGGGCAAGGCGTCTTGTGCCAGCGCAGCGGTGCTGCCCAGCAGGCCCAGCGCCATCCAGACGGATCTGCTCATATCACCCACCATGTTTTCTCCAGGCTGATGGTGTAGACGGTCAGCGTCATCACCACGGCCGGGCTGTCTTGTGCATTGATCTTCAGCTCGCCCCAGTACACGCGGCGCGGCAGGTGCTCCAGCGTGTTCAGGTAGGCCAGCAGATCGGTGTAGCTGCCGCGCAGCGTGACTTCCACACCATGGCGGTACAGCCAGGTGTCGCGCGGCTGGCCCGTGTTCTCTGTCGTCGCGGCCGCTGTGGCCGATGTCGCCGATGTCGCCGATGCGGCACCGGCCACAGCCTTGGCGGCGAGCAGGTCGGCCACCGACGTCACCGGCAGGCTGCGCAAGCCCGTGAGCTGCAGGCCGCGCTGCGCCTGCAGCAGGCTGCCCAGCCACTGGCTCATCTCCTGCGCCGGCACCAGCGAGCTCTGCAGCTGCTTGAACTGATCGTCGACGGCGCGTGTCTGCGTGCGCAGGCCATCGAGCTGCGTGTGCAGTTCGGCGTCGGGGTTCTTCAGCTTGGCGTTCATCACCTTGAGCTGGGTCTGCACCACCATCAGGTCGGTGCTCTCCTGGCTGTACTGCTGCTGCAGCAGGCGGTGCTGCTTGCGCGCCGGCTCGATCAGCAGCAGGTGGCCCAGCATCAGAATGGCAAAGCAGACCGCGCCCGGCAACAGCAGGCGTTCGCGCTTCGGCATCGCCATGAAGCGGGCGCTGAGTTGCTTCCAGCGGGCGTTCATGGCGTTGTCTCCTTGCCGAGCGCGGGCTTGGCAGGGGCTTCGGCGCCCAGCGCGCTCACGAGCGAGAACTCGACGAAGGCGGCGCTGCGTGCCGGCATCGACGCGGCCTCGTCGGCGGCATGCACCGGCCGCTCGATGTCGAGCGCGCGGAACGAACGGCCTTGCAGCGCGTTTTCCTTGTTGAGCCGGCTCACGTAGGTGGGGATCAGGTCGGGGTTGATGGCGCGGCCGCGCAGGGCGACCTGCTGGTTGTCGAGCACCAGGCCGGTCAGCCACAGGCCGGTGATCGACTGGCGGGCAAACGCGCTCAGTGCCGCGGCATGGCCGGCTTCGTTGCCCAGGCCGCCGCCGCGCAGCAGGTCGAGCGCCGCATGGCGTTGCATGAGCGTGCTCTGCGCCAGCAGCAAGTCACCTTGCAGGCGTGCATCGGGTTTGGCGTCAGCCATGCGCTGGGTTGCTTCGGTCAACTCGGCCTGCGCGGCCTGCAGCGTGCTGCTGGTCTCGGCGGCCGGCCCTTGCAGCTGGGCCAGGTCGTGGCGCACCCAGGCGGCGCCCAGGCTCACGACCAGCGCACAGGCGCCGACGGCCGCCACGGCGGTCTCGGCCGTCAGCCAGTCGCGGCGCGTGCGCAGCGAGGCGTCGTAGAGGTTGATGTTCTGCGTCATGCGGCGGCCTTGTCGTCGGTCTCGCTGCGCAGCGCCATGCCGATGGCCGTGTACCAGGCCGACTGCTTGTTCACCTCTTGCAGGCTGTCGGCGTGCGGGCCGAAGTCGAGCACGCTGCCGAGGTCGGCCACGTCCACCGGCAGGTAGAGGTTGTCTTTGAGGTAGTTGCTCAGTGCCGCGGCGGCCGGGTGGCCTGCGATCAGTACGCGCTGCAAAGGCACCTGGCTGAACTGGCGGTCGAAGCCGTCGAGCGAGCGCTGCAGCTCGAGGCCGATGCGTTCGAAGGCGGTCTCGCGCTGGTTGGGGTCGGCCAGCACCGAGAGGTTGGCGTCGATGTGGCGCAGACCGTAGAGCTCACCGCCACGGGTGAAGGTCAGCAGCCCGCCGGATTCATGAAAGCTCAGCAGCGCGAGGCCGCGGCCCGGGGTCTCGAACAGCGCGGCGACGTTGCGCTGCGCGGCTTCGAGCACGTCGATCACGTGCAGCGACAGGTGGGCGTGTTGAAACGCCTGCACGCGGTCAGCGAGTGCCTGCCGCCGGGCGGCCACCACCAGCGCGAGTGCGTCGCGGCCGGGCGGCATGCCATCGGTGGGGATGGGCAGCACGTCGATCAGTGCCTGCTCGACGGGGAAGTCGAGCGAGTCTTTCACGCTCCAGCGCAGCGCGGCGCGCAGTTCGGCCGGGGGCACCTTGGGCGCCTGCACCTGCACCATCTGGTAGGCGCCGGGGTCGATCCAGGTGGTGCAGCGGTAGTGCTGCAGCCCCAGGGCCTTGCGGGCATGCGCCAGCGTGTTGGTTTCGGTGCCGTCGCGGGGTGTGCTGGCCAGCAGCTTCAGCGCGGGGCGCTCGCCGCCGCGCACGACATGGGCGAACTCCACGCACTGTTTGCGCGGCACGATCGCCAGCCAGCCGGGTTGTTCTCGTCGTTTGAACATGAGCACACTCACCATCGCAAGCTGCCCGGAATGGGCGCTTGGGGTCTGGGGTGATGCTAGGGAGGCTGCGTCGGCTTGGTGCCCCGATAAGACGGGGTTTCGCGGTGCTTCCGCGAGGGAGAGCGTCATTCCCGCGCAGGCGGGAATCCGGGTTGGCGGAACATCGTGGATTCCCGCCTTCGCGGGAATGACGGAGCGTGAGTTACTTCACGGCGGCTTTTCCCAAATCCCAGATGGGCAAGAAGACGCCCAGCGCGAGGATGAGCACCAGCACCCCCAGGAAGATGATCAGGATCGGCTCGATCTGCGCTGACAGCGACTTGAGCTCGTACTCCACGTCCTGCTGGTAGAAATCGGCCACCTCGCCGAGCATCTCGTCGAGCGTGCCCGACTCTTCGCCCACCGCGATCATCTGCAGCACCACCGGCGTGAAGATGCCGCTGGCCGCGGCCATGCGCATCACGCTGTCGCCGCGCTCCACGCCGTCGCGCATCTTCTCGATGGCCTTGGCGAAGAAGGCGTTCTCCACCGTGTTGGCCACCACCATCATGGCCTGCACCACCGGCACGCCGCTCTTCAGGGCCAGTGCGAAGCTGCGCGAGAAGCGCGCCAGCGTGGCCTTGCGGATGATCTTGCCGGCGACCGGGAACTTGAGCTTGCTGCGGTCCCACAGGTAGTGGCCGTGTTCGGTGGCCGTCCAGCGCTTGAAGCCGAAGACGGCGCCCACCGTGCCGACCAGGATGTAGGGCCAGGCGACCAGCGTGAACTTCGAGAAACCCACCAGGATCTGCGTCATGAAGGGCAGCTCGGCGCCGAAGCCGTCAAACACCTTCTGAAAGGCCGGGATCACAAAGATGTTGACCACTGCAATGGCCACCATCATCACCGCCACCACGAAGCTCGGGTAGCGCAGCGCCGACTTCACCTGGTCGCGCATCAGCTTCTCGAATTCGAGGTGATGGAACAGGCGCAGAAACACCTCGTCGAGCCGGCCGGTCATTTCACCCACGCGCACCATCGACACATAAAAGCCCGAGAACACGCCGGTCTGGCGCGCGAGCGAAGTCGACATCTCGTTGCCGCTCTCCAGGCTTTCGCGCGTCTGGCGGATCACCTGGCCCATCGCGGGCGAGGCCGACTCCTGCAGCCCGGCCAGCGCCCGCGTGAGCGGGATGCCCGACTTGAGCAGGGTGTAGATCTGGCGGCTGAACATCAGCAGGTCGTCGTGCTTGACCCTTTCCTTTCGGCCGAAATTGATCTGCCGCGACGCAAGCGAAGCCCCGACGGCCGTGGTCTCGTTGATGTCGAGCGGCGTGTGCCCGGCACTGATCAGGTCACCGGCGATCGCTGTGGCCGTGGCGCCTTCGAGCACGCCTTGCAGCAAGGCGCCCGAGCCGTCGCGCGCGGTGTACGAAAACTGAGGCATCAACCGTCACCGTGGGCCGCGAGGGCCATGGTTTCAGACAGCGTCGAGCGGCCGGTCTTGGCCAGTGCCAGTGCATTGCGCAGCAAGGTGTCGCGGCCGATCTGTGCGCGGGCGATTCTGACGAATTCGATCGGCGAGCCGTGGTTGGCGGCGGCCACCAGTTCGGGCGTCATCTCCAGCATCTCGTAGACCGCCGTGCGGCCGATGAAGCCGGTGCCGTTGCAGCGCGAGCAGCCCATGCCGCGCATGTACTTGCCCTGGCCGTCGTCGTCGCTGGCGTAGTGGGCCAGCCAGGCAGTTTCTTGGGGCGTCGGCGTGTGCGGCGCGACGCAGTTCTCGCACACCAGGCGCACCAGGCGCTGGGCGATCACAAGGTTGAGCGACATCGCCACCATGTAGGGCGGCACGCCCATGTCGAGCAGGCGCACCGGCGTGGTCGCCGCGTCGTTGGTGTGCAGGGTGGACAGCACCAGGTGGCCCGTCATCGCAGCACGCAGGCCGATCTCGGCGGTGGTCTTGTCGCGCATTTCGCCGACCAGGATCACGTCCGGGTCTTGCCGCAGAGCGGCGCGCAGCACGCGCTCGAAGGTCAGCTCGATCTTGTCGTGCACCTGCACCTGGTTGATGCCGGGCAGCCGGTACTCGACCGGGTCTTCCACCGTGATGATCTTGCGGTCGGGCGAGTTGATCTCGGCCAGCGAGGCGTACAGCGCGGTGGTCTTGCCGCTGCCGGTCGGGCCGGTCACGAGGATCATGCCGCTGGTGCGGTGCAGGGCGGCGCGCACCTTGGCCATCATGCGCGGCTGCATGCCCAAACGTTCCAGGCTCAGCAGGCCGCCGCTCTGGTTGAGCAGCCGCATCACGACCGATTCGCCGTGCTGCGTGGGCATGGACGAGATGCGCACGTCGAGCGGGTTGCCGCGGATGTCGACGTGAAAGCGCCCGTCTTGCGGCAGGCGCTTCTCGGAGATGTCCAGGCCCGACATCAGCTTCAGGCGCAGCACCAGCGCGGGCGCGATCTTCAGGTCGGCCTCGGTCTGCAGGTGCAGCACGCCGTCGATGCGAAAGCGCACGTGCAGCTTGTGCTGCTGCGGCTCGATGTGGATGTCGGACGCACGCACCTGGGCGGCGTCTTCGAACAGCGTCTGCAGCAGCTTGACGACCGGGGCATCCTTCACCGCCGCCTCGGTGCCCAGCAGGCTGCCGAAGTCGGCCTCGGTCTGCGCCAGTTCGGCGGTCAATTCCTGCGACAGCGCGGTGATCTCGCCGGTGCGGCGGTAGACCCGGTCGATGGTCGACAGCAGCTGCGTTTCGGTGACGGCGGCGAGCTCGATCTCGCGCTTCAGGATGCGCGTGAGCTCGTCGTAGGCAAACAGGTCGCTCGGGTCGGCCATGCCGACGCGCAGGAAGCCGTTGCTGTCTTCGAGCACCAGCGCGCGAAAGCGCCGGGCTTGCGCCTCGGACAGCAGGTTCACCAGCGTCGGGCTGGGGCTTTGCTGCTTGAGGTTGATGTAGGGAATCTTGAGCTGGCGGGCGAGCGCGCCGGAGATCTGCTCTTCGGTCACGATGCCGCTGTCGACCAGGATGCGCCCAAGCTTGCGGCCGCTCGCGCGTTGCTGCTCCAGCGTGGCGGTGAGCTGCTCGGCCGTGATGAGCTCCTGGCGAACGAGCAGGTCGCCGAGGCGGATTTTTTCTGGTGGCGGCACGTTCGATCCTGACAACAAGGCCGTGGGTCGGGCCATTGTCAAAGCCGGTGTCGATGCCTGAAGCCTCGAATTCAGGCCCTTTTGCCCTGCAGTTTCAGGTGCGCCACACCCGCGGTGGCGTGGCCGGCAGGGCCCAGGCTGCGGCTCGCCAGCGCTGCCAGACGTCGATCAGCAGCTTCATCGCCGGCTCCACGCGATGGGCCAGCGCGCGCAGCACCACCACCTCGGCGTGCGGCGCGGTGCAACCCGCCGTGGCCTTGAGCGGGTGGGCGTCGATGGCCTCGCGTGCCGCATCGAGCAAGCCGTCGCGGCGTGAAGGCGCAATCGGCTGCCCGGCGGCGAACCACATCGTGGCCAGCACGCTGCGGCCGGCCCAGGCCAGCGGGGACTGCAGAAGCCGCGTGTCGCTGCCGTCGATGGTGCCGCGCTCCAGCCACACGCCCGGCAGCTCGATCTGCTGCGTGTAGCGGCCCTGGTCGAACAGCTCATTGCTCGCCGGCAGGCCGAGGGCCAGCACGTCCCAGCCGATCATCTCGGCACCCGGCGCCAGCTCGAAGCGCATGCGGTTCTCGGCCAGCGTGTTGCGGTAGAGGATGGTCTCGAGCGGCAGCCACTCGAGCCGTGCCTGCTCGGCCACTTTCGCCGTGAGCATCTGCTGCGCGAGCGCGCCGGTGCTGCGGTAGAAGCGCGTGGCGCCCGGCGTGGTGATCAGCGCATGGCTGCCGGTAGCGAGCTGTGCGCTGATCTGCAGCACGTCACCACCGACCACGCCGCCCGGCGGGTGGACCAGCACGTTGTGGCAGATGGCGTCGCCTTCGGGGTAGAGGCTTTGCAGGATGCGCAGCGGGCCGTTGTGCTGGTCGTGCACGATGGTTCTGGGCGCGGCGTGTCGGTAGTGGAGTTGGAGATGGCCGTGCCAGCCCATGGGCGATGCGTGAGATTGACAGTGGGGCGAGTGTAGTCAGGCTGCTCCCGAATCGCGCGAGCTTGTTGCGCGCTCAGCGCACCCCCCACAGGGTCTCGACCATGTGGTAGCCGGTCGGGTCGTAGGCCTTCAAGCCTTTGCGGTCGAACGGCATGTAGTTGATGCCGACAAAGTAGGCCGCCGACAGCTCGGCGAAGTACTCGAGCTGGTTGTGGCGGGCGTAGGCGTCGGCGATCGTCTGGCCCTTGTAGTCCTGCACGTCGCGGTAAAGGCCGTGCGCCACCGCGGTGTCCCAGGGGCCGAAGATCGCCGGGTCCTTGGGCTTCCAGTGCAGCAGGTGCCACGCATGGGCCATTTCGTGGGCCAGCGCTTTCTTTGACCACACGGCGTCGAGGTAGGTGAAATTCTCGGCGCTGTAAATCACGATGGCGCCCTGCCAGCGCGGGTCGTGCAGGGAATTGCGCGATCCGCGGGTGACGTAGCGCATGCCACTCTTCAGCCCGCCGAACAGCGAGCGCGCACCCCACATCAGGTAGTAGGTCGTCCCGCGGAATTCGGCCCGCGTGTGCGCCGGCAGCGCGGCGATGATCTCCTGGAGCGTGGCCGTCAGCTTGCGCGTCGACGCCTCGGTCAGCTTCTTGTCGGCGGCCATCCCGGCTTCGTACTGGATGTCGAACTCGCCCGGCAGCCGCGTGTAAGCGCGCCGGGTGTCGCTGAAGTCGACCGTCGATTTGCCCTCGGTGGGTTCGGCCGCAACCGGCAGTCCCAGCAGCAGGGACACAAGCAGAAATAGGAATCGCATGGAAGCAGGGTGGAGTCGGGAAGCCCGCTTTGTACCGTGAATCGTTGGCGATGATTGAGGCGGTGTCAGGCTGCTCCAGAACGGCGGTGCGCCCACGCCGTGGTGCGCTTCTCGATCACCGCGAACAGCTCGTACATCGCCATCGCCATCGCGCCCACCACCACCAGGCCGGCAAAGGCCAGGCCCATCTGCATCGACGAGCCGGCCGAGATCAGCAGGTAGCCGATGCCTTCGTTGGCGGCTGTCATCTCCGACACCGTGGTGCCGACGAAGGCCAGCGTGATGGCGACCTTCAGCGAGCCGTAGAAGTACGGCATCGAGCGCGGCAGGCCGACCTTGATGAGCACGTCCCAGCGCTTGGCACCGAGCACACGCAGCACGTCTTCGAGCTCGGGCTCGAGCGTGGCAAGGCCGGTGGCGATGTTGACGGTGATCGGGAAGAACGAAATCAGGAACGCCGTGAGCACGGCCGGCCCGACACCGATGCCGAACCACACCACGAGGATGGGCACGAAGGCAGCTTTCGGCAGCGCGTTGAATGCCGTCATCAGCGGGTACATCGCCGCATAGGCCAGGCGCGAGCTGCCGATCAAAAAGCCGAGCAGCGTGCCGACGACGATGGAGATGCCGAAGCCAACCATCGTGACCCAGAAGGTGCGCCACGCATGGCCGGCGATCACGCTGTGGAATTCGATGGTCTGCGCCGCGATGCGCGAAGGCGACGGGAAGATGAACTCCGACACGTTGAAGCCGCGGCAGGCCAGCTCCCACAGCAGCAGCACGCCGATCAGCAGCAGCCAGGGAGAGAGTTGCTCTCTTTGCTTCGGGGTCATGCCGTCACCCCGGCGGGTTTGCGGATGGCACCGATGTGCTCGCGCAACTCGAGCACGATGTCGGTGAACTCCTTGGTGTAGGTCAGCTCCAGCTCGCGCGGTCGCGGCAGTTCGATCTGGCGCTGCACCAGCATGCGCCCCGGGCTGCGGCTCATCACGTAGACCGTGTCGGCCAGGAACACGGCCTCGCGCAGGTCGTGCGTGACCAGGATGACGTTGAATTTCTGCACCGTCCACAGGTCGCGCAGGATGCACCACAGCTCTTCGCGCGTGAAGGCGTCGAGCGCGCCGAAGGGTTCGTCGAGCAACAGCATCTTGGGCTCGTGGATCAGCGCGCGGCAGATCGACGCGCGCTGCTGCATGCCGCCCGAGAGCTGCCACGGGAACTTGTCTTCGTAGCCGGCCAGGCCCACGCTTTGCAGCAGCTTGCGCGCCTTGTCGGCATAGGCGGCGCGCTCTTTTCGAAAGCGGCTGCGGTAGGGCTCGACGATCTCCAGCGGCAGCAGCACGTTGTCCAGCGTGGTGCGCCAGGGCAGCAAGGACGGCGCCTGGAAGGCCATGCCGGTGATCTTGAGCGGGCCGCTGACCTCGCGGCCGTCGATCAGGATGCTGCCCTGCGAAGGCATCTTCAGGCCGGTGGCCAGCTTCATGAAGGTCGACTTGCCGCAGCCCGAAGGCCCGACGATGGCGATGAACTCGCCTTGCTGCATCTGCAGCGAAATGTCTTCGACGGCGAATTGCCTCTTGGCCAGCAGCTCGTCGTTGTAGGCGAGCCAGACATTGCGGAAGTCCACGAAACTGGTCATGGTGGTTCAGTCTTGGGCAATTGATTGATGACGGACTTGACGGCCTGGCGGTAGAGCTCGGGTGCCTCCTCGTGCAAGCCGCTGTGGCTGCCTCCAGGCACCTCGAGCCAGCGCACGCCGGGGCGGGCAGCATCACGCAATTTTCGGCCCAGCTCCACCGGCACGGTGTTGTCGTCCTGGCCGTGCATCATCAGGATGGGGGCGTCGACCAGGCCGATCTTGTCGACCGAGTCGAACTTCTGCCGCGTGATCCACGAGGCGACGGTGCCGAGCACACCCACCGACGCCGCCACATCGGGCAGGTTGGTGAAGGTCGACTCGGTGATCAGCGCGGCGTAG
>Ga0302256_10000392_pt1 | contig 9870 bp, 6 predicted proteins | sample I_Fen_E3_4_FD_194571 | JGI IMG/M metagenome (GOLD analysis project Ga0302256, IMG submission 194571) | Peat permafrost microbial communities from Stordalen Mire near Abisko, Sweden - I_Fen_E3_4 | ecosystem: Environmental > Terrestrial > Soil > Wetlands > Permafrost | place: Sweden: Abisko...
CGGCCAGCAGCGTGCACGTGTTGCTGCATGTGAGCAGCAGCGCCATCGCGCCCTCCATCACCACACAGCCCCTGGCTGCGAGCACCCCGGTGGGCGGCAGCGCGGGCTTCAGCGTGGTGGCGGCCGGCAGCGGGGCACTGTCCTACCAATGGAGCCTCAATGGCACGCCGCTGAGCGACCACGCCGCGGGCACTGGCAGCGCCGGCATCAGCGGCGCCGCGTCGCCGTTGCTCACGTTGACCAACGCACAGAGCGCCGACGCCGGCAGCTACGCGGTCAACGTCACCAACGGGCTGGGCTCGGTGACGAGCAACACCGTCGCGCTCACTGTCACCGTCGGCCAGCCCTCGACGGTCGGCGCCTGCGTGGGCGACTCGACCGGCTGGTGTTATCTGCAACCCGCCCCGGTGGCGGATCCGCTGAGCGGGCTCGTCATCGACAGCGCGGCCGGCAAGGTCTACGCGGTCGGTGTCGTCAACGGCACGGTGATGCGCAGCAGCGACAAAGGCAACGCCTGGGCCGTCAGCTGGGACCCCGCGCGCTACAACTGGAGCGACCTGGCCCAACCGGCCAGCGGCGTTCTCGTCGCCACGGGGAGCCTTCCCACGCAAGGGCAGAGCATCTTCCGCAGCCTCGACGCAGGCACGACCTGGACCACCGTCTACAACGGCGGCTGTTGCGACGTGATCACCGGCGTGACGTTTGCAGATGCCAACGTCGGCGCCGCAGTCGGCTCGAAGGTGTGGCGCACCGTGGACGGCGGCGCGACCTGGGCGCCCGTCAGCATCTCGGTGGCGACGCTGCCATCGGGCAGCAACCTCTACCGCGTCGCTTACGCCGGCAACAACGTCTTCGTGGCGATCGCCGGCACCGGCACCTTCCTTCGCAGCAGCGATGGCGGCATGACCTGGAGCCGCGTGGCGACAGCCGGCACCGACTACCTCGTCGACCTGGCCTTCGGCAGCGGCGGCTCAGGCGTCGCGGTGCAGCAGGCGCAGTCGCAGGTGCTGCGCACGAGCGACTACGGCGCCACCTGGTCGGTGGTGAACGTGAACCTCGGCAGCGGCAGCAGCGCCGTCGCTTTCGCCGATGCGAACACGGTCGTCGTGATGGGCCAGTACAGCGCGTTCATCCGTTCGACCGACGGCGGCGCGACCTGGACCGATCCCGACTACGGCCTGGCCGGCGGTCAACAGAACTGGCGCATGCGATTCGCCAACCCGTCGTTCGGCCTCGCGGTCGGCCAGTACGGCGCCGTCGCGCGCACCCTCGACGGTGGCCAGACCTGGACGCGCATCGCCGGCGGGCGGCTCGACGACACCATCCAGCAGCTCGAGGCCGGCCCCGGGGGCAACGTCACGCTCGCCACCAACCTGCTGGGCCAGGTGCGGCGCAGCACCGACGCCGGCCTCACCTGGAGCGACGGGACGGCGACCTCGTTCAACGGGCCGTCGGCGATCTCCTTCGGCAGCGCGAATGCCGTCATGGCCTTCAGCCTGTTCGGCACGGTGTCGCTCTCGACGGACACCGGCGCGACCTATACCACGGTGCTCGACGACCCGAGTGTGAACTTCAACTCCGGGGCCATGGCCTCGGCGACGACGGCCATCGCGGTCGGCCGCGTCTCGGGCTCGGCCTTCGGCACCGGCGGCTTCATGCGCCGCACCACCGATGCGGGCGCGAGCTGGACCCCGGTCACGCTGCCGTCGGCCAAGTGGCTGTGGGCCGCGCGCTTCCTGACACCACGGGTCGGCCTGGTGGGCGGGCAGGACGGCACCTTGCTGCGCACGACCGATGGCGGCGCGACCTGGACCTCGGTCGAAATCCAGCCGAAGCTCGCCACCGACACCGTGCAGTTCATCGCCCGGGTGAGCGACACGGTGGCCATCGTGTCGACCGACAGCGAGATCAAGCGCAGCACCGATGGCGGCCTGACCTGGGCCCGCGTCCACCTCAACAACGGCGGCGGCATGCGTGGCGTTGCGTTCCGCGACGCCAACACCGGCATCGCGGTCGGCACGGAGATCCTGTCCACGTCGAACGGCGGTCTGACCTGGAGCACGCTCGACCTGCCGCTCGGCTACTTCGTCAGCGGCGTCGCCTGGGCCAGCCCGACGACGCCGGTGATGGGTGGCGACGGCGGCGCCCTGTTGCGCAACCAGCGCAGTGGCGCCCTCTCGGTGGGCCGCGTCACTGCGCGGGCCGTGCGCGGTGCGGCCACGACCGGCAATCTGCTCAAGACAAGCCGATGAGCCGGCGACATACGCAGCCGCCGGAGCCCCCGATACCCCGCAGTCTCCCGATCGTGATGCTCGTCGCCGCCTTCGCGCTGCCGGTCTCGGCGCAGTACAACGCGCACGCATCGATGGCCTGTCGGCCGACGTGGAGAAGCAACTCGGGGCCCAGGGGCACCCACTGACCGTCGCAACCTGCCTGTTGATCGGCACCGGCCTGCGGGTGGCGACCGGCAAGGCTCCCGAGACCGCGCGCTTGAAAGAGGCGATCCAGGCCGTCAACCTGGCCTATGCCACCGACGAGCACTTCAAGCGCCTCGACGACCGCCAGCGCAGCCGCATGGACTGCCTCTACACCGCCACGATCGGCACGACGCAGTCGCTGGGCATCTCGAAAGATCCCATCGAAGCGCAGGCCGGAAAGGCCTTGGCGCTGAACACGCTGCACGAACAACTCGGTATCGCGCCCTGAGCGCAGGCCTCCGGCAGCCGCGGCGACATCGGCATCGATGGCCCGGCCCCGCAGGTCAACACCCGCAGCCGCTTGCTGGTGGCCGCCCACAACGGCAGAGACTTGTCGACAGCTCGGGGGCTGCCGACTCTAAGAAGCAATCACTGGCAGATGCTGCGCCGCCAGCAGCAGATCTCGGTTGATCGGGTTGCGGTGCAGGAAACTTTCGACGAAGGCCTCGGGCACGTGAACAGCGGCGATGTGTTTCACCCATGCACAACCTTGCTCGATCACGCGAGTGGCCTCGGCGTCGCGCTTCAGCGCCGCGAAGACCCGGCCGACCGTGAGCCACACCTCGCCAACGTAGCGATTCTCCGGGTGATGCTCGGCGATCAGGTGCCATGCGGCCTCGGCGTGTGGCAGGGCGCGTGACGCCGCACCCTGGGCCAGTGCGCACGCCGCGGCACGCACGTGGCCCGACAAGGCCAGGCCATATCGGCCGCGCACGCTCGCCCATGCCGCCAGACCGGTGGACAGGGCTTCGCCCTCGTCCGGTGGCACGACGGTGCTGGCCAGCAGCGACGCCACCCGGTAGGCGATGTGGTCGTGCTCGGGCAGCAACGCCAGCGCCTCGCGCATGAGCCCCAGCCCGTCGCCGCCGGTCAGCTGCGCGAGCTCGGCGCGGTAGGCCAATCGCATGGCCTGCATGTGCAGGACCAGCCCTGCGTGCTCCTGCGCCAGGAGTTCGTGCGCACGGGCCGGCTGCCCGAGGTGCTCGAAGGTCAGGGCGAGCCCCTGCTCGCAGGTCGATGCCCAGTACCCCATCCCGCTGTCACGCAAATAGGGCAGAGCCTGTTCGAACAGGGGCAGCGCCTGCGCAAAGTGACCAATGTGGCGCAGGAAAAAGGCCACCCCGATCTGCGTCGTCATCAGCCGCCCGCGCTGATCGTCGTCGGTGGACTGCAGCAACCGAAGGCCTTGCAGCCCTTCTTCGGCCGCTTGCCGGCTACGCCCCATCTTGAAAAACGTCCAGGCCTGGTTCGTGACGGCCTGGGCCACGTGGTCCGGCCCCAGACTTTCCGCATGACTGCGCGTGCGCTGCCAAGCCTGTATGGCCTCGGCGAAGCGATGCGAAAAATCCAACGCCAGCGCCATCGCGTTCCAGTATTCACGCGATTGCTCCGCAGCCGCGTGGGCCTCGACCCATGGCTGCAGAGGCTCGAGCAGAGACACCGCTTCGGCAGAACGCGCCAGCTTGTTCAATGCGCTGGCCAACGCCAGCGAGAACCGGAAGACCGAGCTTTCTTCGTGTTGAGCCCGCGCCATCGCCAAGCCGCGATGGGCGACCGCGAAGGCGTCGTCGTAATCGCCGCGCATGATGCTCAAATCGGCTCGGGAAGCCAGCGCCAGCAGGCGGTCTTGGTCGGTCACGGCGGCTTGTTCTGCGTCGGCGACGGCCCGCCGAGCAGCCTCGCCATTTTCATGGGCGGCGAGCGTGTCGGCCCGCGCCTGAAGGGCCTGGAACCGCGCCGACAGGTTGCCGCTCAGTTCGTAGCAACGTGCTGCGTCGGCCAGCAGGCTCGCAGACTCGATGCGCCGGCCGGCCAGCCCCGCGCGCTCTGCCGCCGGCACGAAAGCCTGGCCTGCACGCTCCCACTCCTGAGCCTGCTCCCAATGCTGCGCGATGCGCGCCGGCTCGCCCTGTTGATGCGCCAGCCAATCGGCCACGCGCTCGTGTGTGTGCCGAGCGATCGCCTTCGGCACGCTGCGCAGGACGGCATCAAACACCAGATCGTGCGCGAACTGCGCATCCTTCAGAACCTGTGCGGCCTCCAACTCGTTGAGTTCGTCGCTGAACTGCATGGCGCTCATGCCCAGCACGTGTTCGGCCAATGCGATGCTGAAGTCCACTCCGGCGATGCTGGCCACACGGGCAAGCGCCAGAGCGCCGCGTGACAGTTGGGCCACGCGTGTGTCGATGAGCTGGCCCACCGACAGAGGCTTGGGCAGCACCATGCCAACCGCCAACGGATCGAGGCTGCGTTCGACCCAGGCCTGTTTGAGCGTTTCCAGTACGAACAGCGGGTTGCCGCCGGTGCGCTTCAGCAGCATGGGCGCCAGCGCCGTACCCCGGATGCCTTCCAGCCCGAGGTCGTCGACCAACTCGACCAGGGCTGCTTCATCCAGTGCCTGAACCGGCACGGGCACCAGTCGCGCGGCTTCGGCCAGCGCGCTTTGGAGCTGCTGCACCGGCGAACCGGCCTCCGCGGGGCGAAAGGCGAATGCCCAGTGCAACAAGGTGGGCTCATCTGCGTTGTCGGCGAGCGATCGCAGCATCTCCAGGCTGGCCTCGTCGGCAAAGTGCAGGTCATCGACGACCAGGCCTTGCACCTGGCTGGCGCGCAGCCAGGATGCAATGGCCTGCCGCAAGCGCAATCGCTGGCCCTCGCCGGGGTGCAGCGAGGAGTCCGCGAACTCGGGCAGGACCCGCGCGATTTCGCGGCGCGCATGAGGCGCCATGAGCTCGGCGTTGGCAAGCGCCAGGTCGCCCACCGCGCGAAGCAGGCGCGCCAGCGTGGCAAAGGGCACACCCATGTCGCCGGGGCGGCCCGCGGTGCGCACGAGGCCCGCATGGCGTTGCATGAAGTCTTGAAGCAAGCGGCTCTTGCCCATGCCGGCCTCACCGGTCACTGTGGCCACGTGGCCAGCATCCCAGGCCCGCTCCAGCTGAGCGAGTTCCCGTTCACGGCCCACCATGCGTGGCGGGCGCATCACGCTGGCCGGCACCGCGCGGCGAGCCATTGCTGTCGTTGGCGCCTGGCCGTGCTCGATGGTGGCCAGCAACGCAAGCGTCTCGGTCGACGGTTTGGCGCCGACTTCGTGCTTCAGCAGTTGCTCACAGCGATCGAATGCCAGCAAGGCGGCAGCCCGATCGCCGCGAAGGTAGTGCATGCGCATCAGGCGGCGGTGCGCGTGCTCTTGCAGGGGCTCGAGCACCAGCAACTGCTCCGCAGCCACGATGGCCTCGGCCAGCCGCCCTTCCCGCTCGAGCAGCGATGCCTGCGCAGCCAGGCGTTCGCGCCGTTGCGATCGCAGCCGCTGGCGCAAGCCGCTCAGCCAGACGGCGAACTCGGGGCAATCGGCATAGGCGTCTTCGCCAAGAAGCGGAGGGGTTTCATCGGCCGATGGGTACTCGGACAGCCGGATCGTCGCACCCAGACTCAGCATGTCGGCACCGGCCACCACCTCGGCACCCAGCTTGCGCTTGAGCGCGAAAAGCCGCTGTCGCAGGCGGTTGCGCAGCACCGCTTCGTCTTCGTCGGGCCACAGCAAGGTCAGGAGCTTGACCCGCGGCGTCGCCCCCTCGACGGCCAGGTACGCCAGCAGCGCGGCGTCGCGGCGCTCCAGCGAGATCCTCTTTCCGGAGGCCAGCAACAGGCCGGGCAGGTGGTGCTGCAGATCGAGTTGGGCCGAGGTGTCGGCGGATGGCGGGCTGGCTGTCGGCATGGCGGAGTCAGTTGACTCTAGAGGTGTAGCGTTAGCAGCACGTTAGCACCCGATGTTTCCGACCACGGAGCTCCGTGGCAGGCGGATCAGCTGCTCACGGTCTCGGCAAGGGCGCATAAGGCTCGACCCGAGCCGCCTTCAGTGTGTAGCCGCTCATGCCCATGGACGACTCCTGGCGCGAGGTCTTCAGCGTGCCGCTGACCCACACGGTGTCCATCGCCCTGAAGGCCTTGTCGGGCTGGGGGATCACCACGTGGATGATCTGGTTGGCCGGCGGCGGCGGTGAATGAATGCACGCGCCGAAGTACGGCACCAGCAGGAACTCCTTCAGCTTCCCCTTCGCTTCTTCGAGCGGCACCACGTAGCCCGGCAGTTTCACGGCCGCGCCGTCCATCGCGTCCACCGTGGGAGCGTTGTCCCAGATGGCGCGCATCATGCGTTGCCCGTAGGGGTCGGAGTCGTCCATCACGCCGCCGTTGTTCTTCTGGTAGCTCTTGATCGGGTCCCAGCCCTTCGGAATGAGAGCGTCCCACGGGATCACCTTGAAGACGGTGTGCGGCGGAGTCTGCCCCACGGCATGGCCGGCCCCGCCCCACAGCAACAACAGAGCCGCCGCCGCGGCCAGGCCCGCAGCGAGTGCGGCAACAGACAAGGAGCGAATCTTCATGGCTCAGACCCTCGGTGACAAACCGTCGACCAGCGACAGGCGATAAGCGCGGTACCCCGGCAACAGGCTGGCCAGCCAGCCACTTCCGAGCACGCCGCCCAACAGCAGCCATTCGGCGGTGCCGGGCACCTGCAGGTGCAATGCCACGCCGAACTGCGACTGGAACCAAGGGCCCAAGGCACCCACGGCCGCGATGTGTGCGATCAACCCCAGCAGCACGCCGCTGAGCGTGACCAAGCCGCCTTCGGCCGCGAGCAACAACATCACCTGCCGCGGCCCGGCACCCACAGCGCGCAGGATAGCGAGCTCGCGCCGCCGCTCGTTCAAGCCGGCCAGGATCACGGCCACCAGCCCGGCCAGGCTCACCAGCGAAACGAGCAGGCTCATCGCCAGCAGCCCGCGCTCGCCGACACCAACGACGTCCCACAGCTCGTCGAGCGCCACGCCGGGCAGCACCGCCATCAGCGGCTCGCCGTCGAACTCGGCCACGGCGCGTTGCACCGAGAACACCGCGGCCCGGTTCTTCAGCCCCACCAGCACGGCCGTCACGGCCTTCGGCGTGAGATCGTGCGCCGCCACCTGGTTGGCCGGTACCGCCATGCTGGGCAACGGCACGCCAGCCACCCAGTCGAGGTGGATGGCTTCCATCGCAGCAAGACTGATGTGCACCGAGCGATCGACCGGCGTGCCGGTGGGCTGCAGCACGCCGACGACGGTGAAGGGCTTGTCGGCGTGGTCGTTGGCGGCCAGGGCGCCGTCGCCGTGGGCGAGCACGATGCGGTCACCCAGCTGGTAGTGCAGCCGCTGGGCCACGTCGGCGCCGATCACCGCGTCGAACACGCCGTCGAAGAGCCTGCCCTGCGCCAGCCCCAGCGGCTGGTGGTCGCCGTACTGGAAATGCGCGAAGTAGTCGGTCGTCGTGCCCACCACCGGAAACCCGCGGTGCGAGTCGCCGAGCGAGATCGGCACCACCCAGGCCACGGCGCGCTGCTGCGCGATGGCCTGCACGCTGCGCCAGCGGATGTTGTTGGTGGCGCTGCCGATGCGAAACACCGAATACAGCAGCAACTGGACCGACCCGGTGCGCGCACCGACGATCAGGTCGGTGCCCGACACCGACTGCGAGAAGTTCTCGTGCACGTCGGTGCGGATGCGCTCGATGCCCAGCAGCAGAAAGGTCGACAAGGCGATCGACAGCACCACGAGCTGCAGCACGAAGCGCCGGTTCCAGGCGCTGCGCGCGGCCAGCGTGAACAAGGCCTTCATGCGGTCACCTCCGCCGATGCGGCCCGGTTGATGGCCGGCAGCGAGAGCCGTTCGTCGAAGCGCGCGGCCAGGCGCTCGTCGTGGCTGACGAACACCAGCGTGCTGCCCGAAGCCCGGCACTCGGCGAGCAGCAGGTCCATGAAGCCATCGCGCAGCGGCGCATCGAGTGCCGAGGTGGGCTCGTCGGCAATGATCACTTCGGGCCGGCCGATCAGCGCGCGCGCTGCCGCGACACGCTGCTGTTGCCCGACCGACAGCTGTGCCGCGGGCTGCACCCAGAGGCTCTGCTGCAGGCCCATCTGCCGCAGCAGCTGCCGCGCGCCGGTGGCCGGCGAGCTGCCGTTCAGGCTGGCGCGTTCGCGCCGCACGGCCGAGAAGCGGCACGGCAGCAGCACGTTGTCGAGCACGCTCAGGTAGGGCAGCAGGTTGAACTGCTGAAAGATGTAGCCCACGTGGTTGGCGCGGAAGGCGTCTCGGCGCGCACCCGACAGCGTGGCCCACGAGGTGCCGAGCAGGCTCACCCGCCCGGCGCCCGGCAGCAGCACGCCGGCCAGCAAGCCGAGCAAGGTGCTTTTGCCGCCGCCGCTGGGGCCGTGGAGGAACAGGCTGCTGCCTGCAGCTACGCTGAGCCGGTCGATCGCGATGCAGTCGCGTTCGGCGCCGGGCCAGCGAAAGCGGAGGTCGAGAACGTCAATCATGGCGGGCCTTTCACTTCGTCAGCGTGATGCGGCTGGCAGGGCGCTTCAGGTCGCGCTTGAACTGGCCGACGGGTGTGGCCAGCTGCACCTCGAGGCGCTGCAGGCGCGCGAACTCGAACAGGCCCACGTCGACATAGCGCGCCTTGGCGGCGTCGACGCACTCGAACTCGAAGCTGCCGTCGATGTCGGCATGGCCGGCTTTCTCCTCTTCGGGATCGGGCTTGCCGAGCTTCAGTGCCGCCGATGCGAGTTCAACGTGGGCGAGCTTGCACTGTGCTGCCGGGTCGATCCTGAACATCGAATCGGCCGCCTTGAGCTTGGCCATCGCCGCGTCGGCTTGCCTGCGTTCTGCATCGGTGCGTGGCGCGCGCTCGAAGCCCAGCAGGTTGTCGAGCGGCGAATCGAGTTGCAGGCTGACCCTGGTCGCTTCGACGGCGACATCGAGCTTCGCAACACCATGCGCATGGGCGTGTTCGGCCGCCTGGGCGGGCAAGCCAACCCAGAGCCAGGCCGTGAAGGCCAGCGTGGTCGGGATTTTCATGACGATTCCTCCAGAAATGTCAGAACGGCTTGTTGACGCCGACATACAGGGTCCTGCGCATTCCGTACTGCGGCGCGCCAACGCCGATGCCGGAGCCGTCGCGCAGCTGGTAGGTTCTGTCGAAGAGGTTGACCACGGCGACGCGGGTGTCCAGCTTGCCGAAGCCCTGCCCGAAGTCGAAGCTCTTCGCCACGGCCGCGTTGAAGGTGGTGTAGCTCGGCAGGTGCTCGGTGTTGGCAAAGCCGTTGCGCAGGCCGCTGCCGTACAAGGCGTCGGTGCTCACCGTCAGGTCGTCGGCGAACCGGTACGAGGCGCCGGCCGAGGCACTGAGCTGTTGCTCGTGGTCGAGGTGCACCCAGTGGGTGTTGATGTAGTCGAGCTCGTCCTGCTCGAAGTTGAACTGGCCGGTCTCCAGCCCCTTGCCGCGCGCATGCGTGAGGCCGAGGTTGACGTAGCCGGAGAAGGCCTTGTCCTTGTAGCTGGCCGACAGGTCCATGCCGTAGATG
>Ga0302256_10000398_pt1 | contig 9823 bp, 7 predicted proteins | sample I_Fen_E3_4_FD_194571 | JGI IMG/M metagenome (GOLD analysis project Ga0302256, IMG submission 194571) | Peat permafrost microbial communities from Stordalen Mire near Abisko, Sweden - I_Fen_E3_4 | ecosystem: Environmental > Terrestrial > Soil > Wetlands > Permafrost | place: Sweden: Abisko...
ACGGGTCACGACCGGGGCTGCTGGACGTTCCTGGGGCTCCGCGAAGTCGGAGCCGGTCTCCACGGGCGAGGGGACGTGGACGGGCCGCAGTGCCGGCAATTCCGGCCGGCGCACCTCGGGTCGGGCCGAGGCCTTCTTCGGCATGATGTTGCCGTCGAAGCCGGCAGCGATCACGGTGACCTTGACCTCGTCGCCGAGGGCGTCGTCGATGACCGTTCCGAAGATGATGTTGGCGTCCTCGTGGGCTGCGGCCTCGATCAGGTTGGCAGCTGCCGAGACCTCGAAGAGGCCGAGGTCCGAACCGCCGGCGATGGACAGCAGGACGCCGTGGGCGCCCTCGATGCTGGCCTCGAGCAGCGGCGAACTGACGGCCATCTCTGCTGCGGCGCGTGCGCGGTCCTCACCACGGGCGGAGCCGATGCCCATCAGGGCGGAGCCGGCGTTCGACATGACAGCCTTCACGTCGGCGAAGTCGAGGTTGATCAGGCCGGGCGTCGTGATGAGGTCGGTGATGCCGGAAACACCCGACATGAGCACCTGATCGGCCTGGCGGAACGCGTCGAGGATCGCGACGTGGTGGTCGGTCATCTCCAGCAGCTTGTCGTTGGGGATGACGATCAGCGTGTCGACCTCTTCGCGGAGGCCGGAGATGCCGTCCTCCGCCTGGCTGGCCCTGCGGCGTCCCTCGAAGCTGAACGGGCGGGTGACGACGCCGATGGTCAGTGCGCCGAGCGAGCGGGCGATGCGTGCGACGACGGGTGCGCCGCCGGTGCCGGTGCCGCCACCCTCGCCTGCTGTGACGAAGACCATGTCCGCGCCCTTGAGTACCTCTTCGATCTCGTCGGCGTGGTCCTCTGCCGCCTGCTTGCCCTTGGCGGGGTCGGCGCCTGCGCCGAGCCCGCGGGTCAGGTCACGGCCGATGTCGAGCTTCACGTCGGCGTCGCTCATCAGCAATGCCTGCGCATCGGTGTTGACAGCGATGAACTCGACACCGCGCAAGCCGGATTCGATCATCCGGTTCACGGCGTTGACGCCACCGCCGCCGACCCCGACCACCTTGATGATCGCGAGGTAGTTCTGGGACGCACTTGCCACGGAAGTCACCCTTACTGGAGCTCTGGAGAAGTTGTAAAGCACTGGTTCGACGAAGCGGGACGAACCGGGGAAGGGCAACAGCTTCGGCGTTCTCCAAGGCTAGGCAACGCATTTCACCTTGTCCAAGAAAGGGGGGCGGCTCGGCGAGTCCCTCAAGTAGGGGTTCAGAGTTGTCGTCGAACCCTCAACGACGGGTGGGGAACCCGGGCGCCGACACGTTGAACACGGTCCCGCCCAGCGGCAGCAGTGCGTCCAGAACCTGGCTCTTGAGGGCAGAGTCCTCAGCGCTCCCCCACACCACGCGCGACCCGTCCCGTAGCCGCAGCACGATTCCGTCCCGTGTCGGGGCTTCGAGCCGGGACACCTTCTCCGCCGTCGCGACGCTCAGTGAGGAGAACACCGTGCCGACGTCGACCAGCACCTGCTGGCTGGTCGGGTCGGCCTCGACGACGACAAGGCCCGACGGCGCGTTCTCGACGGCCTCGAACACCACGCCCGAGGCATCGGCGAGCAGGTACCCACCGCCGGCGGGGATCGCCAGCCGGGGTTTCCGCTCGGTGACGGCGATGTGCACCTGGTCGGGCCAGTCGCGGGACACCGTGACCTCCGCGACGGCGGGCAGGCCGGACACGCGCTGTGCCACCGTTGCCGGGTCAACCCAGACCAGCGGCGTGCCGGCCTTCACGCCGGCGGCGTCCAGCACCTCGTTCTTGCTCAGCACCTTGGCGCCGTTGACAGTGACGGCCCGCGCTGCGAGCGCCGGAGAGAACCCGATGACATAGCCGGCGCCGATGAGGAGCACCAGCGCGACGGCGCCGATGATCCAGGAGCGGGCGCGGCGGCGGCGCTCGTCACGGCGGCGCAGCTGGAGCCGGGAGGTGGCGTCGCTGACCTGGCTCACCGGGAGGCCTCCGCAAGCAGGGCTGCGAGGGCAGGGCCGACGCGTGTCACGTCGCCCGCACCGAGGGTGACGACGAGGTCGCCGGGCCGCACGAGCGCAGCGAGGGCGGGAGCCGCCTCTGCAAGGGTCTCGACGTAGTGGACCCGTCCGGGGGCAGCATCGGAGGCTGCATCGGCGACGAGGTGGCCGGTGACGCCCGGCAGCGGGTCCTCCCGCGACGGGTAGATCCCGAGCACGAGGATCTCGTCAGCGAGCGCGAGCGCGGTGCCGAATTCGGTGGCGAAGTCGCGGGTCCGTGTGAACAGGTGCGGCTGGAAGCAGGCGACGAGCCGCCCCCCGGCAGCGAGGCCGCGGGCAGCGGTGAGCGTTGCCGCCACTTCCGTCGGGTGGTGGGCGTAGTCGTCGAAGATCCGGACGCCGGCGAGCTCCGCCACCGCCTGGAAGCGCCGCTCGGTGCCACGGAACTGGCCGGCGGCAGCCCGGAGCCGCTCGCCGGGCAGCCCGATCGCGCGTCCGACGGCGTATGCCGCTGCGGCGTTCTGCAGGTTGTAGGCGCCGGGAACGGCAAGCACCAGCTCCCCGCTGTCGTCGGCCGTCGTCAGGGTCGCCCGCGCGCCGGTGGGCGGGAAGCCGGCCGCGGAGATGCGGATGTCGGCGTGGCTCGCCGTACCGAACGTGACGACCCGCTTGCCCGCACCGCGGATGGCAGGGGTGATCGCGGCGGCGCCGGGGTCGTCGGCGCTGATCACGACGACCTGCACGGGCTCGGCGACAGCGAGGGTGACGAAGCCGGCGGCGTAGGCCTCCGCCGTGCCCCAGTTGTCGAGGTGGTCGGCCTCGACGTTCGTGATCACGACGACCTGCGCCGGGTACTGCCGGAAGGAGCCGTCGCTCTCGTCTGCCTCGATGACGAAGGGGTCACCGGTGCCGAGGTGGTAGGCCCTGCCGGTGTCCGCCAGCGGCGAGCCGACGACGTAGCTGGGGTCGGCTCCCGCGCCGGACAGCATCACGGCTGTCATGGCCGTCGTCGTGGTCTTCCCGTGGGTGCCGGTGATGGCGATGCCGGTGCGGCCGAGCATGAGGGCTGCAAGGGCCGCGCTGCGGTGCCAGACGCGCAGGCCGCGGCTGCGCGCCTCCGCGAGTTCGGGATTGGTCTCCCGCACCGCCGAGGAGACGACGACGGTGCTCGCAGCACCCAGGTGCGCAGGGTCGTGGCCGACGAAGGTGCGGATACCGAGGCCGCCGAGCGCCGTGAGCGTCGCGCTGTCGGCCTGGTCGCTGCCGCTCACCCGCACCCCGCTGGCGGCGAACATGGCAGCCACCCCGCTCATCCCTGCCCCGCCGATGGCGATGAAGTGCACGTCGCCGAGCTCTGCGACTCCCACGAGGGGGACGGGTTCGATCAACGGCATGGGTTCAGTCTCGCCGCTCGGCCACGTCGAGGACCAGTTGGGCAAGGGCAGCGGACGCATCTGCCGGCACCAGGCGCCGACAGGTGGCAGCCATAGCCTCGAGCCGGCCGGGAGCGGCAAGGAGGCCGCTCACCTCTGTGACAAGGCGGTCACCATCGAGTTCCGCATCGGGCACGAGCACCCCCGCGTCCGCTGCGATCAGGAAGCCGGCGTTGCGCGCCTGCTCGCCGTTGCCGTGCGGCAGCGGGACGAAGATCGTCGGCAGGCCGGTCATGGCCGTCTCCATCACCGTCCCCGCACCCGAGCGGCCGAGCATCAGGTCCGCCGCTGCGTAGGCGTCCCCCATGTCGTTGACATAGGCGACCGGACGGTAGGCAGCACCGCTGGTCGCGTCGGTGACGTCGGTGATGTCCTCGGTAAGGTTCGCCGATCCCAGCACGTGCAGGACGGAGATCCCTGCGGCCAGCAGGCGCGAGACTGCGTCGGCCGTCGCGAGGTTGAGGCTGCGAGCGCCCTGTGAGCCGCCGCTGACCAGCAGCACCGGGCCGCCGTCGGGCAGGCCGAAGGACGCGCGGGCTGCCGGACGCCGGGCGACACGGTCGAGGCCTGCGATCTGTTCACGCACCGGCAAGCCGAGGTGCCGCGCGTGCGGCAGCCGCGTCTCGGGGAAGGTGGTGACGACGTGCCGGGTGAACCGGGCGGCGATCCGGTTGGCGAGCCCCGGCACCGCGTTGCCCTCGTGGATGACCAGCGGCACCTTCGCCAGTCGCGCCGCGAGGTAGACCGGCAGGGACACGTAGCCCCCGAACCCGACGGCGACCTGGGCGTTGTGGGCGACGAGGATCCGGCGGGCCTGTCCGACAGCACGCCACAGCCGGGACGGCACGGCCAGCAGTTCGGGGGTGAGGCGGCGCGGCAGTGGCACCGGCGGGATCAGTTCAAGGCGCAGGCCGGCCTCGGGGATGACGCGGGTCTCGAGCCCCTTCGCCGTCCCGACGCACACCAGTTCGACGTCCGCACGGGCCCGCAGGGCTTCCGCCGTCGCGATCAGGGGCGACGTGTGGCCGGCCGTCCCACCGCCGGCCAGCACGATGGAGACGGCGCTCATCCGCGCCCGGCCGCCGTCGTGACGAGGGCGCGGTCCTTCTTGCGGCTGCTGCGCCGTCGCAGGAACGCGCGGTAGGCGGGCTCCTGGCGCGCACAGGCCAGCAGCACGCCGATGCCCATCAGGTTGACCAGCAGGGACGACCCGCCGTAGGAGACCAGCGGCAGGGGGACGCCGAGGACGGGGACCATGCGCAGGACGACGGCGATGTTCACCAGCGCCTGGATCATGAACCAGCTGGTGATGCCGGCAGCGGTGTACCGGCAGAACCGGATGTCGGAGCGCATGGCGATCCGGAAGCCCGCGTAGCCGAGGATCAGGAAGAGCGCGAGCACCAGCAGGGTGCCGACGAGGCCGAGTTCCTCGCCGATCACGGCGAGCACGTAGTCGGTGTGGGATTCGACGAGCCCGCCCCACTTCTGCCGGCTGGCGCCGAGGCCAAGGCCCCACCAGCCGCCGGAGGCGAGCGCGAAGATCGCCCGGATCGGCTGGTGGTTGACGCCGAGCGGGTCGAGGTCCTGGTTGAAGAAGCCGAGGATGCGGTTCATCCGGTAGGTGGAGGTGACCACCAGCAGCCCGATGACCGCGCCCACCCCGCCGACGATGCCGGCGAGCAGCTTCCAGGAGGCACCGACGTACCAGAGCACGGCGAGCACGAGAGCGCCCATGATCATGCCGGTGCCGAGGTCGGCCTGCAGGACGACGAGGCCGATCAGGATGCCGGAGACGGGGACGAACGGCACGAAGAGGTGCCGCGGGTCGGACAGCAGCTTGTGCTTGCGGGCGAAGATGTCCGCGCCCCAGACGACGATGGCCATCTTGGCCAGCTCGGACGGCTGGATGCGGAAGAACGACGTGCCGAACTGCACCCAGTTGGTGTTGCCGTTCTTGGTGAAGCCGAGCGGGGTGAAGGTGAGCAGCTGCAGCCCGACGGCTGCGATGACGAGCGCCCAGCCGAGGATCTTCAGGTGCTGCGGAGAGCGCCGCGCGAGGATCGCTGCGGCGATGCCACCGAGCGCGAGGAACACGACCTGGCGCTTCACGAAGTAGTAGGCGTCGCCGAACTGGACGAAGCCGTAGACGCTGGACGCCGACAGCACCATCATCATGCCGAGCGCGAGCAGCAGGACGGCCGGCACGAGCACCAGGTAGAAGCTCGCCTGGGGATGCGCCAGCAACTCGACCACGAGACTCCGCCGTCGTCCCTGTTCGGGAACGTTCGGCTCGGTTCCGCGGCGATCCACGGCGGGGGAAGTCAGGATCGCCACCTCGAGATCCTCCTATCCGGTGAGGGCCTTCGCGGCAGCGGCGAAGGCATCGCCCCTCGCCGCGTAGTCGGTGTACATGTCCTTGCTGGCGCAACCGGGCGCGAGGAGGACGACGTCGCCAGGCTGTGCCTGCGTCGCTGCCCATTTCACGGCCTGTTGCATCGCTCCATGATCCATGGAATCAATGACGTTGACGGGTACCTCGGGTGCGTGTCGGGCCAGCGCATCAGCGATCACCTCACGGTCGACGCCGATCACGACTGCCGCACGGAGCTGGGGGGCGACCCGCGCGACGAGGTCGTCGAACTTCGTGCCCTTTGCCTGGCCGCCGGCGACCCACACCACGTGGTCGAAGGCGGACAGCGATGCCTGTGCTGCATGCGGGTTGGTTGCCTTGGAGTCGTCGATGTAGCGGACGCCGCCGGCCTCGGCGATCGTCTGGATGCGGTGGTCGCCGATCCGCAGGCGCTGCAACCCCTGGGCGACCGCAGTCGGGGGCACGCCGAACGACCGGGCGAGTGCCGCTGCCGCAAGGGCGTTCGCGACATTGTGGGGCGCGAACGGCATCACGTCGGACACCTTCGCGAGCTCGATGGCCGAGTCGCGGCGCTGCTCGATGAAGGCGCGGTCCACCAGCAGGTCGTCGACGACGCCGAGCATCGAGGGGCCGGGGATGCCGAGGGTGAACCCGATCGCGCGGGCGCCTTCGACGACCTCGGCCTCCTCGACCATGCGCTCCGTGGCAGCGTCCTGCACGTTGTAGACGCACGCCCGCTGGACGCCGGTGTAGATCCTTGCCTTGTCCGCAGCGTAGGCAGCCATCGGGTCCGCGGCTTCCGGCGGCCAGCCGGCTGCGTCCGCGTACCACTCCAGGTGGTCGGGAGCCACGTTGAGGACGGCTGCCGAATGCAGCGAGAGGCTGTTGGTCCAGTGCAGCTGGAAGCTGGACAGCTCGACGGCGAGGACGTCGTAGCTGACCTCGTCGAGGACGGCCTCGACGATGGGCCTGCCCACGTTGCCGACGGCGCTGGTCTTCAGCCCTGCCGCCGTCAACATCGACTCCAGCATGCCGACGGTCGTGGTCTTGCCATTGGTGCCGGTGACCGCCAGCCAGGGCACCTGCCGGTCGGGAAGGCTCATCCGCCAGGCGAGCTCGACCTCTCCCCACACCGGGATGCCGCGCAGCGCAGCCTGGGCCAGCAGCGGCGCGGACGGCCGCCAGCCGGGCGAGGTGACCACGAGGTCGACGTCATCGGGGAGCTGGGTTGTGGCGCCGGGTCCGAGGCGGACCTCCACGTCCAGCATCTCGAGGACCGTCGCCTTCTCCCTGTTCCCTGCCGTGTCGGCGTCGTCGAGCACAAGCACGTGAGCGCCGAGGTCCATCAGGCCGTCGGCAGCTGCGAAGCCGGACGTGCCGAGTCCGGCGACCACGACTCGTGCCTGCGGCCAGGGTGAGAGCCGGTCAGCCGTTGCGATCCACGGCTTCACTGGCCCACGATCCATTCGGCGTAGAAAAGGCCAAGCCCTGCGACCGTGAACAGGCCGCAGATGATCCAGAACCGGATCGTGATCGTGACCTCTGCCCAGCCGAGGAGTTCGAAGTGGTGCTGCAGCGGTGCCATCTTGAACAGGCGTTTGCCCTTGCTGAGCTTGAACCAGCCGATCTGCAGGACGACGGAGGCGGTGATGATCACGAAGAGTCCTGCGATGACGACCATGAGGAGTTCCGTGCGGGTGAGCACGGACAGGGCGGCCAGCGCCCCACCGATGGACAGCGAGCCGGTGTCGCCCATGAAGATCTTGGCGGGGCTGGCGTTCCACCACAGGAACCCGAAGCACGCGCCGGCGAGGGCGAGGGAGATCAGGGCGAGGTCGTGCGGATTGCGGACCTCGTAGCACTGCGGCCCGGCGTCCGCCCACGAGCAGGACTGGTTGTACTGCCAGATGTTCACGATGCCGTACGCCGCGAACACCATTGCCGCAGCCCCGGTGGCGAGGCCGTCGAGGCCGTCGGTGAGGTTGGCTGCGTTCGACCAGGCCGCCACCAGCAGGACGATCCAGATCACCGCGCCCCAGAGTCCGAGCTGCAGCCACGGGAGGTCGCGGAGGAACGAGATGTAGGTGCTTGCCGGGGTGAGGCCGCGGCTGTCGGGGAACTGGAAGGACGCGATGGCGAAAGCGATGGCGACCACCGTCTGCAGCGCGAACTTCACCCAGGCGTGCAGGCCGAGCGAGCGGGCCTTGCTGATCTTGATCCAGTCGTCTGCGAAGCCGACGGCACCGAGGCCTGTGAACAGCCCGAGGGCGAGCATGGCGCTGGCGGTCGGCGAGGTCCAGGTGGCCAGGTGCGCGACCGTGTACGCCAGCAGCACGCTGACGATGATGACGATGCCACCCATGGTGGGCGTGCCGCGCTTGGTGTGGTGGCTGGTGGGACCGTCATCGCGGATGAACTGGCCGTAGCCCTGCTTCACGAGGAACTTGATGGCGTACCGGGTGCCGAGCAGGGTGCCGAGGAGGCTGATGCCACCTGCGAGCAGGATGCTTCTCACTCTCGCTCCCCCTCCGGCGCCATTGACAGCTGTTCAGCGACTGACTCCAAAGCTAAACCCCGCGACGCCTTCACCAGCACAACGTCCGCCGGTCGCAGCCACGCGGCGGCCGCTGCTGTCGCGGCGTCGGAGTCTGTGGCAACGGTCGCGTCGACGCCGGGACCCGCGCCATCAACGAGGTCGTTCGCGTGGCCGCCGATGGCGATCAGCCGGTCAACGCCGAGGCGTGCTGCGAGGGCGCCGATCTCCCGGTGGGCCGCCGGCGCACCGGGACCCAGCTCGAGCATGTCGCCGAGCACGGCGAGCAGCCGCCCCCGCGGGCGCCGCAGGGACGCGACGGTGCGCAGTGCAGCGGCCATGGAGTCGGGGTTCGCGTTGTAGGCGTCGTTGACAACGAGGACGCCGTCCGCGCGCTCGTGGAGCTCCATGCGCCAGTGGGACTGCAGCGTCGCTCGAGCGAGGCCGGTCGCGACGTCCTCGACGCCCATGCCCTGGGTCAGCGCGACCGCTGCGGCTGCGAGGGCGTTGCCGACCTGGTGCGCGCCGCTGACCTGCAGGTTCACGGTGGCTGCACCCTCGACCGTCCCGGAGGCGCGCAGGAGGAACGTCGGGTGCTGGAGCCCGTCGTAGCCGACACCATCCGCCCAGACCCGGAGGTCACCGCTCGCCGGCGCCCCGCCTACGGCGAAGGTGGCGATCCGTGCAACGGTGCGCGCGGCCATCGCGGAGACCAGCGGGTCGTCAGCGTTGAGCACAGCCCAGCCGTCGGCCGGCAACGCCTCGACGAGCTCACCCTTGGCCTGTGCGATCGCCTCGACCGAGCCGAACTCGCCGAGATGGGCATGGCCGACGTTGACGACGACCCCTACGCGCGGCTGGGCGATCCCGCACAGGAAGGTGATGTGACGCTGGCCCCGAGCGCCCATCTCGCTGACAAGGAAGCGGGTCTCGCCGGTGATGCGGGTCGCGGTGAGCGGCACGCCGATCTCGTTGTTGAAGGAACCGATCGGCGCAACCGTCGGCCCGACGTCCGCCAGCACCTGCGCCAGCAGGTCCTTCGTGCTGGTCTTGCCCGAGGACCCGGTGATGCCGATGGTCACGAGACCCCCCGGGAGCGCCTCTGCGACCAGGGCTGTCGCGAGGGTCGCAAGCCCTGCGAGCGCGTCGTCGACGACCAGCTGGGGAACGTCGAGGTCGAGCTCCGAGCTGACCAGCACGGCGCCGGCCCCTGCTGCGACGGCTGTCGCTGCGAAGTCATGGCCGTCGACCCGCTCCCCCTGGAGAGCGACGAACACGGCTCCGGGGGTGACGGCGCGGGAGTCGATGACCACGTCGGGGCCGACCATCACGTCAGGGTCGCCGACCAGGCGCGCTCCGGCCAGCGCTGCGAGAGCTCCGGCGGTCAGTTCACGCATCCGCACCCCTCGAGATTCGCGCCCATTCGGCCCTCACCACTGCAACGTCGTCGAAAGCAACCGTACGGCCTGCCA
>Ga0302256_10000399_pt1 | contig 9810 bp, 8 predicted proteins | sample I_Fen_E3_4_FD_194571 | JGI IMG/M metagenome (GOLD analysis project Ga0302256, IMG submission 194571) | Peat permafrost microbial communities from Stordalen Mire near Abisko, Sweden - I_Fen_E3_4 | ecosystem: Environmental > Terrestrial > Soil > Wetlands > Permafrost | place: Sweden: Abisko...
GGCCGTGACCAGCCGCACGTACTTGTCGGCGGCTTCGAAGTACAGCACGTCGTCGACCTTCACCATGTGGATGGCGGCACCCACGCCGGCCTGGATGACGCTGAGCTTCGGGCCTTGCGCGTTCGGCGCCGTGGCGCCGAACAGGCTGCGCAGCTGTGCCAGGGCGGCGTCCATGGCCCCATCGCCCGGCTTCTCCTGCACACGCTGTTGCAGGGCGGCCTGCAGGCGCGAGCAGGTCTGCGCCAGGCGTTCGGGCGACACGGGTTTGAGCACATAGTCGACGGCTGCACGGTCGAAGGCCTCGAGCGCGTACTGGTCGTGCGCCGTCACGAACACCACCAGCGGGAAGAGCTCGCCCTCGGGCCAGTCTTCGGCCAGCGCGTGGGCGGCCTCGAGGCCGCTGAGGCCTGGCATGCGGATGTCGAGGAACAGGATCTGCGGGCGCAGCTCGAGCGCTTTCTGCACCGCGGCCTCGCCGTGGCCCACCGTGGCCACGATCGAAAGCGCGGGCCACAGGCGCGCGAGCTCGGCCTTCAGGTGCGCGGCGAGCAGGGGTTCGTCTTCGGCGATGAGGGCGGTGGCATTCATGGCGTGAAGTGTTCAGGCGGTCCGGTTGAGGGGAATGCGAACGGTGGCGAGTGTGCCGCCTTCGCCGTCGTCGGGCGTGCCAAGAACGAGCGAGGCGCCGTCGCCGTACAGCGTGGCGAGGCGCTCGCGCACCTGGGTGACGCCGAAGTGCGTGCCGTCGTTCGCGACGTCGGAGAGCCCCGCGCCAGTGTCGCGCACGCTCAGCACCAGGTCGACCTCGTCGGCGCGTGCGGTCACCAGCAGGCGGCCGCCGTCCACATGCGGCTCCAGGCCATGCTTGATGGCGTTTTCGACCAGCGGCTGCAGCAGCAGCGTGGGCACGGCCAGCTCGCCCAGGCCGGCAGGGAAGTCGACCTCGGCCAGCAGCCGGTCGCCCATGCGGATCTTCATCAGCGCCAGGTAATCGTCGATGCGGCCGAATTCGGCCGACAGCGGGTGCAGCATGTTGCGCGATGCGGTGAGCGTGGAGCGCATGAAGGCGACCAGGTGGTCGAGCATCAACTGCGCGCGCGGCGGGTCCATGCCGATCAGCACGCGCAGGTTGGCCAGCGTGTTGAAGAGCATGTGCGGTTCGAGCTGCGAGGCCAGCAGCTTGAGCTGGTTCTCGGCGGCATCGCGCTGGGCGGTGGCGACCAGTTGTTCCAGTTGCTCGCCGCGGCCGCGTGAGTAGAAGAAGTAGATGATGGCGGTGCTGACCGTGAGCGCCATGAACAGATAGCCGAGCGAGACGCGTAACGACCGCGAGAACTTGTCAAGCGTGGAGCAGCCGCAATACAGGTCGCCGATCAGCGTGCCCACCGTGTACCCGGCGACGATGCCCACCCCCATCAGCAAGATGCGGCGCCACCCCACCGGCCAGTCGCTCTGCGGGTCGCGGTTCTTGAACAGCAGGCGCCCGAAGTCGATGCAGGCCCAGATGCACAGACCGATGGCTTGTGAGTACACCATGTGGGTCACCGGATCGTCGTTGCGCAGTGCCAGGCCAATGCCGGTGACCGTGTTGAACCCCACGACGATGAGGCCGTGTCGCAGGAAATAGGAGGCGCTGTTCTTCTCGACGGGCATGGTGTCGGGCAGTCTACTTGGCGCCCAGCTCACGCCAGGCCCAGCGCGCCGGCTGAAGGCGCCGAGCGCAGGATACGCAGCGAGCGCGCCAGGAACAGGCCCGACAGGGCACCGTAGACCACCGGCATCACCATGCTGAACACCGTGCCGTGCGCCCAGTCGTGATGCAGCACCAGCGTGACCGTGGTGACGTAGCGCACCCCGAACACCGCCCACATGCCGACCAGCGGCCAGAGGCTGCCTTGCACGGCATAGCGGCCAGGGCCTTCGTACTTGACCTTGCGCGGCCAGGCCAAGTAGTGGTTGACCGCGACCGCCAAGGCAGCGCCGACGACCCAGGCCGCCAGCACCTCGGTGTGCAGGCCGAAGGCGTTGGTCACGCCCCACAGCGAAAACGCACCCAGGGCCACCGGCGCGATCGCCAGGCGACGCGTGGTGACGACGTGGTCGACCACCTGCTTCAGCCCCAGGTAGGTGATCAGGGCCAGGATGCCCCACACCCACGGCGGGGTGTGGATGAGGACTTGTTGGATCACGATGGAGAAGGGCAGGTCGGTCGGCATGGTGGGCTCCTGGTTGGGATGCGATGGCGCCACTGTGCCGAGCCGGGTTGTTGCCCGCGAGGGTTGTGCGACGAAGCGGTGAACCCGGGCGTGAAGCGTGGGCGCTGCGGCGCGAAATGCAACACCGGATGGCTATAGTCAACGCCCCAAGCCTGCGGAGATGTGAATGGACCAAGCCGTTGCGAGCCCGGTGAAGCGTTGGGCTGCCGTGCTGATCGGTGTGGCGGGCCTGGTGGCCTGCGGCACGCCGCCGTCGTCACCGCCGCCGACCGTGCCGGCCCGGGCACCCGCCGAGCCTGCTGCTGCGCCCGTACCACCCGTCACAGCAGCGGCGTCGATGCCCTACAGCGACGCCGTGGCCGCACGCTTCCCCGACCCGGCCGTGAGCTACCGCACGCCGGCCTTCGAAGACGGCCGCGCCGGCTTCACCACCAACGCCGAGCTGCAGGCCTGGGTGCGGGGGCTGGGCAGCTATGCCGCGGCCGGCGCGCACCTGCTGCCGCTGGGCGCCTCGCAAAACGGTGTGCCGCTCGAAGCCTTGCTGTTCACCCGCAGTGCGGACACCAGCCCGGCCGCGCTGCTGCGCAGCGGCCGGCCCACGGTGCTGCTGATCGGCCAGCAGCACGGCGACGAGCCGGCCGGCAGCGAAGCGCTGCTGGTGCTGGCGCAGGAGCTGGCCCGCGGCCGGCTGCAGGGCTTGCTGGACCGCATCAACGTCGTCATCCTGCCGCGCGCCAACCCCGACGGTGCGCAGAGCAACCAGCGCGTGACCGCCAACGGCATCGACGCCAACCGCGACCACCTGCTGCTGAAGACCCCCGAGGCCCAGGCCCAGGCCCGGCTGGTGCGCGACTACCAGCCCGTGGTCGTGGTGGACGCGCACGAGTACACCGTGGTGGGTCGCTTCCTGCAGAAGTTCGGCGCGCTGCAGCGCTACGACGCGCTGGTGCAGTACGCGATGACGGCCAACCTGCCGCCCTTCGTGACCAAGGCGTCGGAAGAGTGGTTCCGGCAGCCGCTGCTGAAGAGCCTCGAGCAGCAGCAGCTCAGTTCGCAGTGGTACTACACCACCTCGACCGACCTGGCCGACAAGAAGCTCTCGATGGGCGGCACCCAGCCCGACACCGGCCGCAACGTGAACGGGCTGACCAACGCGGTCAGCATCCTGATCGAAACGCGCGGGGTCGGCATCGGCCGCCTGCATCTGAAGCGCCGCGTGCACACGCAGGTGACGGCCATGACCAGCGTCTTGCATAGCGCCGCCGACCGTGCCGGCGATTTGATGAAACTGCGGCAGTACGTGGACGCCGAGGTCAGTGCCCAGGCCTGCCAGGGCCAGGCCGTGGTCGAGGCCGGGCCCACGCCGGCCGAGTACACGCTGCAGATGATCGACCCGGTCACCGGCATCGACAAGGCAGTCACCGTCAGCTGGGACTCTGCCCTGGTGCTGCGCGACCTGAAGGTGCGCAACCGCCCCTGCGGCTACTGGCTGGCGTCCGACCAGGGCGATGCCGTGGCCCGTTTGCGCAGCCTCGGCGTGCGGGTGGAGCAGGTGGCGGCCGTCGGGGTGATCCAGGGCGAGACCTACAGCGAAACCTCGCGCGAGCAGGGTGTGCGGCAAGATGTGCGCGGCACCATCGCCGATGCCGGCAGCGTCGTGCTGAAGGTCGAAGTGCAGACCGCGCCGGCGCTGATCGACGCGCCGGTGGGCAGCTACTACGTGCCGCTGAGCCAGCCGCTCGCCAACCTGGTGATGGCGGCGCTGGAGCCGGACACGCAGAACAGCTACTTCAGCAACGGGTTGATCGGCGCGGTCGGCAAGGCGGCGCGCGTGACCTCGCTGCCGGGGATGAAGATGGTGGTGATGCCGTAGGAGGCCGATGGCTGGGGGCTCAGCGCCCCTTGCTTCCGCCGAAGATGCCACCGAGCACCCCGCGGATGATCTCGCGGCCCACGCTGGAGCCCATGGTGCGGATGGCCGACTTGGCCATGGTCTGGGCCAGGCCGTCGTGCTTGGCGCCGCGCGGGCCGGTGGTGCCGAAGAGCACGTCGTTGAGGCCGCCCAGGATGCCGCCGCCCGGTGCCGCGGCTGTGCCCCCACCAGCGGGTGCGCCTTGTCCCTGCGAGGCCTGGGTCTGCGCGGCGTTGGAACCGGCCACGGCGCGGCCCTTGAGCTTTTCGTAGGCCGATTCGCGGTCGACCGTCTTTTCGTACACGCCCGCCACCAGCGAGCCGGCGATCAACGCCTTGCGCTGCTCCGGCGTGATCGGGCCGATCTGGCTGCCCGGCGGCAGCACGAACACGCGCTGCGTGACGCTCGGGCGGCCTTTGTCATCGAGCAGGCTGACGAGTGCCTCGCCCACGGCGAGTTCGGTGATGGCCGTTTCGATGTCCAGCCCGGGGTTGGCGCGCATGGTGCTCGCAGCTGCCTTCACCGCCTTCTGGTCGCGCGGCGTGAAGGCACGCAGCGCGTGCTGCACGCGGTTGCCGAGCTGCGCCAGCACGGCGTCGGGGATGTCGAGCGGGTTCTGCGTCACGAAGTACACGCCGACGCCCTTGCTGCGCACCAGGCGCACCACCAGCTCGATGCGCTCGACCAGCGCGGTGGGCGCGTCCTTGAACAGCAAGTGGGCCTCGTCGAAGAAGAACACCAGCTTGGGCTGGTCGAGGTCGCCCACCTCGGGCAACTGCTCGAACAGCTCGGACAGCATCCACAGCAGGAAGGTGGCGTACAGCCGCGGTGCGTTCATCAGCTTGTCGGCACTCAGCACGTTGACGACGCCTTTGCCTTCCACCGTCTGGATGAAGTCAGCAATGTTGAGCATGGGTTCGCCGAAGAACTTGTCGCCGCCTTGCTCTTCGATCTGCAACAGGCCGCGCTGTGCAACGCCAATGCTGGCCGCGCTGACGGTGCCGTACTGGGTGGTGAATTCCGAGGAGTTCTCGCCCACGTACTGCAGCATTGCGCGCAGGTCTTTCAGGTCGAGCAGCAGCATGCCGTTGTCGTCGGCGATCTTGAACACCATGTTCAGCACACCGGCCTGGGTTTCGTTCAGCGCCAGCATGCGGGCCAGCAGCAGCGGGCCCATGTCGCTGACGGTGGCGCGCACCGGGTGGCCTTGCTCGCCGAACACGTCCCACAGCGTGGCGGGGCAGGCGGCGGAGACGGGGGTGTCGATGCCGCGCTCCTTCAGCACCGCGGCCAGCTTGTCGCTCACCTTGCCGGCCTGGGTGATGCCGGTGAGGTCGCCTTTCACGTCGGCCATGAAGACGGGCACGCCGAGCATGCTGAAGTTTTCGGCCATCGTCTGCAGCGTGATGGTCTTGCCGGTGCCGGTGGCACCAGTGATGAGCCCGTGGCGGTTGGCCAGTGCGGGGAGCAGGAAGCACTCTGTCTTGTCGTGCTTGGCGATGAGGATGGGCTCGGCCATGAAAAGTGCTCCCTGGACAGACACGTAAAATCGCAGTGTATTGAATATGTGGTGCACCTTCGCATCACGACACAGCTGACGGAGCTTCGTTTCATGGCGGGACATTCCAAGTGGGCCAATATCCAGCACCGCAAAGGTCGGCAGGATGAAAAACGCGGCAAGGTCTGGACGCGCGTCATCCGTGAAATCATGGTCGCGGCGCGCCAGGGCGGCGGCGACGTGAAAGAAAACCCGCGGCTGCGGCTGGCGGTGGAAAAGGCGAAGGCGGCCAACATGCCGTCGGACACCATCAAGAAGAACATCGACAAGGCCACCGGCAACCTCGAAGGTGTGCATTACGAAGAGATCCGCTACGAGGGCTACGGCATCGGCGGCGCGGCGGTGATCATCGACTGCATGACCGACAACAAGGTGCGCACCGTGGCCGAGGTGCGCCACGCGTTCAGCAAGTACGGCGGCAACCTGGGCACCGAAGGTTCGGTGGCCTTCCAGTTCAAGCACTGCGGCCAGCTGGTGTTTGCGCCGGGCACGAACGAAGACAAGGTGATGGAGGCGGCGCTGGAAGCCGGTGCCGACGATGTGGTCACGGGCGATGACGGTTCGATCGAGGTGTTGTCGCCGCCACATGACTTCGAGGCCGTCAAGGCGGCGCTCGAAGCGGCGGGCCTGAAGCCCGAAATCGCCGAAGTGACCATGCGCGCCGAGAACACCATCGACCTGGCCGGTGAAGACGCCGAACGCATGCAGAAGCTGCTCGACGTGCTGGAAGACCTGGACGACACGCAAGAGGTCTTCCACAACGCGGTGATCAACGAATGAAGGTTCTCGCGTGAAGGTTTTGGTGATCGGCTCAGGCGGCCGCGAACACGCGCTGGCCTGGAAGCTCGCCCAGTCGCCCAAGGTGCAGTCGGTCCATGTGGCGCCGGGCAACGGGGGCACGGCGCTGAGCGAGCACCTGCACAACCTCGCCATCACCGATGTGAAGGCGCTGGCCGACTTCGCCCAGGCCGAGAAGATCACGCTCACCGTGGTCGGGCCCGAAGGGCCGCTGGCGGCCGGCGTGGTCGACGAATTTCGTTCGCGCGGGCTGCGGATCTTCGGGCCCACGCAAGCGGCGGCGCAGCTCGAAAGCTCCAAGGCCTTTGCCAAGGACTTCATGAAGCGCCACGCGATTCCCACCGCGGCCTACGACACCTTTTCCGACATCGCCGCGGCCCACGCCTATGTCGACAAGGTGGGCGCGCCCATCGTCATCAAGGCCGATGGTCTGGCGGCTGGCAAGGGCGTGGTGGTCGCGATGAGCCTGGCCGAGGCGCACGAGGCCGTCGACTGGATGCTCGGGGGCGACGCCAAAGACAACAAGCTCGGCGTGCAGCACAACGTCGGCGGCGCGCGGGTGGTGATCGAAGAGTTTTTGCAAGGCGAAGAGGCCAGCTTCATCGTGCTGTGCGACGGCAAGAACGTGCTGCCGCTGGCCACCAGCCAGGACCACAAACGCCTGCAAGACGATGACCAGGGGCCCAATACCGGTGGCATGGGCGCGTACTCGCCGGCGCCGGTCGTCACGCCGAACGTGCATGCCCGGGCCATGCAGGACATCATCCTGCCGACCATCGAAGGCATGGCGCGCGATGGCATCCCGTTCACCGGCTTCCTGTATGCCGGCCTGATGATCGACGAGCACGGCGTGCCCAAGACGCTGGAGTTCAACACCCGCATGGGCGACCCCGAGACGCAGCCCATCATGATGCGGCTGAAGACCGATCTGTTCGACGTGTTCATGGCCGCCACCGACGGCACGCTCGACGAGGTCGATCTGCAGTGGGACCGCCGCGTGGCCCTGGGTGTGGTGATGGCGGCTGCCGGCTACCCGCTTCACCCGCGCAAGGGCGATGCGATCACCGGCCTGCCTGGCGATGCGGCCGACGCCATGGTCTTTCACGCTGGCACGGCGACACAGGGCGACGGCGTGGTGGTGTCGGGCGGCCGCGTGCTGTGCGTCACGGCGCTCGGCGACTCGACCAAGATCGCGCAGCAACGCGCCTACGAATTGCTGCAACCCATTCGCTTCGATGGCGCCCAGTTCCGGCGCGACATCGGCCACCGGGCCATCAAGCACTGATGAACACCAACGACGTCCGTGTCTACCTGCTCGGCCTGCAAGACCGCATCATCGGTGCGATGGAGGCCGAGGGCGGTGAGGCCTTCCAGACCGATGGCTGGGCGCGGGCGCCGGGTGAGCGGCTGCAGGGTGACGGGCAATCGCGCCTGATCGAAGGTGGCCGGCTGCTGGAGCGCGGCGGTTGCAACTTCTCGCACGTCAAGGGCCAGGCGATGCCACCATCGGCGACGCAGCACCGGCCCGAGCTGGCGGGTGCGCCGTTCGAGGCCCTTGGCGTGTCGCTGGTCTTCCACCCGCGCAACCCGTATGTGCCAACGGTGCACATGAACGTGCGCATGTTCGCCGCGCTGCCGGTCGGGCGCGAGCCGGTGGTGTGGTTCGGCGGCGGCATGGACCTGACGCCGTATTACGGCTTCGAAGAGGACGCACGCCATTTTCACCGTGCCAACCGCGACGCGCTGGCACCGTTCGGCAGCGACTTGTACCCACGCTTCAAGCAGTGGTGCGACGAGTATTTCTTTCTGAAGCACCGCAACGAGCCGCGCGGCATCGGCGGCGTGTTCTTTGACGATTTTTCCGAAGGTGGCTTCGAGCGCAGCTTTGCGACGATGCGTTCGGTGGGCGATGCCTTCATCGGGGCCTACCTGCCGATCGTCCAGCGGCGCAAGGACTTGCCCTATGGCGAGCGCGAGCGCGACTTCCAGACCTACCGGCGCGGCCGCTACGTCGAGTTCAACCTGGTGTTCGACCGCGGCACCCTGTTCGGCCTGCAATCGGGTGGCCGCACCGAGAGCATCCTGATGTCGATGCCGCCGGTGGTGACGTGGCGCTACAGCTGGGCACCCGAAGCCGGCACCCCCGAAGCGCAGCTGTACAGCGACTTTCTGCGCCCGCGTGACTGGGCCGCAGAGGCAGGCGGGTGACATCGCGGGCCGAGCGCCGGGCCGCTCCCAAGCCGGTCCGCACCCCCTCGGGGGATCGGCAGACGCACTCGTCGGCCGAGGGGGCGTCATGAAACGAATCGGCCTCTTCGGGGGAAGCTTCGACCCGGTGCACAACGCGCATGTGGCCCTGGCGCGGCTGGCCTTGTCGGAGATGCAACTCGACGAAGTGCGCTGGGTGCCCGTCGGCCGGCAGTGGCAAAAAAGCCGCCAGCTCGCGGCGCCCGAACACCGCGAGGCCATGGTGCGCCTGGCCATTCAAGGTGAGCCGCACTTCGTGCTCGAGCGTTGCGAGCTGCAGCGCCGCGGCCCGAGCTTCACGCTCGACACGGTGCGTGAGCTGCAGGACAAAGAGCCGGGCAACGACTGGTTCCTGATCGTCGGGCAAGACCAGTACGCCAGCCTGCACACCTGGCGCGACTGGCGCGAGCTGCTCACCCGCGTGACCCTCGCCGTGGCCAACCGGCCCGGCGCGATACCGCTGGCCCATGCCGACGTACAGCTCGCGCCGCACACCGTGGTTGCGCTGCCGATGATGGACATTTCTTCCACCGAAATACGCGAGCGCGTCGCTGCGGGCCAAGGGGTAGACAATCTGGTGCCTGCCGCCGTGGCAGGCTATATTGACCAACACCACCTCTACCGAGGTTCTCCTGGGAGCTGAATGGACATCCGAAAACTGCAACGCGCCATCGTCGATGGTCTGGAAGACGTGAAGGCCCAAGGCATACACGTCTACGACACCGAGCACCTGTCGCCGCTCTTCGAGCGCGTGATCATCGCTTCGGGCACATCGAACCGACAAACCAAGGCGCTTGCCGCCAGCGTGCGCGATGCCGTCAAATCCAAAGGCTTCCCGGTGCTGCGCACCGAGGGTGAAGACAACGGCGAGTGGATCATCGTGGACTGCGGCGCGGCCGTTGTGCATGTGATGCAGCCGGCCATCCGCGACTACTACCATCTCGAAGAGATCTGGGGCGACAAGCCGGTCAAGCTCAAGATCGACATCGCGCCGACCCGGCTGGTGAAGGCGGCCGAGCCGGACAAGCCTGCGCCGAAGAAGCAGGTGGCCAAGAAGGTGGCGGCGAAGAAGGTGGCCA